>Ga0310344_10000025_pt1 | contig 161934 bp, 155 predicted proteins | sample HC15DNA20200_MG_FD_203801 | JGI IMG/M metagenome (GOLD analysis project Ga0310344, IMG submission 203801) | Marine microbial communities from station ALOHA, North Pacific Subtropical Gyre - HC15-DNA-20-200_MG | ecosystem: Environmental > Aquatic > Marine > Oceanic | place: Pacific Ocean...
AGGTCCAGGTTGCGCAGGCCGACGTCGAAATCGATGACCGCGACCTTCTTGCCCCGCCGTGCCAGCCCGCAGGCCAGGCTCGCGCTGGTGGTGGTCTTGCCGACGCCGCCCTTGCCGGAGGTGACTACGATGATTTCAGCCAATGGAATGCTCCAGGTATTGTCTTGAGGGTGGGCTGCGTCAGTCCAGCGCAGCGATCTTGATCTGGTCCTGCTCCAGCCAGACCTGGACGGCCTTGCCACGCAGTTCCTTGGGGATATCGTCCAGCACCTTGTAGTGGCCGGCAATGGCGACCAGTTCGGCGTTGAATTCGCGGCAGAAGATGCGCGCCTCGGCATTGCCCTGCGCGCCGGCCAGGGCGCGGCCTCGCAGGTTGCCATAGATGTGGATGCTGCCGTCGGCGATCACTTCGGCGCCGGCGCCCACGGTGGAGAGCACGGTGAGGTCGGCATTCTCGGCATACAGCTGCTGGCCCGAGCGCACGGCGTTGCGCTGCATGCGGCCCGGTTTCGGGGCGGCGGCCGGCGGCGGGGGCGGTGCGGGGGCGGCGACCGGTGCCGGGGGCGGCGGGGGCGTGGGGGCCGCGCCACCGTCCAGGCGCTCGTACTGGGCGCGGAACTTGGCCAGCAGCGGCAGGCCCAGGGCCACCGACAGCTGTTCGATCTCGGTGGTGCCGTAGGCCAGCGCCACCGGCAGCACGCCGGCCTCGCGCAGGCCCTCCAGCAGGGCACGCGCGGTGTCCACGTCCGGGGTCTGGCTCAGGCCGCCGAAATCCAGGATCACCGCCGCGCGGCCGAACAGCTTGGGCGCGCGCGCCACGCGTTCGCGCATTTCCTGCGTGAGCCGCGGCACGTCCAGCGTGCGGATGCGCAGGTTGGCAATGCCGACCTGGCCGATCTTCAGTTCGCCCGCCTGTTCGAAATCCAGGGTTGCCGACGCCACGCTCAAGTCCCCGTCGGGCGCTGGGCCCGTTGGGTGTTGCGCGGATGGCCCACCCAGGGGACATCCGGCAGGTCGCCGCCGTAGGTCTCGCGGACCCACGAATAGCTGCACATGTCCTTGAGCAGCATGCTGGCGCGCACGTCGACGTCGTCCATCATGTTCTGGCCCACCTCGCGGAAACCGAAGCTGCCATGGAACAGCAGGGCGGCATCGGCGCCGTGTTCCAGGAACACCTCGCAGGCCAGCTGCGGGTAGCGCAGCTCGGCGTAGCTCTGCACGTCGGCATAGAACGCCCGGCCCACGCCACCGCCGCGGCGGCGGCTGGCGACCACGATGCGGTCGATGTAGAAGAAATCCGGGTAGCGCTCGCGAAACCAGGCGAAATTGCTGCTGTCATGCGGCGCGCGGCTGCCGAAACCGACCAGGAAGCCGGCCAGGTTGCCGTCGCGCTCGGCGACGCGGAAGTACTCGGCGTGCTCGTAGAAACGGTGCAGCCGGGCCGAATCCAGGGGAAGGATCGCCAGGCCGGCGTTGTTGTTGAGGGCCAGGACGGAATCGAGCTCGTGCTCTTTCACGTCGCGGATCACGATCGACATTGGAACTCCGTGGGTAAAGCGGTCGGCACGCAGCCGTGCAGGATTGTCTCACGGTCACCGCGGGGGCGGGTAGCCGAGAGGGCCTGGAAGCATGCCCGGGACTTCCGGCACGGTTGACTTCAACCGGGGCGTTCTCCGAATTTAGCCTGGCCGGCGCGGCCTTGCCGGCCGTTGCGGGCCCTCGCCGGGCCCACGGGCCCGCCCCGCCGGGCGTTGCGGCGGCCCCTCAATACCGCCGTACGACGGAAGCGCGCATGGCCGATGGTTCGCAAGTGAAGTACCTGGTCAAGAACGAATCCCTGCTGCGCTATGCCGGCCTGTTCACCTGGGCCGCCGTCGGCCTGTGGCTGGTCATCTTCTTCCTGGACCCCGAGTCGCTGCCGCTGTACGAGCTGGAGGGCGCGCCGTTCGCGCGCATCGTGCGCTGGGTCGTGGTGTACCTGGCGTTCGGCCTCATCTACTGGGGGGTCACCCGCGACCTGAATGGCGCGCGCCTGCGCCTGCTCGACCATCTTTCGCTGCTGGTGATGACCGCCTGCGCGATCGGGGTGAGCTTCTTCTCCGGCACCGCGCTGGGCAGCATCCTGCTGATGGTGCTGGCTGGCCTGTTCCCGTGGCTGCTGCCGGTGCGCATGGCGGTGTTCTGGCTGGTGCTGGGCAACCTGGCGGTGGTGCCGGTCTACGCCAACCTGATGGGTTTCCCCTGGGTGGTGGCGATCCTGCAGGCCATGGGCTACCTGGGCTTTTCCAGCTTCGTGTTCGTGACCGCGCTGATCGCCAAGCGCCAGGTGCAGGCGCGCGAGGAACAGCGCCAGCTCAACGCCGAACTGCGCGCCACCCGCGCGCTGCTGGCCGAAAGCGTGCGCATCAACGAGCGCACGCGCATCTCGCGCGAGCTGCACGACCTGCTCGGCCACCACCTCACCGCGTTGAGCCTGAACCTGGAAGTGGCCGGCCATATCACCGAAGGCCAGGCACAGGAACACGTGCGCCAGGCCCACACGCTGGCCAAGCTGCTGCTGACCGACGTGCGCGAGGCGGTGAGCCAGCTGCGCGAGGGCGGGTCGATCGACCTGGCCGCCGCGCTGCGGCCGCTGGTGACCCAGGTGCCCTCGCTGGATATCCGCCTGGAGATGCAGCCGGCGCTGGTGATCGACGACCCCGAGCGCGCGCACGTGCTGCTGCGTTGCGTGCAGGAGATCGTCACCAATGTCGTGCGCCACGCCGGCGCCCGCCACCTGTGGATCGACATCCGCCGCGAGCAGGACGAGGTGGTGGTGGAGGCCCGTGACGACGGGCGCGGCGCGGACGGCTATGTCGCCGGCAACGGCTTGCGCGGCATGCGCGAGCGCGTGGCCCAGTATGGCGGCACGCTGGACATCCAAACCCGGCGCGGGGCAGGCTTCCGCCTGCGCCTGGCCATTCCCGGCAGTGTCGCGCCCCTGGCGGCGGCCGTTCCCAAAGGAGTGCTGTGATGATCCGTGTCTGTCTGGTCGACGACCAAACCCTGGTGCGGCAGGGCATCCGTTCGCTGCTGGCGCTGGACGACGGCATCGAGGTGGTCGCCGAGGCCGGCGATGGGCGGCAGGCGGTGGAGCAGATCCCCCAGATCAAGCCGGACGTGGTCCTGATGGACATGCGCATGCCAGTGATGTCCGGCCTGGAGGCGTTGCAGGTGCTCTCGCGCACCGGCACGCTGCCGCCGACGATCATCCTGACCACCTTCGACGACGACCAGCTGGTGCTGGCCGGGCTGAAGGCCGGTGCCAAGGGCTACCTGCTCAAGGATGTCTCGCTGGAGCAACTGGTCGGGGCGATCCGCACCGTGGCCGAAGGCGGGTCGCTGGTACAGCCGGCGGTGACCCAGCGCCTGCTGTCGGGCCTTGAGCACATGCGCAACGAGTTCGTCAGCCTGGACCGGCCCGACCCGCTGACCGATCGCGAGACCGAGATCCTGCGCCTGATGGCCAGCGGCTTCTCCAACAAGGAGATCGCCAATTCGCTGGGCGTGGCCGAGGGCACGATCAAGAACCACGTCTCCAACATCCTCTCCAAGCTCGGCGTGCGCGACCGCACCCGGGCGGTGCTCAAGGCCTTCGAGTTGCAGCTGGTCTGAGCCCACGCGCGAAGGGCGGCGCATCCTGAACGGATCGCCGGCCCTTGGCCGCGCCACGCTGTTGACGCGGCCTTCTGTCTACCGCTGGCAATGTGCCGTCGAGCCAATGCTGGCGGGGCTTGCCGGGCCTGTGCGGCGCGGTATGGCCGTTCGCCAGGAACGGCAACTGAACATTGGCCGCGAAGCCTGCTAGGATGGGCGCTTCGCTTCACTCAACCCGGCCGTGGGATCGGCCCCGGAGACTCCTGAATGACCCGTATTATCGAGTTCCTGATTGCCTTGGGGATCGTGGCTGGCCTGTTCGTCGTGGTGGGCCTGGTGCTTCCCTCGGAACGGCACATGTCCGAGAGCGTCGAGACCAACCGCAAGATGACCATCGTGTACGACACGGTGAACAGCTTCCGCCGTTTCAAGGACTGGAACCCGCTGGTGCTGCGTGATCCTAAGATCCAGCTGAAGCTTTCCGGCCCGGACGCCGGCAAGGGTGCGCGCATCGACTACAGCTCCACCGAGGGTTACATCGGCGACGGCAACTGGACGATCACCGACAGCGCCAAGAACGAGCGCGTCGACATCGCCATCGAGGACCCCACGAAGGGCACCGACAAGACGACGTCGTTCACGCTGGAGCCGACCGGCAAGAACAACCGCAACGTCAAGATCACCCAGGACTACTCGGTCAAGTACGGCTGGAACCTGTTCGGCCGCTATGCGGGCCTGTATGTCAGCCGCCACGTGGGCGACGACCTGAAGCTGGGCCTGTCGCGCCTGAGCAACCTGCTGGCCACCGTGCCGAACCAGGATTACCGCGCGGCTGACGCCGACGGCAAGTCGGTGCTGAATGACCTGAAGATCGTCGATGTGCCGGCCGAGGACCTGCTGGTCGTCAACGCGGGCAACATCGACCGCGACAACGAGACGATCAAGAAGTCGATCAAGGACAACCAGGAGTGGATCAAGCGCGTCATGGACGCCAATGGCCTTGAGCCGGCCGGTCCGGTCCGCATCGTGACCACCGACTTCGCCAGCGACAAGTACGCGTTCGACGTCGTGCAGCCGGTCCGCAAGCGTGCCGGTGGCGCGCCGAAGGCCGACGAAGCGAAGGACGAGGCCAAGGACGGTGCGAACGCCGCTGCCGCCCCGGTCGCCGACGCCACGCCGGTCGCCGCCAGCGGCGAGCCGCTGAAGGTCACCATCTCCGGTGGCGCGCCGGTCACCTACGTGCGCACCGAAGCCCATCGCTCGGCGTTCGCCAACTACACCGGCCACATGGCGGGTCTGGACGTGGCCCGTACCTCGCTGCGCGCCTGGGCCGTGACCAACGGCTACGAAGTGACCGACCGTCCGTACGAGTCGTGGAAGTCGGGCGTGGACAAGTCGTTCTCGCTGGAAGGCAACTTCGACATCTACTGGGCGATCAAGTAATCCCGCGCGCCTTCAGGCGCCCGGAGATCTGCCAAAAAACGCGCCGCTACATGCGGCGCGTTTTTTTTATGGCACATTGCGCCCAACCTCCCGCCTGGAACGATGATGCGTTTCCACGACCGCCGTAGCCGCAGGCCTTCGCTGGCCGCCTCATTCGGTGCACTGCTCGCCGCCGCAGCCGTCGCCTTGTCCGCCTATGCCGCCCACGCAGTGGCCGACGCCGCTGCGCAATCGCGGCTGCAGACGGCCGCGTTCTATGCCTTCGGGCATGGGGCGGTACTCGCCGCGCTGGGTGCTTCGCTGGCCGAGCGCTGGCTGGGCATGGCCGGCAGCACGTTGCTGCTGCTTGGCACGCTGCTGTTCTCCGGCAGCCTGGTCGGCGGCGTGCTGGCCGGCTGGTCCACTTCGCTGGCGCCGGTGGGCGGCACGATGCTTATCCTGGGCTGGCTGGTGTTGGCCGTGCAGGCATTGAGGCGCTGAGATGCCTCGCCATGCCCGCGGCTTCGATGTGGAACAGGCCTACGACCACCTGCGCAAGCGAGACCGCCGCCTGGCCACCTGGATGAAACGAGTGGGCCCGCTGGAGGCACAGCCGGGCTGGCGCAAGCCGTTCGACCCGGTCGATGCGCTGGCGCGGGCGATCCTGTTCCAGCAGCTCAGCGGCAAGGCGGCTTCGACGATCGTCGGCCGGGTGGAAGCGGCGATCGGCAGCAAGCGGCTGCATGCCGATACGTTGTCGCGGATCGACGATGCCGCCTTGCGCGCCTGCGGCGTATCCGGCAACAAGGCGCTGGCGCTGCGCGACCTCGCGCGCCGCGAGGCAGCCGGCGAAATTCCCACGTTGCGGCAGATGTCCACGCTGCACCACGACGAGATCGTGGCGGCGTTGACGCCGATCCGCGGCATTGGCCGCTGGACGGTGGAGATGATGCTGATGTTCCGGCTGGGCCGGCCCGATGTATTGCCCGTGGACGACCTGGGGGTGCGCAAGGGCGCCCAGCGCGTGGATGGGCTGGAGGCGATGCCGACGGCGAAGGAATTGCTCGCGCGCGGCGAGAAGTGGGGGCCGTACCGGACCTATGCGGGCCTGTACCTGTGGCGGATCGCGGATTTCACGGCCGAAGTGAAGCAGGCCACGCCGCGCTCGCAAGAGTAGGAACGGGCCGCGGTCAGCTGCTGCGATACCGCCAATGCCACGGCTCGTAGATGATGCCGTGGGGGTTGTCGCGCGGATAGCTCAGCGAGAAGCCGAAATCGCCTGCGTGCGCCTGCAGCCAGGCAAATGCGGCGCTGCTTTCGAAACTTTCCTCTGCGGGCGCCTGGTCCGGCGCGCCGATGTCGAGTGCTTCACCGCCGTGGTGCTCGCTGTAGCCGGGTGCGGCATTCACCGCGAGAATCTGCGCCAGCGTCTGCCCGCGCGCGAATTTCCGTTCGAAGATGCCGAGTTGGTAGTCGTGGCTGCGGTAGCCGGAAATGGCGTCCATGGCCACGCCCTGCGCTGCGGCCGCCATGCGCATGCGCTGCCATTGCCGCGCGGCGGCTGCAGTGAGCCATAGCGGTCGGCGGTAGCGGTCGCGTCCGGCATAGGCCAGGCGGTCGGGCTCGGCTTCCAGCACCAGCCCCGTGCTTTCCGCATAGGCCTGTGCATCCAGTCCCAGTGAGTCCAGACGTTCTTGCAGGCCGTGCAGGGGCAGGGCGCCCGCCGCGCGGCCCGGCTGGGCTTCGTGGCGGGTGAGCGCGTCCAGCGCCTCGTCCACGCCGGGCTCACGCCAGAAGCGCGTGACCAGCGGCATCAGTCCCTGCGGAAGGCGCGCGGCGAGATAACGACCGTCGCGTTTGCGTCGGAGCAGCCAATCGGCTTGCGCGAGGATGCGTGCGTCGTGGTTGCCGCGTGCGCGCAACAGGTGCGCGGGCCACAGCTCGATGGAGGCGGTGTTGAGCAGGGCGTGGTGCGGCGCGGCGGGCATGGCCGCAGCTTAGCCTTTGACGGGAGAGGCAACCAGATGCGTCGGATGCGGTCGTGCCGTGTTGCGCAGGGCATCGAGCAGGGCGCGCCCGTCGCGCGGTTCCAGCAGCAGGCCGCCGGCACTCTTGCGCGGCAGCCATACGCGCCAGCGGCCCGACGCGACTGCCACGAACGCGCGCTCGCGGTTCTTGAGCTTGAAGTGGCCGCTGTGGAATCCCGGCAGGCCAACGCCGTTGCGCTTGTAGGCGATGCCCAGCTCGGTGCGTTCCTCGCGATCGAACAGGCGCGCCTTGGCCAGGTCCAGTGCATCGACCGGCACGTCGCAGCGGTAGAAGGTGGAGCGCACGCTTAGCAGGCCATCCTTCAGCGTGGCGCGGTTGCGTCGCGCCGCCAGGGCGATGGTCACCCACACCGCGCTGCACGCCAGCGGTCCGATCAGCTCGAACATGCCCCGCGCTTGCCAGGCAGCCAAGCCCTGTGCAGCCACGCTGCCGGCCAGGATCAGCCAGGGCACGGCCACCAGCAGCAGCGCAGCGAAGAACATCGGGCGGCCTTCCAGGGTGGTCAGTTCAAAAGACATGTCCTTGGACTCATGCATCGCCAGGCTCCTCTTCGATGGCCGGTGGCGGCTTGGGCAGCCGGCCGGCCTTGCGCAGGGCATCACGCAGCAGGTATTCGATCTGCGCGTTGAGGCTGCGCAGGTCATCGTCGGCCCACCGCTGCGCCGCCGCCAGGACGTCGGCGCTGATGCGCAGCGGATAGGCTTTCTTCTCGCTCATCAGTACAGCGAACCGGTGTTGACGACGGGCTGGGTGCCCCGGTCGGAACACAATACCGTCAGCAGGTTGCCGACCATCTGCGCCTTGCGCTCCTCATCGAGCACCACCACGCCACTCTTCTGCAGCTCGGACAACGCCATCTCCACCATGCCGACCGCGCCGGCGACGATGCGCGTGCGCGCGGCGATCACCGCGTTGGCCTGCTGGCGCTGCAGCATCGCCTGGGCGATTTCCGGCGCGTAGGCGAGATGGCTGATGCGCGCGTCGATGACCTGCACGCCCGCGTCGGCCAACCGTTCGGCCAACTCGTTCTTCAGGTGCAGGGAGATCTCGCTGGCATGGCTGCGCAACGCCAGTTGGCCTTCCTCGTGCTGGTCGTAGGGATAGCTGGTGGCCATCGCGCGCAATGCCGATTCGGACTGGATGTGCACGAAGCTCTCGTAGTCGTCGACGTTGTAGACCGCCTCGGACGCATCCACCACCTGCCACACGATCACCGCGGCGATCTCGATCGGGCTGCCGTCCAGTTCGTTGACCTTGAGCCGGCCGGATTCGAAGTTGCGCACGCGCTGGCTGATCTTCTTCTTGCCGAAGAAGGGGTTGTTCCAGCGCAGGCCGTTGTCCTTGACCGTGCCGACGTAGCGGCCGAACAGGTTGAGCACCGCCGCCTGGTTCGGCTCGAGCATGTACAGGCCGGCCAGCACGAAGATGCCGGCCGCGCAGGCGGCGATTGCCGGTACCAGTGCCCAGCCCGGCGCATGCCCGGTCGGCACCAGCACCATGACCCAGGCCGAGAGCAGGAAGACGGCGATCATCGCCACGATCATCGGGATGCCGGACAGGGACTTCAGGGGCTGCTCTTTCATGAGGGGGCTTCCTTGTAGGTTCGACAGGAAGATATCAGATTGATATCAGTACGCAAGTGCCGCGCTCCAGAGGGGGGCCGGCGGGGCGCGTGAAGGCCCAGCCGGTAGAATTGGCGCCCCTCTTCGCCTCGCTGGAACCGCCATGACCACCCTCGGCACCCCGCTGTCCCCTACGGCCACCCGTGTCCTGCTGCTGGGGGCGGGCGAGTTGGGCAAGGAGGTGGCGATCGAGCTGCAGCGTTTCGGCGTGGAAGTCATCGCGGCCGACCGTTACGCCGATGCCCCGGCGATGCAGGTGGCGCACCGCTCGCACGTGCTGGACATGCTTGATGCGATGGCCTTGCGCGAACTGATCGCGCTGGAACAACCGCACCTGATCGTGCCGGAAATCGAGGCGATCCATACCGAGACGCTGGTGCAGCTGGAACAACTGCATGGCCAGCGCGTGATCCCGACCGCACGCGCCGCGCGCCTGACCATGGACCGCGAGGGCATCCGCCGCCTGGCGGCCGAGACGCTCGGCCTGCCGACCTCGCCGTACCGCTTCGTCGACACCCACGAGGAATACCGCGCCGCGGTGCAGGCGATCGGCTTGCCGTGCGTGATCAAGCCGGTGATGTCGTCCTCGGGCAAGGGCCAGAGCACGCTGCGCCAGGCCTCGGATATCGACCGCGCATGGGAATACGCGCAGACCGGCGGGCGCGCCGGTGCCGGACGCTGCATCGTGGAAGGGTTCATCGACTTCGAATACGAGATCACCCTGCTCACCGTGCGCCATGCCGGCGGCACCTCGTTCTGCGATCCCATCGGCCACTGGCAGCAGGACGGCGATTACCGCGAGAGCTGGCAGCCGCAACCGATGTCGGCACGGGCGTTGCAGCGGGCGCAGGAGATTTCGCGTGCGATCACCGACGAGCTCGGCGGCTGGGGCCTGTTCGGCGTGGAGCTGTTCGTGCGCGGCGACGAGGTGTGGTTCAGTGAGGTCTCGCCGCGACCGCACGACACCGGCCTGGTGACGCTGGCCTCTCAGGAACTGAGCGAGTTCGCGCTGCATGCCCGCGCGATCCTGGGGCTGCCGATCCCGACCATCCGCCAGCTCGGCCCTTCGGCATCGTGCGCCATGCTGGCACACGGCGAAGGCGTGCCGCGTTTCGAACACGTGGACGTGGCGCTGTCCAAGCCGGGCACGGCGCTGCGGCTGTTCGGCAAGCCGAGCGTGCATGGGCACCGCCGCGTAGGCGTGACGCTGGCGCGCGCGGAGAGCATCGAGGCTGCACGCGCGCTGGCACGCGAGGCGGCCGAGGCGATCGGCATCCACCTGGACGCATAAGCCGCCTCTGCGCCGCTAGCGGACGTCCACCCACACCAGGTGGTGGTCACTGCCATCGGCAATGGCCGCATGCGCGTCGTGGCTCGCCGGCCAGAACACCCCGCTGCCGATGTACTGGAAGCCGGACGAAGGCAGCACGTAATCCAGCCGCATCGCGCCGGCCTTCGGGCCGAAGTCACCGGTGACCTGCGCGGGCGAGCCGCGATGGACAATGCCCTTGGCGGCGTAGGCCTTCGCCGCCTCTTCGCCACCGGCGCTGACCGGCGTGGGATAGCGCAGTACGCGCGGATGCTCGATCAACTCGACGATCGCCTCATGCCGCCCTTCGCCATCCACCGGGTCGTTGTTGAGATCGCCCAGGATGACGAAGCGTGCATCGGACGCCAGCCCACCGCAGCGGCCGGCGTCGTCGCACAGCCACGTCGCCGCATCGCCGGAGAGGTAGTCGTGCCACAGGCGGATCTCGTCATGGTTGCGCGCCGCGTTGCGTTTCTCCTTGCCGTCGAACACCGGCGGCGTCGGATGCGAAACCAGCATGTGCACCACGCCCTTGGGCGTGCGCACCGGCACGTCCCAATGCGACTTCGACGACAGCCGCAGCTGCGACCACACCGTATCGTTCCAGAACGGCTGGCCGGTGCCCGGTACCGTCGGGCGCAACGCGCCGGGCATCGCGCTCCACTTGAACAACCGGAAGCTGCGAACTGCTGCTTCGTCGATCGGATATTTCGACAGCACCAGCATGCCGTACTGGCCCGGGTGCAGGCCGTAGCCCCACGCATCGTTGCCGCGGTTGCGCCCCTGGCCGCCGACTTCGCCGTTGTTGTCCAGGTCCAGCCCGCTCGGCACGCCGGTATTCACCGGTGCCAGGTAGCGGTACGGATAGCGCAGCGGCTCGCCGCCGCCGGGCTGGGCGACTTCCAGGTAGCGATGCTGGAACAGGTCCGCGGCGCGGTGTGCGTCGTCGTAATCGAACTCGTTGAGCAGCACCAGGTCCGGGCGCGCGTTCTGCAGCACCGCGGCAATCTTGCGCGCGTGCGCGCTGTTGCCTTCCAGTTCGGCGATGAGCCCGCCGGCTTCGTCCGAATACAGCGAGGTGTTGTACGTCGCCAGCCGCAGCGGTGCATTTGCATCGGCGGTTGCGGCGGTGGTCTCGTTGGCCGGCGTGGCGGCGGGCTGGTGGGCGCACGCGGCGCACAGCAGGGAAAGGGCGAGGAGCAGGGCGGGTCGGATCATGCGCGGATTGTGGCATGCGTCCGGCGACAGTCGGATGTCCGGATCGGGCGGCTCAGCCGCCCAGGTCCACGGCGCCCCAGGTGCTGGCGAAATCGCGCCACTGGCGGCCGTCGTAGGCCTCCAGTCCATGGAAGCGACGCTTGTAATCCATCTTCCCGTGGCCGCGGATCCAGTAGCCGAGGTAGACGTGTTCCAGTCCCTCGCGTCGCGCCCATTCGATCTGCTGCAGGATCGCCAGCGTGCCCAGGCCGCGGGAGGCCGCATCCGGCGCGTAGAAGGTGTAGACCGCCGAGAGCGCCCGGTCGGTGACGTCGGTGACGGCCACTGCCAGCAGGCGGCCGCGATGACCCGGGGCGGACGGTTCGCGAATTTCCAGGAAGCGCCCGTGCGACCACGCGCCGATCAGGAACTGGTCGAACTCGCGCGGGCCATGGTCATCCATGCCGCCGCCGGGATGGCGATGGCGCAGGTACTCGGTATACAGCGCGAGCTGCTCCTCGGTGCGCTGCGCGGCGACGATGCGGCTGTTCAAGCTGGCGTTGCGCGCCAGGCACCGGCGCTGGCTGCGGTCCGGCACGAAGCGCTGCACGGGAATGCGCACCGGCACGCAAGCCTGGCACTGCTCGCAATGCGGTCGGTACACGAGGTCGCCGGAACGACGAAAGCCCCACGCCAACGCCTGCGGATAGATCGTGCCCAGGCGCGGGTCGTGCGGGTCCAGCACCAGGTCGCGTGCAAGCCGGTCGGGCCAGTAGCCACATGCGTGCTGGCCGGTCTGGAACAGGCGCAGGTCGTCGCGGTTGTCGGCGTGGATGGCCATGAGGAAAGCATAGCGCCTGCGGCGCGGAGGCGGGCGCAGGCTGTCCGCTGGATGAATGCGGCCGGCTGCGCGTCAACCGCGCGCGCCGCCGCCCGTTGATGTCAGCGATGGCGCGATCACGACGCGCATCCGATCCCGGGCAACGGCCCGGGGTTACCCGTATCCCCAACGGAGCAAGTCCATGACCCACCGCAAGCCCCTCATCGTCCTGGCCGTGCTGGCCGCCCTGAGCAGCGCCTCCGCCTTTGCCGTCGACACGCCGCCGGCCGCCGATGGCGGTCCGCATGGCCTGGCCAGGCTGGACACCAATGGCGACGGTGCCGTCGACCGCAGCGAAGCGGCGAAGGTGCCGTACCTGGCGCAGAACTTCGACAAGCTCGACAAGAACAAGGATGGCAAGCTGACCCCGGACGAGTTGCCCAAGCGCGGTGAATTCCGTCGCGGCGGCCACGAGGCGATGGCCAAGCTCGACACCAACAAGGACGGGCGCATCAGTCGCGAGGAAGCCAAGGCCGATCCGAAGTTCGCCGAACGCTTCGACAAGATGGACATCAACAAGGATGGCTACGTCGACAAGGCCGATTTCCAGGCGCGCATGAAGCAGTCGCGTGACCAATGGTTCGCCGCCGCCGATACCGACAAGGACGGCAAGCTGAGCAAGGCCGAGTTCGACGCTGCATCGGCCAAGCGCCCGCCGTTCGGCCACGGCCCGCGGGGCGAGCATGGACCGCGCGACGGCAAGCCCATGCCGCCGCCGCCGCCGCCGGCCGACGCGGCGAAGTAAACTGCAACACGCAACAAAGGCGCCGATCGACGACGCCCCGCGCAGCGATGCGCGGGGCGTTTTTCATGGGCTCACACCACGCCGTGCACGTGCAAGGTCCACAGCGCGACCGCCAGCACCAGTACGTTGGACCACAGCACCGCGGGGCGGCCGAACGTGCTCTGGTAGATCCAGGTCGGCCGGTGCCGGCCATGTCGCGCGGCATCGCGCGCCAACATCGGTTGCATCAGCCGGGGCAGTGTCACCAGGCACTGGTAGTTCACCACGATCATGCCGGTGCCGAGCGCGGCCAGCGTCCACCATACGCCGGCGCCACCGAGGCTCAGCAGCAGCGTGGGTACGCAGACGGCCGCGGCCGTGAGCATCATCAGGCGCACCATGCGGCGGATCTGCGCGCGCTCGGAATCGTGTTCGGCGTAGCTGATCAGGTAGAAGCCGCTGACATAGGTGGTGACGAAGCCGACCGCCAGCGCAATGCCGATCATTCTCCAGGCATCGGCCGGGATCGCGCCTGCACGCGCGAACATCGTCGCGCCGAGCGAACCGAGCGCGGTACCGCCGGTTAGTGCCGACACCCCCAGGCTGCCTCCCAGCTTGGAAGCCCCACTGGCCGTGCCCAGGCCGGCGCCGAGCGTGGCGGCGGCCAGCGTGGTGCCGGCCACGCCCGGCGCGGCGATCAACGCGGCCGACATCACCGCCGTGGCGAAGGCCGCGCCGGGCGCGCTGCTGCGCGCGAACTCGCCGAAGCGCACCAGCATCTGCGCGCGCACCGCGGCCCGGGCGCGCGACAGCCGCTTGCGCACCGCCGCGTCGCTGAGCCCCAGCAACTGCGCGACCTGCTGCGAGCTCTGGCCTTCGCGGTAATACAGCAGCAGCGTTTCCCGGCTTTCTTCCGGCAGCGCGGAAATCAGTTCTTCCGCGGCGAGTTCCTCTTCGACGCGTTGCAGGTGGTCGGCCGGCGACGGGCCGGGATCGGCGGCCACGCCGATGGCCACCTCGGCCGCCTCGCCCGAGAGCGGGCGATGACGCTGGGTGCGCAGCCAGTCGCGGGCGAGGTTGCGGGTGATCTGTCGTAGCCAGGGCAGGAAGCTGGCGTGGTTGTGCAGGCGCGCCAGCTGCTGCCAGGCGCGCAGGAAGGCTTCCTGCGCGATGTCCTCGCTGGCGGCGACGTCGCGGGTGATCGCCAGGGCGATGGCGGTCACCGTGTTCTGGCAGGCGCCGACGATGCGTCCATAGGCCTGCTGGCAGCCGGCGGCCGCGTTCGGCAGTTCGCGCTGCAGCGTCGTCTCGAGCGTATCGCTGTTCATGGCAGGCTCCTTCCGGGTTCCCTGCCATGACGTCCAGGCGGCGCGGATGTGACCGCCGGCGGCGGGATCGCCGCCGCGCGGCTCAATGCGCCGGCTGGATGCGCACGCGCGAGGGGTCTTCCTGTTCCTGTGGCTGATCCTGCGGCTGCGGCGCAGCGGCCGGGGCGGCGGGCGCTGCGGCGGGTGCGGGCGCAACCGGTGCGGCCTGCCGGGAGGCGTTATGGCGCAGCATGATGAACAGCGCGATCGCGCCGATCACCAGCAGCAGGCCGATGCGGATGCGCCAGGCCCAATTGCGCGTGCCGGTCTTCGCTTCCGGGGAATCGGCGAAGGCGTATTCGGCGAACGGCACGTCGCGGCGCGTGGTGTCGAGCAGGCGCGCCTCGCGCAGGAGTTCGCGCGCGCGGGGCTGGTCGTCCGCGTGCACCACCCACACCGTGGGATGCGCTTGCGGGTTGCCTTCCTCGAGGTAGCTGAACTGTCCGCTGCGGCGGCTGCGGTAGGAGCGGCCGTTGCTCAGGCGCACGTCGATGCCGGCGTCGCGCAGCAGCCTGGCCACGCCCTCGGCGGTCTCCACGCGTTGGCTGCTGAAGATCTTGCGCATGGTCAGTCCTTGGCCGGCACGGTGTGGGCCTGGCCGTCGGGCACGACGCGGATCAGCCCTTCCTGCGAGGTGCTGGCCACCAGCACGCCGTCGCGGGTGAAGAACTGTCCACGCGCCAGGCCGCGCGAGCCCTGCGCGGTGGGGCTGTCGAGCGAATACAGCAGCCAGTCGTCGGTGCGGAACGGACGGTGGAACCAAAGCGCGTGGTCGAGCGAGGCCATCTGCACCCCGGGCGTGTAGTAGCTGATGCCGTGCGGGAAGGTCGAGGTGCCGAGCAGCTGGAAATCCGAGGCATAGGCGAGCAGGGCACGGTGCAGCCCCTGGTCGTCGCCCACCGGGTCGCTCAGGCGCAGCCACATCTGCTGGAACGGGGGACGCTTGGGCGGGTTGAGTTCGTCGCGCGGGAACACGTGGCGGAATTCGAACGGGCCGCCGCGCGAAAGCCAGCGCTGCACCTTCACCGGCAGCTTCTCCAGCACTTCCGGCGCCAGGGGCGGGGTCGGCGCGATGTCCTCCGGCTGCGGCACGTCGGGCATGCGCGACTGGTGCTCGGCGCCGCCCTCGTGCTCCTGGAAGGAGGCCGCGCAGAAGAAGATCACCTTGCCGTGCTGGATCGCGGTGACGCGGCGCACCGAGAAGCTGCCACCGTCGCGCGTACGGTCCACGTCGTAGACGATGGGCGCTTCGATATTGCCGGCGCGCAGGAAGTAGGCATGCAGCGAATGCGCCTGGCGGCCGTTCTCCACCGTGGCCTGGGCGGCGGCCAGCGCCTGGCCCAGCACCTGCCCGCCGAACACGTATTTGGTACCGATGTCGCGGCTCTGGCCGCGGAACAGGTTGTCCTCCAGCCGCTCCAGCGAGAGCAGGCTGATCAGTTCGGAGACGACGGGTTCGGCGGTGTCGGACAAGGTCGGGGCCTGCAGGGCGATAGGCGCCGATTATAGCGGGGACGCCCCGTCGGGCCGGGGCTCAGGCCGGTTTGCGCAGGCGCGCGCCCAGCGCCTGTAGCGCGGCCTGGGCGTCGTCGGTGTACCAGGCCTCGACGAAGCGATCGAGCTGGATCAGTTCCGGCGCGAGCGCCTCCCGCAGGTCGGCGCGGGCGACGTCGCGGGTGTGCAGCATCGGTTGGCGCGGCAGGCGCAGCAGGTCCTGCAACCAGGCGATGGCGCGCGCCACGACCAGGTCGCCATCGACCAGTTCGTCGACCAGCCCGAACTGCACGGCCTGTTCGGCGGGCACCATCTCGCCGGCGACCAGCAGGCGCTCGGCGCGGTGAGGGCCGACCACGCGGCGCAGCAGGCGCTGGATGCCCTCCGGCGCGGCCAGGCCCACCTGCACCTCGTTCAGGCCGATGGCGTACGGGCGGGCGGTGTCGACGCTGCGGGCCATGACACGGTAGTCGCAGCACAGGGCCAGCACGCAGCCGCCTGCCGGCGCATGGCCGGTGAGCGCGGCAACCACCGGGATGCGGGCTTCGGCCAGCGTCTTGGCGGCACCGAAGAAGGCCTGCCAGCTGTCGAGCAGCTTGCCCTTGTCGTGCCCGTGCGAGAGCAGGTAGGGCACGTCCAGCCCGCCGGAGAAGATGTGCGGCGCGCCGGAAAGCACGATGGCGTGCTTGTCGTCGGCCTGCGCCTGGTTGATCGCGCCGATGAGCTCGCGGCACAGCGCCGTATCCAGCGCATTGGCCGGCGGCCGCGCCAGGCGGATCTCGCGGATGTCGGCGTGGTCTTGGATCTCGAGGCTCATGACAGGCTCCTGGCGGCTGTGGCTATGATAGTCGGCATGAACACGACCCGCCTGCTGTGCCTTCTCGCCGTCGCTGCCGGGTTTGCCGCCGCGACGAACGTCCACGCTGCGCCCGCGAAGGCGTGCGTTCCGCAGTTCCGTGATGGCTGGGTGCGTTTGCCACCCACGCCCTCGATGCCGATGGCCGCTGGTTTCGGCACCTTCGTCAACGATTGCGCGCAGCCGGCCGCGGTGGCGTCGGCCACCAGCGGCGGGTTCGATGACGTCTCCCTGCACGAATCGGTGCAGGTGGACGGCGTGAACCGCATGCGCGCGGTGGGAAAGCTGGCGCTGCCGGCCAAGGGAAAGGTGGCGCTCGCGCCGGGCGGCCTGCACCTGATGCTGATGCAGCCGAAGCAGGCGCTGGCGGAAGGCGCCAGCGTGCCGGTCACCTTCAAGCTCGAAGATGGGCGCAGCATCGAGGCGACGCTGCAGGTGCGCAAGACCGCGCCGTAACGGCGCGGTGCGCGGCGAGGCCTCAGGTCGAGGCCGCGCGGATGGCCTCAGGCAGCGGCGCGCTCTTGCCGCTCTGGGTGTCCATCCACACCACCACCACGTTGCCGTCCGAGTACAGCACGCTGTCGTCGGCCTGGTCGACGATGCGATGGCCGATGGTGACGCTGCTGTTGCCCAGGCGTTCGACGAACAGTTCGACCACGATGTCGTTCGGCCACACGATCGGGCGGCGATAGTTGACGTTGGTCGCCGCGACCACCGGGGCGATGCGGTCGCTCATCGACACGCCCGGCACGCCGAGCATCCAGCGCACGCGTGCTTCTTCCAGGTAGGAGATGTACTTGGCGTTGTTGACGTGGCCCATGCTGTCCATGTCGCGCCAACGCACGCTGATCGGAACGCGGGCGAGGATCTTGTGCGGGGTGCTGCCGGTATCGCTCATCAGGAACTCTTCTTGCGGGTGGTCTTGGCGGGGGCTTTTTTCGCGGTCTTCGTCGCCTTGGCTGCCTTGGCCGCGGCCTTGGCTTCCTTGGCCGCCGCTTCGCGTTCGCTCTTGCGCGGCGGCAACGCGGAAGGCTTGTTCGCCACGGCGGCCGGGCGGGTCGGGCGCGTGCTGACCGAGGGCAGCATCTTGGCCAGGAACTGGCCGGTGTACGAACCCGCATGCGCGGCGACATCCTCCGGCGTGCCGGTGACCAGGATGCTGCCGCCGCGATGACCGCCTTCCGGGCCGAGGTCGACGATCCAGTCTGCCGTCTTGATGACGTCCAGGTTGTGCTCGATCACCACCACCGTGTTGCCCTCGTCGCGCAGCTTGTGCAGCACGGCCAGCAGCGCCTCGATGTCGTGGAAGTGCAGGCCGGTGGTCGGCTCGTCCAGGATGTACAGCGTGCGTCCGGTATCGCGGCGCGAGAGTTCCTTGGACAGCTTCACGCGCTGCGCCTCGCCGCCGGAAAGCGTGGTCGCGCTCTGGCCGAGCTTGACGTAGCTCAGGCCCACGTCGACCAGCGTTTCCAGCTTGCGCGCGATCGAAGGCACCGGCTCGAACAGGTTCAGCGCATCCTCGACGGTCATCTCGAGCACGTCGTTGATGTTGTAGCCCTTGTAGAGGATCTCCAGCGTCTCGCGGTTGTAGCGCTTGCCGCCGCAGATGTCGCAGGGCACGTAGACGTCGGGCAGGAAGTGCATCTCCACCTTGATCATACCGTCGCCCTGACACGCCTCGCAGCGGCCGCCGCGCACGTTGAAGCTGAAACGGCCGGCGGAATAGCCGCGCGCGCGCGCTTCGGGCACCTGCGCGAACAGCTCGCGCAGCGGCGTGAACAGCCCGGTATAGGTGGCCGGGTTGCTGCGCGGCGTGCGGCCGATCGGCGACTGGTCGATGTCCACCACCTTGTCGAACAGGTCCAGGCCGTCGATTTCGCCATACGGCGCTACCGGATGCGAGGCCCCGTTGATCTCGTTGGCGGCCAGCGAGAACAGCGTGTCGTTGATCAGCGTCGACTTGCCCGAACCGGACACGCCGGTGATGCAGGTCAGCAGGCCGGCCGGGATATCCAGGTCCACGTTCTTGAGGTTGTTGCCCCGGGCGCCGCGCAGGTGCAGCGTCATCTTCGGATTCGGCTTGTGGCGCTGCTTCGGGATCTCGATGGCGCGCTTGCCCGAGAGGTACTGGCCGGTGAGCGAGCGAGGGGAATCGAGCAGGTCCTGCAGGCTGCCTTGGCCGACGATCTCGCCGCCATGCACGCCGGCGCCCGGGCCGATGTCCAGCACGTAGTCGGCCAGGCGGATCGCGTCCTCGTCATGCTCGACGACGATCACCGTGTTGCCGAGGTCGCGCAGCCGGGTGAGGGTGCCCAGCAGGCGTTCGTTGTCGCGCTGATGCAGGCCGATGGAGGGTTCGTCGAGCACGTACATCACGCCGACCAGGCCGGCGCCGATCTGGCTGGCCAGCCGGATGCGCTGTGCCTCGCCGCCGGAGAGCGTGTCGGCCTTGCGCTCCAGGGTGAGGTAATCCAGGCCGACGTCGACCAGGAAGCCGAGGCGCTCGGCGATTTCCTTGACGATCTTGGCGGCGATCTCGCCGCGCCAGCCCGGCAGGTGCAGGTGCTTGAAGAAGTTCAGCGCCTCGTCCACCGGCAGCACGACCAGGTCCGGCAGCGGGCGGTCGGCGACGAAGACGTTGCGCGCGGCCTTGTTCAGGCGCGCGCCGTGGCAGTCCGGGCAGGCGCGCTCGCTGATGTACTTGCCGAGCTCTTCCTGTACCGCGGGCGATTCGGTCTCGCGGTAGCGGCGTTCCAGGTTCGGGATGATGCCTTCGAAGCGATGCTTGCGTTGGGTGCGCCCGCCGGACTCGGTGAAGTAGGTGAAGGTGATCACTTCCTCGCCGCTGCCGAACAGCACGGCTTCGCGCACCGCCGCCGGCAGCGATTGCCAGGGCGCGTCCACGTCGAACTTGTAGTGCTTGGCCAGCGAGGCGATGAGCTGGAAGTAGTAGGCGTTGCGGCGGTCCCAGCCGCGCACGGCGCCCGCCGACAGCGACAGCTCCGGATGCACCACCACGCGCTCGGGGTCGAAGAACTCGGCCATGCCCAGCCCGTCGCAGCTCGGGCAGGCGCCCATCGGCGCGTTGAACGAGAACAGGCGCGGCTCCAGCGCCGGCAGCGAGTAATCGCACACCGGGCAGCTGTATTTGGAGGAGAACAGCTGCGGGGCCGCCTTCTCGTCGTCCAGTGACTGCACCGCGGCCATGCCGTCGCCAAGCTTGAGCGCGGTCTCGAAGGATTCGGCCAGGCGCTGCTTGATGTCCTCGCGCGGGCGGAAGCGGTCGATCACCGCCTCGATGGTGTGCTTCTGCCGCAGCGCCAGCGACGGCACCGCGTCGATCTCGTACAGCTCGCCGTCCACTCGCACGCGCACGAAGCCCTGCGCACGCAATTGCTCGAACACCTGCGCATGCTCGCCCTTGCGGTCGCGGATCACCGGCGCCAGCAGCATGAAGCGCTGCTCCGGGTCCAGCGTGAGGACCTGGTCGACCATCTGGCTGACGGTCTGCGCCTCCAGCGGGTAACCGTGGTCCGGGCAGCGTGGCTGGCCGACGCGGGCGTAGAGCAGGCGCAGGTAGTCGTAGATCTCGGTGATCGTGCCGACGGTGGATCGCGGGTTGTGCGAAGTCGACTTCTGCTCGATGGAGATCGCCGGCGACAGGCCTTCGATGTGGTCTACATCGGGCTTCTCCATCACGCTGAGGAACTGCCGCGCGTAGGCCGACAGCGACTCCACGTAACGACGCTGGCCTTCGGCATAGATGGTGTCGAACGCCAACGACGACTTGCCCGAACCCGACAGGCCGGTGATGACGATCAGCTTGTCGCGAGGCAGGTCGAGATCGATGTTCTTGAGGTTGTGCGTCCGCGCGCCGCGGATGCGGATGTAATCCAGCGCCATTCGTTCCTCTGGAGCGAGAGCTTTCGAGCGGGGGGAGGTGGCCACGGCGGGCCAATAGGGAAGCGTATCGACTGGGGCAGGCAGGGGCAAATCGCCACAAGGGACATTGTCGCCCGCACCGTCTCAGGTCCTGCGACATGGGGGCGCCGCGGGCAAAAGACAAAGGGCGCCCTCGCGGGCGCCCCGTGTCCGCCGGCGGCGGCCGGCCTGACTACTTCAGGACGGTGAAGGTCATCCGGCGGTTGCGTGCGCGGCCCTCCTCGGTGGCATTGTCGGCAATCGGCTGCGAGGCCCCGTAGCCCCTGGCCTGCAGGCGGTCGGCCGGTACGCCCTGGGCCACGAGTGCGGCCACCACCGCCTCGGCGCGGGCGCGCGAAAGCGCCTCGTTGGCCGCCGCATCGCCGCTGTTGTCGCTATGACCCCCCACTTCCACGCGCGTGCCCGCCGGCGCGGCGCGAAGGGCCGTGGCCGCCTGGGCGAGCAGATCGGCGTTGTCGGCGGTGAGCGTGGCCGAACCGCTGGCGAAACGGATCGTCGACTGGTTCAAGGCCTGCACCAGGTCCTCGGCGCCGAAGCCCGGCTTGAGCGTGGACAGGGCGGCCATCGCCCGGTCCCAAAGTCCTTCGCTGCGGAAGTCGGGGAAGACGCGGGTGACCTCGTCGCTGAGGCTGAAGCGGGCTGCTTCCGGTAGCGCGCTGCTGTCCAGCTGCAGGTGGTCGCCCTCCAGGGCCAGCTTCACATCGCCCCCTTTCAGGCGCGGCAGCATCTGCACGAGGCGGTCCATCCAGCCTGCGGGCGCCAGGTGGGCGTCGATCTGCACCTGCTCGGCCACCTTGTCCGGGCCGAAGACGGCACCCAGGGCCTCGATCAGGCGGTGCTTTTCCTGGGCGCTGGCCAGCTGTCCGGCGACTTCGGCGCGATCGCCCCGGGTCTGCAGCGTGATGTTCGGCGGTGGCGCGGTGGCGGGCGCCTGCGCGGGGGCCGCCACCTGCTCGGCGGCGGCCGGCGCGGTGGTGGAGGCGGGGCGGTTGGGTTGGCAGGCGCGCAGCAACAGCAGCACCGCGATCACCAGCGCGGCCAGCCACAGCAAGCCACGCAGCAGGCGACCGAAGCCACCCCGGCGCCGCGGTGGTACGGCAGGCGTGGCATCTGCCAGCAGGGTGCGGCCCTGCGCGACCCAGCCCGACACCGAAGCCGGCAACTGCGCCAGCGGCGCTTCTTGCCCGCCTAGTTGCCGGATCACCCCGGGAAGCAAGGTGCCGATGGCGGCGGCAGCCACCGCCGGACTCAGGCCCAGGCGGCGGGCCAGCGCGCCGAGTACGGGCATGCCGAACAGCGTCTCGACCTGGCCGGGCCGCATCGGGTCCGGTTCGCCCGCGCCGGGCGCGCGCCACGTCTGGAGCGCGTCTGCCTGGCCGGCGCCGCGCAGCCGCTCGATGAAGCCGGCGATGCCGCCGCGGGGGTCATCGAAGACCAGGGCGATGGTGCTGCCCAGCAGCTGCCGGGTCTTGGCGGTATCAAGGCCGAAGCGGCCGGAAACTTCCTGTATCAATTGGTCGAACATCGCGGGTGTCAGTCCTCGCATGGCGTCCGGTCGGGGACGCCTGGCCGGCCCGGCGCACAACGCCCGGCGGGGGCGGATTCTGGGAAGCGGGGCAGTGCGCCCGCCACGCGATTGCTGCACGGGTTGCCCTGCATCGCCCGTCGGCGTTTGCCCGCGTTCAGCCGGGGGCGGTGGCGCGGTTTCAGGGCAGGGGTGGGTTTGACCCGGACGCGGCCGGCGGGCTATCATCCCGAGTCTGTCCGTCCACGGGGCGGCAGGCATTCATAGAATAACTACAGAAGAGACACCCACATGTACGCAGTACTGGTCACCGGCGGTAAGCAATACCGCGTCGCGCAGGGCGAAACGCTCCGCGTGGAAAAGCTCGATGTCGAAGCCGGCAACGAGATCAAGTTCGACAACATCCTGATGCTCGGCGACAGCGACGGCATCAAGATCGGCGACGCCCTGAAGGGCGCCTCGGTCACCGCCAAGGTCGTCTCGCACGGCCGCGCGGACAAGGTGCGCATCATCAAGTTCCGTCGCCGCAAGCACCACATGAAGCGCCAGGGCCATCGCCAGCACTTCACCGAAATCGAAATCACCGGCATCGCCGGCTAAGCCAAAGGAGAATCCGTCATGGCACATAAAAAGGGCGTAGGCTCCTCGCGCAACGGTCGCGACTCCAACCCGAAGTATCTCGGCGTCAAGATTTTCGGTGGCCAGGCCATCGATGCGGGCAACATCATCGTGCGTCAGCGCGGCACCCAGTTCCATCCGGGCGCCGGCGTCGGCCTGGGTCGCGACCACACGCTGTTCGCGCTGGTCGATGGCACCGTTGAGTTCTCGGTCAAGGGCCCGAACAAGCGTCGTACCGTCAGCGTCGTCCAGGGCTGATCACGCCTGTGACGGAGCCCTCCCGGCTCCGCTGACACCAAGCCCCGCTTCGGCGGGGCTTTTGTTTCCGGCGCGCCACTTCGCGCGCCCGCACCGGGGATTGCTACAGTCTCCGGCACGCTCGCCGGCCCGTCGGGCCGCGCTACAAATTCCCGCATCCAGTCCCGTATCCCATGAAACTCGTAGACGAAGCAGAAATCCAGGTGATTGCCGGCAATGGCGGCAATGGCTGCGTCGGCTTCCGGCGCGAGAAGTTCATCCCGCTGGGCGGGCCGGACGGCGGTGACGGTGGCAACGGCGGCAGCGTCTGGCTGCAGGCCGACGAAAACCTCAACACGCTGGTCGACTTCCGCCACGAGCGCATCTTCAAGGCGCAGCGCGGCGAGAACGGCATGGGCCGGCAGATGTACGGCAAGGGCGGCGAGGACCGGGTCATCACCGTGCCGGTCGGCACCGTGGTGATGAATGTCGACACCGACGAGGTGATCGGCGACATGACCCGGCATGGCGACCGCCTGCTCGTCGCCAAGGGCGGCAAGGGCGGCCTGGGCAACATGCACTTCAAGAGCTCGACCAACCGTTCGCCGCGCCAGGCGCTGCCGGGCGAGGAGGGCGAGCAGCGCCTGCTCAAGCTCGAACTCAAGCTGCTGGCCGATGTCGGCCTGCTGGGCTTCCCGAACGCCGGCAAGAGCACTTTCATCCGCGCGGTGTCCGCAGCGACGCCGAAGGTGGCCGACTACCCGTTCACCACGCTCTATCCGAACCTGGGCGTGGTCAGCGTCGAGGCGCATCGCAGCTTCGTCATCGCCGACATCCCGGGGTTGATCGAAGGTGCCGCAGAGGGTGCCGGCCTGGGTGCGCAGTTCCTGCGCCACCTGCAGCGCACGCGCCTGCTGTTGCACCTGGTCGATGTCTCGCCGATGGAGGGCGGGGTGGAGGGCGTTTCGCCGGCCGAGCAGGTGCGCCTGCTGGAGCGCGAGCTGGAACGCCACGACCCCGAACTGCTGGCCAAGCCGCGTTGGCTGGTGCTCAACAAGGCCGATCTGATGTTCGAGGACGAGGCCCGTGCCGCCGCCGAACAGGTCGTCGCCGAACTGGGCTGGGCCGGTCCGTGGTACCTGGTCTCGGCGCTGGGCCGCGAGGGCACCTGGCCCATCATGAAGGACGTGATGGCGTTCTTCGACCGCCAGCGCGAGGAAGCCGCCGAGCAGGCTGCCAATGCGTCCTGAGCCCGGGATGGGCGCGGCGGATGCATCCGGGGCCTGCGCGTGGCTGCGCGCGGGCCGGGCGTATGTACTGCCAGCTCCTTTCGCCGACAGCGCCCACGCGCGGGCAACAAAAAACCCGGCCAAGGCCGGGTTTTTGCATGACGCCGGGCGTGTTGCCCCCGGCGTGACTGCCGTATCAGGCGGCCTTGAGGGCCTTGATGCGGGCGGTCAGGCGGCTCTTGTGGCGGGCAGCCTTGTTCTTGTGGATCAGGCCGCGCGAGCTGAAGCGGTCGAGGATCGGCTGGGCGACGGCGAAAGCGGCTTCGGCGCCGGCGGCATCGTTGGCGTCAAGGGCCTTGATCACCTTCTTGACGGCGGTGCGCAGCATCGAACGCTGAGCCGTATTGCGCGCGTTGCGCACAACGGTCTGCTTGGCGCGCTTCTTGGCGGACTTGATATTGGCCACGGTGGTGGTTTCCTGAAAAATCGGTGTAGTGGAAAAAGCAAGCGCGAAATTATGATCGTCTCAAACATCTACGTCAAGTCGGTTGTCAAGGGGGATGCCCGGTGAGCAAACCCCGCATGTTGAGAGGCCTGTTGTCATTCAGCAGCATGACGATGGTCTCCCGGGTCCTGGGCCTGGTCCGCGACCAGGTCATCTCCACCCATTTCGGCGCCAACGCCATGACCGACGCCTTCTGGGTCGCGTTCCGGGTGCCGAACTTCCTGCGCCGGCTGTTCGCGGAAGGCTCCTTTGCCACCGCCTTCGTGCCGGTCTTCACCGAGGTGAAAGAGACCCGCACGCACGCGGACCTGCGCGAGTTGATGGCGCGGGTGGCGGGCACGCTCGGCGGGGCGTTGCTGGTGGTGACCGCCTTGGGCCTGCTGTTCGCGCCGCAACTGGCGTGGCTGTTCGGCAGCGGGGCGGGTACCGACCCGGTCAAGCAGGGCCTGCTGGTCAACCTGTTCCGGCTGACCTTCCCCTTCCTGCTGTTCGTCTCCCTGACCGCGCTGGCCGGTGGTGCGCTCAACAGCTTCCAGCGCTTCGCCATGCCGGCGCTGACGCCGGTCATCCTCAACCTGTGCATGATCGCCGGCGCGCTGTGGCTGGCCCCGCGGATGCAGGTGCCGATCCTGGCCCTGGGCTGGGCGGTGCTGGTGGCGGGCGCGCTGCAGCTGCTGTTCCAGTTGCCGGCGCTGCGCGGGATCGACCTGCTGACCCTCCCCCGCTGGGGCTGGCAGCACCCGGGGGTGCGCAAGGTGCTGACACTGATGGTGCCGACGCTGTTCGGCTCATCCGTGGCGCAGATCAACCTGCTGCTGGACACGGTCATTGCGTCGCGCCTCAGCGACGGCTCGCAGTCCTGGCTGTCGCTGGCCGACCGCTTCCTGGAGCTGCCGTTGGGGGTATTCGGCGTGGCGCTGGGCACGGTGATCCTGCCGGCGCTGGCCCGGCACCACGTCAAGACCGACGGCGAAGGCTTCTCCGGGGCACTGGACTGGGGCCTGCGCACGACGCTGCTGATCGCGGTGCCGGCGATGCTGGGCCTGGTGCTGTTGGCCGAGCCCCTGATCGCCACGCTGTTCCAGCACGGGGCCTTCAGCGCCTTCGATACCCGCATGACCGCGCTGTCGGTCTACGGCCTGAGCTTCGGCCTGCCGGCCTTCGCGCTGCTCAAGGTGGTGCTGCCGGCCTTCTACGCGCGCCAGGACACCCGCACGCCGTTGCGGGCGGGCGTGGCCGCGCTGGTGGCCAACATGGTGCTGAACTTCGTCTTCCTGGCCATCCTCTACCAGGTGATGGTGCCGCCGGAGTTGCGCGCGCTGGGTGTCATGCAGGCGGTAGGTCGCCAGCCCGGCCTGCACCTGGCGCTGGGCATCGCCAGCGCGTTGTCGAGCTATCTCAACCTGGGCCTGCTCTGGTACTGGCTGCATCGCAGTGGCGTCTACCAGCGCAAGCCGGGCTGGGGCGCCTACGTCACCCGCCTGTCGGTGGCCTGCGTGGCCATGGTCGCGCTGCTGCTGGCCCTGCTGTGGTGGCTGCCGCCGTTCACGGACATGGACAAATGGCAGCGCGCCGGTTGGCTGGCGTGCCTGGTGGGCGGCGGTGGCGCGGTGTACGTGGTGGTGCTGGTGGCGATGGGCTTCCGTCCGCGCGACCTGCGCGAGCATTGATAACTCGCCGCCCGGCTATACTTCCCAATCCCCATCAAGACTTTGGCGGCCCCCGGCGGGCCGGATCCGCGAACGGAATGAGCAGGCTATTCAGAGACGTCGAAGGCGGGACGCTGTACCCGAACGGAAGCGTGGTCTGCATCGGCGCCTTCGATGGCCTGCACCTGGGTCACCGTGCGCTGGTGCGCCACGCCGTCGCGCGTGCGCAGGCGCGCGGGGTACCCGCGGTGGCGGTGAGCTTCGAGCCGCTGCCGCGCGAGTTCTTCGCCCCGCTCAATCCGCCGCCGCGCCTGACCCTGGCGCGGAGCAAGATCGAAGGGCTGCGCGGGCTCGGTGCCGAAGGCGTGGGCCTGATTCGCTTCGACGGCAAGCTGTCGACGCTCAGCGCGGAAGATTTCGTCCGCCGCTGTCTGGTGGAGCGCCTGCGCGCGCACGAGGTGTGGATCGGCCCGGAGTTCCGCTTCGGGCACAAGCGCGGCGGGGACATCGCCGTGCTGCAGCGCATGGGGGCCGAACACGGCTTCACCGCCGGCGAGATCGCCCCGGTGGACCTGCATGGCGAGCGCATCTCCAGCACGCGCATCCGCGAGCTGCTGCGCGCCGGCAATTTCGAGCATGCCGGCGAACTGCTCGGCCGCCCTTATGCGATCGACGGCCGCGTGGTGCGCGGCAAGCAGCTTGGCCGCACGCTGGGCTTCCCGACCGCCAACCTGCGCTTTCCGCATACTCCCGCACTGTCGGGCATCTATGCGACCTGGGTGCATGGCGTGTTCGATCAGCCGTGGCCGTCGGTGTCCAGCTTCGGGACCCGGCCGACCGTGGCGGGCGTGGAGCCGCTGCTGGAAGCGCACCTGTTCGATTACCACGGCGATCTTTACGGCCGCCACATCGAGGTCGAGTTCGTCGCCAAGCTGCGCGACGAAGAGAAGTTCGACGGCCTGCCCGCGCTGACCGCGCAAATGCACCGCGACGCCGAGCAGGCCCGTCGCATCCTTTCCGAACAACGACTGCGAGCCACCGCGTGAGCCAGGACTACAAAGCCACCCTCCAACTGCCGGCGACGGAATTCCCGATGCGCGGCGACCTGCCCAAGCGCGAGCCTTCGATCCTGGCGCGCTGGGAGGAGGAGGGCCTGTACGCCAAGCTGCGTGCGCACGCCGCCGGCCGCCCGACCTTCGTGCTGCATGACGGCCCGCCGTACGCCAACGGCCAGATCCACCTGGGCCATGCGGTCAACAAGATCCTCAAGGACATCATCGTCAAGTCCAAGCACCTGGCCGGCTTCGATGCGCCGTACATCCCGGGCTGGGACTGCCACGGCCTGCCGATCGAGATCGCCATCGAGAAGAAGTTCGGCAAGGTCGGGGTGAAGCTGGACGCGGTCGAGTTCCGGCAGAAATGCCGCGAGTACGCGCGCGAGCAGATCGACCTGCAGCGCCGCGACTTCAAGCGGCTGGGCGTGATCGGCGACTGGGAAAACCCGTACAAGACGCTGGATTTCCACTTCGAGGCGAACGAAATCCGTGCGCTGGCCAAGATCGTCGACAACGGCCACTTGAGCCGCGGCGTGAAGCCGGTGCACTGGTGCTTCGATTGCGGCTCGGCGCTGGCCGAAGCGGAAATCGAATACGCCGACAAGGAATCGCCGGCGGTGGACGTGGCCTATGCCGCGCGCGACGCGCAGGCGCTGGCCGCGCGCTTCGGCGTGCAGCTGCCCGACGGCGTCGAGGTCGCGGTGCCGATCTGGACCACCACGCCGTGGACGCTGCCGGCCTCGCTGGCGGTGAGCATCGGGCCGGAGCTGGAGTACGCGCTGGTCGAAGGCCCTTCGCGCGACGGACATCCGCGCTGGCTGGTGTTGGCCGATGCGCTGGTCGGCAAGGCGCTGTCGCGCTACGGCGTGGCCGGCGAGCCGGTGGTGCACGGCCGCGTGGCGGGCCAGGCACTGGAAGGCCTGCTGCTGGCGCATCCGTTCTATGCCGAGCGCGATATCCCGCTGCTGCTGGGCGACCACGTCTCGGCCGAGGACGGCACCGGCGCGGTGCACACCGCACCGGGCCATGGCCAGGAGGACTACCAGGTCTCCAAGCAGTACGGCCTGCTGGATCGCTACAGTGCCGCGCAAATCAACCCGGTCGACGGCCGCGGCGTATACCTGCCCTCGACGCCGCCGTTCGGCGACATCGTGCTGGCCGGCCTGCATATCTGGAAGGCCAACGACGTGATCGTGGAGGCGCTGCGCGCCAACGGCACGCTGCTGGCCACCTTCAAGCTCACCCACAGCTATCCGCATTGCTGGCGCCACAAGACGCCGATCGCCTTCCGCGCCACGCCGCAGTGGTTCATCTCGATGGACCAGGCGAACCTGCGTTCCGATGCGCTCAAGGCAATCGAGCAGGTGACCTGGTACCCCGGCTGGGGCCAGGCGCGCATCGCCGGCATGGTCGAAGGCCGTCCGGACTGGACGATCTCGCGCCAGCGCACCTGGGGCGTGCCGATCGCGTTGTTCGTGCACCGCGAAACCGGCGAACCCCATCCGCGCAGCACCGAACTGATGCGCCAGGTCGCCGACCGCGTGGAGCAGGGCGGCGTGGACGTGTGGTACTCGCTGGACGCTGCCGAACTGCTCGGCGACGAAGCGCCGCAGTACGACAAGATCACCGACATCCTCGACGTGTGGTTCGATTCGGGCGTCACCCACGAGGCGGTGCTGCGCGAGCGTGGGCTGCCGTGGCCGGCCGACCTGTACCTGGAAGGTTCCGACCAGCATCGCGGCTGGTTCCAGTCCTCGCTGCTCACCGGCGTGGCGCTGGAGCGCCGCGCGCCCTACAAGCAGTGCCTCACCCACGGTTTCACCGTGGACGAGCACGGCCGCAAGATGTCCAAGTCGCTGGGCAACGGCATCGAGCCGCAGGACATCATGAAGACGCTGGGCGCGGACATCCTGCGCCTGTGGATCGCCTCGGCCGACTACAGCAACGAGATGTCGCTGTCGCAGGAGATCCTCAAGCGCAACGCCGACGCCTATCGCCGCCTGCGCAACACCGCGCGTTTCCTGCTCGGCAACCTGCATGGCTTCGATCCGGCCGCGCACAGCGTGCCACTGGCGGAGATGGTGGCGCTGGACCGCTGGATCGTGCACCGCGCCTTCGAGCTGCAGGAGCAGATCAAGGCCGCCTACGAACGCTACGATTTCGCCGCCATCGTGCAGGCACTGCTGAACTTCTGCAGCGTGGACCTGGGCTCGCTGTACCTGGACGTCACCAAGGACCGCCTGTACACGATGGGCGAGGACTCGCGCGGCCGGCGTTCGGCGCAGACGGCGATGTTCCATGTCGCCGAGGCGTTCGTGCGCTGGATTGCACCGGTACTGAGCTTCACCGCCGAGGAACTGTGGGGCTACCTGCCGGGCGCGCGCGAGGACAACGTGCTGTTCGCCACCTGGTATGACGGCCTGGCGCCGCTGCCGGTGGACGCACCGCTCAACGCCGCCGATTTCGACAAGCTGCTGGCCCTGCGCGAGCAGGTGGCCAAGGTGCTCGAGCCGATGCGCGCCAACGGCGCGATCGGCGCGGCGCTGGAAGCGGAAATCACCGTGGCCGCCGACGCCGTCAGCGCTGCGCGCTGGCAGCCGCTGGCCGACGAGCTGCGCTTTTTCTTCATCAGCGGCGACGTCAGCGTGACCCCGGCCAGCACCGACGATATCTACGTCAGCGCCGCGCCGACCACCAAGACCAAGTGCGTGCGTTGCTGGCACCACCGCGCCGACGTCGGCGTCGATCCGCGCCACCCGGAACTGTGCGGCCGTTGCGCCAGCAACATCGAAGGGCCCGGCGAGGAACGCCGCTGGTTCTGACCCTCGTGGCATCCGCTGACCCCTGTAGGAGGGGCTTCAGCCCCGACGCCCTGGCGCGCAGCGCCGGGGCCGGCTTCACCAATTCCAAGAGCACCCCTGCGCATGACCCCTCGTCCCAAACCCAACGCGTTGATCTGGCTGCTGCTTTCGGTGGTGGTGATCGGCCTGGACCAGCTGAGCAAGGCCTGGGTGCTGAACAGCCTGCCGGACATCGATCCGCTGACCGGCCGCTGCACCCGCATCCCGGTGATTCCCGGATTCTGGGACTGGTGTCGCACCTACAACACGGGCGCGGCGTTCAGCTTCCTCAGTGACGCCGGTGGCTGGCAGATCTGGCTTTTCACCGCGCTGGCGGTGGGCATCAGCGCGCTGATGGCCTTCTGGCTCTCGCGCACCGCGCGCGGCGACTGGCGCTCGGCGCTGCCGTTCGCATTGGTGATCGGAGGGGCGATCGGCAACGTGATCGACCGGCAGATCCACGGCCATGTGGTTGATTTCATCCTCTGGTACGTCGGAGACCACATCTGGCCGGCGTTCAACGTCGCCGATTCGGCAATCGTCGTCGGCGCCGTGGGCATCGCCCTGTTCGGCATCATGGACGGCAAGTCGAAGCAAAAAGCGGGATAATCGGCGCATGGAAGTTCTGCTCGCCAATCCCCGCGGTTTCTGCGCCGGCGTCGACCGCGCCATCGAGATCGTCAAGCGCGCCATCGAAACGCTCGGCGCCCCGATCTACGTGCGCCACGAAGTGGTGCACAACCGCTTCGTGGTGGATGACCTCAAGCAGCGCGGCGCGATCTTCGTCGAGGAGCTGGACGAAGTGCCCGATGGCGCCACGGTGATCTTCAGCGCGCATGGCGTCTCCCAGGCGGTGCGTCGCGAGGCCGAGCGACGCGCGCTGAAAGTGTTCGACGCCACCTGCCCGCTGGTGACCAAGGTCCACCTGGAAGTCGCGCGGCATTGCCGTGCGGGCCGTGACGTGGTGCTGATCGGCCATGCCGGCCATCCGGAGGTCGAGGGCACGATGGGCCAGTGGAACCGCGAGGCGGGGCAGGGGCGCATCTATCTCGTCGAGGACATCGACGACGTGGAGAAGCTGGACATCGCCCAGCCGCAGAACCTGGCCTACACCACCCAGACCACGCTGTCGGTAGACGACACCCGCGGCATCATCGATGCCTTGCGCGCGCGCTACCCGGCCATGCAGGGCCCGAAGAACGACGACATCTGCTACGCCACGCAGAACCGCCAGGACGCCGTGCGCGACCTGGCGCGCGAGTGTGACCTGGTGCTGGTGGTGGGCTCGCCCAACAGTTCCAACTCCAACCGCCTCAGCGAACTGGCAAGACGCGAGGGTGTGGAGTCCTACCTGATCGACGACGCCGACGAGATCGACCCGGCGTGGGTCGCCGGCAAGCAGCGCATCGGCCTGAGCGCAGGCGCCTCGGCGCCGCAGGTGCTGGTGGATGGCGTCATCGCGCGGCTGCGCGAGTTGGGTGCGGGCAACGTGTCCGAACTGGCGGGCGAGCCGGAGTCGATGGTGTTCGCGCTGCCGAAGGAACTGCGGCTGCGGCTGGTCAGCTGAAGCACGCGGTCCCGCGCCGGCACATCGCCGGCGCCAGCTCAGTTGCCTTCGCGTCGCGGCCTGCCGAACGGCTGGTGGGAACGCGGGCGGATCGGCCGGGTCAGTTCACGGAACTCGGCGATGCACATCGGCCCGCGCACCCGCTCCGGATGGCGTTCGGCGAGCCGATCCATGCGCTCGGCGGCCCTTTGCAGGCAGCAAGGCCCGATCAGGCCGAGCAGCTGGCCGCCCTCGCGAAGGCGTAATTCCAGGAGTTGGGAGCAGAAGTTGCGGCACAACTCACAGGTGCGCTTCATCGAAAGCAGGGTTGTCAGTGGTGACTGAAAGTTTATTCAGCACTGACTGACAAATCCATCACGACTTAAGGCACTCCCCGGCCGCCTCGCGGAAGGGGCGCAGCCGCTCGCCGAGTTCCTCGTACGCGAAGATCCAGCAGGCCGTGATGCTGGACATGGAAAGCGCGATGGTGCCGAGCTGCGGATGGTCGCCCAGGTAACTTTCGCGCTCGCCCAGGTCGACATGGCGGTCGACGCGCAAATGCTCGAGCAGGGCGGCGCCCGCGAGCCAGCTGATCTCCTCGCCGTGGGTGAAGCCATGCGCGCGGGCGAAGTCGCCCAGGATGTTGGGGGAGAGCGGGTCGGGAGGAGTCATGGTCTTGCGAGCGCTAACAATGGTGCCGCGGCATGGTGCATCAATGGGTCGATGGCCGGCAAGCGCGATGGCGCGTGTTGTGACGAACGTCGATGGTATAGTTTTCGGGGGCGCTGTATGCGGGGATTTGATGTCCGAAGTCAGCTCGAGCAAGGTCGCGGCATTCATCGCGGCAGCCATCGAAAGAAGCGGCAAGACCCAGCTGGAAATTTCCGCGGAAGCCGGTTTCCCCCGGTCCAGCGTGCTGTCCATGATCAAGCAGGGGCAGACCAAGATGCCCCTCGCGCGCATCCCGCAGATGGCGCGGGCGCTGGAGGTGGACGAGGTGGAGTTCTTCCGGCTCGCCATGGGCGAGTACATGCCCGAGCTGCTGCGCATCTGCGACCAGATGTATGCCTGCGAACGGCTCACCGAAGGTGAGGCCGCGCTTCTGGGGGAACTGCGCAAGGGAATGAACGGCCACGGCGTGCAGATGACGCCGCGCGTGCGCGCCGCGCTGGCACGGTTCCTGGAAGACGTACGGGACTGAGGCATCCTTCGCCGCCGCCGGGCGGCCATCAGTAGATTTTCTGAGGCGTGCCCAGTAGTTGCACGGGCGCGCCGCCGCGCATGGCTTGCTGCAATAGCCTTGGACCCCTCCCGGGTCGATCAGGAGAACACCATGCGCGCATTCCCTCTTTCGTCCTCCCTCACGGGCGTCGCCGTCGCGTTGGCCCTGGCGGCCTGCAGCAGCACGCCGACAGCGGATTCGACCGCCCCGCCGGCGCCCGCCAGCAGCGGTCCGTTCACCGCCGGCTCCAACAGCGTCACCCTGGAAGGCACGATCGCCGCGGTCGACAAGGCCGGCCGCACGGTCACGATCAACGGCCGCGACGGTGCCGTGCTCGATTTCGTGGCAAGCGACGCGGTGCGCAACTTCAACCAGCTGAAGGTCGGCGACAAGGTGGCGCTGGACTACGAGGAGGCCGTGGCGCTCGAACTCCAGCCGGCGGGCAGTGCGCCAGTGGGAGTCAGTTCGTCGCAGGGCGGTTCTGTGGCCGCCCCCGGCAGCCGGCCGGGCGGCTCGATGTCGCGCACCGTCAGCGTGGTCACCGAGGTCGTGGCGGTGGACCCGGTCGCCAACACCATTGCCCTGAAGGGGCCGCGTGGCAACACGCAGATCATCGCGGTGGAGCGCGAGGACCTGCGCGCACGCCTGCCCCAGGTAAAGAAGGGCGACCTGTTGCGGATCTCCTATACCGAGGCAGTGGCGCTGGCGATTCGTCCAGCGCCGTGAGCTTGCTCAAGCGACGCCCAGCTTGCCGCGCAGGCCCGCGTGGGTTGGTGCGGCAAGTTCTTCGGGTGTGAGGAAGCCGGCCAGGTCTTCGACCTGGAAGAATGGCCGGATCTCCAGCTCGCTGCGGCCGGACAGGGGATGGGGCGAACGCCGCGCCCAGGCCAGTGCTTCGTCCATGTCCTTGACCTCCCAGATCGAGAATCCGGCGATCAGCTCGCGGGTTTCGGCGAACGGGCCGTCCACGACGATGCAGCGGTCATCCTCGAAGGTCACGCGCTTGGCCAAGGGTCCATTCTTCAGGCCGGCGGCGGCGACGAAGACGCCGGCCTGCACCAGCTCCTCGGTGAAGCGGTCCATCGCCGCGAACGCCTCGGCAGCGGGCGGTGCGCTCATGTCCAGGCCTTCGATGGTCTTTGCGAACACCATGACGCGCATGGGAATTCTCCGTGGGCGCCGCCGGGGTGGCGGCTCATGGAGGCGACGGATGGCCGGGTGGGGAATCGACAGGCCGGTCCTCTGCTAACGTCAGCCACCGGCCTTCGGGCCAAGGCGCAGGAGTATTCGATGTCCACGCTGGGAATGATGTTCATCGCCGCATCCGGCGTCGCCACCGCCCCTCCGGCCGGCGGGGATGAAGCGACGCGCGCGGCGATCGAAGCCACCTGTTTCGACTATGTCGATGGGCAGCTGGAGGGCGACCCGGCGCGCGTCGCGCGTTCGCTGCATCCGGACCTCGCCAAGCGGCGCGTGCTGGGCGACACGCCCGACGAGCGCCTCGGACTGCGCCGGATGAGCAAGGAGGAACTGGTCGAGCTGACCCGGCAGGGCGCGTTGAAGACGCCGAAGGAAGCATGGAACCGCTCGTGCACGGTGCTGGATGTCGCCGGCAACGTGGCGGCGGTGCGCGCGGAGACGCCCTGGTTCGTGGACTTCTTCCACATGGGAAATTTCGACGGACGCTGGGTGATCGTCAATGCGCTGTGGTATTCGAAGCCCAGGCCGAAGCAGGACTAGTCGACGCCCCCCCGCGCGCCCTGCGTTCGCGGATATGCCAAGCTTGATGCCAGTCCGGGCATGGAGGCGGAAGGATGAGGGGGTTCGCCGGCGACCATCGTCGTCCGTTCTTATCGCTCGTCAATCAATTGCGATCAGCGGGGATACGACGCGCTGTTCGTTTCATTGGTGGGGCCGCCTGGTGATGCCGTCGCGGTTTCCGGCGTGGACGAGGTGTCGTCGTGCTGACCTGGTTCACGGCTTCAATCATGTCAGGCATCTGGTCATTTGGAGAAAATGATGCAGCGTCGCACGTTTGTCGGCGGAGCCATCGCCAGTGCCTTTGCGGCGCTCGCGTGCCGCAGGGGCCTGGCCGAAAATCTCGCCCCGGACCCCCAGATCGAGCGGTATCGCGCACTGATCAGGAAAGGCATCGCCGACCACAAGCTCACCGGCGTGAGCGCGGCCCTGGTCAAGGAGGGGAAGCTGGCATGGGCAGAAGGTTTCGGCCTCGCCGACCGGGAACGCGGGGTGGCGATGACGGAGGATACGATTGTAGGAATCGGCTCGGTGACCAAGACTTTCACCGCACTCGCACTGATGCAGTTGCATGCACAAGGTCAAATCGACATCGATCAGCCGATTGCTGCGTATGTCCCCGAACTGCATATTGGCGCGCGCGGCGCGGATCTGGCGCAGGTCACCGTGCGATCGATCATGAATCACACCTCTGGCTTGCCATCGGATGTATTCAAGAACACCGGTTTGGAGACTGGCGACTACACCAGTGTGATCGGCCTGTTGAACGAAACACAGCTCGCCGCTTGGCCGCAGACCATCGGGCTGTATTCCAATATCGGCTATAGCGTCCTCGGCAATGTCATCCGCAATGTCAGCGGGCAGGCATACCCTGACTATGTGAGGGCCCGTATCCTGGAACCGCTAGGGATGGTGCGCTCCGGCTTCGTCACCGACTCGGCCCTGCCACCCAGGACCCAGCTCTATTATCAAGATGGCCGCCGCACCCCGCCTTTGGAGTTGCGTGACCAGCCGGCGGGGGGAATGTATTCCGACGTAAGCGACATGGCGCGCTACGCGATCGCGATGATGGAAGCTTGGCGGGGAAGCGCCGGGCTGCCCATCATCGATCCCACCTCGATTCAAACCATGTTTCGTCTTTCGAATGCTGATATTCGCGTGGAGACCAACAAGAAGGGCCTCGGCTGGTTCATGTTCCAGGCCGGCGACGCTTTTGCCATGTATCACGCTGGCAGCACAGGTTTCGCGAACGCGGCACTGCTATTGCTTCCACAGAAGCGGATGGCGGCGGTCATTCTCGTCAACACGGTGGGAGGCAATGTGCTGGCTAACGATTTTGCGTTCCGCGTTCTGGAGGATGGCGGGCTGAAGACTGCGGACATCCGGCCGGCCCCGCATCTTCCGCCTCCCAGCCAGGAGGCTGTGCCGGCAAGGCTGCCATTGAAGGTGCTCGACTCGCATGTCGGGGACTATGCCCGTAAACGAACGTTTGCCAGTATCACCCGTGACGGCCACGACCTGCTGTTGAAGACGCCCGACGGCTTGCTGCGACTGCAAAGCGTCTCCGACGGCAGCTTCAAACCCTACGTGCAAACTGATCACGCCGATTTGAAGCCGGTCGCGGGCGAGCGGTATCGCTTTGCCGACGTTGGGCCCTACCACGTGCTGTTTGTCCAATCAGAGGAAGATGGCGAATACCAGGCGGGTTATCGCATTCCTCCTCGCCCGCTCGACGCCAGCTGGAAGGCGCGCCTTGGCCGGTACGAGCATTTCGGCTACCAGGTTCCTGGAGCGGAGCAAATCCTGGCAGCGCAATTCGACATGGTTGATGGGCGGCTGCCGCGTATGCAATTGGTCTACAACACCGGTACTTATACGTACCCCTTGATCGTGACTGCGCCTGACCAGGCTGTCACCGGTGGCCTTGGACCCGAAACGACGGGTGAGACCGTCCGTTTTGCCGATGAAGATGGGGTCGTGAGCTACTCTGGCCTGACCTTTCGCCGTGTCTAGGCTGCAAGGACTGTCCGCACCCACGATGAGGGGCGCGTCGGCTTGAGGCTGCGGTTCGTCAACGCGGTTGGTCATATGCCCGCCATGCGGCGCAAGGCGAAGCGCTGGCTGCGATGAAGGCGCCTGACGGAGTGCCAGGGAGTCCATAGGTCTTGCCCCGCACCTGTGGAGGGCAGGGGGCGGCCGCTTGGCCAGGCCCAGGCCGGACCCGAATTGACCGCAGGCCCGCCTCGAACCTACAATTCACGGCTCGCCGGAATAGCTCAGTTGGTAGAGCGGCGCATTCGTAATGCGTAGGTCGCAGGTTCGACTCCTGTTTCCGGCACCAGTGCTTCAAAGGCCCGCGCAAGCGGGCTTTTGTCGTTGCAGGGCGGGGCAGGCGACGCCGCATCCTTCGTCATCGCCGCCACGCCGCGGGTGGCAAGGTGCACTTGACAGCACGTGCCGCCGATCCAAAGATTCGGCCCGACCAAGGAAGGCCGGTTCCACCGACCGAAAGAACGGCAAGGACGTCGTGTTCCGCGTCCGTGCGCGCGTTGTTCGGCAGCCGGAACCTCTCCCAACCTTCCCCTTTCGCAGGCGGTTTCCCGCCGGCGTCCAGCGCCTGTGTGCAGGTCGGCACGCGGACACACATCCACAGGGGAATACGCATGCCGTCTGGTTCCATCCGTTGCCTGCCATGGCTGCTGCTCGCGTTGGCTGCACACGTCCAAGCTCAATCCATCTCACCGGCCTGGACTGCCTATCGCGAAGGCGGCCGAGGCACCACCCCGGCCGCCGCGCCGACCGCCGCGCAGGCACCTGCGCAGGCACCTGCGCAGGCGGGGCCCGTCGCCACGCCTGCACCGCAGCAGCCCGCCTACCGGCAAACCCGTGCGCAAGACCGCGACCTCGGCGGCTTCTTCGTCGGTGTGCAAGGGGGAAAGGGGTGGGTCTATGAGGACATCGAGCAGGACGCCTTCGGTGGCAATGCCGGCTACCGCTGGCAGGCCGGTCCTTACGTGCTGGTGGGCTTCGAGGTGACCGGTGGTGTGCTCGACGAGAAGGGGGACGGGTGGTACCGCTATTCGAAAGTGACCTACGGCGGCCTCGGCGCCAACGCCCGTGTCAATTTCGGTCGGAGCCCCTGGTTCGCCACGGCGCGGATCGGTTACTTCAATGCCGACGCCGACAGCGGCGGAGACGACAGCTTCGACGGTGCCTACGCCGGCCTGGGGATCGGCGTGGACGCCGGCCGCCACTTCAGCGTCAGCCTGATGTACACCGGGTTCTTCTATAGCAGCACTTACTACTACCTACTACCGCTACCACGACTATTCCGAGTGCGGCACGGAGGTCAACCGGGCGGATCTGGTCACGCTGGGCGTCGAAGCGAGGTTTTGAGGCGCCGCCGTGGCGTGAACCCTTCATGTGTCCACCGCGAGGGCCCGCGCAGGCGGGCCTTCGTGCACAGGTATTCCGGCGCCCGCACCGGGTATGCCGCAGTACCGGCAGGTGCGCGGCGGTTCTGCGACAACGTGTCGCACGCGCAAGCGCGGCCATTTGCGCCGGATCATTGCCCACCGCCTTTCGTGAACACCTCGTTAGGCTTAAAATTGCGGGGCTAACTTGCGCTCCCTGTTCATGTCCCCGGCGCCGCCACCGGCGCGCGCGGACCTGAAATGCCTTCCCGGCGGGTGGCGGTGGTTGGCGCCCCCTCGCAATTGGATCTACCGATGATTCCGTTGAAACCCCTCGGGCGCGCGCTGCGGCCCGGTCTGGCGCTGCTGTCCATGGCGCTGCTGGCGGGTTGCCAGTCGGCCCTTCTCGACCCCAAGGGTCAGATCGGCCAGGACCAGAAGACCCTGCTGATCACCTCCGTGGTGCTGATGCTGCTGGTCGTGATCCCCGTGATCGTGATGACGATCGCCTTCGCCTGGAAGTACCGCGCTTCCAATACCAAGGCCCGCTATGAGCCCGAGTGGTCGCATTCGACCGCCATCGAGGTCGTCGTGTGGTCCATCCCGTGCCTGATCATCCTGGTGCTGGCGGTGCTGACCTGGCGCTCGTCGCACGCGCTGGACCCGTACCGCCCGCTGCAATCGGACGTGGCGCCGGTGGAGATCGAAGCGGTCGCGATGGACTGGAAATGGCTGTTCATCTACCCGCAGGAAGGCGTGGCGACGGTCAACGAGATCACGGTGCCGGTGGACGCCCCGCTGAATTTCCGCATCACCTCCGACACGGTGATGAACTCCTTCTTCATCCCGCACCTGGGCACGCAGATCTACGCGATGGCCGGCATGCAGACCAAGCTGCACCTGATCGCCAACGAGCCGGGTGAGTACTTCGGTATTTCGGCCAACTACAGCGGCCACGGTTTCTCGAAGATGGGTTTTGCCGTGCACGCCACCGACAACGCCGGCTACCAGGCCTGGCTGCAGAAGGTGAAGGCTGCGCCGCAGAAGATGGACGATGCCGCGTTCCAGGCGCTGGCTGCCAACCGCAATGACAAGGAGCAGTACCCGGTCACCTACTTCGCGTCGGTGCAGGACGGCCTGTTCAAGGCCCTGCTCGACAAACACATGATGGGTGGCCAGAAGCACGAGGGCCATGACCATGCGGCCACCGGTGCCGAACCGGTTGCCATGTGCACCTCCGGAGACAACTGATGCTAGGCAAACTTACGCTCGAGGCGGTCCCGTACCACGAGCCGATCATCATGGGCGCCCTGGGCGGCGCCGCGCTGCTCGGCCTGGTCCTCGTGGCCGCGCTCACCAAGTTCAAGCTCTGGGGTTATCTCTGGCGCGAATGGTTCACCTCGGTCGACCACAAGAAGATCGGCGTGATGTACATCGTCGTGGCGCTGGTCATGCTGCTGCGCGGCTTCGCCGATGCGGCGATGATGCGCACCCAGCAGGCGCTGGCCGCCGGCGGTGGCGAGGGCGTGCTGCCCCCGCACCACTACGACCAGATCTTCACCGCGCACGGCGTGATCATGATCTTCTTCATGGCCATGCCGTTCATGACCGGCCTGATCAACCTGATCGTGCCCCTGCAGATCGGTGCGCGCGACGTGGCGTTCCCGTTCCTCAACTCGCTCAGCTTCTGGCTGTTCGTGGCGGGCGTGGCGCTGATCAACATCTCGCTGGGCGTGGGTGAGTTCGCGCAGACCGGCTGGCTGGCGTACCCGCCGCTGTCGGGCCTGGAATACAGTCCGGGCGTCGGCGTGGACTACTACATCTGGGCATTGCAGATATCCGGCCTGGGTACATTGCTGACCGGCATCAACTTCTTCGTGACGATCATGCGCATGCGCGCGCCGGGCATGACCCTGATGCGCATGCCGATCTTCACCTGGACCGCGCTGATCACCAACATCCTGATCATCGCCGCCTTCCCGATCCTGACCGTCGCCCTGGCGTTGCTGGGTGCGGACCGCTACCTCGGCACGCACTTCTTCACCAATGACGGTGGCGGCAACGCCATGATGTACATCAACCTGATCTGGATCTGGGGCCACCCGGAGGTGTACATCCTGATCCTGCCGGCGTTCGGCATCTATTCCGAGCTGGTGGCGACGTACTGCCGCAAGAAGCTGTTCGGCTACACCTCGATGGTCTACGCCACCGCGTGCATCGGCGTGCTGTCCTTCATCGTGTGGCTGCACCACTTCTTCACCATGGGCTCGGGTGCCAACGTCAATGCCTTCTTCGGCATCACGACGATGATCATCTCGATCCCGACCGGCGTGAAGATCTTCAACTGGCTGTTCACCATGTTCCGCGGGCGCGTGCACTTCACCGCCCCGGTACTGTGGATGCTGGGCTTCATCATCACCTTCGTGATCGGCGGCATGACCGGCGTCATGATGGCGATCCCGGCGGTCGACTTCGTGCTGCACAACAGCCTGTTCCTGATCGCGCACTTCCACAACGTCATCATCGGCGGCGTGGTGTTCGGTTACCTGGCGGGCCTGACCTACTGGTTCCCGAAGGCGTTCGGCTTCAAGCTCAACGAGAAGCTGGGCAAGGCCTCGTTCTGGTGCTGGATCATCGGCTTCTTCGTGGCCTTCATGCCGCTGTACGTGCTGGGCTTCATGGGCATGACCCGTCGCCTGAACACCTACAACCACCCCGAATGGGGTCCGTGGCTGATCGTGGCCGCGTGTGGCGCGGCGATCATCGCCGTGGGCATCGGCCTGAACCTGCTGCAGATCGCCTACAGCGTGTGGAAGCGCAAGGACAACATGGACCTGACCGGCGACCCGTGGGATGGCCGCACGCTGGAATGGGCCACGTCCTCGCCGCCGCCGTTCTACAACTTCGCCCACCTGCCGCACGTGGACTCCCTGGACCAGTTCTGGGAAGACAAGCAGCAGGGCAAGGGCTGGGTGCGTCCGGCCAAGTACGAAGACATCCACATGCCGCGCAACACGGCGGCGGGCTTCTGGATCGGCGCCTTCAGCATCGTCCTGGGCTTCGCGCTGACCTGGCACATCTGGTGGCTGGCGGTGGTGGGCCTGGTCGGCATGATCGGCAGCTTCATCGCGCGCACCTTCGACAACGACATCGACTACTACGTGCCGGCAGCGGAAGTGGAGCGCATCGAAAACGAGCGTTTCGCCCTGCTTGACCAGGCGCAGGCAACCAAGGCGGTCTGAGCATGTCCACGGCTACTACCCTCGACAACCACGCCGCCCACGCGGGCGGCCACGACCACGACCACGGTCACCACGACGCCGGCGGCAACACGCTGCTCGGCTTCTGGGTGTACCTGATGAGCGACTGCCTCATCTTTGCCGGCCTGTTCGCCACCTATGCGGTGCTGGCCGGCTCGACGGTCGATGGCCCGACGGCCAAGGAGCTGTTCGACCTGCGCTTCGTGCTGGTGGAAACCTTCCTGCTGCTGTTCAGCAGCTTGACGTTCGGCTTCGCCATGATCTCGGCGGGCAAGCGCAACATGACCGGCCTGTACGCATGGCTGGCGGTGACGGCGCTGTTCGGCCTGGGCTTCCTGGCCATGGAGCTGTACGAGTTCAACCACCTGATCCATGAAGGCGCAGGTCCGGGTCGCAGCGCGTTCCTGTCGGCGTTCTTCACGCTGGTCAGCACGCACGGCCTGCACGTGACCTCGGGCCTGCTGTGGATGCTGGTGCTGGTGATCCAGATCGCCAAGAACGGCCTGACCCCGCGCAACACCACGCGCCTGGCGTGCCTGAGCCTGTTCTGGCACTTCCTGGACATCATCTGGATCGGTGTCTTCACCATCGTCTATCTGCTGGGAGCGCTGTAATGGCCGGCCATGACAACCACTCCGACGCCCACGCCAGCCATGGCGGTGGGGTGAAGTCCTACCTGATCGGCTTCGTGCTGGCGGTCGTGCTGACCGTGATCCCGTTCGCCATCGTGATGAACCACACCTTCTCGCGTGGCGTGACGGTGGCGATCATCTCGATCATGGCCGCAGTGCAGATGCTGGTGCACATCGTCTACTTCCTGCACATGGACCGCTCGCCCGAGCAGCGCTCGAACGTGCAGGTGGGCCTGTTCTCGGTGCTGATCATCGGCATCGTGGTGGTGGGCTCGCTTTGGGTGATGCACAACCTCGACATCAACATGATGCATTGAGGGTAGGGGGTCTTTCTCCCTTTGCAGGGGCCGCCTTTTGGGCGGCCCTTTGCTTTTGGGAAGTTTTTTTATCGGCCCGCCAAGCGTGAGCAAGCTTTGGATATTGGCCTCCGGTCGTAGTGACCTGAAGGGTGTGCGGGGGCAGGTCCCTTTCGGGACCGTAGGCGACATGGATGTCGCCTACGAGCCTCCAGGGATGGATTCACGGCGTGTCCCGAAAGGGACCTGCCCCCGCACATCCCGCGCAGATCCATGCGAGCCGATCCACATCGAAGGTCGGCCACCCCACGGACCACCCCGAAGCCGGTCGTAGGCCAAGAAGCCCCACATCACCAAACCCGGCAAAACCCGCCATGACCAATGGCATACAAGCCCCCAACTGCCCAGGCGTAGCATCGACGACTCGCCATGCCGCCCATTCCCCCACCAGGAGCCTCATGAAGATCCGCGCCGTGCTGTCGTTGCCGCTGTTGGCCGCCATGTCCCTTCCCGCCGCCAATGCGCTGGCTCAGACTGCCCCGCCGCGCGATATCCCGTATGAGGGCGTGCTGCGCATCGACGTCGATGCCACCGATATCGAGCGCCGCATCTTCCGGGTCCGCACCACCATGCCGGCCACCGCTGGCCGCATGACCCTGCTGTATCCGCAGTGGATCCCCGGCCACCATTCCCCGAGCGGCACGATCGACAAGCTGGCCGGCCTGGTGGTGAAGTCCGCCGATGGCAAGGTCCTGCCCTGGACGCGCGACAAGTACGACGTCTACGCCTTCCAGGTGGAGGTGCCCGAAGGCGTCACCCAGATCAGCGCCGAGTTCCAGTTCCTGTCCTCGCAGGGCGCCGGCCAGGGCCGCGTGGTCATGACCCCGGAAATGCTCAACCTGCAGTGGAACAGCAACTCGCTTTACCCGGCCGGCTACTACGCCCGCAACATCAAGGCACAGGCCAGCGTCACGCTGCCCAAGGGCTGGGACTACGCAACCGCGCTGGAGACCGAAAGCCGCGTCGGCGACAAGATCACCTTCAAGCCGATCGACTACGACGATCTCGTCGATTCCCCGCTGTTCGCCGGCAAGTACCACCAGCGCGTCGTGCTGGCCGAAGGAAAGCAGCCCGTCGCGCTGAACGTCTTCGCCGATGATGCCAAGTACCTCAAGCCGACCCCGGCGCAGGTCAAGATCCACCAGCAGCTCGTCCAGCAGATGGACAAGCTCTACGGGGCCCGCCACTTCGACCACTACGAGTTCCTGCTCGCGCTGACCGACAAGCTCGGCGGCATCGGCCTGGAACACCACCGCTCCAGCGAGAACAGCGGCCCGGTCGGCTACTTCACCGACTGGGACAAGAGCTGGTGGATGCGTGACCTGCTGTCCCACGAGTTCAACCATTCCTGGAACGGCAAGTACCGCCGTGGCGCCGACCTCGCCACGCCGAACTTCAACGTGCCGATGGGCGACAGCCTGCTGTGGCTGTACGAGGGCCAGACCCAGTTCTTCGGCCAGGTCGTGGCCGCGCGCTCGGGCCTGTGGACCCAGGATCAGGCGCGCGACATGCTCGCCAATGTCGCCGCCACCTATGATCGCGGCCGCCCTGGCCTGGCCTGGCGCACGATCCTCGACACCACCAACGATCCCACCATCGCCGAGCGCCGCTCGCTGGCGTTCCGCAACTACCAGATGAGCGAGGACTACTACTCCGGCGGCCAGATGGTCTGGCTGGAAGTGGACAACAAGCTGCGCGAGCTGAGCGGCAACAAGCGTTCCATCGACGACTTCGCGCACGCGTTCTTCGGGATGAACAATGGCGATTGGAAGGTCAACCCGTATACGGTCGAGGACATCGTCGCCACCCTCGACGGCATCGCACCGTATGACTGGGCGGGCTTCCTGAAGAGTCGCATCGAAGGCCACGGCCCGCTGGTCGGCGGCATCGAGGCGGCCGGCTGGAAGCTGGTCTACAACGACAAGCCCAATGAAGCGTTCAAGGCGCTGGAGACGCGCAGCAAGGGCGCCAACATGACCTATTCGCTCGGCCTGGCCACGAACGGGCAGGGCGTGCTCACCGACGTGCTGTGGGACGGCCCGGCGTTCAATGCCGGCCTCGCGCCCGGCATGTCGATCGTGGCGGTCAATGGGCGCGAGTACAGCAATGACGGCCTGAAGGACGCGGTCACCGCCGCCAAGACCGACAAGGCGCCGATCGAACTGCTGGTCAAGCAGTCCGACCGCTTCGAAACCGTCCGCATCGATTACCACGGCGGCCTGCTGTACCCGAACCTGGAGCGTGTCGCCGGCAAGCCCGATCGCCTGGCTGAGCTGTACAAGGCGCGCTGATGCCGGCCGGAACCCGCCATCGCTTCGACGCGTGGTGGGTTCTGCTGCTGTGGCTGCTGGCCGCCGGCGCGATCGCCGGCGCCAGTGTCGAGGGCCTGCGCTGGCTGCATTACCTGTGCAAGCCGGCGGCGACCGTGCTGATCATCCTGCGGGCGATGGACGCGGCGCCCGGGAACTATCAACGCTGGGTACGCGTAGGGCTCGTGCTCTCGTTGATCGGCGACATCTGCCTGATGCTGCCGGTCGACGCCTTCGTGGCTGGGCTGGCGGCATTCCTGTTCGCGCATATCGCCTACATCCTGGCCTTCGCCCGCGGGGCGCGGCTCAAGACGATGGCGCTGGCCGCGCCGATGCTGGCGATATACGCGGTCGCCAATCTCTGCGCCCTGTGGCCCCACCTGCCGACAGCACTGTCGGGGCCGGTCATTGCGTATACCGTGGTGCTGGCGACGATGGCCGCGCTGGCGCTCGCCCGCGGCTGGATGCCGCCGGCCGACGGCACGCACGCCCGGCGCGCGGCGCTGGGGGCGGTGCTGTTCGTGGCAAGCGATTCGCTACTGGCGTGGGACCGCTTCGCCGGCCCGCTGCCCTGGGCCATCGCCGGGGTGCTGGCGACCTACTACGCGGCGTAGTGGCTGATTGCCACCTCCGTGCCGCCGGCAGGCGCGCTGCAGCCGGTTCGTCGCGCCTGTTGAGATCGGCCCGGCTATCCTGTCTTCCTTCCCAGCGGACAAGAACAGCGATGGCCAAGGCGAAGATCGCCTACGTCTGCACCGAGTGCGGTGCCGAGTACAACAAATGGCAGGGCCAATGCGGCGAATGCGGCGCCTGGAACACGCTCAGCGAGATCGTGCTCGAGAGCGCCGGCCCTGCGGGCAAGGCGCCGGCGGCGGCACGACGCAGCGGCTGGGCCGGCGCGGTCGAGCCGCCGAAGATCACCGCGCTCAAGGACGTGCGGCACAGCGAGCATGCGCGTGTGTCCACCGGCATCGGCGAGTTCGACCGCGTGCTCGGCGGCGGTCTGGTCGAGGGCGCGGTGGTGCTGGTTGGCGGTGATCCCGGCATCGGCAAATCCACCCTGTTGCTGCAGGCGTTGGCGAAGATGGCCGCCCAGCTGCCCGTGCTCTATGTCACCGGCGAGGAATCGCTCGCGCAGGTGGCTGGTCGGGCGGTGCGCCTGGACCTGCCGCTGGAAGGGCTCAACGCGCTGTCGGAGACCGGAATCGAGCAGATCCTGCAGCACGCCAGCGTCGCGCGGCCGAAGCTGATCGTCGCCGATTCGGTGCAGACGCTGTGGAGCGAGTCGCTCACTGCGGCGCCCGGCTCGGTGAGCCAGGTGCGCGAGAGTGCGGCGCGGCTCGTGCGCTACGCGAAGGAGACCGGCACGGCCGTGTTCCTCGTCGGCCACGTCACCAAGGAGGGCGGCATCGCCGGCCCGCGCGTGCTCGAGCACATGGTAGATGCGGTGCTCTATTTCGAAGGCGATGGCGGCAGCCGCTTCCGCATCCTGCGCGCGTTCAAGAACCGCTTCGGCGCGGTGAACGAACTGGGTGTTTTCGCGATGGGCGAAAAGGGCCTGAAGGAGGTCGCCAATCCGTCGGCGATCTTCCTCTCCGGCGGCAGCACCCATCAGCCCGGCAGCTGCGTCATGGTGACGCGCGAAGGCACCCGCCCGCTGCTGGTCGAGGTGCAGGCCCTGGTGGACAGTTCGCCGCTGTCCAATCCGCGGCGCGTCGCGGTGGGCCTGGAGCAGAACCGCCTGGCAATGCTGCTGGCGGTGTTGCACCGGCACGGCGGCGTGCTGGTGGGCGACCAGGACGTGTTCGTCAACGTGGTCGGTGGCATCCGGGTGCAGGAGACCGCGGCGGACCTGCCCGTGCTGCTCGCGGTGCTGTCCTCGCTGCGCGACCAGCCGCTGGCAGAGAAGACGATTGCCTTCGGCGAGGTCGGCCTGTCCGGCGAGATCCGCCCGGTGCCCAACGGCGAGGAACGCCTTCGCGAAGCGGCCACGCATGGTTTCAAGCGCGCGATCGTGTCCAAGGCCAACGCGCCCAAGAGCGGCACGGTCAAGGGCATGGAAGTGATCGCGGTGGAGCGGCTGGCCGAAGCCATCGAGGCCGCCTGAGCGCGGGGACAGCTGGGGCCGCGCCGCTCCCAGGCGCCGGCTGAGGCTGCGAAAGCAAAAAGGGCGGCCAATGGGCCGCCCTTTTGTTGCCGCGCGTCAGGGATTGGGTGGCTTGTAATCACGCAACTGGGTGGTCGCGGTGCCGACTTCGCGTACCGCCTGCCTGAGCTGGTCCTCGCTCAGTTGAAGCTCGCGCGCCCACCAGCGCAGTTCCCATTCCTCGTTGATGTTGACGTTCGCCATGTCCTTCGGGCGCCGGTCGTCTGCGGGTGTATTCATGGAAGGCTCCGAACGCGGATAGCGTCAGTGGGTGGATACTGCGGCCTGGGCCCGCTCGAACGCCTCGGCGAGGCGCTTGCGCGTGGCCGCCAGGTAGTTGCGTGTCTCCTCGCCCTTGGCCGACGGCAGCCATTCGGCATCCATCGCCTTGAGTGCATCGCCGTAATCGGCCACGGCAGCTTTGAGGAAGGCATTACGGTAGCTGTTGGGATCGTCTTCCATGCCAGTGGAGGCGGTAGTGGCCTGGCCACGGGCGCGCCAGGCGCGTGATCGCTCGCTCTCCCGCGCGCTGCGCTGCTGCGTTTCGCGCAGTGCGCGCTCGTGGTCGCGCACCATTTCGCGCGCGAAATTCTCCGAATCCCCGCCGACGCCGCGCGCAATCGCTTGCTGGGCGAGGTCGATCTCGTTCTGTTCGAAGGCCGCCAGCATGCCCAGCACCTGGGCGTCGTCCTGCAGCGGAGCCCCCAGGCCGCTCCCGCTGATGACCGCGGGGCGGGGCGACGGCGCCACTTCGGGCGCCGTGCGCGATGCTTCGCTTCCCGGCCCGCCACAGCCGGCGGCGAGCACGACCGCAACCAGCGTGCTCCAGCGCAAAGGGCGCATTCCGGTCAGGCCCACTGCGCCTGTGCACCCGCCAGCAACGGGAACCCGGACGAATCCAGCGCATCGGCCGCTTCGCGGCAGCGGCGCTGCATGCGCTGGACGCGTTCGCCGATGAGCGCGTGTTCACTCAGCGGGGCGTTGGCATACAGACTGGCGACATGGAAGCCGAGGATTTCCTCGGCACGCTCGCCCTGGTCGCTGATCAGGTGCGGAATGAGGCGTTCGATGCGGGCCAGTTCCTGCTGTACTTCATAGGGGGTCTTCATGGATTCTCCGTTTACGAGGCGGCGCCCAAGCGCTGCCAGCAGTCTGTCGCCAGACGTTCCAGGTGCGGCTGCGACCCAGGGGGAAGGAAGTGGGTTTGTAGCCGGTCGCGGAACATGTCCATTCGCTGCTCCTGCGAAGAACGCGGCGCTTGCAGATAGATATCGCAGGCCAGTTTGACCACCGGGGAGAGCACGCTGAACTTGCTGATGCCCAGCTGTTCGTGCGCGTGACGTTGCTGCCAGTGCGCGATTTCGGCCTGCACATCGATGACGGAAGGATCCCTGCTCATTGGATTCAGTCGCACCATGTGGATGGAGGAGTGACGCCAGCCTAACGTGTGGTATGTCAACGCTCGATCAGTACGTCGAAGACGGGCGACGCCGTCGATTCGCGCGATGAACAGCTCAGTTTCGCGTGCGTTGCGTCAAATCCGATGCGTCACGCACGCGCTGCACATCACGATCACCACGACGATCGGACGCTGTGCCTTTCCGACGCGGAGTCGTCCCATGCGCCCACGTTCTGCTTCGCATTCACAGGAAAGATCGCGCACGCCGCATGAAAGCGCCGGTACCGGCGTGGCCCGCGCATGGTGGAAATCGCTGCACCCGGCGCTATGGGCGCTGCTCCTGGTGGCGCTGGGGCTGGCGGTATGGCGATGGTGGTGACCATGGCCGATCGCGCACCGGCGCAGGTGCATGCACTGGCGATCCGCGACAACGCCGAAGGCGGGCACGAGCGTGCGACGCACGACTGGGTGGCGCGGCGCGTGGCGCGCCTGTTGCGCTTGCCTTATGCGGGCCTGGCCGACCATGCGGTGAATACGGCCGGCGGCAGTTATTTCGTGCCGGACGACACACTCGATGCGGCCACGGCCGCACGCCTGGGTATCACGACGCAACGCGACCTGCTGGGCGGCGTCGTGCCGCATGCGTTCCTGGCCACCAAGGTGGTGGCGCACGCACTGGTGGATTCGCCCGCCGCCAGCATCGCAGGCTGGAATGCGACGCTTGCGCGCGTCCTGGCAGCCCATGCGTTGCCGGGCTACACCGCCTTCTCCGCGGCCGATGCGCGACGCGCCCACGCCTTGCTCGCACGCGAAGGCCAAGTGCGGCTCAAGCTTCCCACCGGGATCGGAGGGCGAGGGCAGTGGCTGCTGGACGGTGATGCGATGCTCGACGTGCTGCTGGCGCAGCTGCCCGAAGGTTATCTGGCGCGCCATGGCGTGGTGCTCGAGATGCATCTGGTGCGACTGGCCACCTTCAGTGTCGGCGAGGTCGATTTCGCCGGACAATCCATCGCCTACCATGGCACCCAGTCCACCACGCGCGCGCGTGACGGGCACGAGGTCTATGGCGGGTCGGACCTTGAGGTGGTTCGCGGGCCGCTCGAAACACTGCTGGAGGCGCCGCTGCCGCCGTTGCAGCACCAGGCCGTGGCGGCGGCACATGCCTTCGACCGCGCCCTGCGCCAAGCCTGGCCGCAGCTGCATCTGTCGCGGCGCAACTACGATGTGGCCTGCGGCGAGGATGCGCAGGGCAGGCCCCGGTGTGGCGTGCTCGAACAGTCTTGGCGCATCGGTGGCGCCACGCCGGCCGAGCTGGCTGCCATGGCCGCCTTCGTCGAGGATCCCGCGCTGGCACGCGTGCGCGCCGCCACCCATGAACTGCATGGCCGCCCCGCGCCTTCCGGTGTGGAGGTCTACTACGATGCCGACGATCCGCAACTGGGACCGTTGGTGAAATACGTGACCGTTTCAGACGCTTGAGGAGGACCCGTGGAGGTCAAGCTTTCCACCCTGCAGATTCCCGTCGAAGACGCCGAGGTCGGTGCCACGCTGCTCACCCCCACCGGTATCCCCGGCGTGCTGTTCGTCCACGGCTGGGGCGGCAAGCAGCAACACAACCTGGTGCGCGCGCGCGAGGCGGTGGGCCTGGGCTGCGTATGCCTGACCTTCGACCTGCGCGGCCACGAAGGCTGGGTGTCGATGCGCGACACCGTCACCCGCCCACAGAACCTGGCCGACATCATCGCCGCCTACGACCACCTGGCCTCGCTGCCCTATGTCGACCCGGGGGCCATCGCCGTGGTGGGGCTCAGCTACGGCGGCTATCTGTCGGCCCTGCTGACCCGCGAGCGCCCCGTGGCGTGGCTGGCGCTGCGCTCGCCGGCGCTGTACCGCGACGCGCACTGGGATGCGCCGAAGGTTGCGCTCAACCGCGAGCCGGACCTGATGGATTACCGGCGCAGCGAGGTGGCTCCCAGCGAAAACCGCGCGCTGGCCGCCTGTGCCGAATACGAGGGCGATGTACTCCTGGTGGAAGCCGAATGCGATGCGATCGTGCCGCACCAGGTCATGCGCAACTACGCCAATGCGTTTTCCCGCGCACGCTCGGTGACCTCGCGGTTGTTGCGCGGCGCCGACCACGCACTGACGGTCAAGGAGCACCAGCAGGCCTACACGCGCTACCTGATCGACTGGTTGACCGAAATGGTCGTCGGTCGCCGCGTGGATGTCGCCAGCGAGGTCGTCGCCGAGCGCAAGCGCTTCGTGCATCCTTCGGCCGAGCACAAGGAAGGCATGCCGGCGGTGCAGCTGCGGGCCAACCGCTAGCTGGCTTGGCGGGGCATGGCTATCATCGGCTCATGCCCCTTCGCCATTTCGTCCACGTCATCGGGTTCCAGGTGCCTGTCGGTGCCGGGTTCAGGCACGAGCCCATGCTGGTGATGCTGGACAAGGTGCCGGGCGAGGAGTGGCGGGCGGTGTTCCAGCTGTGCGTGGAGGAATTGCCTCCGAGCCTGCTGCGCGAGCCGCCGCGTATCGAGGGCGACCAGGTGCAGGTGTTCCTGGCGCAGGCGCCGCAGCGGACGCTGGCGGGGGAGATCCGCCGGTTCGTGGAGCGGGTCAATCGGATGACGTTCCTGCGCGAGGGCAGCGCGATGCGCTCGGGCCGCGGCGCGGGCTGAGTTGCCGGTTCAGGCCGGCTGCACGCCCCGGATCAACTCAAGCACGAACTTGCTGCCGAAGAACGCCAGCAGCAACAGCCCCATCGCAGCCAGCGTCCAGTGCACCGCCTTGGTGCCGCGCCAGCCATAGCGCCAGCGTCCCACCAGCAACGCGCCGAAGGCCAGCCACGACAGCACGCTCAGCACGGTCTTCTGCATCAGGCGCTGGGCGAAGAAGTCCTCGACGAAGAGCAGGCCGGTCAGCAGCGTGAGGCTCAGCAGCACGAAACCGACCGCGATCGTGCGGAACAGCAGCGTTTCCAGTTCTGTGAGCGGCGGCAGTGCACGCAGCCAGCGGTGGAAATCGCGGCGCCGCAGCGCGCGTTCCTGCAGCCACAACATCATGGCCAGCAGCGCGGCAATGGCCAATGTGGCGTAGGCGAGCAGCGCCAGCCACGCGTGCAGTTCCAGGCGCCAGCCCAGCGAGGCGCTCGGCTCGTGGCCATGCCCGTGGTAGGCCAGCAGCAGCAACGTGGCCAGCGGGAACACCACCACGCCCAGCGCGGCCATGCGCCCGCGCCCGCCCACCAGGGTGGTCAGCGCCGCCATGCCCAGGCCCACCAGCGAGAGCGCGGCAAAGAAGTGCATATCCGGCCCGCCCGCGGTGCGGGTAGCGACCAGCACGTGGTACATCGCGTGCGCCGCCACGGCCCCGCCGGCCGGCAGCAGCCAGCCATGCGCCTGTCGCCCCTGCCGCGCCACGCTGCCGACAAGCAGCCCGGTGGCAACCAGGTAGAGCACGGTGGCGATGAATACGAGGGGCGTCATCGCGGCAGTTTCGCATACCGCGGGCCGCCGCCGCAGGCCCCGGATGTCGCGTGCGCCGGGCGCTCCCGGCCGTAGCGGGCGCTGCCGCTATAATCGCCGTCCGTTTCCCCCCTGGCACAGCGCGCATGTTCGAGTCCCTTACCCAACGTCTCTCCGGCACCATCGAGCGCCTGCGCGGCCGGGGCCGCCTGACCGAGGAAAACATCCGCGAGGCGACCCGCGAGGTGCGCATCGCCCTGCTGGAGGCTGACGTCGCCCTGCCCGTCGTGCAGGCGCTGGTGGAGCGCATCAAGGTGCGTGCGGTCGGCCAGGAAGTGCTCAAGTCGCTGACCCCAGGCCAGGCGCTGATCAAGGTCGTGCGCGACGAACTGACCGCGGTGATGGGCGCTGCTGCCAGCGACCTCAACCTCAACGTGCCGGCGCCGGCGGTCATCCTGATGGCCGGCCTGCAGGGCGCGGGCAAGACCACCACCGTGGGCAAGCTCGCCAAGCACCTGAAGGAGAAGCGCAAAAAGAAGGTGATGGTGGTCAGCGCCGACGTCTACCGCCCGGCCGCCATCGAGCAGCTCAAGACGCTGGCCGAGCAGGTCGGCGTGCTGTTCTTCCCGTCGACCGCCGACCAGAAGCCGGAGGCCATCGTCCGCGCCGCCATCGACGATGCGAAGAAGTCCTTCGTCGACGTGCTGCTGGTCGATACCGCCGGCCGCCTCGCCATCGACGAGGCGATGATGGCCGAGATCAAGGCGTTGCATGCGGCGGTCAATCCGGCCGAGACGCTGTTCGTGGTCGACTCGATGACCGGCCAGGACGCGGCCAACACCGCCAAGGCCTTCGGCGAGGCGCTGCCGCTCACCGGCGTGGTGCTGACCAAGACCGACGGCGACGCCCGTGGCGGTGCCGCGCTGTCGGTGCGCTATGTCACCGGCAAGCCGATCAAGTTCGTCGGTACCGGCGAGAAGGTCGATGGCCTGGACGTGTTCCACCCGGACCGCGTCGCCAGCCGCATCCTGGACATGGGTGACGTGCTGTCGCTGGTGGAGCAGGTCGAGCAGAGCGTGGACCAGGAGAAGGCTGCCAAGCTCGCTGCGAAGGTCGCCAAGGGCAAGAAGTTCGACCTCAACGACATGAAGGAACAGCTCGAGCAGATGCAGAACATGGGCGGCATCGGCGGGCTGATGGACAAGCTCCCGGGCATCGGCAAGATCCCGGACAACGTCAAGGACCAGGTCACCGGCAAGGAAGTGCCGCGGATGATCGCCATCATCAACTCGATGACCAAGAAGGAACGCCGCAACCCGGCCCTGCTCAACGGTTCGCGTCGCGCCCGCATCGCGCGCGGCTCGGGCATGCAGCCTTCGGACGTCAACAAGCTGATGAAGCAGTACCAGCAGATGGAAAAGATGATGAGCAAGCTGGCGGGCGGCGGCATGAAGGGCATGATGCGCAGCATGCGCGGCATGATGGGTGGCATGGGCGGCCTCGGTGGCCGCGGCGGGTTGCCGTTCCGTTGATGGACGCGCCGGCACGCCAGCGGGCAGCGGCGTTCGCGCAGCGCTTCGGGCTGTCGATGCCCGTGCTGCTGGCGCCGATGGCCGGCGCCTGCCCGGTGCCGCTGTCGGCCGCGCTGGCCAACGCGGGCAGCATGGGTGCGATGGGCGCCGTGCTGTCCAGCCCCGAGGACATCGGCCAATGGATGACGCGCTTCCGCGAGGCGAGCGCCGGCCCCGCCCAGGTCAACCTGTGGCTGCCCGATGCGCCTGCGCGGCGTGATGCGCACGCCGAAGCGGCGATGCGCGCCTTTCTCGCCCAGTGGGGCCCGGAAGTGCCACCGCAGGCCGGCGATGCGACGCCGGCGGATTTCCAGGCGCAGTTCGACGCGCTGATCGCCGCACGTCCGGCGGTGGCGTCCACCATCATGGGCGTGCTCGCGCCGGCGCAGGTCGCGCGCCTGAAGGCGGCGGGCATCGCGTGGTTCGCATGCGCCACCACCTTGGACGAGGCACGCCGCGCCGAAGCGGCGGGGGCGGATGCGGTGGTCGCGCAGGGATTCGAGGCCGGTGGACATCGCGGCGCGTTCGATCCGGCAGCGGCCGACCGGCAACTGGTCGGCTTGTTTTCGCTGTTGCCGCGGCTGGTCGATCACCTGTCCGTTCCGGTGATTGCCGCAGGGGGCATCGCCGACGGACGGGGGATTGCCGCCGCGCTGACGCTGGGTGCCAGCGCGGTACAGATCGGCACTGCATTCCTGCGCACGCCCGAAGCGGCGCTGCCCTCGGCCTGGGCTGACGCGCTGGCCGCCGCCGAACCGGAGGACACCGCGCCGACGCGTGGATTCAGTGGGCGTCTCGGGCGTGGCCTGGTCACGCCTTACGTGCAGGCGCTGGCAGAGGCGGGCGTGGCGCCGGCGCCCTACCCGGTGCAGCGCGGGCTTACCGCGGCCATGCGCGCCCAGGCAGTGCGCGAGAACCGCATCGACGGCATGCAGGCGTGGGCCGGGCAATCGGCCTGGATGGCGCCCGCCCGCCCAGCCGCCGAGCTGCTGCGTGGGTGGTGGGAAGAGGCGCAACGGTGGCTGCCGTGAGCGTGGTCTGGTGCAACGGCCAGCCCGCCGGCACCGATGCGCTCGCCGCCGCCGCGCTCGTCAACTACGGGCACTTCACCTCCTTGCGCTGCGTAGACGGCGCGGTGCAGGGGCTGGACATGCATCTGGCCCGCCTGCAGGCGGGCACCCGCGCGCTGTTCGGCAGCGAACTGGACCCGGCCCGCGTGTGTCACGAGGCACGGCAGGCCTGGGCGGCCGCAGGCCATCGGGATGCCTGGCTGCGCCTGACCGTGTTCTCGCGCGACTTCGACTTCCGCACGCCGTTGCGCAGCGTGACGCCCGACCTGCTGGTCTCGGTGTCGCCGGCGGCCGACGGGGCCGGCGTGCCAATGCGGGTGCGCCCGGTGGTGTTCCGGCGCCATCGGCCGGAGATCAAGCATGTGGGCACGTTCGCGCTGTTCGACCTGCGTCGGCAGGCCGTGGCCGAGGGCTGGGACGACGCGGTGTTCGTGGACGATGCCCAGCACCTCATCGAAGGCACGACCTGGAACCTGTGCCTGTGGGACGGGCAGGGGTTCACCTGGCCGGCCGGTCCGGCGTTGCGCGGCACGCAGGAGCGCCTGCTGCAGCAAGGGCTGGAAGCGCTGGGCGTGACCCAGCAGGTGCGGGCGGTGGCGCTGCCTGAACTGGCGGCCTTCTCCGGCGCCTTCGCCTGCAACGCCCGTGGGCTGCGAGAGATCGACGCGGTGGGAGGGCAGGTCTTCGGCGCGGCGGCAGCGGGCAGGGCCTTGTTGGATCAGGCGCTTGCGGCCTGTCCCTGGCAGCCCTGGTAAGCGGGGATCCCGGCCGGGTTGGCTTGGCGCCGGTCGGCCGCTATAATCGCTGGCTTACCTCGCCATCCTGGCGACTGGGCAACACAGGAACTACAGAAATGGTCAAGATTCGCCTGACCCGTGGCGGCGCCAAGAAGCGTCCGTTCTACCACATCATCGTGTCCGACGTGCGCGCCGCGCGCGACGGTCGCAACATCGAGCGCCTGGGTTATTACAACCCGGTGGCGCAGGGCGCCGAGCAGCGCGTCGTGCTGGACCTGGCCCGCGTTGACCATTGGGTCAAGAACGGCGCCCAGCTGACCGACAAGGTCCGCAACCTGGTGAAGGAAGCGACCAAGGCCCAGGCCGTCGCGGCCTGATCCTGGAGGGGCCGCCGCGCGCGGCCCCGTCAGCCAGCATGATGAAAGACACCGAGCGCCGCATCCTGCTGGGCAGGATTGTCGGCGCTTTTGGCATTCGCGGTGACGCCAAGCTCGAGTCCTGGACCGAGCCGCGGCTGTCCATTTTCCGCTACCAGCCCTGGATCCTGCGCGCCCCGAACGGGGAAGAGCGGGAGTTGACCGGGGCGCGTGGCCGTGAGTCGGGCAAGCACCTGACCGCGACCCTGCCGGGCGTGACCGACCGCGACGCGATCGAGGCCATGCGCGGCACGGAGATCTTCGTCCCGCGCAGTGCCTTGCCGCCGCCCAAGCCCGACGAGTATTACTGGGTCGACCTCGAAGGCCTTGCCGTGTCCACGGTGGAAGGTGTCGAGCTGGGTACCGTGTCCCACCTGTTCTCCACCGGTGCGAACGACGTGATGGCAGTTCGGGGTGATCGCGAGCGGTTGATTCCCTTCGTGCAGCCGGATTTTGTGCAGTCGGTCGACTTCGAGGCCAACCGGATCGTAGTCGACTGGGATCCGGAGTTCTGATCTTCCCGCCGGCATCCGCTGGCGCCCCACGGATCGACCCGCCCATGCGCATCGACGTCCTCAGCCTGTTCCCCGAGTTCATCCAGCAGTGCGCCGCCTTCGGCGTGGTCGGGCGGGCGCAGGAGCGCGGGCTGCTCGAACTGCAGGGCTGGAATCCGCGGGATTACGCCAGCGGCAATTATCGCCGCGTGGACGACCGCCCGTTCGGCGGCGGCCCGGGCATGGTGATGATGATCGAACCGCTGCGCGACTGCCTGGCGGCGGCGCGCGCGGCCGACGAGCGGCCCGCGCCGGTGGTCTACCTCAGTCCGCAGGGCCGTCCGCTGACCCAGCCGCGTGCGCGTGAACTGGCGAAACTGCCGCGCCTGATCCTGCTGTGCGGCCGCTATGAGGGCGTGGACGAGCGCTTCCTGGACCACGAAGTGGACGAGGAAATCTCCATCGGCGACTACGTGCTGTCCGGCGGCGAGCTGGGCGCGGCGGTACTCATTGACGTGGTGACCCGCCTGCAGGACGGCGCGCTCAACGACGCCGAATCCGCCGCCCAGGATAGTTTCGAGGGGCCGCAAGGCCTGCTGGACTGCCCGCATTACACCCATCCATCCAGCCACGAATGGGGCGACGTGCCGGAGGTCCTGCGCTCGGGCAACCACGCCGCCATCGCGCGCTGGCGCCGCCAGCAGGCGTTGGGGCGGACCTGGCTGCGCCGGCCGGACCTGTTCGACGAGGCCAGCCTGGACAAGGCCGACCGCAAGCTGCTGGACGACTTCCGGCAGCAGGGCAACCCGGGCGGCAAGCCGGCCGGAGGCTGATGCGCGCGGGCCCTGCCTCTGGCGTGTGGCCCACGGTTCGGCTATGATGCCGCGTTCCCACCGGCCGGCTTGGCCTGGATGGCGGAATTTGCAAGACCCCTGCAACACCCACTCATAACAAACGTGCGGCGCAATCCTGCGACTGCATGAGCCCAAGTTGTCGAAAACGACACGACCACCCGAATACAGATATCGGTGTCCCCATGAGCAAGCTGAACAAGTCCATCGTCGCGGAATTCGAATCCGCCCAGATCACCCGTGAACTGCCGAAGTTCAGCCAGGGCGACACCGTCGTGGTGAACGTGAAGGTGAAGGAAGGCAACCGTGAGCGTGTCCAGGCCTATGAAGGCGTGGTCATCGGCACGAAGAACGCCGGCCTGAACTCCTCGTTCACCGTTCGCAAGATCTCGCACGGCTACGGCGTCGAGCGCGTCTTCCAGACCCACAGCGCCACCATCGACTCGGTCGAAGTGAAGCGCCGCGGCAAGGTTCGCGCCGGCAAGCTGTACTACCTGCGTGGCCTGGAAGGCAAGGCTGCCCGCATCAAGGAAGACCTGGCCGCCGCTGCGCAGGCCAAGGCTGCCCGCCAGGCTGCCGCCAAGGCCGAGTAATTCCGACCGCGGGTTCGCCCGCCGCGTCGAAACGGAAAGCCGCCCCTCGGGGCGGCTTTTTGTTTGGGCGGGATATTGGTGTTTAGCCCGGCCCGGTCACGGCGCGTTGTCGGCGACAGGCGAGGGCGGCTGTGCCGGCACTTCCGCCGGCACCGCCACCTCTTCCGGATGCGGCTTGGCGTGCGGCGTGAGCATGTGTGCCTTGCGCCAGCGACCCCAGCGGTAATACGCCAGCGACATCACCATCGCGCAGGCGGCGCTGGTGGGGAAACTCCACCAGATCGCGTCGGCGCCCAGCGTCGGCATCAACCCCTTGGCGAACGGCACGCGGATGCCCCACAACGACAGGCCGAGGATCACCAAGGGGGGAATCACCGCGCCGGTGGAGCGCACCACGCCGGAGACCACGAAGGTCACGCCGAACAGCAGGAACGACCAGATCGAGATGTGGTTCAGGTGCCGCGCGATCTCCAGCGCCGCGCCATCAGCCGGCAGGAACAGCGCCAGCGTCCAGCGGTCGAGCAGGATCAGCGGCAGGATCAGCACGCCGGTCATCAGGAAGTTGATCGCCACGCCGTTGCGGGCGGTCGCATCCACGCGGTCCCAGCGTCCGGCTCCCACGTTCTGCGCGGCCATCGACGAGCACGCCGCGCCTATCGCCATCGCCGGCATCTGCACGTAGGTCCACAACTGCAGCGCCGCACCATAGGCGGCCGCGGTGTCGGTGCCGAAGCCGTTGACCATGGTCATCATCGCGATCATCGCCAGGGAGATCAGCACCATCTGCAGGCCCATCGGCACGCCCTTGACGATGAGCGCGCGCAGGATGTCCAGGTCGATGCGGAACATGGCCATGTCGTGCCGGCCCAGCCACAGCATGTGGCGCTTGTGGCGCATGTACAGCAGCAGCCCGGCCAGCGCGATGGCCTGTGCGCACAGCGTGGCCCAGGCCGCGCCGGCAATGCCCAGCTTCGGCGCCGGGCCCAGGCCGAAGATCAGTACCGGGTTGAGCACGATGTCCAGCGCCACCGACAGCAGCAGGAAGCGGAAAGGCGTGCGCGAATCGCCCGCGCCGCGCAGCGCCGCCGACAGGAAGGCGAACATGTACAGCAACGGCATCGCCAGGAAGATCACCCGCAGGTAGGCCTCGGCCAGTGGCAGCGCGTCACCGGGCGTGCCCATCGCGGCGAGCATGCGCCCGGACAGCGCCCAGCCCACCGCGGCGATCACCACCGACAGTGCGAAGAAGAACGTCGCGCTGGTACCCATCACCTGCCGTGCCTGGCGCGTGTTGCCGGCACCGATGGCCTGGGCGATCAGGATGGTGGCGGCCATGCCGATGCCGAACACCGAGCCGATCAGGAAGAACATGATGTTGTTGGCGTTCGCCGTGGCGGTCAGCGCGGACTCGCCGAGAAAACGCCCGACCCAGACCGCGTTCACCGAACCATTCAGCGACTGCGCCATGTTGCCGGCCAGGATCGGCAACGCGAACAGCAGCAGGTTGCGCCCGATGGGGCCTTCGGTGAGCTGGGCGGGCTTGGCCATGCGCGCGGGGAGCAGTAGGGAAGTGGCGCACACTATCACCGCCTTGCCGCGCCGGGCAGATTGCCGATGGCACTGGGTGGCGGGGCGGTATCGGCCTACACTGGAGCCAGTTCGGAAACGTGACCGCCGGCATTTGTGGCCGGGCCGCGGGCGGGCCTAAGATCGGCGCTACCCGCAATACGCGGGTCACGGATGAGGACTTCCATGCACAACGGTTGGCGATTGGCTGTGATGGGCGCGATGCTGCTGCTGGGCGGTTGCGCCAGCGACAACGGGCTGCAGGGCGATTCAGTCGCCTCGCGACGCCCCGAATGCCTGGTGGGGGATGACCCGCTCACCACCTCGCGCGACACCGGCACCTCGGCGCGGGATCGCAATTGCGGCACCGACCGGAGCCTGCGCTGGTCGACCGAATCAAGCAGCAAGGATTCCATGAAGGTGGATTTCGGCAAGAAGAATGACTGAAACGGCAGTTCCCCTGGAGGGCGTGCGCCTGGACATCTGGTTATGGGCGGCGCGGTTCTACAAGACCCGCAGCCTGGCCAAACAGGCGGTGGAGACGGGCAAGGTCGACGTGGACGGCCAGCGTCCCAAGCCCTCGCGCAGTGTGCGGCCCGGCCAGGCGTTGCGCGTGGTGCGCGGCGAGGAAGTCTTCGAAGTGCAGGTGCTGGGCCTGAGCGAGCAACGCGGCCCGGCGCCGGTGGCGCAGCAGCTCTACGCCGAAAGCGAAGCGTCGCGGCAGCGGCGCGCCGAGCAGCGCGCCGAGCTGATGGCCCGGCGAGATGGCTACCAGGCGCCGGAGCATCGCCCGGACAAGCGCGCGCGGCGATTGATCCGCGCGCTGGGCGATATCGACGCACTGTGACTCCGCGACAAAACGAAACGCCCCGGCCTGGCCGGGGCGTTTGCGTTGACGTGACGAGGTGCGATCAGGCCAGGTCGAAGCGGTCCAGGTTCATCACCTTGGTCCACGCGGCGACGAAGTCGTGCACGAACTTCTGCTTGGCGTCCGCGCTGGCATAGACCTCGGCGTTGGCCCTGAGAACGGAGTTCGAGCCGAACACCAGGTCCACGCGCGAGCCGGTCCACTTCACTTCGCCCGTGCGGCGGTCGCGTCCTTCGAACGCATCGCGGTGCTTGGATGTCGGCGTCCACTGCGTGCCCATGTCGAGCAGGTTGACGAAGAAGTCATTGCTCAATGTGCCCGGCTTGTCGGTGAACACGCCGGTGTTGCCGCCGTCCGCATTCGCGCCGAGCACGCGCAGGCCCCCGATCAACACCGTCAGCTCAGGCGCGGTCAGGGTAAGCAGCTGCGCGCGGTCGATCAGCAGGTGTTCGGCCGGTACCGCGAAGCGTGCCTTGAGGTAGTTGCGGAAGCCGTCGGCGAGCGGTTCCAGCGCCGCGAAGGACTCGACATCCGTCTGGTCCTGGCTCGCGTCCACGCGTCCGGGCGCAAACGGCACGCTGACGTCCACCCCGGCCTGCCGAGCGGCCTGTTCGACGCCGACATTGCCGGCCAGCACGATGAGATCCGCCAGCGAGACAGCCTGGCCAGCGCCGGACTGGATCTCTTCCAGCGCCTTGATCACCTTCGCCAGCACCGGTGGATTGTTCACCGCCCAGTCCTTCTGCGGCGCGAGGCGCAGGCGTGCGCCGTTGGCGCCGCCGCGCTTGTCCGAGCCGCGGAAGGTCGACGCCGACGCCCAAGCGGTGGAGACCAGTTCGGACACGCTCAACCCCGCGGCGGCGATCTTCTCCTTCAGCGCGGCAATGTCCGCCTCGCCAAGCGCGGGCTGCGTGGCGGCTGGCAGCGGGTCCTGCCAGATCAACACTTCGGCGGGTACTTCCGGACCGAGGTAACGCGCACGCGGACCCATGTCGCGGTGCGTGAGCTTGAACCAGGCGCGCGCGAATGCATCGGCAAACTCGTCCGGGTTCTCCATGAAGCGGCGCGCGATCTTCTCGTATGCCGGATCGAAGCGCAGCGAAAGATCGGTGGTAAGCATCGAGGGCGCAATGCGCTTGTCCTTGTCATGCGCGTGCGGCACGGTGCCGGCACCCATGCCGCCCTTCGGCGTCCACTGGTGCGCACCGGCGGGGCTCTTGGTCAGCTCCCACTCGAAGCCGAACAGGTTCCAGAAGAAGTTGTTGCTCCATTTGGTCGGCGTGCTGGTCCAGGTGACCTCCAGGCCACTGGTGATGGTGTCGCCGCCCTTGCCGCTGCCGAAGCTGTTGGCCCAACCCAGGCCTTGTTCCTCCAGTTCGCCGGCTTCCGGTTCGCGGCCGACGTTGTCCGCCGGACCTGCGCCATGCGTCTTGCCGAAGGTATGGCCGCCGGCGATCAGCGCGACGGTCTCCTCGTCGTTCATCGCCATGCGTCCGAACGTGGTGCGGATATCGTGCGCCGCGGCGACCGGATCGGGGTTCCCGTCCGGGCCTTCCGGGTTCACGTAGATCAGGCCCATTTGCACCGCGGCCAGCGGGTTTTCCAGGTTGCGGCCCTGCGCGTCGGTGCGGTCGTGCTCGTGGCCGTGCAGTTCGGCGTCGGCCACCAGCTGGCCTTCCTCATCGCCCGGTTCGCTCTTGGCGTAGCGGACGTCGCCGCCCAGCCAGGTCTTTTCGTTGCCCCAGTACACGTCCTGGTCCGGCTCCCAGGTATCCGGGCGCCCGCCACCGAAGCCGAAGGTCTTGAAGCCCATCGATTCCAGCGCGACGTTGCCGGTGAGGATGATCAGGTCGGCCCAGGAAATCGCCTGTCCGTATTTCTGCTTGATCGGCCACAACAGGCGGCGCGCCTTGTCGAGGCTGACGTTGTCCGGCCAGCTGTTGAGCGGAGCGAAGCGCTGCTGGCCACGGCCGCCACCGCCGCGCCCGTCGCCGATGCGGTAGGTGCCGGCGCTATGCCAGGCCATGCGGATGAACAGCGGGCCGTAGTGGCCGAAGTCGGCGGGCCACCACTCCTGCGAATCGGTCATCAGCGCCTTGAGGTCGGCCTTCAGCGCAGCGTAGTCCAGCTGCTTGAAGGCCGTGGCGTAGTCGAAGGCCCCGCCGAGCGGGTTGGACTTGTCCGAGTGCTGGTGAAGCAGGTCGACGCGCAGTTGGTTCGGCCACCAGTCCTTGTTTTGGGTACCGCCGCCGGCGGCATGGTTGAACGGGCACTTCGCTTCACTGGTCATGGAATGTCCACCTTGGTTCGTTGGCGCTGAAGAACATCCGATCCTTCCGGGACCGGATACCTGGGAATGGACGTGCTTGCCGAGTCAATTCGGCGCAGGCGCTAGCGCTGCCGCGTGGCGCGGCCGGGCATCAACGCAGGGGGCACTTCGACGCGCGGGTGATGCATGGCGAGCTCCTCCTCACGGGGTCTGAAGACGATAAGTAACGCCGATCGCTAGGTGAATTCGAATGATCCGAACGACGCAATAGCCGCCGGCTATGGTGCGATGCGCCACTACCGGGCGCATCGCGCCCAAGCTCACCCCTTGTTGCCGAACAGCCCGGTGCCTAGCTTGAGCAGATCGCCCACGCCCAGCTGGCCGTCGCCATCCTGGTCGAGCACGTTGCCGAGCAAGCCGGAAAGGCCGGGCTGCTCGCGCGCCTGCGCGTGTTCGGCGCCCAGCGCCTGACTGAGCTGCGAGGCATCGCCCGCACCACCGCCGAGGAAACGCTGGGCCAGGAAGGACAGCACGATGGGCGCCAGGATTTGCAGCAGTTGACTGGAGCGGCCACTGTCCAGGCCGGTGGCCTGGCCCAGTCCCGTGGCCGCCTGCGGCGCGCTGCCACCGAAGATGTGGCCAAGGATGCCGGCGCCGTCCGTCTGCGGGCTGGCACCGCCCCCGCCAAGCACCGAACCGAGCAGGCCGCCCAGGTCCAGCCCGCCTTGCGGCGGTGCGTGGTCGCGCTGCAAGGCGCCGAGCAGGGCGTCGGCGCCCTCCGGCTGCTGCGCGTTGCGACCGAGCGCGCCCATGAGGAGGGGCAGGGCGGTGGCGATCGCGGATTGGGCCTGGGCCGGCTGCACGCCGAGCTGCGAGGCGATCTGTTCGATACCTCCTCCCTGCAGTTGCTGGAGGAGGTTGTTGGCGAGCGGCGTGGTGCTCATGGCAGCGTCCTGGCGGAACCGGGTGGCGGGCACCCGAGGCTAGCAGAGGCGCATTACCGCCGCGTCTACGAAACGGCACGCGTGCATGCGAGCCACCTCGGCGTGGCGAACCTACAGCCCCAGCGCCTTTGCCACGCCCGCGCCATAGGCGGGATCGGCGCGTTCGCAATTGCCGATGTGCCGGCGCTTGATGAACTCCGGCGCATCGGCCAATGCACGCGCAGTGTTGTCGAACAGCACCTGGCGCTGCGCGACGGACATCAGCCGGAACAGGTTGCCGGGCTGGGTGTACCAGTCGTTGTCGTCCTCGCGGAAATCCCAGAAGTCGCCGTCGCCGTCGGTCGCGATCGGCGGCTCGCGGTAACCCGGTTGCTCGGACCATAGCCCGTAGCTGTTCGGGGCGTAGTGTGGCGTGCCTCCATAGTTGCCGTCCACGCGCATCGCGCCATCGCGATGGTTGCTGTGCACCGGGCAGCGCGCCGCATTCACCGGTATCTGATGATGGTTCACGCCCAGCCGGTAACGCTGTGCGTCGGAGTAGGCGAACATCCGCGCCTGCAGCATCTTGTCCGGCGAGATGCCGATGCCCGGCACGAGGTTGTTCGGCGCCATCGCGCACTGCTCGACATCGGCGAAGTAATTGTCCGGGTTGCGGTTCAACTCCAGCTCGCCGACTTCGACCAGCGGATAGTCGGCCCGCGGCCAGATCTTCGTGAGGTCGAACGGGTGGTAGGGCACCGTGCGTGCGTCGGCCTCCGGCATGATCTGCACGTACAGCGTCCAGCGCGGGAAGTCGCCGCGCTCGATCGCATCGAACAGGTCGCGCTGGAAGCTTTCGCGGTCGCGCCCGATGATCGCGGCCGCCTCGGCATCGCTGAGGTTGCGGATGCCCTGCTGCGTGCGCCAATGGAATTTCACCCAGCAGCGCTGGCCTTGCGCATCGACCAGGCTGTAGGTGTGCGAGCCGAAGCCGTGCATGTGGCGGTAGCCGGCGGGAATGCCGCGTTCGCTCATCACGATGGTGACCTGGTGCAGCGACTCCGGCAGCAGGGTCCAGAAATCCCAGTTGTGCGAAGGCGAACGCAGGTTGCTGCGGGGATCGCGCTTGACCGCCTTGTTGAGGTCGGCGAACTTGCGCGGGTCGCGCACGAAGAATACCGGCGTGTTGTTGCCCACCAGATCCCAGTTGCCTTCCTCGGTGTAGAACTTCACCGCGAAGCCGTGGATATCGCGTTCGCCATCGGCAGCGCCGCGCTCGCCGGCCACCGAGGAGAAGCGCACGAAGACATCGGTACGCTTGCCCGCTTCGGCAAACACCTTCGCGCGCGTATGCCGCGTCAGGTCGTGGGTGACGGTGAAATGGCCGAAGGCGCCTGAACCCTTCGCATGCATCCGGCGCTCGGGAATGACCTCGCGGTTGAGGTTGGCGAGTTTCTCGAACAGCCAGACATCCTGCATCAGCAGCGGGCCACGCGGGCCGGCGGTCAGGCTGTTCTCGTTGTCCACCACCGGTGCGCCGAAGGCGGTGGTCAGCGGGCATTTTCCGGTTTGGCTTCCGGAAGCGGGCTTGCTCATCGGGGTGTCCTGCAGGTAGAGGCTTGCAGGCTACGGCGATGCGCGGGGCCGGGATATCGAATCCCGGCATGACTTCGATGGAAAGAATGGATCGGTACGATCTTTCGCAGGCATCGCGCGGTGCGCGATGCCCGCACCTGGATCAGAGCATCGCCTTGAGGCGGTACAGCGCTTCCATCGCCTGCTTGGGCGTCAGCTCGTCCGGGTCCAGCGCCTGCAGCGCATCAAGCGCGGCGGAGGTGGGGGTGAACAGTCCGAACTGCTGCGGCGCGTCCAGCGACTGGGGCGCCATCTGCGCCGCGTGCGTCTCGCCGCCCCGCTGTTCCAACTCGGCCAGCCGGCGCCGCGCCTGCGCCACGGTATCGCGCGGCAGGCCGGCCAGCGCGGCCACCTGCAGGCCGAAGCTGCGATTGGCCGGGCCTTCCTTCACCGCATGCATGAACACCAGCGAGTCGCCGTGCTCCACCGCATCCAGGTGCACGTTGGCAATGCCGCTCGGCCCGCCCTCGACGGTCTCGTCGGCCAGCGCCGTCAGTTCGAAGTAATGCGTGGCGAACAGCGTGTAGCAGCGGTTGCGGTGCGCCAGGTGGCGGGCCACCGCATCGGCCAGCGCGAGGCCGTCGTAGGTCGACGTGCCGCGCCCGATCTCGTCCATCAACACCAGCGACTGCGCGGTGGCGTGGTGCAGGATGTAACTGGTCTCGGCCATTTCGACCATGAAGGTTGACTGCCCCTTGGCCAGGTCGTCGCCGGCGCCGATGCGGGTGAGGATGCGGTCGATCGGCCCGATCACCGCGCGGCTCGCCGGCACGTAGCTGCCGATGTGCGCCAGCAGCACGATCAGCGCGTTCTGCCGCATGTAGGTCGATTTACCGCCCATGTTCGGGCCGGTAATGACCAGCATGCGCCGGTCCGGGTGCAGGTCCAGGTCGTTGGGCTCGAACGGCTGCTCGCGCACTGCCTCCACCACCGGGTGGCGGCCGCGTTCGATGCGCAGGCACGGCGCGGTCTCCAACTCCGGCTGCGCCCAGTCCAGCGCCTGCGCGCGCTCGGCGAAGGCGGCCAGCACGTCCAGCTCGCTCAGCGCGGCAGCGCAGCGCTTGAGCGGTTCCAGATGCTCGCCCAACGCGTCGAGCAGCCCTTCGTACAGCAGCTTCTCGCGCGAAAGCGAGCGCTCGCGCGCCGACAGCACCTTGTCCTCGAAGGACTTCAGTTCCTCGGTGATGTAACGCTCGGCGTTGGCCAGGGTCTGGCGGCGGCTGTAATGCAGCGGCGCCTTGTCGGCCTGGCCCTTGCTGATCTCGATGTAATAGCCATGCACGCGGTTGTAGCCGACCTTCAGCGTCGGGATGCCGCTAGTCTCGCGTTCGCGTACTTCCAGATCGATCAGGAACTGGTCGGCATTCGTGGACAGCCGGCGCAGTTCGTCCAACTCGGCGTCGTAGTCGCTGGCGATCACGCCGCCATCGCTGAGCTTGAGCGGCGGCTGCGGCGCCACCGCGCTGGCGAGCAGGTGCGCCACCTGCGCGTGTTCGCCCAGTTCGGCGGCCAGCGCCTGCAGGCGGGGCGAATCCAGCGGCGAGAGCAGCGCGGCGATATCCGGCAGCATGCCCAGGCCATCGCGCAGCGTGGACATGTCGCGCGGGCGCGCCGAGCGCAGCGCCACGCGGGTGAGGATGCGTTCGATGTCGCCGAGTGCGCGGAAGCGCTCGCGCAGGTCGGCGTCGGTGCCGCGGTCGATCAAGGTGCCGACCGCGTGGTGGCGCTGCACCAGCACGTCGCGCAAGCGCAGCGGACGATGCAGCCAGCGCCGCAGCAGGCGCCCGCCCATCGGCGAGACGGTGCTGTCGAGCACGCCGAGCAGCGTGTGGCGGGTGTCGCCATCCACGCGCGTATCCAGTTCCAGGTGGCGGCGCGTGGCCGCGTTCATCGCGATCGCCTCGCCGGCGTTCTCCATCGCGATGGCGGTCAGATGCGGCAGGCGCTGTTTCTGGGTTTCCTCGACGTAGCCAAGCAGCGCGCCGGCGGCCGCGATCGCGCGCGGGCGCTCCTCGATGCCGAAGCCGCTAAGGTCGTGCAGCTTGAAGAAGCCCAGCAACTGGCGGCGACCGCTGTCGCTGTCGAACAGCCACGGCGCACGCCGGCGCAGGCCGGTGCGCTGCCGCAGGAACTCCGGCCAGCCTTCCTCGTCCGGGATCAGCAGTTCGGCCGGTTCGAGGCGGGCCAGCTCGGCTTCCAGCGCGTCGTCGCTGTCGACCTCGTTGACCAGGAAGCGGCCGCCGGCCAGGTCTGCCCAGGCCAGGCCATAGCCGGCCTTGCTGCGCGAAAGCGCCATCAGCAGGGTGTCGCGGCGCTCGTCCAGCAGCGCCTCGTCGGTGACGGTGCCCGGGGTGACGATGCGCACCACCTTGCGTTCGACCAGGCCCTTGGCCAGCGCCGGGTCGCCAATCTGCTCGCAGATGGCGACCGATTCGCCCAGCGCCACCAGCCGCGCCAGGTAGCCCTCGTAGGCGTGCACCGGGACGCCGGCCATCGGGATCGGCGCGCCGCCCGAGCTGCCGCGCTGGGTCAGCGTGATGTCCAGCAGTCGCGCGGCCTTGCGCGCATCGTCGTAGAACAGCTCGTAGAAGTCGCCCATGCGGAAGAACAGCAGCAGGTCGGGGTGGTCGACCTTGGCCGCGAAGTACTGCTTCATCAGCGGGGTGTGTTCTTGGGCTTTTTCCGACTTCATGGAACCTGCTGCAAAGGAGGGGCGGAGGGCGTATCGCCGAGCGTCACAGTGTAGTGGATGGCATGGCGGCGAGGCGGGGGCCAGCGCACTGGCGAGCCCGTCGTCCCGGCTGGCGGCAGGTAGGAAATGCCCGCGTTATGCGATCGGGCGCGATCTGGCTAGAACGCATGCCTTCGCAGCGGCGGAAACGCGCGCTGCAGGCAATCCATGCGTTCGCACGTCAGGCAACCCGGGCCGATCGGCACCGCGCTGCCGCCTTGCAGGTCCAGGCCGCGCGAATACACCAGCCGGTCGGCGTGGCGCAGGTCGCAGCCCAGCGCCAGCGAGAACGTCTTGCGCGGCTGTCCGAAGCCCGGCGGCCCGCTGCTGACCTGCCGCGCCAGCCAGAAATGCTGGCGACCGTCGGGCATCCGCGCGACCTGGGTGAGGATGCGCCCGGGCTGGTTGAACGCCTCGTACACGATCCACAACGGGCAGGTGCCGCCGACCTGCGAGAAATGGAAATCCGTGGAGGAATGCCGCTTGGAGACATTGCCCGCGCGATCCACGCGCATGAAGAACACCGGCAGCCCCGGCGCGTTGCGCCGCTGCAGCGTGCTCAGCCGGTGGCACACCGCCTCGAAGCCGACGCCGAAGCGCTGCGCCAGCCATTCGATGTCGTAGCGGCTGTCCTCGGCGCTGCGCAGGAATTCACCGTAGGGCATCACCAGCGCGCCGGCGTAGTAGTTGGAGAAGCCGATGCGCGCCAGCGCGACGCGCTCGGCATCGTCGAAGCCCGCCCGGGCGATCAGCAGGTCGATCAGCGTGCCGTGTTCGAGCAGCGCCAGCTGCGCGGCCATCTGGAACGCCTGCTGCCCCGGCTTGAGCCACGCCGGCAGCCACAGCGTGCGGGTGGCCATGTCGTACAGGCGCTTGTCACCGGCCTGGCCGTCCACGCGCACGCGTAGTCCGTGGCGGTCGGCGAGCAACTGGCGCAGGCGCGGGGCGAGGGTATCGGGCGTCAGCCCATGCTCGGCGTACAGCGCCTCGGCGCGCTCGTCCAGTTCGGGAATGTAGTTGCGCTCGCGGTTGAAGTGGTCGCGCACGTGGTCGCCGGGCGAGAGCAGCGGCGTGGCGCCGTGGCTGCCGCCCAGCTGCAGTTCCAGTGCGGCGGCGCGCTCCTGCAGGTGGCGGTGCTCGCGGTGCAGGTCGAGCAGCGCGTTGGCCACCTGCGGCAGGTTGCCGGCCAGGGCGCGCAGCTCGGTCGGGCTGACGGCGGTATGGCCGAGTGCGCGCAGGGTGTCTTCGAGCGGGTCGACCAGCGCGGCTGGGTCGTCGCGGTCCAGCAGGCCGCCGATCTCCCCCAGGGCGTCCTTCAGCCGCTGCTGCACCGCCAGGGTCAGCGGACGCTGGTTGCGCTCGATCTGGTTGAGGTAGCTGGGGGAAAGGCCAAGCCGCCGCGCCAGCTCGGCCTGGGTCAGGCCATGGCGCTGGCGCAGGCGTTGCAGGCGCAGGCCCAGTTGGCGGTGCGAGGCGGACATATTTGCAAACTTCGCAGAATGTTGAAGGCAGCTTAGCGTGATTAAGCGCCGAATGGGCTGAATTGGACGGCGGCTTTGCGAACAATGCGAACATCCTTCCGCTGCCGGTGTCTTTCCCATGAGCGAGTCCATTTCCCGCGTCTGCCTGCTGATCGACGGCGAATTCGTCGAATCGGCCTCCACTGAGTGGAAGGACGTGGTCAACCCCGCCACCCAGGCCGTGCTGGCGAAGGTGCCGTTCTGCACCACCGCCGAGGTCGATGCGGCCGTGGCCGCCGCCAAGGAGGCCTTCAAGACCTGGCGCAAGACCCCGATCGGCACCCGCGCGCGCATCTTCCTGAAGTACCAGCAGCTGATCCGCGAAAACATGGGCGAGCTGGCCGCGCTGCTCACCGCCGAGCAGGGCAAGACGCTGCCCGATGCCGAGGGCGACGTGTTCCGTGGCCTGGAAGTGGTGGAGCACGCCGCGGCCATCGGCAACCTGCAGCTCGGCGAGCTGGCCAACAACGTGGCCACCGGCGTGGACACCTACACGCTGATGCAGCCGCTGGGCGTGTGCGCCGGCATCACCCCGTTCAACTTCCCGGCGATGATCCCGCTGTGGATGTTCCCGATGGCCATCGCCACCGGCAACACGTTCGTCCTCAAGCCCTCCGAGCAGGACCCGATGGTGACCATGCGCCTGGTCGAACTGGCGTTGGAAGCCGGCATTCCGAAGGGCGTGCTCAACGTCGTGCATGGCGGGCCGGACGTGGTCAACGCGATCTGCGACCACCCGGACATCAAGGCGGTGTCGTTCGTGGGCTCGACCAAGGTCGGCACGCACGTCTACAACCGTGCTTCGCTGACCGGCAAGCGCGTGCAGTGCATGATGGGCGCCAAGAACCACGCCGTCGTGCTGCCGGACGCGAACAAGGAGCAGACCCTCAACGCGATGGCGGGCGCGGCGTTCGGCGCCGCCGGCCAGCGCTGCATGGCGGCCTCCACGCTGGTGCTGGTGGGCGAGGCACGCAGCTGGATTCCCGAACTGGTGGCCAAGGCGAAGACGCTGAAGGTCAACGGCGGCACCGAAAGCGGCACCGATGTCGGCCCGCTGATTTCCTGCGCGGCGCGCGAGCGCGTCGAAGGCCTGATCGCCTCGGGCATCGAGCAGGGCGCCAAGCTCGAACTGGACGGCCGCAACCCGAACGTCGCCGGCTACGAGAAGGGCAACTTCGTCGGCCCGACGATCTTCTCCGGCGTCAAGCCGGGCATGCGGATCTACGACGAGGAAATCTTCGGGCCCGTGCTGGTCATCCTCGAAGCCGAGACGCTCGATGAAGCCATCGAACTGGTCAACGCCAACCCGAACGGCAACGGCACCGCGCTGTTCACCCAGTCCGGCGCGGCTGCGCGCCGGTTCCAGGAAGACATCGACGTCGGCCAGGTCGGCATCAACGTGCCGATCCCGGTGCCGGTGCCGCTGTTCTCCTTCACCGGCTCGCGTGCTTCCAAGCTCGGCGACCTCGGCCCGTACGGCAAGCAGGTCGTGATGTTCTACACCCAGACCAAGACCGTGACCGCGCGCTGGTTCGATGACAGCACGCTGGGCCACGGGGTCAATACCACCATCAACCTGAAGTGACCGCCATGAATGCCGCGATGAATTTGCCGTTCGACACGGCCGACCTGAACGAAGAGCAGGAGGCGTTTCGTCAGGCCGCGCGCGATTTCGCGCAGAAGGAGCTGGCCCCGCATGCCGCTCAGTGGGACGAGGAAGGCCACTTCCCGCGCGAGGCGCTGGGCAAGGGCGGCGAGCTTGGCTTCTGCGGCCTGTATACCGATGAGGCATACGGCGGCCTGGGTCTGAAGCGCCTGGATTCGGCCATCGTGTTCGAGGAGATGGCTGCGGTCGATCCTTCGACCTCGGCGTTCTTCTCCATCCACAACATGGCGACCTGGCTGATCGCCAGCTTCGCCCAGGAGCCGGTGCGCCAGCACTGGGGCCCGCTGCTGACCAGCGGAGAGAAGCTGGCCTCCTACTGCCTCACCGAGCCGGGCGCCGGCTCCGACGCCGCCGGGCTGAAGACCCGGGCGGTGCGCGAGGGCGATGAGTACGTGCTCGATGGCAGCAAGGCCTTCATCTCCGGCGCCGGCTCCACCGACGTGTTGGTGGTGATGGCGCGCACCGGCGAAGAGGGCGCGCGCGGCATCAGCGCCTTCGTCGTGCCGGCTGACGCGAAGGGCATCAGCTATGGCCGCAAGGAAGAGAAAATGGGCTGGAACAGCCAGCCCACGCGTGGGGTCACCTTCGAAGGCGTGCGTATCCCGGCCGGCCACCTGCTCGGCAAGGAAGGCGAGGGCTTCAAGCTGGCGATGAAGGCGCTGGACGGCGGCCGCATCAACATCGCCGCTTGCTCGCTGGGCGCCGCGCAGGGCGCGCTGGACGCGGCCCGGCGCTACATGGGCGAGCGCCGCCAGTTCGGCAAGAAGCTGGCCGATTTCCAGGCGTTGCAATTCAAGTTGGCCGACATGGCGACCCAACTGGTGGCCGCCCGGCAGATGGTGCATACCGCCGCGCGCAAGCTCGATGCCGGCGCGCGGGACGCCACCGTGTGGTGCGCGATGGCCAAGCGCTTCGCCACCGATGCGGGGTTTGCCATCTGCGACGAAGCGCTGCAGATCCACGGCGGCTACGGCTACATCCGCGAATATCCGATCGAGCGCCTGCTGCGCGACAGCCGCGTGCATCGCATCCTGGAAGGCACCAACGAGGTGATGCGCATGATCATCGCGCGCCATCTGCTGAGCACCGAGGAGGAGCTGCGATGAGCGACTGGCTGCAGCGCGAACACCCCGGCCTGAAGGTCGAGCGCGACGGCCATGTCGCCATCGTGACCCTGAGCAACCCGCCGGCCAACACCTGGACCGTGCACAGCCTGGCTGCGCTGCGCGACCTGGTGAAGGCGCTGGATGCCGACCGCGGCATCTACGCGCTGGTGATCACCGGCGAGGGCGAGAAGTTCTTCTCCGCCGGCGCGGACCTCAACCAGTTCGCTTCCGGCGACAAGGGCGCCGCACGCGAGGCGGCGCGCCGGTTCGGCGAGGCGTTCGAGGCGTTGAGCGCCTTCCGTGGCGTGTCGATCGCGGCGATCAACGGCTATGCGATGGGCGGCGGACTGGAATGCGCGTTGGCCTGCGACCTGCGCATCGCCGAGGTGCAGGCGCAGATGGCGCTGCCCGAGGCCACCGTGGGCTTGCTGCCGTGCGCGGGCGGTACGCAGAACCTGCCACGCCTGGTGGGCGAAGGCTGGGCGAAGCGGATGATCCTGCTGGGCGAGCGCGTGGACGCGGAGAGCGCGCTGCGCATCGGGCTGGTCGAGGAAGTGGTGGGCAAGGGCGAAGCGAAGGCGCGTGCGCTGGAATGGGCGCACAAGGCCGGCAAGCAGAGCCCGGGCAGCGTGGCCGCGTGCAAGGGGCTCGTGCAGTCCACCCGCCATGGCAGCCATGCCGCGGCGCTGGTGGCCGAACGCGAAGCGTTCGTGGACCTGTTCGATACCGCCGACCAGGCCGAGGGCGTCAACGCATTTCTGGAAAAGCGTGCCGCGCAGTGGACCAACGCATGAACATCGCCGACGCCCACGATGCCCCAGTGCTGTTTGAAACCCGCGATGGCGAGGGCGGCCACCGGATCGGCATTGCCACGCTCAACGCGCCCAAGACCCTCAACGGCCTGTCACTGGAGATGACGCGGCTGCTCGACGCGCAGCTGCGCGCCTGGGCCGCCGACGAAGCGGTGGCCTGCGTGGTGCTGCGCGGCGCCGGCGACAAGGCGTTCTGCGCCGGCGGCGACCTGCACGGCCTGTACCGCAGCATGGTCGAATACCGCCAGTCCGGCGCGACGGACATCACCGCCAACCGCTACGCGGCGCAGTTCTTCGAGGAGGAATACCGCCTCGACTACTTCATCCACACCTATCCCAAGCCGATCCTGTGCTGGGGCCACGGCATCGTGATGGGCGGCGGCATCGGGCTGATGTCCGGCGCCAGCCATCGCGTGGTCACGGAGCGCTCCAAGCTGGCGATGCCGGAAATCACCGTGGGACTCTTCCCGGACGTCGGCGGCAGCTGGTTGATGCGGCGCGTGCCGGGCGGGGCGGGCATCTTCCTCGCGCTGACCGGCGCGCCTTTGAATGCCAGCGACGCGATCTACGCCGGATTGGCCGATTACCAGCTGGAGCATGCCCAGTACGACGCGGTGGTCGACGCGCTCGCCGCGCACGCGTGGCAGGGCGATGCGACGCAGGATCGCGCGCGCCTGGGCGAGTTCCTGGCGGGGCTGGCACAGCCGTTGTCGCCCGGTCCGCTGCAGATGCACGCCGAGCTGATCGAACACCTGGTCAGCGCCGGCTCGCTGGAGCGCGTGGTCGGGGCGATCGAGGCGCTGTCCAGCGAGGATCCGTGGTTGCAGTCCGCGCGCGCCACCCTGGCCGCCGGTTCACCGGGCTCGGCGCGGCTGGCCTGGGCGCTGCAGCACCACGACGGCACCCGCACGCTGGCCGATACGTTCCGTACCGAATACGGGGTGGCGCTGCATGCCGCTGCGCATGGCGATTTCGCCGAGGGCATCCGCGCGCTGCTGATCGACAAGGATCGCCAGCCGCACTGGAGCCCGGCGCTGCTGGCACATGCCGATGCGAGCTGGGCCGAAACCTTCTTCCAATCCCCCTGGACGGACGCGGCGCACCCGCTGGCCGACCTGGGCCACGCCTGACGGAGACATTGCAATGAGCCGGATCGCTTTCATCGGACTGGGCAACATGGGCGGGCCGATGGCCGCCAACCTCGCCAAGGCCGGCCACGCGCTGCGCGTGTTCGACCTGGTGCCCGCCGCGCTGGAGGCCGCCGTGGCCGCCGGCGCCAGCGCCGCCACCTCGGCGGCCGATACCCTGGCCGGGGCCGAGGTCGTCATCTCCATGCTGCCGGCGAGCCGGCACGTGGAAGGCCTGTACCTGGGCGAGAACGGCATCCTGCCGGCGATTCCCGCCGGCGCGCTGGTGATCGACTGCAGCACGATCGCGCCGGCCAGTGCGCGCAAGGTGGCCGAGGCCGCCGCCGCGCGCGGCCTCCAGATGCTCGACGCGCCGGTTTCCGGTGGTACCGCGGGTGCGGCCGCCGGCACGCTGACCTTCATCGTGGGCGGTGGCGCCGATGCGTTGGAGCGCGCCCGGCCGTTCCTGCAGGCGATGGGCAAGAACATCTTCCACGTCGGCGAGAGCGGCGCGGGACAGGTCGCCAAGCTGTGCAACAACATGGCGCTGGGCGTGATCATGGCGGTGACGGGCGAGGCCATCGCGCTGGGTACCGCGCATGGGCTGGATGCCAAGGTGCTGTCGCAGATGATGGCGGTGAGCACCGGCCGCAGCTGGGCCACCGAAGTGTGCAACCCATGGCCGGGCGTGCTGGAGAATGCCCCGGCCTCGCGGGGCTATACCGGCGGTTTCGGCAACGATTTGATGCTCAAGGACCTGGGGCTGGCGGTGGAGGCGGCGATGGGCGTGGGCGCCTCGATTCCGCTGGGCGAACTGGCGCGCAACCTCTATGCGATGAACAGCCGTGCCGGCAACGGCAAGCTGGATTTTTCCTCGGTGGTGAAGCTGGTTTCGGAGAACTGAGGCATGGGTGCGTCGGTGCCGCGCGGCCCGCCGCGGCACCGACGGCCTGCATGCTGTTTTGTAGGAGCGGCTTCAGCCGCGACCGCCTGATGCGATGGGTCGCGGCTGAAGCCGCTCCTACAGGGTAGGCCGTTGCGTTCCGTCGCGGTCCGTGCCGCACCCCTTGCACGCGTGCAGCCTCAAGCATGCCCCCGTCGCCTGCGTGTAATAGTCTCCGCGTGCACCGGCCGCCTATCGTGGCGGCCAGTTCAAGGAACACGCGCGATGGGACACGACCACAACCACGCCCCCAGCGAGATCCGCCACGAGAAGCCGTTGTGGTGGGCACTCGCCCTTACCGGCAGCTTCCTCGTAGCCGAGATCGTCGGCGCTTTCGCCACCGGCAGCCTGGCGCTGCTGTCCGACGCGGCGCACATGGCCACCGACACGCTCGGCCTGATGATCGCCCTCGTCGCCGTGCGCCTGAGCCGTCGCCCACCGGATGCCAAGCGTACCTATGGCTACGCCCGCCTCGAAGCGCTCGGCGCGCTCGCCAACGGCGCGCTGTTGTTCGGCGTGGGCGCCTACATCCTGTGGGAAGCCGCGCAGCGGTTCCGCGAGCCCCAGGCAGTGGGGGATACCGGCATGCTGGTGATCGCCGCGCTCGGGCTGGTGGTCAACCTCATCGCGATGCGCCTGTTGCGCGCCGGTGCCGGCGAGAGCCTCAACGTCAAGGGCGCTTACCTGGAAGTCTGGAGCGACATGCTCGGCTCGGTGGCGGTGATCCTCGGCGCGCTGGCGATCCGCTTTACCGGCTGGCAGTGGATCGACCCCGTGCTGGCGGTGCTGATCGGCCTGTGGGTGCTGCCGCGCACCTGGCTGCTGCTGCGCGAAGCGTTCAACGTGCTGCTGGAAGGCGTGCCCAAGGGCGTGGACCTGGCAGCGGTGCGCGCGGCGTTGTGCGCGCAGCCCGGCGTGGTGGACGTGCATGACCTGCACGTGTGGGCATTGGCATCGAGCACGCCGGCGTTGACCGCGCACGTGGTGGCGGCCGATGGCGTGGAGGGCGACCGCCTGCGGCGCACGCTGGCGGCGGTGCTGCATGCGGAGTTCGATATCGACCATGTGACCCTGCAGGTAGAGGCCGATCACTGCGGCGATGCCTGCGCGGCGCATCCGGCCGCGGGCAAGGCGCACGCGGCGCATGCGGGGCACGACCCTGCCAGCCATGCGCACGACGATGGGCACCGGCATGGCGCCGATGCGCAGGGGCACCACGGGCATCCGCATCCGTGAGGCGGGGCGTGGGCGGGAAGTCTGCTGCTTTGCAGGAGGGGCTTCAGCCCCGACCAGGCCTAGTCGAATGGCATGTGGGGGGGGGACGCCTCGGCTCCGGCAGGCGGAGCCGCGATTTGATGGGGGGGCGGTCGCGGCTGAAGCCGCTCCTACAGTAGGCGCGGAGGACGGCGTTCGCCGGACCCAAAAGAAAACGCCGCCCCGGGGCGGCGTTTTCGCGACGGAGGTGGCGGCTTACACCACCGGCTCGCGCAGCGCGGGCATGTCCCAGCCCGGACGTGGCGCAAAGCGGTCTCCGTAGCGCGATTGCAGCGTCTTCAGGCGCTCCACCAGCGCATCGGCGCCGGTGGCGCGCACGTGCTGGATCGGGCCGCCGCGGAACGGCGCGAAGCCGGTGCCGAAGATCACGCCGGCATCGAGCAGGTCGGCATCGCTCACCACGCCGTCGTGCAGGCACGCCACCGCTTCGTTGAGCAGCGGCAGGATCAGGCGATCCTCCAGGTCCGCCGGCGCCTCGTAGTCCTTCGGCACCTCCGGCTTCACCGCCTTGCCGTTCTCCCACTTGTACAAGCCTTGACCGTCCTTCTTGCCGCGCTTGCCCGGCTCGACGGTCTTGAGCGCGTCGGGAATGGGCAGGCCCAGGAATGGCGCCAGTTCCTCGCCGACGCCGGCGGCCACGTCCAGGCCCACGGTGTCGATCAGTTCGATCGGGCCCATCGGCATGCCGAACTTCACCGCCGCCTTGTCGATCACCGGCCCCGGAATGCCCTCGGCGTACGCGGTGGCGGCCTCGAGCATGTACGGGAACAGCACGCGGTTGACCAGGAAGCCCGGCGTGCCGGCCACCGGCACCGGCAGCTTGTCCAGCGCCTTGCAGAAGGCGGCCAGGCGCTTGCGAGTTTCCTCGGCCATGGCGTCGTGCTGCACGATCTCCACCAGCGGCATCATCGCCACCGGGTTGAAGTAGTGCAGGCCGGCGAACTGGGCCGGGCGCTGGATGTGTTCGCGCAGCTCTGTCAGCGGAATGGAAGAGGTGTTGGTGGTCAGCAGCGCGTCGGCCTTCATCTGCGGCTCGACCTGCTGGTAGAGGTCGCGCTTGGCTTCGGGCTTCTCGATGATCGCCTCGATCACCAGGTCCGCCTGCGCCACGCCGTGGCCGGCGAGGTCGCTCTTCAGTCGCGCAGCCACCGCCGAGCGCTTGCCCGCATCCTTGACCCGCTTGTTGAACAGCTCGTTGCCGCGCGCCAGCGCGGTGTCGATGAAACGCTGCTCACGGTCCTGCAGCGTGACCTCGAAGCCCTTGTAGGCCGACCACGCCGCGATGTCGCCGCCCATCACGCCGGCACCGACGACGTGCACGTGCGTGATGCCATGTGCTTTGCCGCCCAGCCCCTTCAATCGTTCGGTCAGGAAGAAGATGCGGATCAGGTTGCGCGCGGTCGGCGTGCCGGCCAGCTTCACCACCGCCTTGCGCTCGGCGTCCAGGCGCGCCTGGATGCCGGCGCCGCCGGTGCGCTCCCACACATTGATCAGCGCGTACGGCGCCGGGTAGTGCTCCTTGCGGGCCTTGCGCGCGACCTGCTTGGTCATTTGCGGGGCCAGCAGCTTGCGCGCCAGCCAGGTATTGGTGGCCCAGCCGGTGAAGCGCTGCTTGAACGGGCGCACCGTGCCAGAGAGCGCCAGCGCGGCCGCGGTATCGACCAGCACCGCCGGCGCGGCGACCTTGTCCACCAGGCCCATCGCGCGCGCGGCGCTGGCCGAGACGGTACGGCCGGTCAGCATCAGGTCCATCGCGGCGGGCGCGCCGATCAGGCTCGGCAGGCGCGCGCTGCCGCCCCAGCCGGGGAAGATGCCCAGCTTGGTCTCCGGCAGGCCGATGCGCGTGGAGGCATCGTCCGAGGCCACGCGGTAGCGGCAGGCCAGCGCGATCTCGGTGCCGCCGCCCATGCAGAAGCCATGGATGGCGGCCACCGTCGGGCAGGGCAGCTCGGCCAGCTTCTGGAACACGGTCTGGCCGCGGCGGATGGCATCGTTCACCGTGCCGCGGCGGTCATACTCCTGGAATTCCTTCAGATCGGCGCCGGCGATGAAACCGTTCGCCTTGGCGGAACGGATCACCACGCCGCGCGGCGGGTCGATCGCGATGCGCTCGATCAGCTCGGCCAGCTCCAGCAAAACGTCCTGCGAGAAGGCGTTGACCGGTGCATCGGCGCGATCGAGGCTGAGCACCACGATGCCGTCATCGCGGATCTCGGTCTGCCAGTGACTGAATCGGAGCCCATCGAAGCCTGAGAGCATGGGTCTGACCATCCGCGTGTGTATGGAAGGGGTCGTTATCATCCAGAGGTTGTTTCCTTCACGTCAAATCCCCAAAGACAGGGGGTAGGGAAGGCCACGCCCGGCCGGCGGTGGTCGCCAGTCTGGTGCAACGCCCGTTAACCTTGCGGCGTGGCGGCCCGGGTGGCCCTGCGAACTTTTCCAACCAGCGCTGGTCATAACGCCCGGACATGACGGGCGACAGGAGTGCGGCCCGACATGGCCGAAGTCGAAACACCACAGGATCTGGACCTGGAACTGGTCCGGCGCGTGCAGCGCGGCGAGAGCGCGGCGTTCGATGTCCTGGTGCGCAAGTACCAGCATCGGATCGTCGCCCTGATCGGGCGCTACATCAGCGACTGGAGCGAGTGCCAGGACGTGGCCCAGGAAACCTTCCTGCGCGCATATCGCGCGCTGGGCAATTTCCGCGGCGACGCCCAGTTCTATACCTGGTTGCACCGCATTGCCGTGAATACCGCCAAGAACCACCTGGTCGCGCACAACCGCCGCCCGCCCACCGACGACATCGACGTTGCCGATGCCGAGCAGTTCGACGGGGCCACGCGCCTGCGCGACACCGATACCCCGGAGCGTGAACTGATGCGCCAGGAGCTGGAACAAACCGTGATGAAGGCGGTCCAAGCCTTGCCGGAAGAACTCCGGACGGCCATCACCCTGCGCGAGGTGGAGGGCCTGAGCTACGAGGACATCGCGCAGAAGATGGATTGCCCGATCGGAACGGTGCGCTCGCGCATCTTCCGGGCGCGCGAGGCCATCGACGCCGAGCTGCGGCCTCTCCTGGAGACCGGCAGCGCCACCCGTGACCGACAGCGTGACCGTGTATGAGCCAACCCATTTCCCCCAACAGCGACAAGTTCGAGATCCATTACCGGCAGCAACTGTCGGCACTGATCGACGGTGAATTGCCGGCGGATGAAGCGCGCTTTTTGCTGCGCCGCCTGCAGCACGACGACGAACTGTCCGGCTGCCACGAGCGCTGGCAGCTGTGCGGCGACGTGCTGCGTGGCATGGCCAGTGCGCCGGCGCCGTTGGATTTCGCCGCCCGGGTACGCAGTGCCGTGGCCGAGGTGCCTTCCCCGCAAGCTGCGCCGGCCCCGGCGCGTGCGCGTGCCTGGCGTTGGGGTGGCGGGGCGATTGCCGCCTCCGTCGCCGCGCTGGCACTGTTCGTGACCCGTGATCGCGTCCCCGAAGCCGTGCCCGCGACACCGACGCCGGTGTTCGCCAGCACCGCGCAGATTCCCGCCGCACCGGTGCCCACGCCCGCCGACCCGGATGGCGACAACGCCATCGGCACGATGGCCGCCGCCGCGCCGGCCGCTGCGTTGGCGGCCGCTCGCCGCGATGCCGGCAGCCGCAACGTCGCCTCGGCCACCCGCGTGCAGCAGGCTGCCCGTGCCAGCGCCGCGCGCCGTGACCCGGCACCGCAGTTGCAGGCCGCCAACGCCGCGCCGGTCGTGCATGCGCCCGCCAATGCGGTAGCCAATGCGTCCACGCCTGCCAACCCGTTTGCCCATCCCGAGGCCGCCGTGCAGGCCAGGCCGTGGCCACGTTCGACGCTGGCGGCAGGCCAGAGCACGCTCAACGCCAGTTTCATCAGCGGTGAACCAGCCGCCACGTTCTACCCGTTCGAACCGGCGCAGGCCGCGGCGGGCGAGGAAGAACGCCTGCCGCCGATGCCCGGCCACTAAACCGTCATCCCCTGTTCCGTAGTGTTTCCCCCAGTCGCCCGCACCGCGGGCGGGTGGGCCCGGCTTTGCCCTTCCAAGCACCAGACCTGTCCTTGAGGAGCGTGTTCCAGATGAATCCCCGTATCCGCAACCAGATGTTGGGCCTGCTGGCTGTCTCGCTGCCGCTGGCTGCCTGTGCACAGCAGCCCGGCGCCGCGCCTGCCGCCCAGACCGCCCCGATCGCCACCCGCAGCGCGACGCCCGCGCCGCAGCTGGTGGCCGGGTTGCCCGACTTCACCAACCTCGTCGAGCAGGTTGGCCCGGGCGTGGTCAACATCGACACCAAGGTCACCCGCGCGGACATGATGAAGCGCTCCGGCCGCGGCCCGCAGCAGATGCCCGACGATGACCAGATCCCGGAATTCTTCCGTCGCTTCTTCGACATGCCCGGCATGCCGGGGCAGGGACAGGGGCCGCGTCGCGGCGGTGGCAACGACGGTGACATCGTCGGCCGCGCAATGGGCTCGGGCTTCATCATCTCGCCGGACGGCTACGTGCTCACCAACCACCACGTCGTGGACGGCGCCAGCGACGTCACCGTCAAGCTGTCCGACGGCCGCGAACTGAAGGCCAAGGTGGTCGGCAGCGACGAGCAGTACGACGTGGCGCTGCTGAAGGTCAGCGCGAACAACCTGCCCACCGTGCGCATCGGCGATTCCAATACGCTCAAGCCCGGCCAGTGGGTGGTGGCGATCGGTTCGCCCTTCGGGCTGGACCACTCGGTCACCGCCGGCATCGTCAGCGCCACCGGGCGCGCCAATCCGTATGCCGACCAGCGCTACGTGCCCTTCATCCAGACCGACGTGGCGATCAACCAGGGCAACTCCGGCGGCCCGCTGCTCAACACCCGCGGCGAGGTGGTGGGCATCAACTCGCAGATCTTCTCCGCTTCCGGCGGCTACATGGGCATCAGCTTCGCCATCCCGATCGACCTGGCGGTCAGCGCCGCCGAGCAGATCAAGAAGACCGGCCATGTCAGCCGCGGCCAGCTGGGCGTGCAGGTCGGGCCGATCGATTCGCTGCAGGCGCAGGGCCTGAAGCTGCCCGACACCAAGGGCGCCCTGGTCAACAGCCTGGTGCCCGACAGCCCGGCCGGCAAGGCGGGGGTGGAGGTCGGCGACGTGATCCGCTCGGTCAACGGCACGGCGATCAACGCCGCCAGCGACCTGCCGCCGATGATCGGCGTGATGCCCCCGGGCACCAAGGTGCGCCTGGGCATCCTGCGCGACGGCAAGCCCAAGGACATCACCGTCACCTTGACCACACTGGACAGCGACGTGCGCCCGACCACCGCGGCCAACGACGACGAGGCCGCCCCCGGCGGCCCGGCCAGCGCCGCGCTGCTCGGCCTGCAGGTCACCGACCTGAGCGCCGCCGAGCGCGAACGCCTGGGCCTGAAGTCCGGTGAGGGCGTGCGCATCACCGCCGTCAACAGCAGCTCGGCCCGCGAAGCGCGGCTCAGCCCGGGTCTGGTGATCGTGCGCGTGGGCCGTACCCCGGTCGGCAGCGTGGCCGCGCTGAACCGCGAACTGGCAGGCTACAAGAAGGGCGACGTGGTGATGCTGCTGGTCACCAGTGGCCAGGCCACGAGCTATGTGGCGGTCAAGGCGGGCGAATGAGCCGGCTGGCGCGGCGGAGCTGAACGGCCCGCCGCGCCCCGTTGTCCGCCCCTTGGGGCGGGCAGGCCTCCGGGCGTGCGATAATGCGCCGTTATCCTGACGACGGCCCAGAGCCGCCGCCCACCTCCAATGTCCATCGATTCGATGCGGAATATCCGCAACTTCTCCATCATCGCCCACGTCGACCACGGCAAGTCCACGCTGGCCGATCGCATCATCCAGCTCTGCGGTGGCCTTGAAGCCCGCGAGATGGAAGCGCAGGTGCTCGACTCCAACCCGATCGAGCGCGAGCGCGGCATCACCATCAAGGCCCAGTCCGTGTCCCTGCCGTACAAGGCCAAGGACGGGCAGGTCTACCACCTGAATTTCATCGACACCCCCGGCCACGTCGACTTCTCCTATGAGGTCAGCCGCTCGCTGGCCGCCTGCGAGGGCGCGCTGCTGGTGGTGGACGCCGCCCAGGGCGTGGAGGCGCAGTCGGTCGCCAACTGCTACACCGCCGTGGAGCAGGGCCTGGAAGTGGTGCCGGTGCTCAACAAGATCGACCTGCCGACCGCCGACACCGAGCGCGCCAAGGCCGAGATCGAGGCGGTGATCGGCATCGACGCTTCCGAGGCGGTCGCCGTCAGCGCCAAGACCGGCCTGAACGTGCAGGACGTGCTCGAGGCGATCGTGCAGCGCATTCCCGCACCGGTGCCGCGCGACACCGACAAGCTGCAGGCGCTGATCATCGACTCCTGGTTCGACAACTACCTGGGCGTGGTCTCGCTGGTGCGCGTCATGCAGGGCGAGATCAAGCCCGGCGACAAGCTCCAGGTGATGTCCACCGGCCGCAACCACCAGGTGGATGCCGTGGGCGTGTTCACTCCCAAGCGCAAGGTGCTGCAGAAGCTTTCCGCCGGCGAGGTGGGCTGGGTCACCGCGTCGATCAAGGACGTGCACGGCGCACCGGTCGGCGACACGCTGACCCTGGCCGCCGACCCGGCGCCCAAGCCGCTGCCGGGCTTCCAGGAAATGCAGCCGCGCGTGTTCGCCGGCCTGTTCCCGGTCGATGCCGAGGACTACCCGGACCTGCGCGAGGCGCTGGAGAAGCTGCGCCTGAACGACGCGGCGCTGCGCTTCGAGCCGGAAAGCTCCGAGGCGATGGGCTTCGGCTTCCGCTGCGGCTTCCTGGGCATGCTGCACATGGAAATCGTGCAGGAACGCCTGGAGCGCGAATACAACCTGGACCTGATCAGCACCGCGCCGACGGTGATCTACGAGGTCCTCAAGACCGACGGCTCCGTGCTGATGATGGACAACCCGGCCAAGCTGCCGCCGGTGAACTACGTCGATGAGATCCGCGAACCGATCATCCGCGCCAACATCCTCACCCCCGAGGAATACATCGGCAACATCATCAAGCTGTGCGAGGAAAAGCGCGGCAGCCAGCTCGGCATCAACTACCTGGGCAGCCAGGTGCAGATCAGCTACGAGCTGCCGATGGCCGAGGTGGTGCTGGACTTCTTCGACAAGCTCAAGTCGGTCAGCCGCGGCTACGCCTCGCTGGACTACAGCTTCGTGCGTTTCGAGGCCGGCCCGTTCGTGCGCGTGGACGTGCTGATCAACGGCGATAAGGTCGATGCCCTGTCGCTGATCGCCCACCGCAGCCATGCCGACCGGCGCGGCCGCGAGCTGTGCGAAAAGATGAAGGACCTCATTCCCCGGCAGATGTTCGACGTGGCCATCCAGGCCGCGATCGGCGCGCAGATCATCGCCCGCACCACGGTCAAGGCGATGCGCAAGAACGTGCTGGCCAAGTGCTATGGTGGCGACGTTTCGCGCAAGAAGAAGCTGCTGGAGAAGCAGAAGGAAGGCAAGAAGCGCATGAAGCAGGTCGGCCGCGTGGAAATCCCGCAGGAAGCCTTCCTGGCCGTCCTGCAGATGGACAACAAGTAAACCCGCAAAGGAACACGCATGAAATGGTTTGAGATCGCGCTGGTCGTGCTGACGCTGGGCTCGGGCCTGGTGTGGCTGCTGGACAAGCTGTTCCTGGCCAAGCGACGAGCCGCGCGCGCCAGCCTGCTCGACAGCGAGCCGGTGATCATCGAGTACTCGCGCGCCTTCTTCCCCGTGCTGGCGGTGGTGCTGATCCTGCGCAGCTTCATCGCCGAGCCGTACAAGATCCCGTCCAGCTCGATGATGCCCAACCTGCTGATCGGCGATTTCATCCTGGTCAACAAGTTCGCCTACGGCCTGCGCCTGCCCATCACCAACACCAAGTTCGTGCCGGTGGGCGAGCCCAAGCGCGGCGACGTGGTGGTGTTCAAGCCGCCGCACGCCCCGGACGAGAACTGGATCAAGCGCATCGTCGGCCTGCCGGGCGACCGCATCGGCTTCCACGGCGACACCCTGTACATCAACGGCGAGCCGATGCAGTACGAGGTCAAGGGCGAGTACGTCGGCAAGGGTCGCGGCGCGGAAATGACCGGCGCCACGCTGCTGCGGGAGGACCTGCCGGGCCGCCCGCATACCGTGCTGGAGCTGATCGGGCGTTCCAACGCCGCCGGCCAGGGCGACTGGGTGGTGCCGCCGGGGCAGTATTTCGTGATGGGCGACAATCGCGATAATAGCGAGGACAGCCGGTTCTGGACCCAGACGCATTTCCTGCCCGAGCAGAACCTGCGTGGCAAGGCGTTCGGAATCTGGCTCAATTGCGAGGGGTGGTTCTGCAAGGGGAGTTTCGATCCGTCGCGGATCGGGACAGGTATCCAGTAATCCAATACGCGTGGCGTAGCTAGGGGAGTAGCGATGAAGCGCAATCAGAACGGAATGACGCTGCTGTCATTCATCGTGGTGTTGGCGGTGGTCGGTTTTGCCCTGTACATCGGCATGAAGCTGTTCCCGATGTACCAGGAGTTCTATTCGGTGAAGGAAGCCATGAAAGGCGTGGCCAACGAACCGGGCAGCGGCGACATGGACCCGGGCCGGGCGAAGGACCTGTTCTTCCGCCGGCTGTACATCAACTACTCGGAAAACGTGAAGAAGGACGACGTGACGTTCGAACGCGTGGGCAACGGTTGGCGCATGAACGTGAACTACGAAGTGCGCCGCCCGCTGGTCGGCAACCTCGACGTGGTCGGCAACTTCAGTGCCAGCCAGGACCTGACCCGTAGTGGTATCAGCGAGTAAAACTCCGCAGCGCGGCGACCGGATCGGCCATGTGTTCGCCGATCCCTCGCTGCTGGCGCAGGCGCTGACGCATCGCAGCGCCGGCGCGCCGCACAACGAACGGCTCGAATTCCTCGGCGACGGCGTGGTCAACCTGCTGGTCGCCGAGGCGTTGTACCTGCGCTGGCCCAAGGCCGACGAAGGCGCGCTGACCCGCGCCCGCGCCGAACTGGTGCGCGAAGCGGCGCTGGCGGTGATCGGCCGCACGCTGGAGCTGGGCGAGCGGCTCACGCTGGGTCCGGGCGAGATGAAGTCCGGGGGCCATCGCCGCGATTCGATCCTGGCCGACGCCGTGGAGGCCGTCGTCGCGGCCATCTACTTGGACGCCGGCTTCGAGGCGTGCCGCGCCGCGGTGCTGCCGTGGTTCGAATCGGCGCTGGCCGCGCTGCCGGTCGGCAAGCCGGAGAAGGACGCCAAGACCCGCCTGCAGGAGTGGCTGCAGGCCCGGCAGCGGCCGCTGCCGGTGTATGAACTCGTTTCCGAAAGTGGCGACGACCACGCCAAGCATTTCCAGGTACGCTGCATCCTGTCCGAGCCGGCGCTGCGCGCCGAGGGCGAGGGCGGGTCGCGGCGCCTGGCCGAACAGCAGGCCGCCGCCGCGGTGCTGCGCCAACTGGATCCAGGCAAGTGAGCGAATCAACCTCCTACCGCAGCGGCAGCGTGGCCGTCATTGGCCGCCCCAACGTGGGCAAGTCGACCCTGACCAACGCGCTGGTCGGCGCCAAGGTCAGCATCGTCTCCAACCGTCCGCAGACCACCCGCCATCGCCTGCTCGGCATTGCCAGCTTCCCGCAGGGGCAGATCGTGCTCGTCGACACGCCCGGGCTGCACCGCGAGCAAGGCAAGTTCAAGGCCTCGGCCATGAGCCGGGTCATGAACCGCGCCGCGCGCGGCTCGCTGGAGGACGTGGATGCCGCGGTGCTGGTCATCGAGGCCGGGCGCTGGGACGAGGAGGACACGCTGGCCTACAACGTGCTCAGCGACGCGGGCATCCCGGTGGTGCTAATCGTCAACAAGGTCGACCGTCTGAAGGACAAGTCCGCGCTGCTGCCGTTCCTGGCCGAAGTCAGCCAGGGCCGCAGTTTCGCCGCCGTGCATCCGGTGTCCGCGCTCAAGCGCAAGGGCCTGGAAGCCCTGACCAAGGATCTGCTGGGCCTGCTGCCCGAGCAGCCGCCGATGTTCGGCGAGGACGAGATCACCGACCGCAGCCAGCGTTTCCTCGCCGGCGAACTGGTCCGCGAGCAGCTCATGCGCCAGCTCGGCGAGGAACTGCCGTATGCGACCACCGTGGAGATCGAGCGCTTCGCCGAGGATGGCAACCTGCTGCGCATCGGTGCGGTGATCTGGGTGGAGCGCGAGGGCCAGAAGGCGATCGTGATCGGCAAGGGCGGCACCCGCCTGAAAGAGATCGGCGCCAAGGCCCGCCAGCAGATGGAGCGCCTGTTCGGCGCCAAGGTCTTCCTGGAAACCTGGGTGCGCGTGCGCGAGGGCTGGTCGGACGACGAGGCCGCGCTCAAGGCGTTCGGCTACGAATGAGCCTGGCCGCGCAGCCGCGCGCGGCCTGAGGCGGGCGCATGCGCCTGGAAGACGAAACCGGCTTCGTCCTGCATGCGCGGCACTGGCGCGAGACCAGCCTGCTGGTCGAGGTGCTGACCCGGCAGCACGGCCGCGTGGGCCTGTTGGCGCGTGGTGTGCAGGGCGAACGCAAGCAGGCGCTGCGCGCCGCGTTGCAACCGTTGCAGTCGATCCGCTTCAGTGCGGTGCAGCGCGGCGAACTGGCGCAGCTGCGAGCGGCCGAGGCGGAAGACGCCGCCCCCCGGTTGCAGGGTGATGCGATGCTCGCGGCGTTCTATCTCAACGAACTGGTGCTGCGCCTGGCGCCGCGGCATGACCCGCTGCCCGAACTGCACACCGCCTACGCCCGCGTGCGCGAACGCCTGCGCGCCGCCGAACCGCTGGCCTGGAGCCTGCGCCTTTTCGAGCGTGATCTGCTCGACGCACTCGGCGTGGGGTTCGACCTCGAACACGACGTGGACGGCCAGCCGATCGACCCGGCCGCGCGCTACCAGCTCGACCCGCTGGAAGGCGCGCGACGACTGCTCAGCGACCGCGGCGCGGGTGAGCGCAACGCCACCGCCACCGGGCGCGGGCTGCTGGCACTGGCCCGCGACGAAGCGCCCGATCCGCTCGATCTGCCCGGGCTGCGCCTGGGCCTGCGTGCCGTGTTGTTACACCACCTCGGGGGCCGCGGGCTGAAAGCCTGGGACATGCTGCGCGACCTGTCGCCGCGCTGAGACTCAATGCAGCAAGGCAGCGACGGCGTCGTGGAAATGATGACGCGCGTCCGACGAACGCGGGTCCCCGCGCAGTTCCCGCACCGCCTGCGCCAGCCGCGCCGCGCCCACGAAGCCGCAGCTGGCCTGAAGCCGGTGCAGGTGGCTGCGCAGGGTGGATTCGTCGTCCTGGCGCAGCGCCGAATCCACCGCATCGCGGGTGCCCGGCAATTCGGACAGGAACAGTTCGCGCAGCGCATTGAGGTGATGCTGCTGGCCGTTGAGCGCGGCCAACGCCGCGTCCTCGTCCCAGTCGCGCTGGATGAGGATGCCGCCCGTGGGCTCGGCGCCGGGGCGCGTGGGCAGCAGCCGGCGCACCTGCTGTTGCAGCTCGCTCGCCGGCAGCGGCTTGATCAGCACGTTGACGAAGCCGTCGGCGAGCAGGCGCGCGGTGGCGCCCGCATCGGCGGTGTGGGCCAGGGCCGGGGTGGTCGGGTGCCGCACCCGCAGGCACGTCAGCAACTCGCTGCCACTGCCGTCGGGAAGATGGGCATCGATCAACCACAAGTCGTGGCGCACGTCACGGGATTGTTCCAGCGCGGTGGCGAGACTGTCGGCACTGTCCAGCCGAAGGGCGAGGGGTTCCAGCGCGGCCTGGAAGAAACCCAGGCTGATCGGGTCGTCCTCGACCAGCAGGACGCGGGGACGGGGGGGCTCTCGCGACGCCATCATCTTGCTGCCTCCATGTCAGCACACCGCAGCGACATCCTGCGGCGGGGTGAGTTTGCCTGCCTTTCCAGCAAACGACAATGAACGGGTGGACCCGGCCACCGCCGGTGTCATCTGCCACAATACGCGCCCTTTTTGCCCGCAGCTTGTCGCCACGTGGCCAGATCCGGCAGACGCCTCGACCGTACCCCCTTCCAGACCGACATCCTCGACCTCAGCCATGACGGCCGCGGCGTTGCCCGCCGCGAGGGCGAGGGCGGCAAGGTCACCTTCATCGCCGGCGCCCTGCCCGGCGAAGTGGTGGTGGCTGAACCGACCTCGCGCAGCCGCCACTTCGACGAGGCGCGCACCCTGGAGGTGCTGCAGGCCTCGCCGGAGCGGGTGACCCCGCGCTGTCCGCATTTCGGCGTCTGTGCCGGCTGCGTGCTGCAGCACCTGGAGGAAGGCCAGCAGATCGTCGCCAAGGAGCGCGTGCTGATGGACAACCTGCAGCGCATCGGCCACGTCACGCCCGAACGCGTGCTGCCGGCGCTGGTCGGAGCCAACTGGGGCTACCGCCGCAAGGGCCGGTTCTCGGTGCGGCGGGTGGAGAAGAAGGACAAGACGCTGGTCGGCTTCCGCGAGCAGGACCCGCGCTTCGTGGCCGACCTGTCGGTCTGCTACACGGTGATCCCGCAGATCGGCGAGAAGATCACCGCGCTGTCGGCGCTGGTGGAAAGCCTGGACGGCAAGCGCGACATCCCGCAGATCGAGTTCATCGCCGGCGACGATGCCGTGGCGCTGACCGTGCGCCACCTGCAGCCGTTGACCGATGCCGACCAGCAGGCCCTGGTGGCTTTCGCGCAGGCGCAGGGTTTCGCCATCTTCCTGCAGCCCGGCGGCGTGGAATCGGTGCATCCGCTGTGGCCGCAGAACGTGCCGTTGTCGTTCCGCCTGCCGCAGTGGGACGTGGAACTGGCGTTCCGCCCGCTGGATTTCATCCAGGTCAACGCCACCCTCAACGAGAAGATGATCGACCACGCGCTGCGGCTGCTCGACGCGCAGCCCCAGGACCGCGTGCTCGACCTGTTCTGCGGCCTGGGCAACTTCACCCTGCCGCTGGCGCGCGGCGTGCGCGAGGTGGTGGGCGTGGAGGGCGACGCCGGGCTGGTGGCGCGCGCCAGGGAGAACGCCGAGCGCAATGGCCTGGCCAACGCGCAGTTCTTCGCCGCCGACCTCACCCAGGACCAGCGCCAGGCTGCCTGGATGCGCCAGGGCTTCGACAAGCTGCTGCTCGATCCGCCGCGCTCGGGTGCCATCGACGTGCTCAAGCAGCTGCCGCTGAAGAAATTCGAACGCATCGTGTACGTCAGCTGCCACCCGGGCTCGCTGGCACGCGATGCCGGCTTCCTGGTCAACGAACAGGGCTTCAAGCTCAAGGCCGCCGGGGCGATGGACATGTTCCCGCACACCGCCCACGTGGAAAGCATCGCGCTGTTCGAACGCTGAGGAGCCGCCATGGGTATCGAGATCGAGCGCAAGTTCCTGGTCACCGGCGATGGCTGGCGCGTAGCCGCGCACGCGGTCGTGCCGATGGCGCAGGGCTATATCAACGACGCCGCGGCGCTGGACAGCGGCGCGCAGAAGGCGTCGGTGCGCGTGCGTATCCAGGGCGATGCGGCGTACCTCAACCTGAAGTCGCGCGAGCCGGGGCACACGCGGCAGGAGTTCGATTACCCGATCCCGGTGGACGATGCCCGCGCCCTGCTGGCGCTGTGCGTAGGCGGCCTGGTGGACAAGCGCCGCCACCTGGTGCGCCACGGCAACCACTTGTGGGAAGTGGACGAGTTCCTGGGCGAGAACGCCGGGCTGGTGGTGGCGGAGATCGAACTGGACGACGCCGAGGAAGCGTTCGAGCGGCCGGAATGGCTGGGCGAGGAAGTCACCGACGACGTGCGGTACTACAACCTCGCGCTGGCGGCGCATCCGTACGGGCGCTGGTCGCGCTGACCGCTTGCCGGTGCGCGCTTTGCGGGCTGTTTTTGCCGACGGCTGCTTGCGCCCTTTGTGCTTGCGCCCTTTGTAGGAGGGGCTTCAGCCCCGACTGCATGAATGCCATGCAGGTGCTGCCTGGATCCTGCGGTCGCGGCTGAAGCCGCTCCTGCAAGGAGCCATGCGGCGCGTCGTTCAAAGGGTCATGCGACGCATCGTTCAATGGACCATGCGACGCGTCGTTCAGAGGGCCATGCGACGCGTCGTTCAGAGGGCCATGCGGCGCGTCGTTCAATGGGCCATGCGACGCATTGTTGCAACTGCCTGCACACCCACGGCGGTCGATCCCGGCATAGTGGCAGCCCCTCTTTCCCGCGGAGCGCCCCCATGCGCATCGACATCTGGTCCGACGTGGTCTGTCCCTGGTGCTGGATCGGCAAGCATCGCTTCCAGCGTGGCCTGGCGCTGATGGGCGCCGACGCGCCCGAGGTGGACATCCATTACCACGCCTTCCAGCTCGACCCCGACGCCGGCCCGGAACCCGTGCCGTTGCGCGAGGCCTACCGCGCCAAGTTCGGCGGCGATGCCCGCACCGAGCAGATCCTGTCCCAGACCCAGCAGACCGGCCGTGCCGAAGGCCTGCCGTTCGATTTCGATCGCGGCCAGGTGCGCGCCAATACCCTGCAGGCGCATCGCCTGATGTGGCTGGCCGCGCGCGAAGGCGATGCCGGGGCCGCCGCCGAGGCGCTGTTCCGTGCGCATTTCGCCGAGGGGCGCAATCTCGCCGACCCCGACACGCTGGTCGCCGCCGGTACGCAGGCCGGCCTGGACGCGCCACGCATCCGCGCCTTCCTCGCCTCCGACGAAGGACTGGCCGAGGTGCGCGCCCAGCTGGCCCAGGCGCAGCAGCTGGGCATCACCGCGGTGCCGAGCTTCGTGATCGACGGCCGCTACCTGATCCAGGGCGCGCAGCCGCCGGAGGAGATCGCGCAGATCCTGGCGCGCATCGCCGCCGAACAGGGGGCGCCGGCGGCCTCCCGGGGCGAGGACTGCGGCCCGGACGGTTGCGAGGTCTGAAGCCGGGGCGCGCATCTGCGACAATGCGGCGATGCGCCATCGCGGCGCCCCACCCGGAGGTCACCCCGCATGCTCCTGATCGGCGTCGCCGGCACCGAACTCACCGCGCAAGAGCGCGCGTGGCTGCAGCATGACGCCGTCGCCGGGGTGGTGCTGTTCAAGCGCAACTTCGCCTCGCGCGCCCAGGTGGCCGAGCTCTCGGCCGCCATCCGCGCCGCCGCACCGCGCCCGCAGCTGGTCTGCGTGGACCAGGAAGGCGGGCGCGTGCAGCGGTTCCGCGAGGGCTACAGCGCGCTGCCGCCGCTGCACGGTTTCGATGCGCTGTACGCGCGAGACCCCGACGCCGCGCTGGCGCTGGCCCGCGAGCATGCGTGGCTGATGGCCAGCGAGATCCGCGCCAGCGGCGTGGACCTGAGCTTCGCCCCGGTAGTGGACCTGGCCCGCGGCAACCGCGCCATCGGCGACCGCGCGTTCAGCGCCGACCCGCAGGTGGTGGCCGCGTTCACCCGCGCCTACGTCGCGGCGATGCACGAGGCCGGCATGGCCGCCACGCTCAAGCATTTCCCTGGCCACGGCACGGTGCTGGAAGATACCCACGTCGATACGGCGATCGATCCGCGCCCGCTCGACGCGTTGCGCGCCGAAGACCTGGTGCCGTTCGCCGCCGGTATCGACGCCGGCGCCGATGCGGTGATGATGGCCCACGTCGTCTACCCGCAGGTCGCGCCGGAGCCGGCCGGTTACTCGGCGCGATGGATCGGCGAGATCCTGCGTGGCGAGCTTGGTTTTCGCGGCGTCGTCTTCTCAGACGACATCGGCATGGCGGCTTCCTTCAGTGCCGGCGGCGTCAAGGCGCGCGTGGACGCGCACCTGGATGCCGGCTGCGACGTGGTGCTGGTCTGCCACCCGGAACTGGTCGAACAATCGCTGCAGGCCGTCGCCGGCCGCACGCTCAATACCGCTGCGCTGCTCGGCCTGATCGGCCGCGGCGCGCTGGGCTGGGACGGCCTGCTGGCCGACGCCCGCTACCCCCACACCCAATCCCGTTTGCTGGAACAACTCGGAAAAACCGCCTGATGTCCAATCTCACCCTCCAACAGGCCGTGGCCCAGGCCGACCTGCTCGTCGACCGCCCGACCCTCGACGCCGCCATTGGCCGCATCGCCGATGCCATTGCCCGCGACTACCAGGGCGAAGTGCCGGTGTACCTGACGATCATGCACGGTGCGTTGCCGTTCGCCGGCCAGCTGGCGCTGGAGCTGGGCGCGCGCGGCCAGGACCTGCAGTTCGATTACCTGCACGCCACCCGCTACCGCGGCGCCACCACCGGCGGCGAGCTGGTGTGGAAGCACCGCCCGGCCACTGCCCTGTTCGGCCGCCGCGTGCTGCTGGTCGACGACATCCTCGACGAGGGCTACACCCTGCAGGGCGTGCGCCAGTGGTGCCTGGAGCAGGGCGCCACCGATGTCCGCATCGCCGCGCTGGCGATCAAGCAGCACGACCGCTGCGTACCGGGCGTGAGCGCCGACTACCCCGGCGTGGAAGTGGCGGACCGCTACGTGTTCGGCTTCGGCATGGACGTGGGCGAGCTGTTCCGTGGCGCGCCGGCCATCTATGCCATGAAGGACTGACGTAGAACCAACCGCGGAAGCCCCACGCATGAACCACCCGATCTCCCTGGCCGTCATTGGCGGCACCGGCGTCTACAAGCTGGCCCAACTCGACGACGTGCAGACCCATGAAGTGGACACCCGCTTCGGCAGCCCGTCCGGCCCGGTGCGCGTGGGCACGCTGCTCGGCCAGCGCGTGGCCTTCCTGGCGCGCCACGGCGAAGGCCACTCGCTGCCGCCGCACAAGGTCAACTACCGCGCCAACCTTGCCGCGTTGCAGCAAATCGGGGCCCGTCGCGTGCTCGCGCTCAACACCGTGGGCGGCATCACCGAGGCCTACGGGCCGCGCGTGCTGGCCTGCCCGGACCAACTGATCGACTACACCTGGGGCCGCATCTCCACCATTTGCGAGGAGGAGGGCAGCGAGGTCGTGCACGTGGACTTCGGCCATCCGTATTCGCCGCTGTTCCGCAGCAAGGTGCTGGCGGCCGCGCGTGTGACGGGCGTCAAGCTTGTCGACGGGGGGTGCTATGGCGCCACGCAGGGCCCGCGGCTGGAAACCATCGCGGAAATCGCGCGGATGCGCCGCGACGGCTGCGACCTGGTGGGCATGACCGGCATGCCGGAAGCCGGCCTGGCGCGCGAACTGGGGCTGGATTACGCCTGCCTGGCCATCGTCGCCAACTGGGCGGCCGGCTGCGGGGACGCCGGGGAGATCACCCTGGCCGAGGTGCTGGCCAACGTGGAGGCCGCCTCCAGCGGGCTACCGGAACTGGTCGGAGAACTTGCGCGAGGGTGATTGTCTTCGGGGCATAAGCTTTGCATACTCGCGAAGTGCGTCAGCCGCACACCACCCATTCAATTTTGCAAAGGTCTCGCATCACCATGCCGAACGGTACCGTCAAGTGGTTCAACGACGCCAAGGGATTTGGCTTCATTTCACCGGAGGACGGCAGCGCTGACGTCTTCGCGCACTTCTCCGCGATCAACTCCAAGGGCTTCCGCAGCCTGCAGGAAGGCCAGCGCGTCACCTACGACGTGACCCAGGGTCCGAAGGGTGCCCAGGCTTCCAACATCACGCCGGTCGGCTGATCCAGCCGGTCGTGCTTTGAAACCCCGCCGCGAGGCGGGGTTTTTTTTTGCCCGTGTCCGGCGCAGGGCGATTCTTCTACGATGCATGCATTGCATGGACTTTCTGGAAACACGATGGCAGGTCGCAAGCGACGGATCGCGATAGTGGGCTACGGCACGGCAGGGCAGGCCATGGCCGTGCTGTTGCAGCGCGACGGCCATGAGGTGGAGGTGTTCGAACAGGCCGCCGCACCCGGGCCGGTCGGCGCCGGTTTCCTGCTCCAGCCCAGCGGTTTGCAGGTGTTGTGGCGCATGGGTCTGCTGGAGGGCGTCCTCGCGCATGGCGCGCCGGTGCATCGCCTGTATGGCGATATCCCCGATGGCCGCGCGGTGATGGAGATGCAGTACCGCGACCTCGACCCTCGCCTGTTCGGCCTGGGCCTGCAGCGCGGGGCGTTGTTCATGCTGCTGCGCGACGCCTGGGAATCCCCGCGTCTGCATGCCGGCACGCGCATCGTCGCCGTCGACGCCGAACGCGGCCGCGTGCAGACGCAGGAGGGACGCTGGCACGACGGCTTCGATGTGGTGGTGGCCGCCGACGGGGCCGCCTCGGCGCTGCGCAGCCATGTCGGTCCGCCGCGGCTGGACCGCCCCTATCCCTGGGGCGCGCTGTGGTGCCTGGTGCCGCAGGGCGATTGGGCGCATGCCAACGAGTTGCGCCAGCGCTACCGCAGCGCACGCAAGATGATCGGCTTGTTGCCGGTCGGCACGCGGCCAGACGACGCGCAGCCGCGCATGAGTTTTTTCTGGAGCTTGCCGCGCGGCGACTTCGAGCGCTGGCGTGCCGAGGGCATCGCGCCGTGGCTGGAGGAGATCGCCGGCCTGTGGCCGCAGGCGCGCGACTGCCTGGCCGGCATCCAGGAGCCGGCCCAGTTGTCCACCGCCGCGTATCGCGATGCGGTGGCGCGCGAATGGCATTGGGGCCGGCTGGTACTGGCCGGCGATGCGGCGCACGCGATGAGCCCGCAGCTGGGGCAGGGCGTCAACATGGCGCTGCTCGATGCGTGGGCGCTGTGCAATGCATTGCGCGTGGAAGATTCGCTGGCGCGCGCGTTGCCGCTGTACCAGCACGAACGCCAGGCGCACGTGTCGATCTACCATTTCTGGAGCCGCTGGCTGACGCCGCTGTTCCAATCCGACCGCGATTTCGCCGCGCGCGTGCGCGACATCGGCCTGAGGCCCCTCGGGCGCGTGCCGGGTGGCCGCGGCCACATGCTGCGCGTACTCAGCGGCACCCAGCACGGCTGGCTGGGCAAGCTGGCGCTGGCACCGGAGTTCCTGGCCGCGCTCGATGCGCACACGGCCAGCCCCGGGGTGCCTGCGCCGGCCTGATTCAGCGGGGTACCGGCAGTGCGACGATGGCATCGTCCACGCAGGCGGCCAGTTGTTCGCCACTGCGCAACGGGGCGACCACGCCGGCGCTGAAATGCGAGAACGCCGGCAGCACGGTCAGGCCGGGGCGCAGCCAGAACGCCGGGAAGCGTCGACCCACGCCGGGCAGCTCGCACAGCGGATGCACGTGTCCGCATAGCACGTGGTGATCGGGTTCGACGACCGGCTCATGTCGCAGCACGAAGCCGCCCACCTCGGCGCGCTCGCCGGCATCGCGCACCAGCAGGCGACCGGCCTGCAGTGCGCGGTCGTGGTTGCCACGGATCACCGCGATATCCAGCGCGCCCTGTCGCAACCGCCACTGCCGCCATTGCGCCAGCCAGCTCGCCTCGTTCAACGGCCCGTGCAGCAGGTCGCCGAGCACCCACAGCGTGCGCGCGGGATGGCGTTCGAGCAGGGCGTCCAGCCGTGCCAGGTCATGCACCGTGCCGCCTGCGGGCAAGCCGATGCCGGCGCGACGAAACACATCCCCCTTGCCCAGATGCAGGTCGGCGATCATCAAGGCCGCGCGCGCCGGCCAGTACAGCGCACGCGCACCGAGCAGCAGCACATCCTCCCCGCCGAGGCGGGTGGCCCACTCATGTGCCATGGCGACGTTCCAGCTGCGCGGCGGCGCGCATCACGCGTGCACGCCAGTCCTCGGTACTGAGCTGCCCGCGACTGCGTTCGGCCCACAACGGGAACGACAGCGGCGTGAGGCTCGCCGGCATGCACAGGTGCAGGTCGCGCTGCGCGCAGTCCTCCAGCGTCGCTGCGAGCCGGCCGAGTTCAAGCTGGCCGGACAACACTTCGCGTTCGGCCTGCTGCAACAGCAGGTGGTCGGGATCGAAGCGCCGCAGCACGTCGTGCAATAGCCCGGCCGAGGCTTGCAGCTGGCGCTGGCTGCGCGGCGTTCGGCCCGGCAGCGCGGGCACCAGCAGGCCGGCGACGCGGGCGATCTCGCGGAATTGCCGGCGGGCCAGTTCGGCGAGGTTGAGGCTTTCGCGCAGGTCCTCGAACAGGCCGGCTGGTGCGAGCAGCGCGTGCAGCAGGCCGGCATCGGGCGTCACGTCCTGCGCCGGCGACAGGACCAGCCCGTAATCATTGCTCGCATAATCGAAGCTGTTGGGTTGCTGCCGGCCCCAGCGCAGCGCGAGCAGCGCGGCCAGCCCTTCATGTACTTGCCGGCCAGCGAACGGGTACAGGAAGAGGTGGGTGCCCTCGCGCGTGCGCACGCATTCCGCCAACAGGCGACCCGGCGCGGGCAGCGCGGACAGGCGGCCCTGCAGTTGCAACAACGGCGCCAGTGCGCGCAGCTCCGGTGCATCGTCGGGCGTGCCGAGCACGGCTTCCATCTCGCGGCCCAGCGTGTCGGACAGCGGCAGGCGCCCGCCCATCCAGCGCGGCACGCTGCCATCGCCACCCTTGGCGAGGCGGACATAGGCCGTCATGTCTTCCAGCCGCACCAGTTCGAGCAGGCGTCCGGCGAACTGGAAGCGATCGCCACGGCGCAGGCGCCCGACGAACTGTTCTTCCACCGAGCCGAGGTCGCCGCCGCGCAGGAAGCGCACGCGCACGCTGCCGTCGCTGGTAATGGTGCCGATCGACAGCCGATGGCGCAGCGCGACGCGGCGGTCCACCACGCGGTAGCGGCCGTCCTCATCGCGCACCACCTTGTGGAAATCCGGGTAGTTGGCCAATGCCGCACCACCCTGCACGATGAAATCCAGGACCCCCTGCCAATGCGCGGCATCGAGCATGGCGAAGGCATCGGTACCGCGCACTTCGGCAAACAGTGCGTCGGCGTGGAAGCCGCCCCCGAGCGCACAGCTCACGCAGTGCTGCGCCAACACGTCCAGGCACAACCTGGGGGGCAGTCGTGCCTCGATCTCTCCATGCGCCAGCGCGCGGCGCGCGGCGGCGTACTCCGCCAGCTCCAGCGCATGCGTCGGCACGCAGACCACGTGCCCCGATTCGCCAGGCCGATGCTTCGCCCGTCCGCCGCGTTGCAACAGGCGCGCCACGCCCTTGGGGCTGCCGAGTTGCAGCACCTGATCCACCGCGGGGAAGTCCACGCCGAGATCGAGACTGGACGTGGCGACCACGCAGCGCAGCGTGCCGGCGCGCAAACCTTGTTCGGCGGCGCTCCGCAAGGCGGGATCGAGCGAGCCGTGATGCAGGGCCAGCGTGGCCGCTTCCTCCGGCCACACCGCGGCCAACGCCTGGTGCCAGAGTTCGGCCTGTGCGCGGGTGTTGGTGAACAGCAGGCTGGTACGCGCGGCCATCAACGATTGCAACACGCGCGGCAGTTGCGACAACCCGAGGTGGCCTGCCCACGGGAAGCGTTCGCCCTGATCGGGCAGCAGGGTTTCCAGCGTGAGGCGGCGCGGTCGCGCGCCACTGACGATCGCCGCTTGTGGCTGCGTGGGCAGCAGCACGTCGCGCGCCTGTTCGAGGTTGCCCAGCGTGGCCGACAACCCCCAGACGCGCAGCGACGGCGCCAGCGCACGCAGGCGCGCCAAGCCCAGTTGCAGCAGCACGCCGCGCTTGTTGCCGAGCAGTTCGTGCCATTCGTCCACGACCACGCAGCGCAGGCTGCGCAGCCGCTCGGCACTGTCCGGGTAAGAGAGCAGCAGGGCCAATGATTCGGGCGTGGTCACCAGCGCATCGACCTGGCCGGCACGCGCCATGCGCTTCTCGCGCGCGCTGGCGTCGCCGGTACGCAGGCCGACCTGCCAATCCAACCCCAGCTCCGCGCACGGTTCGCGCAAGGCGCGCGCGGTGTCGCTGGCGAGGGCGCGCAGCGGGGTGATCCAGAGCAGCCGAAGCGAACGCGTGGCCCCGCGGCGCGGCTTCGGCGCGACCGGCGCGGCCAGCGCCTCCAGCAGTGGCCCGCCGAGCGCGGCGAGTGTCTTGCCGCTCCCCGTCGGTGTATGCAGCAGCCCGGATTCGCCAGCGAGATAACGCCGCCACACCTCGCGCTGGAACGGCAGCGGACGCCAGCCACGCTGCGCGAACCACGCGCGCCAGCGGCGCGACGCTTCCGCCGCGCTCATCTCGCCAATGCCTGCAGCGTGGCCAGCGCGTCGGCATCGGCGGGACGCTTGTCGTGTCGCCAGCGCAGGATGCGCGGGAAACGTACCGCGATGCCGGACTTGTGCCGGCGGCTGGCATTCACCGCTTCGAAGCCCAGTTCGAACACCTGCTCGTGCGTGACCGCCCGCACCGGGCCGAATCGTTCGGTGGTGTGCGCGCGGATCCAGCGGTCCAGGTCGAGGATCTCGCGGTCGTCCAGCCCCGAATACGCCTTGGCGACCGGCACCAGTTCGCCTTCGTGCCAGAGGCCGAAGGTGTAGTCGGTGTAGAGCGTGCTGCGTCGACCATGGCCGGCCTGTGCGTAGAGCAGCACGGCGTCGATGGTGAGCGGGTCGATCTTCCACTTCCACCAGTCGCCGCGCCTGCGGCCGGTGCGATAGGGCGAGTCGGCGCGCTTGAGCATCAGGCCCTCGACGCCGCGCGCACGCGATTGCTCGCGAAGCGCGGCGGCGGCGTCCCAACTGTCGGCGGCCACCTGCGGCGAGGCCACCAGGTGCGGGTCGTCCAACGTGGCCAACGCCTGCTCCAGCGCTGCGCGCCGTTGGTGCAGCGGTTGTTCGCGCAGGTCCTCGCCGTCCCATTCCAGCAGGTCGTAGGCCACCAACCGCGCGGGGGCGTCGGCCAGTGTCTTGGGCCCGGGGCGCAGGCGCGCGATGCGCGTCTGCAAGGCGGTGAACGGCATGGGCTGCGGCTCGCCCTGGCGCCAGGCCAGCAGCTCACCGTCGAGCACCGTGCCCGGCGGCAACGCCGCGGCGGCGCGTTCGATTTCCGGGAAGCGGCCGTCCAGCCGCTCTTCGCCGCGCGACCACAACGCGACATCCTCACCCCGGCGGATCAGCTGCAAGCGGATGCCATCCCACTTCCACTCCAGCAGCCACTGCGCCACCTCGCCCAGCGTGGCGGGATCTGCTTCCAGCGGGGAGGCGAGGAAGAACGGGTAGGGTTGCTGGCGGTCGGTTTCCAGCGTGTCGGTCGACAGCAGGCCGGACAGGAACTCGGGCGTCGGCCGCCACGTGCCGAGCATGCGCTGGGCGATGCGCGCGATGTCCACGCCGGAGAGTTCCGCCAGCGCCTGTTGCACCAGCCGCTGCGAGACGCCCACGCGCAACGCGCCGGTCAGCAGCTTGTTGAATACCAGGCGCTGGTCGAAATCCAGCGTGCGCCACGCGGTCTCCACCACCGCGCGGCGCTGCGCGGGGTCGGTGTTGGCCACGGGCAGCAGGCGCTGCTCGATCCACGCCGACAGCGGCAGGTCCTCGGCGACGTTCGCCGGGTCGTCCAGCAGCAGCGCCAGGGTCTCGGCCAGGTCGCCGACGTGGTCGTAGCTGTCGGCCACCAGCCAGTCGTCGATGCCGGCCAGCGGCGCGATCCATTCGCGCAGCTCGGTGCTGCTGGCGATGCGCGTGCGCGCCCCGGCGATCTTGCCGCCGCTGAGCAGGTACAGGGCCCACGCCGCGTCGGCGGGCGGGGCGTCACGGAAATAACCGACCAGGGCAGCGCGCTTGTCGCCGGTGCCGGTGCTGCGGTCCAGCACCCGAAACAGGGCGGCGAAACGCTTCAAGCCGCAGGGCCGCCAGTTCGCCGCAAGGCCAGTGCGTGCACGGTGAAGCCGGCCAGATGCGGCGCCAAGGCCGGCGCGGGTGCGCAGCGCAATCGGAAGCCCAGCGCGGCGCGCCGGAACACCTTTCCACCGGCCAGCGGATGGCAGGGGCGCGTGCGCAAGCGGAACACGGGTGGGCGGTTCATGTCTCTTCCCCATAAGCAGTGGTGAATGCTTCGGCAACCACGTCGTGCTCGCGCAGGTGGCGCACCAGCGCGTCGGTGTTGCCATGCGTGGCGATGATCCGGCGTGCGCCGGTCTGGCCGATGGTGTGCAGCAACGCGGGCCAGTCGGCGTGGTCCGAGATCACGAAGCCCCGGTCGTAGTTGCGGCGGCGGCGATTGCCACGCAGGCGCATCCAGCCCGAGGCGAAGCCTTGTTGTGCGCGACGAAAACGGCGCAGCCACGCGCTGCCGGCCGCCGAAGGCGGCGCCAATACGAGGCGACCGGCGGTGTCCTGGCCGCGCGGCTGTTCGGACACCGGTTCGGTTTCCACCATCGCGATGCCTGCTTGGCGGTACACCTGGACGCCGGCCGCCACCGCGCCGTGCAGCAGCACGGGCGGTTCGCCGCGGCCGTCCAGTTCCGCCAGTACGCGCTGCGCCTTGCCCAGTGCGTAGCAGTACAGCACGGCGGTTTCCCCGCGCTCGGCGCAGGCATGGCGCCAGGTGACGATCTCGTCCACCACTGCGGCGGTATCGGGCCAGCGATAGACCGGCAGCGCGAACGTCGCCTCGGTGATGAACACATCGCACGCCACGGGCTCGAACGCGGCGCAGGTGGGGTCCGGCTGGCGCTTGTAGTCACCGGAGGCGACCCAGACCTGGCCGTCGGCCTCGATGCGCACCTGCGCCGAGCCCAGCACGTGCCCTGCCGGATGCAGAGAGACCTGCGCGCGGCCCAGCGTGAACGGCTCACCTGGCGCATGCGCGTGGTAGTCCTGTTCGCCCAGCCGCCAGCGCAGCACCGGCAGGCAGCTGTCCAGGCAGTCGTAGCGCCCCATGCCCGGGCGCGCGTGATCGCCGTGTCCGTGGGTGATGACCGCGCGCGGCACCGGTCGCCACGGGTCGATGTGGAAATCGCCCGCGGGGCAGTAAAGCCCCTCGGGTCGCATCACCACCAGCTCGCGCGTATCGTCCATGGGGCTACTGTCCTTCCCGACGCGTGCAGGCGATGAGAACCCCCGCTTGACCGCGCGTACACGCCCTTGATCCTCGTCCATCGCGGGAGTCGCGCATGCAGTCACCAGCCTTGCCTCCTTTCGAGACCCATCTCGTCGACAACCAGCCGCCGCCGTTCGCGCCGCGCGACCTGTGGGGCGATGACGTCGTGCTGCGCGAGGCGGTCGCGCGCGAAGGCGGCGAGGGCTTCCTGCCGGTGCTGGCGTCCTACGGTGCAATGGCGGGCGATGTGCTCTACCACCTGGGCTTCGACGCCAACCGCGACCGGCCGCGCCTGCGCACGCACGATGCGCACGGGCATCGCGTGGATGTCGTCGAATTCCATCCCGCGTACCACCAGCTGATGGACCTGGCCAAGCAGGGCGGGGTGGCGGGATTGTCCTGGCATGCCGGCTCGCCGGGCGCGCACGTCGCACGCGCGGCGTTGAGCTATCTGCACCACCAGGCAGATGCCGGCACCAGCTGCCCGCTGACGATGACCCACGCCGGCATCGCGGTGCTGCGGCAGTCACCCGCGCTGGCCGAATGGGCGCGCGCCGCCGCCGCGCCGGCGTACGACCCGGCCGACGTGCCCATCGCCGCCAAGCGCGGCATCACCCTGGGCATGGGGATGACGGAGAAGCAGGGCGGCTCTGACGTGCGCGCCAATGCCACCGTCGCCACGCCGCTGGCCGAGGCGGGCACCTATGCGCTGGTCGGCCACAAGTGGTTCTTCTCCGCGCCGATGTCCGATGGTTTCCTCGTGCTCGCCCAGGCGCCCGGCGGCCTGACCTGCCTGCTGATGCCGCGTCGCCTGGAAGACGGCCATCGCAACGCGTTCCGCCTGATGCGGCTGAAGGACAAGCTCGGCGACTGGTCCAACGCGTCCAGTGAAGTGGAGTTCTGCGGGGCCTGGGCGCGCCGCATCGGCGAGGAAGGGCGGGGCGTGGCCACCATCATCCCGATGGTGATGATGACGCGGCTGGACTGCATGCTCGGGGCCGCCGCCGAGATGCGCATGGCGCTGGCGCAGGCGCTGCACCACGCACGCCACCGACGCAGCTTTGGCCGGCCGCTGGTCGAGCATCCGCTGATGGGCAACGTCCTGGCCGACCTGGCCATCGAGAGCGAAGCGGCCACCACGCTGGCGCTGCGCGTCGCGCGTGCGGTGGACCGCGCCGAGCACGATGCGGGCGAAGCGGCGTTCGCGCGCATCGCCACGGCGATCGGCAAGTATTGGCTATGCCGGCGCGCGCCGGCCTTCGTCAACGAGGCGCAGGAGTGTCTGGGCGGTGCGGGCTACGTCGAGGAATCGATGTTGCCACGGTTGTATCGGCAGGCGCCGCTCAACTCGATCTGGGAGGGCAGCGGCAATATCCAGTGCCTGGACGTGTTGCGCGCACTGGGGCGCGAGCCGGCTTGTGGACAGGCATTGCTGCGCGAACTGGAGACGGTCGATATCGCACCGCCCGCGTATGCCGCCGCGGTGCAGCACCTGCGCGATACGCTGGCGCGCGGTACCGGTGAGTTCGATGCGCGCAGCGTGGTCGAACGCTGTGCGCTGGTGTTGCAGGCGGCGCTGTTGCTGCGTGCCGGCAGTCCGGCCGCGGACGCGTTCGTCGCCTCGCGGCTGGATGGCCGCCACGGGTGGGCGATGGGGACCTTGCCCGACGCCGCGCCCGTGGACGGCCTGTTGGCGCGCGCGCTGCCCTGAGGGCAGGCGCGCGCGGCAGGTCAATGCCGGGCCTGCTCGTCCTGAGCGGCGCGGTCGGCCTTGTCAGCCATTTCGCGTGCCTTGTCGGCCGTGGTCTGGGCGGCATCAGCCGTGGCATTGGCCGCATCGGCCGCTGCATCGCGGGTGGCATCGCCGGCGCGATGGGCGGCGGCCGAGGCGTCCTGGGCGGCGTCGCGCGCGGCGGCCGCGGCCTGGTCGGACGCAACGCGCGCCTTGGCGGCAGCGCGATCCACTGCCTGGTCGGTAGCGGCGGCCGCGTTGTCGGCGGCCGAGGCGGCATCGCGCTTGGCCTGCTCGGCCTGCGGGCCTTGGCAGGCGGCCAGCGTCAGCAGCAGTGCGGCAGGGGTGGCGAGCGAAAGAATGAGGCGCATCGGACTTCCTTTGCTGAGGATGGGAGGCCGAGCTTAGAGCGGTGGCGGTGCAGCGCAACGTGAATCCGGCATCGGCATGGCCGGCCTACGGGCAAAGAAAAAGCCGCCGGTTTCCCGGCGGCTTTCGAACTTGCCAGAGGCAAAGAAGTGATTACTTCTTGGCTTCTTCAGCAGCGTCCTTGGCCTGGTCGGCGGTGTCTTCCGCAGCCTTGGCGGTGTCGGCAGCCTTGTCGGCAGCGGCATCGGTGGTGGCGGCGGTGGCAGCCTGAGCAGCGTCGGCAGCGGTGTCCGCAGCGGTCGCGGCGGTGTCAGCGGCGGCCTGGGCAGCGTCGGCGGTCTGGGCGCCGGCGGCAGCAGCCTGGTCGGCGGCGGCCTGGGCGTCGGTGGCGGCTTCGTTGGCCGAAGCAGCGGCGTCCTGCGCCTGTTCCGGCTTCGAGCAGGCGGCCAGGGCCAGGCCCAGGGCCATCGCGATCAGCAGCTTGTTGATGCTCATTTGTCTCAATCCTCGTCGTTAGTTAGGCAACGCGCTATTGCGCGCCCCCAACATGATGACAAGCCAAAGACCGGTGTCAAGCGCACCCGCATTCATCTTTTGCGAGAGGGTGTGAATTCCAATCAAATCAATTCGATGGCAACGGCCGTCGCCTCGCCGCCACCGATGCACAGAGTGGCGATGCCACGCTTGCCGCCGCGCTTGCGCAACGCGTTCACCAACGTCACCACCAGGCGCGCGCCGGAGGCGCCGATCGGGTGGCCGAGCGCGCACGCGCCACCATTCACGTTGACCTTGGCCGGGTCCAGGCCGAGCTGCTTGATCGGCGCCATGGCCACTACCGCGAAGGCTTCGTTGATCTCGAACAGGTCCACGTCCTCCAGCTTCCAGCCGGTCTGCGCGACGAGTTTTTCGATCGCGGCGATGGGCGCGGTGGTGAACCACTCCGGCGCCTGCGAGAAGGTGGCGTGGCCGGCGATGCGCGCCAGCGGGGTGATGCCGCGGCGCTTGGCTTCCTCGGCGCTGAGCAGCACGGTGGCAGCGGCGCCATCGGAAATGCTCGAGGAACTGGCAGCGGTCACGGTGCCGTCCTTCTTGAAGGCCGGCTTGAGGGTCGGGATGCGGCTGATGTCCGACTTGCCCGGCTGCTCGTCCTGCGCGTACTCGACGTCGCCCTTGCGGCCGGCGACCTTCACCGGAACGATTTCGTCGTCGAATGCACCGGCTGCCTGTGCCGCCTGCGCGCGCTGCACGGACTGGATCGCGTAGGCGTCCTGTTCCTCGCGGCTGAAGCCGAACTTCTCGGCCGCCTTTTCACCGAACACGCCCATCGCCTGGCCGTCGTAGGGATTGGTCAGGCCGTCCCACGCCATGTGGTCCACCGCCTGGAAGTTGCCGTAGCGGTTGCCGGTGCGCGAGTTGGGGATCATGTGCGGCGCATTGCTCATCGATTCCATGCCGCCGGCCACCACGATGCTGGCCGAGCCGGCCTTGATGAGATCGTGGCCGAGCATGATCGCCTTCATGCCCGAGCCGCAGACCTTGTTGATCGTGGTCGCGCCGGTGGCTTCGGGAATTCCCGCGGCCAGCGCGGCCTGGCGCGCGGGCGCCTGGCCCAGGTTGGCCGGCAGCACGCAGCCCATGATGACCTCGGACACGTCCGCGGCCGGGACGCCGGCCTGGTCGAGCGCCGCGGCGATGGCGGTGGCGCCGAGGGTCGGCGAGGGCACGCCGTTGAACTGGCCGAGGAACGAGCCGATGGCGGTGCGCTTGGCGGCGGCGATGACGATGTCGGTCATGGGACGGGATACCTGAGGATGTAGCCCGATTATCGGGGCCGGGCGGCATGCGCGCCAGCCGGTGCCATCGGTTTGCCGACAGGTGTCGCGCGTGGAGACATTCCGGCAAGGATCACGTATAGAAGGCCCGGGGGCTCTACCTCGCATCCAGGGAACATGGGGATGGACAAGGCGGTACTGGCGAAGACGACGCTGCTGGCATCGGCGCTGGCGGTGGCCTTGAGTGCCTGTGGTGGCGGGGGAGGCGGAAGCACTACCCGCTCGGACCCGCCGCCGACCGCGCCGCCGGTCAGCCCGCCACCGCCGCCTACCTCGCCGCCACCGCCGCCTTCGCCACCTCCGCCGCCGCAGCCGGCGATCAACGCGCATCTGTCGTTGATCAATGCGCAGGGCGTGGCCTACGACGGTACCGGCGTGCGCATCGGCATCGTGGACAGCGGCGTCAATCGCAACCATCCGGCCTTGCAGGGCCGGGTCATCGCCAACTACGCCTATCTCGACCCGAAGACCAACAACCTGGCGGTGGATGACGTGGTCGGCCACGGGACCACCGTGGCGCAGCTCGCCGCCGGCAAGCCGTTCGGCAATTGGCCGGGTGGCGTGGCGCGTAACGCGCAGATCGTCTCGGCCCGCATCATCGCCGACAAGGACCCGGAGGATGATGGCTCCGGGCAGGGCAACGAGGTACATGGCGCACTCGGGCTGGCGCCGATCCATGACGACCTGATCGCGCGGGGCGTCAAGATCATGAACAACTCATGGGGTGGGCTGTACTGGAACGATGCCAACGCCACCGCGCCCATCGCGGCGGAGTACCGGCCCTTCATCCAGTCCAACGGCGGGCTGGTGGTGTTCGCCGCGGGCAACGAATCACGCGCCAATCCTTCGGACATGGCCGCGCTGCCCAGCCAGGCCGGTCCGGGCGGCACGCGGCCGGCGGCCGACCTGGAGAAAGGCTGGTTGACCGTCGCTGCGCTGGATACCGCCACGCCCACGCGCCTGGAGTACTACTCCAACGCCTGCGGTGTCGCGATGCGCTACTGCCTGGTTGCCCCGGGCACGGTGATGTTCACCGGCACCCAGGACACCGCCGGAAATCCGACCTACTGGTATGGCAGCGGTACCTCGTATGCGGCGCCGCTGGTGTCCGGCGCAGCGGCGGTGGTGTGGCAGAAGTTTCCATACTTCGACAACGACCTGGTGCGCCAAACCCTGCTGGGTACGGCCACCGATCTGGGCGATCCGGGCATCGACGCGGTCTTCGGCAACGGGTTGCTCAACGTGGGCCGCGCACTCGGCGGGCCAGGGCGTCTGGACTGGGGCGACATCAGCGTCAACCTGCCAGCGGGCCTGCAAAGCGAATGGTCCAACCCGCTGAGCGGCAGCGGCGGGGTGAATGTCGGCGGTGCCGGCGTGTTGCGCCTGACCGGCATGAGTACCTCGACCGGAAAGTTGCAGGTACGCGACAGTGCGCGCGTGGACCTGCGCAACGGGTTCGCCGCCGACGTGGCAGTGGAGGCGGGCGCGAGCGCTTCGCTGGTCCGGATCATGCTGGACGGTGGCCTGGACAATCGCGGCCTGGCCCTGCTGGGGACCGACGAGGATGGCGCCGGGTCGGTCCGCATCGGTGGCAACGTGCACAACGCCGGTGAGCTTCGCCTCGGGCCGGCGGCCAGCCTCTCGATCAACGGCAACTATGTGCAGGACGCCAGCGGTCGCCTGTCGGTGATGATCAACGGGCCGAAGCTGAGCGTGAACGGCACCGCGCAGCTGGCCGGCGGGCTGTACGTGTACGGCATGCTGGGCACCTACGTCGGCGGCGCCCAGCGGCAGTACGTGATGAGCGCCGGCGGCGGGCTCGGCGGCACGTTCTCTTCCTTCGCCTATGACAGCAGCAAGCTGCTGCTCGATGCCACGGTGGGTTACGACGCCAACAACGCATGGCTCGACATCACCCGCGCCGATGTCGTGGCCGCCGCGACGACCGCACTGGGCACGCCGACGCCTGCCACGCTGGCCAGCGCCACGCGCGTGGAAGCGGCATTCACCCGCCTCGACATGCCTGCGCAGGATTCGCAGGGCCACGACGCCGTGGCCGAGGGGGCAGCGAAGATCCAGCAGGTGGCCGGCGCCGCCGCATTGCAGGCCACGCTCGATAGCCTGTCCGGCAAGCTGCACGCCGTCGCCGGCAGTGCGACGTTCGAGGGTATCGACCAGAGCCGCCGCACGCTCGCCGTGCACCTGGACGAAGTGCAGGCGCGGCAGCTTCCGGCAGGCGCGTGGATGCGCGAGACCGGCGGCCTGGGGCAATCCGGGCGCGCGGGGGCGTTCGACCTGCGCGGCTGGATGGTCGGCCAGGACGTACGCGTGGGCGAAGGCATCGTCGGCTATGCGTTCGGCGAGAACCGCGCTTTCAGCCAGGTCGCCGAAAGTGGTGACCGCGGGCGTGACCGCCAGACCCAGGCGCAGGTCTATGGCGGCTGGACGCGCGGCGGCTTCTACGCGCTGGGCCAGCTCGGCGCAGGCCACTACGCGCGCGATCTCGACCGCCAGCTGCGGTTGGGCGATGCCTGGTTCGGCACCAGCAGCCGCTATGACGGCCAGTTTTCCAGTGCAGGCGTGGAAGGCGGCTTCCGTTTCGCGCTGGGCGCGCGGCTGAGCCTGACGCCATACGCGGGTTTGCAGTACGCGAGCGTGGAGACGCCCGCATTCGCCGAGCAAGGCGGGTTGGGTTACGGCCTGCGCAGCGAAGGAGGCACCACCACGCGCACCACCGCGCTGGGCGGTTTGCGCGCCGGTCTGGCGCGGGGTGGCTGGGACTGGAATGCCTACGCCGAATGGCAGCAACCGCTCAGCCAGCACGGCGACACGCTGCAGGCCAGCTTTACCGGCGTGGAGGCGTGGGCACCGCTGCAGTTGCTCGACGACGGCAGCGCGACGTTGTTCGGCGCATCGGCCACGGCACGCTTGTCCGCACGCGCGCGCATGTCGCTGGCCTACGACCAGCGCGTGGGCAGCAACCCTGCCCGCGCGTGGTCGCTGCGTTACGCGTTCGGTTTCTGACGGGGATCGCGCCGCGCCGGCATGGCGCCGGCGCGGCGGAAAGGCTCAGCGCTCGTTGCGCAGCTTGTTGATGAAGCGCGGCGCGGTGCGTCCCAGCGGCAGCTTGAGCTTGCCGATGGCGCCGATGCGCGCCTCGGCCATGCGGTCGGCGGCCAGCTGCGGCGGGATGTTCTCGCGCGAGGACAGCGCGAACACCTTTTCCAGGTTGTGGTAGATGCTGCGGATCAACCGCATCGCCCGTTCGCGGTTGTAGCCGTCGATCTCCAGCGACACGTTCATCACGCCGCCGGCGTTGACCACGTAGTCGGGCGCGTAGAGGATGCCGCGGCGGTGCAGTTCCTCGCCGGTGGCCGCGTCGGCCAGCTGGTTGTTGGCGGTGCCGCAGATGATGCCGGCCTTCAGGCGCGGCAGGGTGTCCTGGTTGATCGCCCCTTCCAGCGCACATGGCGCGAACACGTCGGCGGCCACTTCGTAGATTTCGTCCGGCTTGACCGCCTCGGCCCCGTATTCGCTGACCGCGCGCTCGACCAGCGCCGCGTCCAGGTCGGTGACGATGAGCTTGGCGCCGCGTTCCTTGAGCAGCTTCACCAGTTCCATGCCGATGTGGCCCAGGCCCTGGATGGCGATGCTGGCCTTGCTGACTTCCTCGTGGCCGAGCTTGCGGTTGAGCGAGGCCATCAGCGCCTGCAGCGCACCGTAGGCGGTGAACGGCGCCGGGTCGCCCGAGCCGCCATGGGCCTGGTGCACGCCGGTGACGTATTCGCTCTCCAGGTAGATCTGCTCCATGTCGTTGACGTCGGTGCCCACGTCCTCGGAAGTGATGTAGCGCCCGCCCAGCGATTCGACGAAATGGCCGAAGGCGCGGAACAGCACTTCGGACTTGTCGGTCTTGGGGTCGCCGATGATCACCGCCTTGCCGCCGCCCACGTTGAGCCCGGCCAGGGCGTTCTTGTAGGTCATGGTGCGGCTCAGGCGCAGCGCGTCGTTGATCGCCGCCTCGCTGCTGGGGTAGGGCCGCATGCGCACGCCTCCCAGCGCCGGCCCGAGGACGGTGCTGTGCAGGGCGATGATCGCGCGCAGGCCGGCGTCCTTGTTGTGGCAGAAGACGACCTGTTCGTGGCCGCTGGTGTCGAGCGTTTCGAAAAGCATGGGGTGGGCTCCGAGGGCGGACGCGATCGCGTGCAGCGGCCGAAACTTTGCCTGTGGCAGGGGGCGAAAACAAAAAAGCGACGATGGCGGATGGGATCCTCAGCGTCGCTTGCGCGCATTCTAGACCACCCCGGTGCATTCATGCAGCGGCGGCCGCAGGCCTTGCCGGCGCTAGATCTCCCGGTATGGACGCTCGCGCAGCCACAGCGTGCCCAGCCATTTCTCGCCGCGCACGACCGGCAGGCCGGCGTGCAGCGAGTCCGGGAGCGGATGGCCCCGGGCGTCCAGGTTGTCGAAGACCACCACGCGCCCCGCGCGCGGGGATACCTTCACGCCGGCGACGGGGAACGCGGTCTCGCCGCCCGCCTGCACGTCGTTGAGGTACACGCACAGGGTGCGGCGGCGGTTGCCGGCGTCAGGCCGGTCCTCGCGCAGCGCGGCCGGAGGAAGGTAGTCGCGGTGCGGACGGTATTCCTGCCCGGGGGCATAGCACAGGATGGACATGGCCTCCGCGTGCCGCAGCGGCATGCCGGCCACGGCCGCCAGGCGCTGCTGGATGCGGCGGGCGGCATGGTCCTCGATCACGCGGTCGACGGTGGCGCTGCGGCTGGTGCGCACCGCCTGCACGTGGCGACCGTCGGCACCGTCGCCGAAGACCTGGGAACGCCGCAGGTGGGGGCGCATCAGCGCGACCAGCAGGCGGCATTCGTCGGCGCTCAGCACGCCGTCGGCCACCGCGATCCACGGGGCGTCGTGCAGCACGCGCAGCGGCGTGGGCGCGTCGGGCGTGACGGCCGGCAGCGCGGGCAGGCCGTGGTCGGCCAACTGGCGGTGCAGGCTCGCGGCCAGTGCCGGGTCGGCGGGCATGCCTTCGCCGCCGGCGGCCCGGGCGGCCAGCAGCAGCGCCGCGATCGGGTCACGCCCGGCGGCCACCCGCAACAGTGCCAGCGCCTCGTCGGCAGCCTGCGGATCGTCCTGGTGGGCGCGCATCAGCGCCCATCCGCGCTGGGCCACGGGCAGGCCGGCGTCGGCGGCGGCGCGCAGGCGCGCCAGCGCCTGTGCATCGTCCGCTTCGGCATAGGTGGCCAGCAGGTACGCGGCGGCGGGGTGCCCGCGCTGCTCGGCAGCGAGCCAGTGATCCCACGCGGCCGGCAGGTCGACCGGCCCCCCGATGCCCAGCGCCAGCATCCTTCCCAGTTCCACTTGCGCGGCAGGATGCTCGGCGATCGCCTGCGCATAGCACTGCCGCGCGCGCTGAGCCTCGCCACGGGCGAGCGCGGCGCTGGCTTCGCGCAGGGCGTCGGGGAGGCTTGCGGGCGGGGCGGATGAGGGCCGTGGCATGCGCCATCCTAGCGCGTGTCGGGACATGGGCTGCGCGGGACGGGTGGCCGTCTGCGTATTTCTACTTGCGTCCTCTCGGTAAGCCTACCGTGGAGGCCGTGCGGGGCGTGGACCCAGAATGACGCCATGCCGTTCGACGGCTCCGAAGGAGCAGTGCATGTACAGGTCGCTTGTCCGAATCGTCTGCCTGTTGGCGACGGGGCTGTCCGCGCCGTTCGCCGTGGCGGTGGAGCCCGCACCCTCCCCGTCTGCGGCGACGGCCATCGACGTGCGCCCGTTCCCGCGCGACTTCACCGTGCAGGGCACGCAGTTCAGCGTGCACGAGCCGCAATACGACAGCTGGCAGGACGACCGCCTCAAGGGCCGCTTCGTGATGTCGGTGAAGAACGGCACCCACACCGGCCAGGACGGCAAGTCGCAGGACGTGCTCGATGATGGCGTCGTGAGCTTCAGCGCGCGCACGCAGATCGACAAGGCCGCGCGTGCGGTGGTGCTCACCGACATCGTGTTCGACAGCGCCCGCTTTCCCACCGCCAGTGCCCAGCAGGCGCGTTACCTGGAACTGGCGCGCGCGGTCATCCACGACAAGCGCACGCTGACCGTCTCGCTGGACCAGCTCGAAGCGGCGCTGGCGATCCAGTCCGCGCACGCCACCGCCAAATCGCTGCCGGTGCGCAACGAGGCGCCGGACATCGTCTTCAGCACCGGCCCGGCGTTGCTGGTGCTGGTGGATGGCGCGCCCAGCCTCAAGCCCAGCGGCGTGGCCGGCGTGCAACGCGTGGTCAACACGCGCTCGCTGCTGCTGCAGCAGGGTGGGCGCTATTACACGCGCATCGGCGGGCAGTGGGCCGCCGCACCGGCGCTGGAAGGCCCCTGGGCGGCGGCGGGCAAGGTGGACCCGGCGCTGGCCCGCGCGGCCGATGCCGCGGTGGCGGCCAAGCGGGTCGACGCGCTGGACAAGCCGCCGCAGTCGCTGCAGCAGTCGCTCGCCGCCGGCCAGCTGCCACAGGTCCAGGTGCGCACCCATCCGGCCGAACTCATCACCACCCAGGGCGATCCGCAATTCGTGGCGATCCCGGGCACCCAGTTGAGCTTCATCGACAATACCGGCGCAGACGTGTTCGTGGATGCCGCGCAGGACCATGCCTGGTACGTGCTGGTCTCCGGCCGCTGGTTCACCGCACCCGGCTCGCAGGGGCCGTGGCGGTTCGTGGCGGCCGACCGGCTGCCGGCCGATTTCGCGAAGATTCCGCCCGACAGTCCCAAGAGCGGCGTGCTGGCGTCGATCCCGGGCACCCCGGAATCGAAGGAAGCCCTGATCGCCAACAGCATTCCCCAGACCGCCACGGTCAACCGGCGCCAGGCCCGTCTTGCCGTGGAGTACGACGGTGCGCCGCAGTTCAAGCCGATCGAAGGCACGCCGTTGCAATACGCGTGGAATACGCCCGTGCCGGTGATCCGCGTGGCGGCCGACAGCTACTTCGCAGTCGACAAGGGCGTGTGGTTCCAGTCGGCCGCCGCGACCGGCCCGTGGACGGTCGCCGCCACGGTGCCGTCGGTGGTCTACACGATCCCGACCAGCTCGCCGCTGCACTACGTCACCTACGTGCGCGTCTACGGTGGCAGCGGGGACGAGGTGTATGTCGGCTACACGCCCGGCTACTACGGCACCGTGGTCAGCGATGGCGTGGTGGTGTACGGCACCGGCTACCCCTGCACGCCGTGGATCGGCGCGTATTGGTATGGCTGCCCGGCCACCTATGGCATGGGCGTGTACTTCGGCTGGAACGCGTGGGTCGGCTGGACCTTCGGCTGGGGCTGGGGCTGGTACGACGGCTGGTATGGCCCCTACGACCCCTGGTGGGGACCGTGGTGGGGTCCCGCCTATCCGTGGGGCTATTGGGGCGGCGGCGCGGCGGCATGGAATGTCTACGGGCACTGGGGCAACGCCGCCGTGCGCGGTACGGCCGCAGCCTGGGCCGACCCGTGGACCGGCAACTACGGCCGGGCAGCGCGGGGCGGCTATTACAACCAAGCCACCGGCGGGCGCGGCATCGGCCGGGCCGGCATCAACACCAACGCCTACACCGGCACCACCACCGCCGGCGCGCAGGGGCTGCGCTACAACCCGCAGACCGGGCGCGTGGTGGCCGGCGAGCGCGGGGCGGCCGTCAATCCGTACACCGGGCAGGGCGTGGCAGGGGGCGAGCGCACCACCGTCAACACCCGCAATGGCCGGGTGACGCAGAGCGCAGGCGCGGCCGGCGTGGGGCCGAACGGTGCGGCGGGCGGCGGCGCATTCGACAGCCAGGGGGCGAACGGCGAGGCACGCGGTGCCGGCGGCTTCCACTACAACGCCGACACCGGCACGCTGCATCACGGCGGCGTGGTGGACGTCAACGACAACGTCTATGCCGGCCATGACGGCCACGTCTACCACTACGACAACGGCCAGTGGAACCAGGTGACCCGGCCCGGCCAGGGTGGGCAGGGCAGTTTCGACCGCGGCGAGCTGGATCGCGATCGCATGGCCCGCGAGCGCGGCGACGCGCGTATCTCCGGGCAGGCCGCGCATGATGTCCAACGTCCGGCTGGCGGCTTCCAGCGACCCGCAGGCGGAATGCAGCGGCCGGTCGGGGGCTTCCGCCCGGGCCTGGGGGCGCGGCCGATGGGCGGCTTCCGCCGCCGCTGAGCGGACCCGTCGCGGTCCGGCGTGTCGAACGGGAAGCAGGCGCGGCAGGGCCGCGCCTCGTGCAGCGTGGGAGACAGCGGCTGGCCGCTACCCGGATCGACACTCACGCCGCCTGCGCACCGTATTCACCGGCGTCCGACGCCCGCGCGCCTACCGTTCGAAGCCATGGCGCAGCGCGCCGTACCCGTCACCTGGAGATTCGAATGATCAAGTGGGCCATCATCTTCGCTGTCATCGGCATCATCGCCGGCGTACTCGGCTTCGGCGGCCTGGCCGGTGCCTCGATGGGCATCGCCAAGTTCCTGTTCTGGGCGGGCATCATCATCGCGGTGATCCTGTTCCTGGTGGGCATGTCCATCGCCAAAAAGGTCTGACGCCTGCCCGAGGCGCCGTCGCAAGGGCGGCGGCGCCTCGGGTGACGCGTCCTTCACGATCCCCGCCCTAGGCTTGCTGCCGGGTCTGGAGGGCGGTTCGTGGAAGTCATCATGTTGGACACGCAGGCCGGCGTGGCGCCGGGCCGTGAGGCCGGGCTGGAAGATGAAACCCGTCAGCTGGCCCTGCTTATCCGCAGCGTCAACGACTACGCCATCTACATGCTCGACCCGCAGGGTTACATCCGCACCTGGAACCCGGGCGGCGAGCGGATCAAGGGCTATGTCGAGTCGGAAATCATCGGCAGCCACTTCTCGCGCTTCTTTACCCCCGAGGACATCGCGACCCAGCTGCCGCACCGGGCGCTCGACACCGCGCGCGAGCAGGGGAAATTCGAAGGCGAAGGCTGGCGGCTGCGCAAAGACGGCACGCGCTTCTGGGCAAGCGTCGTCATTGACCCCATCTGGCGCGACGGCCAACTGATCGGCTTTGCCAAGGTCACGCGCGACATCACCGAGCGATACCAGGCGCAGCTACGCCTGCAGGAGGCGCAGGTCCAGCTCGCCCATGCCCAGAAGATGGAAGCGGTGGGCAAGCTCACGCTGGGCCTGGCCCACGATTTCAACAACTTGCTGGCGGTGATGGTCAACTGCCTGGAGCTGATCGACCTGCGCCCCGGCGCCGACGCCCGCACGCATGACCTGGTATCGGTGGCCCAGCGTGCGGCCGACCGCGGCACCCTGTTGACCCGCCAGTTGCTGAGCTTCGGCTGCGGGCATCCGATGGCAATGGAGCGGCGGCCGGTGGAAACCCTGCTTCAGGCGTCCATGGAACTCTATCGGCGCGCCTGCGGCGGCCACATCAGCTTCCACGACGAACTCGGACAGACCGGCGAGATCGACGTGGACTGCAGCCAGCTGGAAGCGGCCATTCTCAACCTCATCGTCAACGCCCGCGACGCCTGTCGCGAAGGCGGGGAGGTGCGGTTGCGCACTTCGGTGTGGGAAGGGCATTCTCCCTATCTACCCGAAGCACCGCCGCGCGCGTATGCGCGGATCGAGGTCGCCGACAGCGGCCCGGGCATGGAAGCGGAAGTCGCCGCGCGCGCCTTCGAACCGTTCTTCACCACCAAGACCGTCGGGCAGGGGAGCGGGCTGGGCTTGAGCCAGGTATTCGGCTTTGCCACCCAATCCGGCGGATTCGCCATCATCACCAGTGAACCGGGCCGCGGCTGCGTCGTGGCCCTGTGCCTGCCGCTCGCCAGGGAGCAAGCGCATGTCCAATGAACCCCTCGTCCTTCTGGTCGAAGACAACGAAAGCCTGCGCGAATTGATGCGCGACGCCTTGCCGGACTTCGGCTATCGCGTGGTGACCGTGGTCGATGGTCGCGAGGCGCTTGCGCTGCTGGAGAGCGAAGAACGCTTCGACTTCGTCTTCAGTGACGTCAGCATGCCCAATGGCGTATCGGGCATCGACCTGGCCGAGCACAGCGCCCGGCTGCAACCGGACGCCCGGGTGATCCTGTCCTCCGGCTACGCGCGTGCGCAGTTGCCGCCGTTGCCGGAGAACGTGAGTTTCCTGCCCAAGCCCTACCGCCTGCCGCAGCTGCTGGGCATGCTGGAAGGTGCGCAGGCGGTGGCGCGCTGAGCCTGCCCTCAGGGCGAAGCGTGCAGGGCGAGGTTGAGCTGGTCGATGGTTTCGATCCAGTCCGCGTCGTCGATGCGCTCCTCGCGCAGCAAGGCCGCCTGCGAGGCGTTCCAGAACGGCGCCTCTTCCAGGCGCATCGCGTCGGGCAGGGGCGCGTGGTCGGCGATGAACTGGCGGATGCTGGCCTCGTCGGACGGCAGGCCGAGCTGGGCGAACAGTTCGGAGAACGGGTGAACGGACTTTTCCATTAAGTGATTCCGGGACAGCCACGCGGGCACGGGACCGAATCCTAGCCTGAACGGCTGTAGCGCGGCGTGTGCAGGCGCTTGCCCGAGCGCGCTGCCGCACCCATGTAGCGCGGAACGAACACGCGAAGGAGGACAGCCATGGCGACCGGATGGGCCGGCGATGGCGCCGTGCAGGACCAGATCGACGCGACCGTCGACGATGCGATCAAGCGCGCCCGCAGCCAGTTGAAACAGGGCCCGGGCAGTGAGCGTTGCGAGGAATGTGACGCCCCGATTCCGGAGGCGCGCCGCAAGGCCGTGCCTGGCGTGAGGTTGTGCGTGAACTGCCAGCAGGCCCACGACGAAGAAGAGCACACGTTCAGCGCCTACAACCGGCGCGGGAGCAAGGACAGCCAGCTGCGCTGAAGCCAGTCCCGCATCTTTCCCGAGGCTTGACCCGGCCTGTCCCGAAGCCCGCGCACCCGCGTCGGCAAGCCGGTCCACCTCTGGCGCGCCCCGGTCAGCCTGCAAGCAACCCCTGGTCCCCGCAGCAGGCCACGGGGAAAAACTCACCCCGCATCAAACCCGTCCCGATCCCGCCTCCGCCGCGTGGTCCGCTGGAAGAACAGGCTGTTGGGAATCTGCAGCACGCTTCCCTCATCGGCTTCCTGCAGCGTGGTGTAGATCAGGTTGATGTCGACCACCTTGCCCTTGAGCCCGGGCTTCTCCCCGTTCTCCAGCAGCTCGATATGGTCATGCAGCCGGAAAGGACGCGTGGTCACGATCAGGAACGTGCAGAAGATGTTCGACAGCACGCTCCATGCCGCGAAGAACGCCACCGCGCCCACCGCCGCGAAGCCGGTGAACGCGGTCCACAGGACGGCCGGCGTCACCCCTATCGTGTAGAGGATCGCCAGCAGCGCCGCCACGCTGATCACCACGCTGCCGGTGCGCCGGATGCCGATGTCCACCTCCGGCGGCAACGCATACTTGCGCTGGAGGCGCCGCAGCAGCCGGCGCAGGATCACCCTGGCCAGCAATGCGAGCGCCACGACCAGCACGATCGCCAGCGCCATCTCCAGCACGCCGGCCATCCGGCCTTCCATGCCCGGGAAATAGGTGCGGATCAATGCGAACGAAGACATGCGCCGGATACCTGCAAGGGACCGGGCATTCTATCCCTTCGCCCGTGCCATCCGTTCTGTCATCTGCTCGCGCATCAGGTACTTCTGGACCTTGCCGGTGATCGTCATCGGGAACGTCTCCACGAACTCCACGTAACGCGGCACCTTGTAGTACGCGATGCGCTCGCGGCAGTAGTCGCGCACGGCTTCCGCCTCCAGCTGCGCCCCCTCGCGCCGGCGTATCCAGGCACACACTTCCTCGCCGAACTTCTCGTCCGGCACGCCGAACACCTGCACGTCGGCGATGTCCGGATGCCCGTACAGGAACTCCTCGATCTCGCGCGGATAGATGTTCTCGCCGCCGCGGATCAGCATGTCCTTCAGGCGCCCGACGATGCGGCAATAGCCCTCGGCATCCAGCGTCGCCAGATCGCCCGTATGCATCCAGCCCTCGGCGTCCAGTGCCTCGGCCGTGCGCGCCGCATCGTGCCAGTAACCCCGCATCACCGAGTAGCCGCGCGTATGCAGCTCGCCGGTCTCGCCACGCGGCACGACGCGGCCTTCCTCGTCGACGATGCGCACCTCCACGTGCGGATGCACGCGGCCGACCGAATCCACGCGCCGTTCCAGCGGATCGTCCGGCTGCGTCTGGAAACTCACCGGGCTGGTCTCGGTCATCCCGTAGGCGATCGTCACCTCGTCCATGTGCATGCGCGAGACCACCTGGCGCATCACCTCCACCGGACAGGGCGAGCCGGCCATGATGCCGGTGCGCAGCGTGGAGAGGTCGAACTGCGCGAAGCGCGGATGCTCCAGCATCGCGATGAACATCGTCGGCACGCCATGCAGTGCCGTGCAACGCTCGGCCTGCACGGTCTGCAAGGTCGTCAGCGCATCGAAACCTTCGCCCGGCACCACCATGCACGCGCCATGGGCCACGCAGGCGAGGTTGCCCAGCACCATCCCGAAGCAATGGTAGAACGGCACCGGGATGCATAGCCGGTCCTGCGGGCCCAGGCGCATCTGCGCGCCGATGAAGTAGCCGTTGTTGACGATGTTGCGGTGGCTGAGCGTGGCGCCCTTGGGCGAGCCGGTGGTGCCGGAAGTGAACTGGATGTTGATCGCGTCGTTCGGGTGCAGCGTGTCCTGCAAGGCGCGCACATGCGCCAGCGCCGCCGCGTCATGGCACAGCGCCACATCGTTGAAGCGCCACAGGCCGGGCGGGGCGGGTTCGTCGCCGAGCACGATCACGTGGCGCAGCGCCGGCAGCAACGCGCTGTGCAAAGCGCCCGGGACGGCGCCGTCCAGTTCCGGCACGCATTGCGCCAGCGTGGCGAGGTAGTCCGAGGTCTTGAAGCGCCGCGCCATCACCAGCGCCCGGCAGCCCGACAGGTTGAGCGCGTACTCCAGTTCGTGGCTGCGGTAGGCCGGGTTGATGTTCACCAGCACCAGGCCGGCGCGCGCGCTCGCGAACTGCATCAGCACCCATTCGGCGCGGTTGAGCGACCAGATGCCGATGCGGTCACCGGCCTCCAGGCCCAGCTTCAGCAGGCCGGCGGCCAGGCGGGTGACGGCCGCGTCCAGCGTGGCGTAGTCGATGCGCACCCCCTGCGCCGGCACGACCAGCGCGGGGCGATCGGGCCAGCGCCGCGCGATGCGTGCCAGCAGCCCGCCCACGGTGTCTTCGAGCAGGGGCGTGTCGCGGTGGCCGATGACGTGACTGGGAGCGGGTTCGGATAACGGCAGGGACATGGGCGCGGTGCGGGGTGGGACGGAGTGCGCCCCGACCATAGAACGCGCGCGCGTTCCTGCCAACTTCCCGATGTATCAGGCGGCCTGCGGCTTGGCCGGCGCCAATGGCGCGCCGGCTTGCAGGTGCCGCAGCGCGGCGTCCAGGCGCGCACGCATCCAGGCCGGCCATTGGTCGTCGCACAGGCGCCAAGGCGCCGCACGGTCCGCGCGCAGGCACCACTGCCACCGGCTGGCGTCGGCCCGCACCTCCAGCGCGCCGCCGGGCAGCGGCACCTCGCAGTGGTGGGGGCATACCATCAGCAGCACGCCGAGCAGGGAGGGGGCCATGGTCGATCCTTCGCGGGGACGCGGCGGGGTTCGCGTCGTTGCCAGCTTGGATGCGGCCGGTGGCCGGAAGGTTTAAACACCTTTTCGCATTCGCCTTTAAACCTTTCCGCGCTCCGGCACATCCAAGGGATATGCTCGACGCCACCGTGTCCCCTGCCGCCACCGCCACCGCCGTCGGCCCCGATGACGACAGCCTCGCCCGCGCCGCCGCGGCCGGGGACCGGCAGGCCTATGAGTCGATCTACCGGCGGCACTCGCCGCGGCTGTATGCGGTGGTCTGGCGCCTGTGCGGCGGGCAGGCCGCCCGCGCCGACGACGTACTGCAGGACACCTTCATCCGTGCCTGGCGGGCGTTGCCGCAATTCCGCTTCGAGAGCGCGCTGTCGACCTGGTTGCACCGGCTGGCGGTGAACACCGCGCTGATGGATCTGCGCGCCCGTGGCAGCGAGGGCGAGCCGGTCGATGAGGCCGTGCTGGCCGAGTTGCCCTCGCGCGAGGCCTGCCCGACCCAGCGCATCGACCTGGAGCGCGCGCTGGAAACCCTGCCGCCGCGGGCACGCGCCGTGCTGGTGCTGCACGACGTGGAAGGCTGGAAGCACCAGGAAATCGCCGAGGCGCTGGACATGGCGGTCGGCAGCTCGAAGGCACAACTGCATCGCGCGCGCGGCCTGCTGCGCGCTCGCATGGGAGAAGCAGCATGAACCATCCTTTCGACCCCGGACACGACGACGCCCTGCAGGCCCGCCTGCGCGCGCTGCCGGACCAGCGCCTGCCGCCGCCGGCGGTCTGGGAGGGCATCCGCGCGGCCATGGACCAAGCCGATGCCGTGCCGCCGCGACCGGTGCTCACGATTGCCCCGGTCGCCCGCCTGCCGGTCAGCCGCCGCCGCTGGCACCTGCCGGCAGGCCTGGCCGCGGCCGCCTCGCTGGCCGCGGTGGCTTTGCTGCTGCTGCCTTCGCGGATGTCCGCGCCCGGCAGCGCTCCGCCGGCGCAGGTCGCGCAGGCGCCGCAGGACATGCCGCTGCTCGCGCAGGCCGACGCATTGACGCTCGAATACCAGCGCGCGCTGGCCACGCTGCCGCGCGCGCCGGTGCCAGCCGAACTGCAGCCGGCCATGCACACCCTGGACCAGGGCGAAGCGCAGATCCGCGATGCCCTGCGCCAGCAGCCCGATGCCAGCTACCTCCTGGGCCAGTTGCGCCGCACCTACGACAAACGCCTCGAACTGACCCGCATGGCCGCCCTCGCGCCGGCCGGCACCACCTGATATCCGAGCAGACCGCACCCGATGGAGCCCATGATGAAATCCCTGCCGCTCACCGCCTTGTTGTTCGCCACCGCGCTGGCCGGCCCTGCGGCCGCGCAGACCGCGGTCAATGAAATCCGTCCGCTGTCCGCGGGCGGGCGCGTGGAAATCGACAACGTCGCAGGCCAGGTGCGCGTGACCGGCTGGGACCGCAACGAGGTCAGCCTGACCGGCGAACTGGGCGAGGGCCAGCGGCTGGACGTGCAAAGCAGTGCCAACCGCGTGCAGCTGCGGGTGGCCTACCCGCAGAGCCGCCGCTCGGACGGCGCACGCCTGGAGCTGCGCGTGCCGCGCGGGGTGGATCTGCAGGCGCAGACAGTGAGCGCCGGATTGGACCTGTCGGGTATCGACCTGGGCCGGCTTCAGGCGCAGACGGTCTCCGGCAGCCTCGCGGCACAGGGCAAGGCGCGCGAATCGCAACTGTCCACGGTGAGCGGCTCGCTGACCTCGCGGGTGGCGACCGAGCGCCTGCGTGCGAACACGGTCAGTGGGCGCCTGCGCGCCGAAGGCGGTGCCGGCGGGGACGTCGCGTTGCAGACGGTGAGCGGCAGCATCGGCCTGGATGCAGGGCAGATTTCGCGCCTGCGCGCGGAAACCGTGTCCGGCAGCATGGACCTCGGCGTGGCGCGCTTCGCGCCCGGTGGCAGCATCGACCTGCAGACGGTGAGCGGCAGCATCGGACTGCGCTTGCCCAGGGACATATCAGCGCAGCTGCGCGTGCAGACCTTCAGTGGCGACATCGAGAGCGACGCGGGCCAGGTGGAGCGGCCGGAATACGGCCCGGGCCGTCACCTGGACGTGCGCCTGGGTAGTGGCAATGGCGATGTCGACATCAACTCGCACTCGGGATCGGTGCGGGTGCGGCGCGGCGGCTGAGCGCCGCCGCCGCAGGGAAAACCCGGCGCGCAATCAATCCGCGTCGTGGTCGTTGGCCGGACGGCCGGGCCGGAAGAAGGTGGGCAGCACTTCGATGCGGCCACCGGACTTGCGGAACGCGGCCAGGTCGGCGGCGATGCGCTCGCGGTTGAGCGGCTGGCCCTTGGCGTCGCCGCGCGACACGGTGGGCTGGACCTTCTGCTTGCTGGAACGTGGCATGGAACGGTCTCCTGTGGGGCAGGGAGCCGGCGAAACAGGCCGGCAGGGAGCGCGGCCGGGCCTTGGGGTGATGCCGGGCCGCCGGCGAAGGCCGGCAGCGGGCGCAAGGCGGGGTCACGCGAGAGGGACGCCGGGGCGTCGACGGCGCAGGGAGGCGCCGTGGGCCATAGGCTACGCGGGTGACTGTAGAGCTTCGTTAATTTCCACCTGAATGGGCGCCCGGCGGTGTGGCGCTCCGGGTTCAGGTGCCTGCTGCGGGCGTGACTTCGCCGATCCGGCCCAGGTAGTCGAGCTTGCCGATCGACACGCCCTCGTGGCGCAGGATCCCGTAGGCCGTGGTGATATGGAAGAAGAAGTTGGGCAGTGCGAACTCGGCCAAATAACGGCCGTTGTCGAAGCGCGCCTGCAGCGGCCCGAACTTCAGCACGATCTCGCGCTCGGTGGCGAACGCCTCGGCCGGCACCGATTCCAGGTAGGCCAAGGTGGCGTCGATGCGCTGGTGCAACTCGGCGAACGTGCGCTCGTTGTCCTCCATGCGCGGTGCCTCCACGCCGGAAAGGCGCTGCACGGTGAGCTTGGCGGTGTCGCAAGCGCGCTGCACCTGCGCCGACAGCGGGTACATGTCCTCGGCCAGGCGCGCGTCGATCAGCGTGGCCGGGTCACGCCCATGCGAGGCGACGTAGGCCTTGCCCTTGTCGAGCAGGTGGGACAGCTGGCGAAGGCCGTGCGCGAGCACGGGCACGGAAGCCTGGTAATAGGACAGCGACATGGCGGGCGCCCCGGGGCGGAAGGAAGGCCGCAGCATAGCGGTCCGGTGTCCGTGGCCGCGCGAAGCTTTCCGCACACACTGTTGCGACGCTCAGGCCGCCGCCAGCGCCAGCCCGCGTACCACGCCGAAGGAAGGATCGCCCTGCACCAGGCGCGCCCCCGGGAAACAGGCCATCACCCGCTCGCGCACGTAGCCGGCACGCGACATGCCGCCGGTGAGGAAGACCACGCCGGGCACATGGCCGATATCCGCCACGACCTCTCGCAACAGCGCCTCCAGTTCGGCGAGGTAGGGTTCTGCCGCGGCCACCAGCGCCGCATCGGCGATGTCCGTGCCGAGCCCGGCCTCGATGAAGTCCAGCGATTCGGCATGCCGCGGCGCGTCGCTCAACGCGATCTTGCTGCGCTCCACGGCCCGGTACAGGCGCGCGGTGTTGCCGGCTTCCTGCAAGGCGCGCAGGCGCGCCTCGAACGGATCTGGCACGCCGTCGTAGCGGTGCTGGCGGAAATCGCGCTGGCGCGGCAGGTCCTGCACCATGGCCGCTTCCACGTAGTGGTGCGCCGGCACGCGGGTGAGGCCGCGGCCGAACAGCGGCATGAAGCCCGCCAGGCTCAGTGCCAGGTCGATATCGGTGCCGCCTCGCGCGATACCCCAGGCGCGGTGCACCTGCGGGGCGAGTGCGCCGCCGACGCTGGCATGCGCGATATCGGTGGTGCCGCCGCCGATGTCCACGATCACCGCCTCGTGGCGCTGCGCGCTGCCGGCGTGGTGGTGCATGGCCGCCGCCGAGGGTTCCTCCAGGAACGCGATGTCGTCGAAGCCGGCATCGCGCGCCGCCTCGCCGAGGATCTCCAGCGCCTGCGCATTGCCAGCCTCGCCGATGGAACTACGGAATCGCACCGGCCGGCCGATCAGCGCGCGGCGGATGTTGTGGTCGAACTGGCGCGAAGCGGTCAGGCGGATATGTTCGAGGATGTGGCTGGCAATGCCGGTGATGGTCTGGCGCGCCCGCGGGTGCAGGCTGTAGCCGAGCATCGATTTGGGGCTCTGCACCAGGTTGCCTTCGTTCTCCAGGAAATAGGCTTCCAGCGCCTCGTCGCCATACACCGCGTTCTGCAGCAGCGCCGCCGAACTGGCCGGCTCGCGCACCGAGTGTTCCATCCAGTCCCGACGCACCACGCGCACGGCATCGCGGCGCAGGGCCGCTTCCTCGCGCGGGCGTCCCGCGGCCAGCGCATCGCGCCGGCCGGCGTCCACGAGCCGTTCGACTTCGTGTGCCATCGCCGGGGTCAGGGCGAAATCGTTGGGGTCGCGCATCACTTCCGGGAAATACACCGTGGTGCGGAATTGCAGCGCCTCGCCGTGTGCGGCGGGAAAGCGCACCGGTGCGACCTCGCCGTCGATCACCGCGGCGGCGGCGGAATTGCTGGTGCCGAAGTCGATGCCCAGGCGCATGGAGGAAATCCGGGAACTGCACGGCCATGCCGCGGGCCGCGCATTCTACCGGGATCGCCGTCGCAAGGCCGGGCCCGGGCGGCCGCCGCCGCCGCGCCGCCAGGCGTCAGCCTTCGCGCGCGGCGTCCCGCTCCATGGCATCGCGGCGTGCCTGCCACACCTCCGGCGTCTGTGGTTTGACGAATAGTGCGACCAGCTCCGGATGGCTTTGCCGCGCCGCCTGTTCGATGCGCCCGATGCACGCTTCGATCTGCGGCGTGGTGCGGCTGTCCTCGAATTCGGCGCTGAGTGCGGCCACGACCTGGTTTGGCCCCATCTGCATGGTGAGCACGCCGTTGGCGGCACGCACGTCGGCGTCGTGCGCGGCGATGGACAACAGCGATTCGGCCACGCGCGGATGTGCAGGCTCGCCGATGAGCAGGCCCTTGGTTTCGCGCGCGAGCAGGAAGGCGGTGACGCCCAGCACCGCCGCGATACCGATGGAGGCCACCCCGTCGAGCTGTGGCATGTCGAACCACTGCGCGGCGAACAACCCGGTGAAGGCCATCAGCAGGCCCAGCAGCGCGGCGGTGTCTTCCAGCAGCACGGTAAAGGTGCTCGGGTCCTTGCTCTGGCGGAACGCCTCGAAATAGCCCAGCTTGCCCTTGCGCCGGCGGAATTCGCGCAGCGCCACCCACCACGAGGTCCCTTCGAAGACGAAGGAGATGCCCAGCACCGCGTACGCCAGCCCGTGGTTCTGCGCCGGCTGTGGATGGCGCAGGTGCTGCACGCCTTCATACAGTGAAATGCCCGCGCCCATCGCGAACACCAGCAGCGCGACGATGAAGCTCCAGAAATACAGCTCGCGGCCGTAGCCGAATGGATGGGTCGGCGAGGGCTTGCGCGCGGCCCGGCGCAGGCCATGCAACAGGAGTACTTCGTTGATGGTGTCCACCAGCGAGTGCACGCCCTCGCTGAGCATGGCCGAACTGCCGGAAATCGCGGCGGCGACGAACTTGGCGATCGCGATGCCGAGGTTGCCCACCAGGGCGACGTAGACGACGAAACGGGAACCGTGCGAGGCGCTCACGGCGGGCTCCATGCGGGAGAGGCACCGTGATGATCGGAAAGCGCGTGTGCCGGGGGTGTGTAAAGCCGGATGACGCGTCGTTGCCTGCACCTGCGGCGCCCGGAGGTGTCGATGACATCCGTGGGCCTGCCCGTGGCGGGCGGGAAAACCCGTGCCGATCACCACGTCCCGGCATGCGCATCCTTCCGGTGGCGCGCGTACCTCGGCCGCCGCCTTACAATAAGCCGCTTTCCCCCGGTCCTTTCGCCATGTCCACCGTCCCCGCGTGTCCGCAATGCTCGCTTGAAAACACCTACGCCGATGGCGCGCTGTTCGTCTGCGCCGACTGCGGCCACGAGTGGGCCGCGGGCGACACCGCCGAAGCCGGCGTGGTGGTGCGCGACTGCAATGGCAATGTGCTCGCCGCCGGCGACACCGTGACCGTCATCAAGGACCTCAAGGTCAAGGGGGCGTCCATTCCCCTGAAACAGGGCACGGTGATCCGCAACATCCGCTTGATCGAGGACGACGCCGAGCACATCGAAGGCCACTCGGACAAGATCAAGGACCTGGTGCTGAAGACGATCTACCTGCGCAAGGCCTGAGCCTGCGCGGCGCCGCTCAGCGCGGCGCTTCGGGCGGATCGGAGTCGAGCACCTGTACCGGTGCGCCGGTGGTTTCCGGCAGGATCGGCTGGTCCGTGGCCACCAGCACCACGCCGGGGACCAGCAGGGGCAGCACTTCGGCGAGGAAGCCGGGCGGCACTTGCAGGCGGCCGACCGTGGCCGCCTCCAGCGCGGCGCCGGCATCGGCTTCGCCGGGAATGCCGATGCGCATCCAGTTCGGCATGCGCTGGCCGGGAAGGCCGGGAAGCTCGCCCGGCAAGAAGCCCTGGCCGACGATGAAAGCCTGCGTGCCGATCGGCGTACCGGTGGCATCGTCGTGCAGCGCGATGCGTGCACGGCCGATTTCCACGCCGTTGCGGAACACCAGCAGTTGTTCGTCCGCCGTGCTCATCACCATCGACACCGGCCCGGTGGGCGCGAGCATGGGCTGCCAGGTATAGGCCTGGCCGTTGCCCAACGGCAGCAGCGGGCGCTCGGCGCCGGTGAGTGGATCGATCGGGCTCACCGCCCGCGGATGCACCACGTCCTCGCTGCTGACGCCGGCCTCGGAAACCACCACCACCATGCCCATGTTCGAATTGTCGAACAGCAGGCGCGCGAATTCGGTCGGCAGGTGGACGCAGCCATGGGATTCCGGATAGCCCGGCAGGCCACCGGCGTGCAGCGCCACACCGCCCCAGGTCAGGCGCTGCTGGTAGGGCATGGGCGCGTTGTTGTACTGGTTGGAGTGGTGGTCCTTGTCCTTCTGCAGGATGGTGAACACCCCGGTGGGTGTCTCGTATCCCTTCTTGCCGCTGCTGATCGTGCTGACACCGATCAGGATGCCGTTGCGATACGCATAGGCGCGTTGCTCGGTGAGGCTGACGATCACCGCCATCGGCCCCCACCCCTTGCTGACACCGCCCCAGATCCATTCGCCGGGCTTGAGCGACGCGGCCGGCGTGTCGGCGGGGCTGGATTGCAGCGCGCCCCACGTCGGCACGGCCCACGCGCAGGCGGCGGGCCACGCGAGCGCCAGGGCGAGGGCGAGCCGGGGCAATGTGGGCATGGCGTTTCCTTCGCGGGGGATGCGCCGATCCTAGCAAGCAGGCGCAGCGACCGCGTGCAGGCAGGCGCCGGGACGAAGCTTCGTCCCGGCGTCGTCGCTCACTTCCCGGCCTGGGCCAGCGTCGGGTAGTCCGTGTAGCCCTTGGCGCCGCCGCCGTACAGCGTGGACGCATCGACCTCGTTCAGCGGGGCATCCACGCGCAGGCGCTCGACCAGGTCGGGGTTGGCGATGTACGCCCGGCCAAAGGCCACCGCGTCTGCGTAGCCGGAGGCGATCGCCTGCTCGGCCATCGCCTTGTCGTAGCCGTTGTTGGCGATCCAGCCGCCGCGGAACTTGGCGCGCAGCGCGACGTAGTCGAACGGTGCCACGTCGCGCGGGCCGCCGGTGGCGCCCTCGATGACGTGCACGAACGCCAGCCCGCCGATCGCGTCCAGCCGCTCGACCGCGCGTTCGAACAGCGGCTGCGGGTTGGAGTCGTGCGCGTCGTTGACCGGCGTCACCGGCGACAGGCGCACGCCGGTGCGGCCGGCACCGATCTCGTCGGCGATGGCCTGCGTCACCTCGGCCAGCAGGCGCGTGCGGTTCTCGATGCTGCCACCGTAGGCATCCTCGCGGTGATTGCTGCCGTCGCGCAGGAACTGGTCGATCAGGTAGCCATTGGCCGCATGGATCTCCACGCCGTCGAAGCCGGCCTCGATGGCGTTGCGCGCCGCGCGGACGTAATCGGCGATCAAGCCGGGGATTTCCTCCAGCGCCAGCGCGCGCGGCTCGGAGACATCCTCGAAGCCCTGGGCGGTGAAGGTCTTGCCCTTCGCGCGCAGCGCGCTTGGCGCCACCGGCACTTCGCCCGGCGGCAGCAGGCTGGTATGCGAGATGCGCCCGACATGCCACAGCTGCACGATGATCTTGCCGCCACGCGCATGCACCGCATCGGTGACGTGTTTCCAGCCTTCGATCTGCGCGGGGGTGTGGATGCCGGGCGTGTCCAGGTAGCCCTGGCCCAGCGCATTGATCTGCGTGCCCTCGGCGATCAGCAGGCCGGCACTGGCGCGCTGCGCGTAATACTCGACGGCGAGCGGGTTGGGCACCTGGCCGGCGACGGCGCGGTCGCGCGTCAGCGGGGCCATCACGATGCGGTTGGCGAGGGGGATCTCGCCCAGCTGCGTGGGCGTGAACAGCTGCTGCGAAGTGGCAGCGGGGGAGGATTCGGCCATGACGGAGGCTCGGGGGGAAAGAACGCCCATCATGCCCACCCGGCGCATGCACGTCGCGTCGCAAGGGCGGGAAACTGTTTCCCGCCCCGTCGCCTGCGCTCAGCGGGAAGACAGCGCCCCGGCGCGTTCCAGGCGCTGCAGGCCCTCGATCTTGGCCTGGTAGCGGGTGCGGTCGTTCTCCGGGCCGAGGTCGCGGGCCCGGCGCATCTCGCGCTCGGCCAGGCGCGCGTTGCCACTCAGGAAGTAGGCCCGTGCCAGCCCGAAGTGGAACTGGTGCGCGGCCGGGTACAACGTCACGGCACGACGGTAGCGGGAGATCGCCTCGGCGTAGCGGCCGCTGCTCTCGGCCTGGCGGCCCATCATGAACTGGTAGAACGGATCGACCGCGCGGATCTGCTCCAGGTATTTGAGCGTGGCGTCGGCTCGGGCGTCGTCGCCGAGGCGGCGGTAGAGGTTGATGCGGTTGGACAGGCTGGCCACGTGCGAAGGATTGAGCGCCAGCGCCTGCGCGTAGTCGCGGCCAGCGGCCGTCAGGTCACCCTCGCGCGATTCCAGCACGCCGAGGTTGTTCCAGACGTTGGGCAGGGTGGCATCCATGCGCAGCGCCTGCTGGAAGTACGCACGCGCCGGCCCGTTCTGCCCGGCCGCCATCAGCTCGCTGCCGCGGTTGTTGTAGTAGTGCGCGAACAGCCGCTCGTCGGTGATGACGCGCGGGCCGCGCCGGTCCATCAGCACGCTGGCGTCGAGGTCCACGGTGCCGGGGCGGCCATCGATGCGCACCTGTGCGTTGACATGGCCGAAGTTGTAGATCGTGCGCTGGTCCTGCCACCAGCTCAGCACCTGGCCCACTTCCTGCGGCCGCGCGGGAATGCCGGCCTCGCGCGCGAGCGCGACGAAGAACAGCGTGAAGGACAGGCAGTTGGCGCTGCGCAGCTGGTAGGTCTCGGCCACGGTGTGGGTGGCCTCGGTGGAGTAGCGCAGTCCCAGCGCGTCTTCGTCGAAGATCAGGTGCACCAGTGCGCGCACGCGCATCTCCTGCGCGCCGTGCATGACCTTCTGCCGCAGCAGGCGCTGGAGTTCGGGCGGGATGGCCAGCAGCGTCTGCGGCGAAGGCGGCGGCAGCACGCTGGCGTCGGCCGCCTGGGCGGCGACCGGGTCGCCGGCGGGCAGGACAGGCGTGGTGCCGGCGACCGACAGCTCGGCGGGCGGCGGGATGGCAGGCGCGGTCGCCGTCGCCGCGGCGAACACGAACGAAAGCAGGATGCCCATTGCAGTCTCCCGCGACGGTCACGCCGTCGCCCCATGTGCTGCGGGCAGTGTATGCCTGTTTCGGCGGGGCGTGCAGGGTGCGATGGTGCGGCGCGGCAAGGGGATGCTCTGCTAGTATCCGCGCCCTCCCACGCGGCGGCAGGGCGCCGGCATGACCCGATGAACCGGCAATTCCTCTACCTGTCTTCCGCCGAGGCACAGCTCTCGCTCGGCTTCGGCCAGGCGAGCGCGACCGAGCGTTTGTTCTTCGCCCTGATGCCGCCTTCCGGCGTGGCGCAGGCGGCGTATGCGGTGGCCGATGCGCTGCGCGCGGAACTGCCTTCGGCGCGGCTGGTGTCCCGCGAACGCCTGCACGTCACCTTGCATTACCTGGGCGAGTACGCCGGCTTGCCACCGTCGTTGCTGGCGCGTGCCCAGCGCGCCGCGCAGGCGCTGCGCATCGCACCGTTCGCGCTGGCGTTCGACCGCGTCGGCAGCTTCGGTGGGCCACGTCGCGAGCGGCCCGGCGTGGCGCTGGGCGATGCCGCAGGGACCGCGGGTGCGCACGAGCTGCATCGGCGCCTGGCCTTGGCGCTGGCGCAGGAAGGGTTGTCCGGCGATGCGCGCTTCACGCCGCACATGACGCTGCTGTATGCGCCGCGCGGGCTGGCCGAGCGTGCGCTGGATGCACCGCTGGCCTGGCAGGCGGATGAGCTGGCCCTCCTGCGCAGCGTGCGCGGCGAGGCCAGTTATCGCGAGGAAGGCCGCTGGCCACTGCGCGCCTGAGCACGCGGGGCACCCGGCCCTGGCCGCCCTTGGCCCTTCACGCGCCCGGCGCTAGGCTGCGCCCATGGTGAGTTCCCCGATCCAGGCCATCGTTCCCTTGTCGCTGCAACCGGCGCAATGGGCGCAGCTGCAGGCCGCCTACGCGACGCCGCCCCGCGCCTACCACCACTGGGGGCACATCGAAGCGGTGCTCGAGGGTTATGCCGAGGTGGCCGCCGGTCCGGGGTGGGCGCAGCCGCGCGAGGTGGCGCTGGCACTGCTGTTCCACGACGCCATCTACGAGCCCGGCAAGCGCGACAACGAAGCCCGCTCGGCCGAGCTGGCACGCGAGACGATCGCGCGCTGGTGGCCCGGCAGCGACATCGACATCGCGCGCGTGTCGCAGCTCATCGCACTGACCGCGCGCCATGGCCAGCTCACGCCGCGCGACGTGGACGCCGACGCGGCGCTGATGCTCGACTGCGACATGGCGATCCTCGCAGCGCCGCCTGCGCAGTTCGATGCCTACGACCACGCCATCGCCGAGGAATACCGCGACCACGTGCCCGGCTTCCTGTACCGCATCAACCGCCGGCGCTTCCTGCGCGGGGTGCTCGCCCAGCCGCGCATCTTCCTGAGCGACTGGTTCCATGCGCGCTGCGATGCCCAGGCCCGTGCCAACCTGCGCCGCGCCATCGGCTGAATGCCCGCGTCGCGCCGGGGCGCCTTCGGCGGCGTGGCAGTGGCGACTGGCTAGAATGGACGCCTGTCGTTTCCCGCCCCCGCCATGCCTGATCCCGTTGCAGACTTCGCTGACGATCCGCGCCCGCAAGCGCCTGTCGAACCTGCGCCCAACGAGTGCTGCGGCAGCGGCTGCCCGCTGTGCGTCTACGATCTCCATGCAGAGGAAATGGCACGCTACCGCGAGAAGCTGGCGCTGTGGCGCCAGCGCCATCCCGATGCCGAATGAGTCGCGCCGTGGCCATGCGCCGCGTCCTTCCACCGCCTGCTGACGAAATCTCCCATGCCGCTTCGTGACCTGTTCCGCGTCCTGCCCGCCGCGCTTGCGCTTTCCCTTGCCGTTGGCAACGCCGCGGCCGCCCCGGCCGGGCCGTCGGATTCCCCGCCGGAAAAGGTCTCCCACGGCCGCTTCGAGAACGTGCCGGTGTTGCGTCCGCAGGGCGAGCCGCAGCGCGTGGTGGTGTGGTTCGCCGGTGCCGCGCGCGATGCCGCTGCGCGTGCGCGGCAGGCCGAAGCGCTGCGCCAGGACGGCGCCCTGGTGGTGATGGTCGATACCGCGCACCTGTACCAGGTGCTGGGCAAGGACCCCGGCAAGTGCGTGTTCGGCTCCGGCGACGTGGAGAACTTCTCGCGCTACGTGCAGGCCTACCTGCACATCCCGACCTACCGCCTGCCGCTGCTGGTGGGCGATGGCGAAGGCGCCGCGCTGGCCTATGCGGTGGCCGCGCAGGCGCCGGCCAACGTGCTGGCCGGCGTGCTCACCGACGGCCTGTGCCCGGCCAGCGTGCCGGAGCGCGCGATCTGCGGTGCCGGCGTGGCCGCCGGTGGCACGTTGCAGCCGACGAAGCTGCCGGTGCCGTGGCTGGCCGCTCCGGCCGTGCCCGGCGCGCGTTGCGCCAAGCCGGCGCCGGAAGGATTCGTGGCCGGCGTCGCGCAGGCGCGGGTGCTCGAGCGCGACCCGCAGGGCGACCTGCTGCCGGGCCTGCGCGCGGCGGTGCGTTCGCTGGGCAGCCAGCGCGGGGTGAGCCTGCCGGCACCGCCAGCCGACCTGAAGGGCCTGCCGATCGTCGAGGTGCCGGTATCGGGCGCGGCACACGGGCCGGGCGACACCTTCGCCATCTTCGTGTCCGGTGATGGCGGCTGGGCGGGCCTGGACAAGCAGGTCGCCGCCAAGCTCGCCGATGCCGGCATCCCGGTGGTGGGCGTGGATTCGCTGCGCTACTTCTGGAGCGAGCGCACGCCGCAGGGTTTCGCCACCGACCTGGATCGCATCGCGCGCTTCTACGCGCATCGCTGGCAGCGGCCGAAGGTGGTGCTGATCGGCTTCTCGCAAGGTGCCGACGTGCTGCCCGCCGCGATTGCCCACCTGCCCAATGCCACGCGCGAAAGCCTGGCCATGACGGCACTGCTGTCGGTGGGCAAGCTGGCCGACTACGAGTTCCATGTCAGCAACTGGCTGGGCGCCAACAACGACGGACTGCCGATCGCGCCGGAGATCGCCAAGCTGGACCCTGCGCGCACGCTGTGCATCTACGGGCAGGCCGACGCCGACACCCTCTGCCCGCAGCTGCCGGAGAAGGCGACGCGTCGCTTCGCGCTGCCGGGCGACCATCACTTCAAGGGCGACTACGCCACGCTGGCACAGACGATCCTGCGCGAACTGGGGAATACGCCGGCGCGGTGAGGTGGCCTCGTGTGCGTGGAGAGGGCGGTCGCGGCTGAAAGCCGCTCCCGCAGGGCCTCACGGCAGGGCCGCAGGCGACGCGCCGCCGACGCTCAGTCGCGATCCCGTCGCTTGGGGTCCAACGAGATCAACCGGGTCACGTCCAGCAGCGCCGCCGGCAGGTGCACGCCACCGGGCGCGGCGAGGTAGCGCGGCCGCCACTGCGGCATGAACTTCGCCTTGAAGCGGCGCAGCCCGCTGAAACCGTAGAAGCGTTCGCCATGCCGCGCGACCACGTTGGCGAAGCGGCTCCAGCGCCCGGCCAGGCGGTGCTGCGCCAGGCCCGAAAGCGGTGCCATGCCCAGGGAAAAACGCTGAAAGCCGTTGGCCGCACCCCACAGGAACAACTCGACGAACAGGTAATCCATCGTGCCCTTCGGCGCGTCGTCGGTGTGCCGCATGAGGTCCACGGACAGCTCGCCGCCGGCCGGCGCGCGCCACAGGTTGGCGAAGGCGACGATGCGGCCTTCGTGCTCGACCACCGCCACCGGGAAGCGCACCAGGTAAGCCGGGTCGAAGCTGCCCAGCGAAAAGCCTTTCTCCTCGCCGGCCTTGTCCTCCAGCCATTGCCGCGACACTTCCTCCAGGCGCGGCAACACCGCAGCCACGTCCTCGGGCATCAGCATGCGGAAGCTCAGGCCGCTGCGCTTGCCGCGGTTGAACGCCTGGCGCAGCTCGGCGCGCTCCTTGCCCTCCAGCTGGAAGCCGGCGATCGGCACCACGGCCTCCTCGCCGAGCTTGACCAGGGTCAGGCCCATGTCGAGATAGGTCTGCCAGTGCTGGTCACCGACCTGGTAGAACACCGGCCGCAGGCCGAGCCTGTCGGCTTCCTCGCGGAAACGCCAGATCAGCGCGCGCACCACGTCGGGCGGGCCGACCGGGTCGCCCATCGAGATCAGCGAGCCGCCGTAGCGCTGCATCATCACGAAGCCGCGCTGCGCCTCGTCGCGCAGCAGTGCCTTGTCGCCGGTCATCACCAGCGAGGCCTGCGTGTCGGCCCCGGCCGCGAGGATCGGTGCCAGCGCATCGAGCTCGGCCTCGGTGGCCGGCGCCAGCGGCCGGCGCGTGCTGTGCAGCAGTCGTGCGAGTCCGAAGGCGATCACCGCCACCGCCACCAGCAGCAGCGCGCGCAGCGCACGGGGCGCATTGGCGGAAATGGCGAACTGCCACCACAGCTCGCGCTGGTACTCGACGTGGCTGTAGACGAAGAACAGCAGCCACACCGTCGCCACCAGCACCAGGCCGAGATTGCGCAGCCACGGCCAGGACCAGGCCTCGTCGAGCAGCGCGCCTTCGCGGTAGAACTCGCGCCGCGATACCCACAGCGCCAGTGCCACCAGCAGGGCGCTCAGCGCTACCGGGATGTGGCCGCCGCGCAGCCAGGCCGGCAGCGGCAGCGCGATGCAGATCGCCAGCGCCAGCACCCACGCCGCATGGCTGCGACGCTGCAGCCCCTGGCCGATCAGCAGGAGGGCCACGCCGCCGAGGCTGGACAGCAGGTGCGAGGTCTCCACCAGCGGCAGCGGTGCCACGCCTTCCCAGCGATGCGGCATCGGCAGCGTGCCTTCGATCACCAGCGCCGCGCCAATGGCGAACACCGCGATGGCGATGATCTGCGGCAGCCACGGCCGCAAGGTCAGCCATGCCGCGCGCGCGGCCACGGTGCCGCGCGAGACCGGCCGGCGCAGCCCGGTCGCCGCGGCCATCAGCAGCGCCAGCAGCATCGGGAACACGTAGTAGGTGATGCGGTACACCAGTGCGGCGGCCAGCAATGCGGCCGGCGCCACGCCCGGCAGCAGCTTGAGCAGGCTCCACTCGAACACGCCCAGGCCCGCCGGCACGGTGGAGAGCAGGCCGGCCACGACGGCCACCAGATACAGGCCGACGAAGCCGATGTAGTCGGTATTCGGGATCGGTGGCAGCAGCACGTACAGCGCGCCGCTCGCCAGCCCGAGTTCGATTACGCTGAGCACGGTGACGCCGAGCACGGTGCGGTAGTCGGGCAGCCACAGCGCGTGAGTGCCGATGCGCAGCGTGCGCCCGCGGCGGCCCACCGCCACCAGCATCACGCCGAAGCCGACCAGCAGCACCGCACCTGCCGCCTGCACCGCGCCCACGCGCAGGGGCAGCGCGAGGGCGGCCGCGGCCGGTTCCAGCAGCAGCGCCAGCCCGAGCAGCACCCAGGCGCCAAACGCGAAGCCGAGCGTGCTCACCAGCACGACCTGGCCGATCTCGCCCAGGTTCAAGCCCACCTTGCCATAGCCGCGCAGGCGCACCGCGCCGCCGGTGAGCGCGGCAAAGCCCAGCGTCTGGCCGACGGTGTGGGCGAGGAAGGCGGTGATCGCGATACGCGCCGGGTGCAGCTGGCGGCCGCTGCGGTGCAGGCCAATGGCATCGAACAACACCAGGCAGGCGTAGCTGCTCAGGCCGAGCACGAGGGTGAGCACTACCTGGCCCAGGCTGATGTCGCGGAAGGCCTGGCGGATCGCCGCGTAGCCGTGGGTGCTGAACTCGGCGGACAACGCGCGCAACGCCATCGCCAGGATCACCAGGCTGATGACGACGGGCAGGGCGCGGCGCCAGCCGCTGTGCGGTGCTTCCGCGGCGGCGGCTGCAGGGTCCGTCATGTGCGGGAATCTCGGCGGGGAGGGGAAGCGGTGGCCGTCAGCCTGCGCAGCGGGGGCAATGCACGCGTCCAGCCTTCCTCGAACAGGGTTGCGGGCATCGTGGTCTTCGCGTTGCGGGCGTGGAGTGAAGAAAACGGCCGGCGAGGTGGCCTCGCCTTCGACAGGCGCGCATCATAAGGCCATTGCCCGCACCACGGACGTCCGCGGCGCGGGGTTCCGGGGAAATGCCACATGTCGTTGAGCGTCTTGTCAGACTCGCCCGCCGCCACACGCTGGATGGCCCGCAGTGGGGCATTCGCCGCCGCCGCCGGTGCCGGCTTCCTGCTCTGGGTGCTGGTGCTGCAACTGCTGCGGGGCGACCTGTCCTGGACGCAGGCGCAGTTGAGCCTCTACCTGCACGGTCCTTACGGCTTGTCGCTGCGCGTGGCCTACTGCGTGCTCGCGTTGTCGATGTCGCTGCAGGCGCTCGCCTTGCAGGCGAGCCTGTCGCCGCAGGCGCGCAGTGGTGTGGTACTCGGGCTGTTCTGGGCCTCTGCGCTCGGCCTGGCGGCGGTGGCCATCGGCGACAGCTACCTGCCGCAGTACGCCCCGAACCTGGCCCCGGCCGTGCACCTGCTCTCGGCACAGGCTGCGTTCCTGTGCGTGATCGCCGCCATTCTCCTGCAATCGTGGTACTTCAGCCGCGACGCGCGTTGGCGGGCGTACGCGCGCCGGGCAGGCCTGCTCGGCGCGGTGGCCTTCGCCGTGCTGTTCGTGCACGTCGTGCTGCGCTGGGGGCCGCGCGGCCTGGGACAAAAGAGCGCGATCGTGTTGATCGTGGCGTGGCTCATCGGCGTGGGCCTGCAACTGGCGCGCGGCCCGAGGGCTGCCCCCATCCCGCGGACGCGCGACAATGCAAACGAAACCACAAGGGAGGAACCCTGATGATGCAGCGATACGAAACCGGTCCGCGTATGTCGGAGATGACCTTGCACCACGGCGTGTGCTACCTCGCCGGGCAGATCGCCGAAGACGCCACGCAGGACATCAAGGGCCAGACCCGCCAGGTGCTGGCGGAGATCGACCGCCTGCTCGCGCTGGGTGCCAGCGACAAGACCAAGATCCTGCGCGCGGAGATTTTCCTGGCCGACATCGCCGACTTCGCCGCCATGAACGAAGTCTGGGACGAATGGGTGTCCCCGGGCTTCACCCCGGCGCGCGCCACGGTGGAAGCCAAGCTGGCCTGCCCGGACTGGAAGATCGAGATCGTGATCACCGCGGCGATCTAAAAGGCCGGAGCCTTCCGAAAGGCGCACGCTTTTCGTTCCGCGCGCATTGAACGATCAGGCGCCCGGGAGCAGGCCCTTTCCGGGACCGTAGGCGACATGGATGTCGCCTACGAGCCTCCATGGATGGATTCACGGCGTGTCCCGGAAAGGGCCTGCCCCCGGGTGCCGCGCGACCAGAACAAAAGCGCCGCCTCGCAGCGCCAAGAATCAGACCGCATGCAACTCGATGCAGTCCACGGGACACACCGGCAGGCACAACTCGCACCCGGTGCACAGCGGCGCGATCACCGTATGCATGTGCTTGGCCCCGCCGACGATCGCATCCACCGGGCAGGCCTGGATGCACTTCGTGCAGCCGATGCAATCGGCTTCCACGATCCACGCCACCTGCGCGGCCTTGTGCTCCCCGCGGCTGCGGTCGTACGGCAGCGCGGGCACGTGCAGCACCGCCGCCAATGCCCGTGCCCCCGCGTCCCCGCCCGGCGGGCAGTGATCCACGCCTGCTTCCCCGCGCGCCATCGCTTCCGCATACGGCCGGCAGCCCTCGAACCCGCACTGGCCGCACTGGGTCTGCGGCAACAGGCGGTCGAGGCGCTCGACCAGGTCGGGAAGCGGGGAAGTCATGGCGTGGCGTCAGGCTGCGCGGCAGGGGAGTCAGGCGATGCGGCGCCCGCGATACCAGCGCTCGTGCGCCAGCCGCACGGCGTCAGCGTACCGGCATGCCCGGCTGCGCCGTGCTGTCGGCATCCAGCAGCGCCAGCGCGCCACCGTCGAAGCCGGCAGAGAGGATCATGCCCTCGCTCAGGCCGAAACGCATCTTGCGCGGGGCCAGGTTGGCGATGAACACCACGTTGCGGCCGACCAACTTTTCCGGTTCGCCGTAGCTGGTGCGGATGCCGGAGAAGATCTGGCGCTTGCCGAGGTCGCCGGCATCCAGTTCGAAGCGCAGCAGCTTGTCCGAGCCTTCGACGAATTCGCAAGCCAGCACCTTGCCGATGCGCAGGTCGAGCTTGGCGAAGTCTTCGATGCCGATATGGGCGGTGTCGGCTTTCGCGGCTTCGGCCGGCTTGGGCGCGGTCGCGGCTGAAGCCGCTCCTACAGCGGCGGTTTTCGCGGCGGTCGGGCCGGTGGCCGCCGGCGCGGCAGCGGCGAGGGTGTCCTTGGAGGCTTCGGTCATGGCGTCGATCAGTTTCGGGTCAATGCGGGTGAACAGGGCGGTGTAAGGCTGGATGACATGGCCGTCGGCCAGCGGCGCGTCGATGTCTTCCCAACTGGTCATCGGTGCGGACAGGAACGCCTCGGCCTCGGCGCTGGTGCGCGGCAGGATCGGCTTGAGCGCGGCCACCAGCACGCGGAACAGGTTCAGGCCCTGGGTGCACACCGCCTGCAGCTGCGCATCGCTGCCCTCCTGCTTGGCGATCACCCACGGCTTGGTCTCGTCGATGTACTTGTTGGCCTCGTCGGCCAGCGCCATCGCCTGGCGGATCGCGCCGGCCGGGTCGTTGCGCTCGTAGGCTTCGCGAATCGGCGCCAGCGCGGCAACGAAGCGCGCGTATTGCGCCGGGTCCGGCAGCACGTCGGCGAGCTTGCCGTCGAAGCGCTTGCTGATGAAGCCGGCGCAGCGGCTGGCGAGGTTGACGAACTTGCCGACCAGGTCGGAGTTCACCCGCGCGATGAAGTCGCCGAGGTTGAGGTCCAGGTCGTCCACACCACCGGAAGACTTGGCCGCGAAGTAATAGCGCAGTGCCTCCGGTTCCAGGCCGACATCCAGGTAGGTGCGTGCCATCACGAAGGTGCCGCGCGACTTGGACATCTTCGCGCCGTCCACGGTGAGGTAGCCGTTGACGTGCAGGCGCGTGGGCGCGCGCTGGCCGGTGCCGTGCAGCACCGCCGGCCAGAACAGGCCGTGGAAATTGACGATGTCCTTGCCGATGAAATGGTGCAGCTCGGTGTCGGTACCGGCGGCGAGGTGGCGCTCGAAGTCCTCGCCGATTTCCGCGCACAGGGTCTTGAAGCTGCTCAGGTAGCCGATCGGCGCGTCCAGCCACACATAGAAATACTTGCCCGGGTGGCCGGGAATCTGGAAGCCGAAGTACGGTGCATCGCGCGAGATGTCCCACGCGCGCAGGCCGCCCTCGGCGTCCAGCCATTCCATCAGCTTGGCCTTCACCCCGGGCAGGGCGACATCGCCGGCCAGCCACTGCCGCAGGAAGGATTCGAACCGGCCAACCTCGAAGAAGAAATGCTCCGAGTCGCGGATTTCCGGCGTCGCCCCGGAAATCACCGACTTGGGTTCCTTCAGGTCGGTCGGCGCGTAGGTCGCGCCACAGACTTCGCAGTTGTCGCCGTACTGGTCCGGCGTGCCGCAGTTCGGGCAGATGCCCTTGATGTAGCGGTCCGGCAGGAACATGCCCTTGGCCGGGTCGTAGAACTGCGCCACCGAGCGGCGGCTGATGTGCCCGGCCGCGTCCAGGCGCTGGTAGAACGCCTCGGTCAGTTCGCGGTTGGCCGGCGAGTTGGTCGAGTCGTAGTGGTCGAAGGCCACGCCGAAGGCGGCGAAGTCGCGCTCGTGGCTGGCCTGCACGCCGGCGATGAAGGCTTCCGGGGTGACCCCGGCCTTCTCGGCGGCGAGCATGATCGGCGTGCCGTGCGTGTCGTCGGCGCACACGAACCAGGTCTTGTCGCCGCGCAGCCGGCGCGCGCGCACCCAGATGTCGGCCTGGATATAGCCGACCAGGTGGCCCAGGTGCAGGGGGCCGTTGGCGTAGGGCAGGGCGGTGGTGATGAGGGCGGTGCGGGACATGGCGGGATGACAGCCTGGCGGGACGCGGGGGACCGGGGATTATCGCATGGCCGAAACGAACGACCCGGCCGGAGCCGGGTCGCGAGGGACGCAGGTGGGTGACGCGCTTATTCGCGCACCCAGGTCTGCGCCCGGCAGATGAACATGATGCAGCCGGAGACATCCAGCTTCTGGCCACCCGGCTGCAGTTCCAGCTTGGACTTGTAGGTCTTGCCGTTGGCCGGATCCAGGATGGTGCCGCCGGACCAGTGGCTGGCGTCGTCGGCCTTGAGGTTCCACAGGATGGTCATGCCCTTGACCGGCTTGTTCTTGCGCTCGCCGTCGCACTTGTCGCAGACCGGGTTCGGGCCGCGGTCGGACTGCAGGATCTCGACCACCTTGCCCGACAGCGTGCCGTTGGCAGCCTGGGTGATCTCGACGATGGACTTCACCTTGCCGGTCTTGTCGTCGATGGTCTTCCAGCGGCCGGCGGCCGAATCGGCCGCGCTGGCGGCCAGGCTCAGGCCGAGCAGCGGCAGCGCGAGCAGCAGGGCGTGACGGAGTTTGCGCATGTGTCCCCTCCCAGGGCATTCGAAGTACCCGGCAACGCGCCGGGCGATGCGCCGACTTTATACCCATTCGCGCGGGTACGGAAACCGCCGGGGACGGGTCAACGGCCCCGGCGGCGGCGGTCAGTACCGGTAGGACAGGCTGGTGAAAAGGTAGCGGCCGGCCGGGTCGTAGCCGCTGGGCGAGTTGGCGTTGCCGTACGCGCCCACCAGGGTGGAACCGACCAGCGGCGGGGCGCGGTCGAACAGGTTGTTCACCCCCAGCGTCCATTCCCAGGCGTCGGCGAAACGCATCGAACCACTGAGGTCGAAGTAGTTGGCCGCATCGATGCCGCCGGCCTGTGCGACCAACTTGTCGGTGGTGCCTGCCGTGCCATCGGTGTTGGTGTAGTCGACCTCGCCGACATAACGCCAGCGCACGCCCACCGAGTAGTTGTCCCAGCTGTAGCGGGCATTGGCCACGTGGCGCCACTGCGGGCTGTTGCACGATTCGTTGATGACGCCCGCGCAATCGTAGCTGGCGCTGGCAACGCCCGGGATCGGCTCGTTCTTCTGTTCCAGCGTGTAGCTGCCGACCAGGTCGGTGACCAGGCTGCCCGGGCCGACGGTCCAGCGGTAGCGTGCGCTCAGGTCGATGCCGCGGTAGTAGAAGTTGCCGAAGTTGTCGTAGACATTGGTGACGTAGCCCGAATCCACCCGGTCATCGCCCACCCACAGGTCGCCGGTGGAGCGGTTGCGGTGCACGCGGTCGCACAGCGCGGCGATGCCATTCTGGCCGCAGCTGCGCAGGATCGTGCTGGCACCGATGTCGGTGATCGCGTTGCGGACCTCGATGTCGTAGTAGTCCACGCTCAGGTCGAGGCGGGGGATCGGGGTGAACGCCGCCCCGAAGGTCCAGGTGTCGGCGGTTTCCGGGGCCAGTTCCCGGCTGCCGCCATAGAGCATGTTGTACTGGCCGGCCGGGCTCTCCAGCACGGTGCCGTACTGCGCGGCGCTCACCCCGGTACGTGCGCATTGCGCGGGGGTGAACTCCGGCGTGCTGCCGGCGCACGGGTCGCTGCCGTTCCACAACGCGATGGTCTGCGGACGGTACAGCGCCGAGACGCTGGGGCCGCGGATCGCGCGGTTCCATCCGCCGCGCAGGTGCAGGCGGTCCTCGAACAGGTCCGCGGTCAGGCCAACCTTGTAGGTGCCCACGCCGCCGGAAGTGGAGTAATCCGAATAGCGCACGCCCAGGTCGGCGTTGAGCCGGTCGAGCGCGCCGGCATGGGCGATGATCGGCAGGCCGCCTTCGAGGAACGCCTCGGTGACGTTGTAGGCACCGCTCACGTCCGGGCGCGGGCCGCCGGCGCCGGAGAAGTTGCCGGTGCGGGTGTCGTTGTCGGACGTGGTGCCGTAGCGCTGGTCGCGCCATTCCATGCCGACCACCAGCTTGAATGCATCCTCGGCTGCCCAGGGCAGGGACCACCCGGTGTCCCCGCTCGCATAGGCCGAAAGCACCTTCAGCGTGGTGTCCCATTCGCGCAGGCTGGTGCCGGCAAGCGCTGCGGCCGCGGCCGGGGTCACGCCGTTGGGCACCCAGACGTTGTACGGCACGCAACCTTTGAAGGCGCCGGCGGGGCAGCCGCGCAGCGCGTCGACCACGCGGTCCTTGAGGAAATCGTTGCGGGCGGTCTCGGTGCTGTTGTTGCGCGCATAGAGGAAATAGGCGTCATAGGACCAGCGCTCGTTGAGGTCGCCGTTGCTGCCGACTACCAGCCGGAAGCTGTTGGTGTCGGTATCGGTGACCCGCGCGCCACCTTCGACGTTGCGCTTGCCCACGCTGACCGCCACGTCGCTGCCCGCCACGCCGAGGTCGCTGCACAGGCTGCCCAGTAGCGGGTCGGTGCATGCCATCGACAGGTCGTCGCCGAAGAACGTGCCGCTGGGTGCAAGCTGCGAGGTCGACTGGTGGTTGACGAACTGGCCCTCCAGGTACGGGCGGAACTGCGGGTTGATCTCGTACTTGAGCGAGAAGCCACCGTTGAAGCGTTCGTCCGGGCGCTGGTAGAAGTTCGCCGGCGCATAGTTGTACAGGCCGGCCTGGCCCGGCGCCCAGCGGCCGTCTGGCAGCAGGTGGGCATAGCGCGCGCGGCCGCTGTCGTCGGTGACGAGGAAGTTCGGCGGATCGGCGGTGGCCGAGCCGCCGCAGCCGGTGCCGCTGGCGTTGAGCGCGCAGGCGGAATAGTCGCGGTCACCCTGCATCAGCGCCTCGTTCTTTCGCCAGCCAAGCCAGCCGATGGCATGGCCGTTCTCGCCGAACTTGCCGCCGACGGCGAGGTCGAGATCGCGGGCGATGCCGCCGAACCCGGAATTGCCTTGCGGAGACGCATAGCCGGATTGTCCGGCCAGCTTGCGCATGTAGTCGTTGTCGTTGTCGTGCTGGTAGGCGGAATAGCCGATGTTGGCGGCCACGCCTTCGAACTCGTCGTCGAGCATGAAGTTGACCACGCCGGCCACCGCATCCGAGCCATACACCGCCGACGCCCCGCCGGTGAGCACGTCCACGCGCTTGAGCAGGTAGGACGGGATGATGCTCAGGTCGGTGGTTTCATCGGTGCCGATCGGCAGGCGGCGGCCGTTGAACAGGGTGAGCGTGCGCGAGGCACCCAGGTCACGCAGGCTGACGGTGCCGTAGCCGGTCGCGCCGTTGTTCTGGAAGCTGTCGAAATTGGCGGTCATCTGCGGGAACTGGTTGACCAGATCCTCCACCCGCGTGGCGCCGCTCTGCTTGAAGCGTTCGGCGTCGATCTCCATCACCGGGCTGGCCGCGGTCATGGTCTGGCTCTTGAGGCGGGTGCCGGTCACGCTCACCGCCTCCAGGGTGGTGGTGGCGTCGGCCGGCGCGGCGGGCGGTGTGTCCTGCGCCTGTGCGGCGGTGCCGCCGATCAGCGCGGTGATCGCCAGCGCCAGTCGTGCGCGCCGGGCGCGCGGGGTCTGTCCATGCATTGCGTGCTTCCTCTCGAACGGGTGGGCTGCCCACCGCATCGACGCTTTGGCGTGTGCGGCGGCGTCCTTGCATGACGCCGTTCGTAAGGATTTCGTTCAAGCGCAGTTCTGCACGCGTTGCGACAAATAGCCGTGCGACGCGCACAACCGTACAACTCGTTGGATTTTTCGCACGCCTCAGACGGCGTACAGCTCCAGCGGAAGGTCGTCGGGGTCGGCGAAGAAGGTGAAGCGCTTGCCGGTGTACTCGTCCACGCGGATCGGTTCGCAGGCCACGCCGGCGGCGGTCAGGCGTGCGACGGCGGCGTCGAGGTCATCGACGCGGAAGGCGAGGTGGCGCAGGCCCTGTGCTTCGGGACGACTCGGGCGCGGCGGCGGCGCCGGGAAGGAAAACAGCTCGATCTGGCTGCCGTCGGGCAGGGCGAGGTCGAGCTTCCAGGAGTCGCGGGCCTGGCGATAGACCTCGTGGACCACGCGCAGGCCCAGGGTCTCGGTATAGAAGCGGCGCGAGCGCGCGTAATCGGAGGCGATGATCGCAACGTGGTGGATGCCCTGGAGCATGCTGGCCTCCATGTGTGGGGAAGCAGGCGATGATCGCATGCGCGCGCTGAACTGCCGGGTCAGGGCGTGCCGTAGAGGAAACGATGCGCGATCTTCAGCGCCAGCGGATACGGCTCGGGCCCATCGCGGTTGGTGAGTACGATCACCGTGAAGTGGCGCTGCGGATAACGCACGATCACGTTGCGAAAGCCGATGCTTTCGCCGCTGTGCCAGACCGTCTCGCCGTTGAGGCGCCAACCGAAGCCATAGAACGGCACGTCGGGCTCGGGCGTGGCGGTGGCCGGCGAAAACGCCTGCCGCAGCCAGCGGGCCTTGAGCAGGCGTTCGTCGTATAGCGCCGCGTCCCAGCGGGCGAGGTCGTCGAGCGAGGAATAGATGCCGCCATCGCCGAGCACGGCGCTGGTCGGGCTCTGGTCGGTACGCTGCCAGTGGCCGTCGATGCGGCTGTAGCCGTAGGCGCGATCGGGCACTTCATCCACGCCGTCCTGGTGGGCGAAGGTGTCGCGCATCCCCAGGGGCACGAAGATGCGCTGGCGAAGAAAGGTGGCGAAATCCTGGCCGGAGGCCTTGCCGACGACCAGCGCCAGCAGCGCGTAGCCGCCATTGCTGTAGCGGTAGCCCTTGCCCGGCGGGAAATAGGTGCGGTCGGATTTTTCCAGCAGGTGCAGCACGTCGATGTCGTGCAGTTGGGTGGCCTGCGTGGCCGGCATCAGGTCCTCGTAGTCGATCAACCCGCCCGTATGCGAGAGCAGCTGGCGGATCGTGACTGCATCGGCCGCCGCCGGCAGCGAGGGCAGCCAGCGCTTGACCTTGTCGTCCAGCGAAAGCTGGCCGTCCTGCGCGAGCAGCAGGATCGCCGCGGCGGTGAACTGCTTGCTGATCGACGCCAGCCGGAAGTTGGTGCGCGGCGTGACACGCGTGGCGTCCTCGACCACCGCCAGGCCGTAGCCACGCCGGAACACCGGTTCGCCATCGCGCAGCACCAGCACGGCGGCACCGGGCTGCATGCCGTCGTAATCGCGCATCAGCGCATCCACGCCCCCGTCCGGCGGCGTGATGACCGGGGCGGCACTCGCCGCGCCGATGCTCCAGCCCAGCAGGCACAGCCACAGGCAGGCGGCGACGCGCATGGGATCCTCAGGGTTTGGCGGGCGGGGCCGAAGGGGCGGGGGCAGCAGGCGGGTTCTGCTGCGCCTGGATCCAGCGCTCGATCTTCTCTTGCAGGATATCCAGCGGCACCGAGCCATCCTTGAGCACTTCGGCATGGAAGGCGCGGATGTCGAAGCGCGGGCCGAGCGCGGCCTGCGCTTGCTGGCGCAGCTGCATGATCTTCAGTTCCCCGACCTTGTAGGCCAGTGCCTGGCCGGGAATGGCCATGTAGCGCTCGGCCTCTGCGACGGCATCGGTCTGGCTGGAGGCGGAGTTCTCCAGCATGTAGTCGATCACCTGCTGGCGGCTCCAGCCCTTGGCGTGCAGGCCCGTATCGACCACCAGGCGGATCGCGCGCCACAGCTCGTTCTGCAGGTAGCCGAAGTAGTTGTATGGATCCTCGTACAGGCCCAGGTCCTTGCCGAGCGATTCTGCGTACAGTCCCCAGCCTTCGATGAAGGCGGTTTCGCCGCCGAAGCGGCGGAAATCGGGCAGCTCCCCCAGTTCCTGCTGCAGGCCGAGCTGGTAATGGTGGCCGGGGATGGCCTCGTGCAGGTAGAGGTCTTCGGCGTCCCACGTCTTGCGCGAGGGCAGGTCGTAGGTATTCACGTAGAAGATGCCCGGGCGCGTGCCGCCGGGTCGCATGTAGGAACCACCGGCCGCCGACTGCGCGCGGTACGGCTCCACCGGGCGGATCTCGAACTTCGCCTTCGGCGTCAGCGAGAACAGTTGCGGCACGCGCGCGTCCACCTTGGCCCCCAGGCCGCGGTAGTAGGCCAGCAGCGCGTCCTCGCTCTGGAAGGTGAAGCGCTTGTCGGTCTGCATGTACTTGAAGAACTTCTGCATCGACCCGCGGAACTTCACCTGCTTCATCACCGCCTGGATCTGCCCGTGGATGCGCGCCACTTCATCCAGTCCGATCTGGTGGATCTGCGCCGGCGTGAGGTCGGAGGTGGTGCTCTGGCGCACGTTGTTGGCGTACCACGCCGCGCCGTTGGGCAGGGCGGCCATGCCATCGGTGGACCGCGTGGCCGGCAGGTATTCGGTGGCGATGAAGCCGCGCAGCGCACGGTAGGCCGGCATGATCTTGACGTCGATCATGCGCTTGTAGTCGGCGGTGATGCGTTGCTTGTCCGCGTCGCTGAAGCTGGCCGGCAGGTTGCGCACCGGCGCCCAGAACAGCGTTTCCTCGGCGGTGGGGCGGATGATCGCATCCAGCTGCGGCAGCACTTTTTCCATGAGCGCGCGCGGCTGCACGACACCGGCCTTCATGCCTTCGCGCATGTTGGTGATGGCCTGGTCGAACAGGGTGGGCAACTGGTCGGCGCGGCGTGCCCAGTTGTCGTAGTCCTGCACGGTTTCGAACGGCTGCGCGCCGGTGCCCGAGCCGAGCATCGCGGCGATGCTGGCGATGTTGTAGAACTGGTTGACCGGCTGCATCCAGGTCGGGAACTGTTCGGCGGCCAGCGCGCTGCGCGCGTCGCGCACGAAGATTTCATAGCTGAGCAGGTCCTGCCCGCTGAGGCCGTCAGCGCCGATGGCCTCGACCTTGGCCAGCCACTGAGTGGTGAAGTCGTGACTCTGCTGGCGGAAGGCCGGCGAGAGGTAGTTGGGCAGCTGGTCGTCGTAGCGGTGATCGCCCTGGAAAGTGGCCTGCAGCGGATTGAGTTTGAGCGAGGCTTGCCAGTAATCGGCGTACAGGCGGTCCAGCTGCTGGGACTTGGTGAGCGCCTTGGCAGGGGCGGCGGCGCGCGGCTTGGCGGTGGACTTCTTGCCCTTGGCCTTGCTCTTGCTGCCGGACTTGGCCGGGGTCTTCGCCTTCTGTGACTGGCTCGTGGATGCCTTCTTCTTCTGCGTCGCCGCCTCGCTGTGGGGAGCCATCGCCAGGGAGACGGTGGTGGCCAGGAACAGTGCGATCAGGCGGACGAGGCGGGACGGCATCAACGGGCTCCGGGGACAGCGTGGGTTTGGCAGATTGCCCCATCTGGGAGATTTGGGCCAGTCGGTGGGCCTGGAGCGGTTCTCGGGCGGGTTACGTCTGGCGGGTGGTTGCACTGGCTTGCGGCCGGGGCAAGGCGCTTCAGATACCCCACTTCGGCGCTACTGACGTGTGGATCGAGTGAGCGTGAATGGGTTCTGGCGTCCGGTCGTGGATATCCGTAGGGCCCCATCCCCGCGAGTCCCGGGCAGATCCGTGCGAGCCGAACGCCATCGAAGGCCTGCACAGTCCAAGGAGGTGCGCAAAAAAAAGGCGGCCACCGGCCGCCCCACAAAACCCCTCACTCTGCCGCCTGCAACCGCAACTCCTCGGCCCGATCCGCGCCGAGATACCGGGTGATCCACCTCCGCATCAGGTAAAGCAGCGGAATCAACGCCACAGCAAACAGCATCTTGTAGACGTAATTGACCGTACTCACCGCGAGGAACAGGGACAGCGGCCAATGCTGCGGCCCGATCACGAACGCGATGTAGATCACCACGAAGCTGTCGACCAATTGCGATACGGCCGTGGAGCCGGTCGCGCGCAACCACACGTGCTTTTCGCCGGTGGCTCGCCGGATGCGATGGAACACCGCCACGTCGATCAGCTGGCCGACGAGGAATGCGACCAGCGAGCCGCCGATCGTCCAAAGCCCCTGCCCGAAGATCGCCGAGAACGCCGCCTGGTAATCCGGCACTCCCTGCGACTGCGCCGCCGTCACCCACCACCCGGCCGGCACCAACGCGATGGCCGCGAAGGCGAACACGAAGCCATAGCCGATCAAGCCCACCGCCAGCCACGAAATGAAGCGCACCCCGCGGCTGCCAAAGAATTCGTTGATCGTGTCGGTGAGGATGAACACGATCGGCCACAGCAGCGTGCCGGCGGTGAAACTGAGCGAGCCGGTCTGGCCGAACAGGTTCCAGTTCAACGGCGCGATGCCGAGCGTGTCTTCCAGGGCGAAGATCTTCACCCCGATGAACTCCGCCAGCGCCGCATTGACGCAGAAGAACGCGGCCAGCCCGATGAACAGGCGCACCGCGCGATCTTCCAGCAGGCGCGGCATCGTCACGCGCGGTCGGCGGTGCGGGTGAAGGGCACCGTCTCCGGCGAAACCGCGCCGCCGGAAATGATGAAGCTCATCGCCTGGTCCACGGTCCAGTCGGTCGGGGTCAGCAGTTCGACCGGCACGATTTCAAGATAGCCGGAGGTCGGGTTGGGCGTCGTGGGCACATACACCGCCGCCAGCTCGCGGCCCGTGCCGTGCTCGCGGATCACCCGCGTCACCAACCCGACGGATTTCATGTCGCGGTGCGGGAAGTCGATCAGCACCACGCGCTGCGTACTGCCGGGCTGCGTCTGCAGGATGTCCAGCAATTTGCGTGCGCTGTCGTAGACCACGCTGGCCAGCGGGATGCGCCGCATCACCGCTTCGAACCAGCGCAGCAGCCGCTGGCCGACGACCCGCCGGCTGAGCACGCCGACGAACAGGATCACCAGCACCGTGGCGATCAACGCGATGGTGTTCTGCACCCACACCGCCTGCACCCAATCCAGGTGGCCGGGCAAGGCGCGGGCGATCTGCTCGGACAACGGCGCCACCCAGGGAGCGCTGATGCCGGAGAGCAGCAGGAAGACGAACTTGACGACCACCCAGGTCAACCACACCGGCAACAGCGTGAGCAGGCCGGTCAGGAAAATGCGTTGCAGGGAGGGGCGGGGGGAGGAGGAAGCAGTTTCGGCGGGGGACATAGTGCGCGCCATTGTAGGCATTCAGCTCCGCAAACGCGCCGGTATGGCCCCTCGGGGCGTCGGGGTGACTACCGGCACATTCGGTATACCGAACTTCGCAATAGCATGGCCTCCAACCTAGCGGGAGGTGGCCATGAGCGAGATCGACGCCCAGCTGCGCAAGTTCCAGAAGGAACTCAGTGCCGGCACCGTGTCGCTGGCGCTGCTGGCCGTCCTGGCGCAGGCCCGCGAGCCGCTGTACGGCTACCTCATCGCCAAGCGCCTGGAGCGCATCGGCGACGGCGTGCTGGCCGGCAAGCAGAGCGCGCTGTATCCGGTGCTGCGCAATCTCGAAGGCGCCGGCCTGCTGGAGAGCGAGGTCGAGCCGTCGATGTCCGGCCCGCCACGCCGTTATTACCGCATTACCGCGACCGGGCGCGACTGCCTGGCGCAATGGGCCGCTGCATGGCGCGCCACCCGCGATTCCGTCGATTCCGTGCTGGAGGGGAGTACCGCATGAATACCGAAACCACCGCCCGGCCGCTGCCGGCGACGATTCCCGAATACCTGGCGCAACTGCGCCAGGCCCTGGCCGGGGCCGATCCGGCGATGATCCAGGACGCCCTCTACGACGCGGAGGAATACCTGCGCGCGGAGATGGCCGCCCAGCCCGGGCGCAGCGAGTCGGAGGTGATCGCCGACGTCGCCGGCAGCTATGGCGCGCCGGAGGAAGTGGCCGACATCTACCGCGAGACCGAGGTGACGGTGAGCCGCGCGCTGCGTCCGCCGGTGCCGCCCAAGCGCCGTTCGTGGCTGGGGCGCTTCTTCGGCGTGGCCGCCGACCCGCGCACCTACGGCGCCCTGTTCTACCTGCTGCTGGCCGTGGCGACAGGCAGTTTCTACTTCAGCTGGGTGGTCACCGGCACCGCGCTCTCGCTCGGCCTGCTGATCCTGATCATCGGCATCCCGCTGCTGGTGCTGTTCCTCGGCTCGGTGCGCGTGCTTTCGCTGGTGGAGGGGCGCATCGTGGAAGTGCTGCTGGGCGTGCGCATGCCGCGCAGGCCGACCTATGTCAGCCACCAGGAGGGCTGGATGGCACGGATCGGCGCGATGTTCAGTGACGCGCGCACGTGGACCACCATGCTGTACTTCCTGCTGATGCTGCCGCTGGGCGTCTTCTATTCGGTGCTGTTCACCACGCTGTTGAGCCTGTCGCTGGGCCTGGTGCTGTCGCCGCTGGGCGTGATCTTCGACCATGCGTTCGACATCAACGTCGGGCCCTGGAACCTGGTCAGCGATGCGGCCTGGGCGTTGCCGCTGGTCTGCGCGGTGGGCGTGGTGATGCTGTTCGCCACGCTGCACCTGGCGCGCGGCATCGGGCACGTGCACGGGTTGATAGCCAAGCACTTGCTGGTGCGGGCGGATTGACTGGAGACGCTGGATGAAAAAAGGCCGCCCTTGGGGCGGCCTTTTTGTTTGCGCCTGCTGCGGTCGCGGCTGAAGCCGCTGCTACGAAGGCGGCGGGGCGGGGTGCCGGCGGCGCGCTTACTTGCGGCGTCGCAGCGGGGTGATCGTCGCCGCCGGGGCCTTGCGCACCGGTTCGGCGGCGTAGCGGGCGATGAACTCGCGCACCTGCGGGTACACCACGTCACGCCAGCGGCGGCCGCTGAAGATGCCGTAGTGACCGGCGCCCTCGACGACGAGATGGCGCCGGTGCGCCTCGGCGATGCCGGTGCACAGCTGCTGCGCCGCTTCGGTCTGGCCCAGGCCGGCGATGTCGTCCAGTTCGCCCTCGATGCTCAGCAGTGCGGTCTCGCCGATCGCCGCGGGCTCCACGCGCTGGCCGCGGACCTTCCACTCGCCGCGCGGGAGCAGGAAGTCCTGGAACACGGTCTGGATCGTGTCCAGGTAGTACTTGGCCGGCATGTCGAGCACGGCGTTGTACTCGTCGTAGAAGCGGCGGTGCGATTCGGCGTCCTGCAGGTCGCCCTTGACCAGGTTGGTGTAGAAGTCCCAGTGCGACATCACGTGGCGGCTGGGGTTCATCGACAGGAAGCCGGCGTGCTGCAGGAAGCCCGGATAGACCTGGCGGCCATGGCCCGGGTACGGGAACGGCACGGTGTGGATGACGTTGTTCTCGAACCACGACAGGGGGTTCTGCGTGGCAAGGTTGTTCACCGCGGTGGGGCTGCGGCGCGCGTCGATCGGGCCGCCCATCATGACCAGCGAGCGCGGGGTCTTCTCGCCGTCGGCCGCCATCAGCGAGACGGCGGCCAGCACCGGCACGGTCGGCTGGCACACGCTCATCACGTGCAGCTCTTCGGCGCCGATGTGGCGGATGAAGTCGCGGATGTAGTCGATGTAGTCGTCCAGGCCGAAATCGCCGTCGGACAGGGGCACCATGCGCGCGTCGACCCAATCGGTGACATACACCTTGTGGTTGCGCAGCAGGGTGCGCACGGTGTCGCGCAGCAGGGTCGCGTGGTGGCCGGAGAGCGGGGCGACCACCAGCACGGTCGGCTGCTGCTTCATGCTGGCCAGCAACTCCGGGCGGTCGCTGAAGCGCTTGAAGCGCAGCAGGCGGCAGAATGGCTTGGCGAGGACTTCGCGCTCGATGATGGGCAGCGAATGGCCGTCCACTTCGACGTCGTCGAGGTTCCAGGCGGGCTTTTCGTAGGCCTTGCCGAGGCGATGGAACAGCTCGTTGCTGGCCGCCAGGCGCTCGGCGCCGGGCAGGGAAGCCCACAGCGAGTCCGGATCGGAGAACATCTTGACGTTCGCGCGCGCCTGGTGGACCCACGGCGCCAACAGATTGCGGGTCAGCTCATGCAGTTGATAAAGCATTCTCGCCCTTGACAACGTAATGGTTGCTGCTGTGCAGCATACCCTAATTGGGGCTATATGCACCTTAATGGGGCGGGCGGCTTGCGCCGTCGGGGTTTGCGCGGAGCGCCTCGGGCGGGGAGAGGGTCGCGTGGCGTCCGGGGGCATGCCCTGACGGGGGACGCCGATAACGTCCATCCATGGACTCGCGCTCGTAGGGCGACGTCCTGTCGCCCTACGCCCCCGTCAGGGCATGCCCCCGGACGCCCTCCAAACTTTCACGTCGCCGCTCGAAGGGCAAAAGCGGGGGCTATCGGGCTGTCGTTAGGGGGTTTCCAGCGCCGAGGCGTGGCCCTGCAGCGCAGGCGAGAGCCAGCCGTGCGAGCCCAGCGCGGTGAAGCCGACGCCTTCCAGTTGCTTGCGGTACCAGCGGGCGGGGCGCGATTGGAAGTCCTCGTGGTCGCCTTCGAATTCGTCTTCCTTGGCGAACGTTTCCAGGAACGCGACGCCACCGCACAGTTCGGCCAGGCCGGGCAGGCCCGCCCGCAGTTCGCGCGTCGGGAGGTAGTGCAGGACGTCGCTGCACACGAGCAGGTCCACCGGGGCGCATGGGCGCAACCAGGCGAAGTCGCCGAAGCGCGCGAGGTGGATATTGCGGCTGCGGCCGTAACGGCGCACGGCATATTCGCTGGGGTCGAACCCCAGGTACTGCACGCGCGGGCGCAGCTGTTGCAGCGGGGCGCGCCACGCGCCTTCGCCGCAGCCGATGTCGAGCACGCTTCGGATGGGACGTTCGAGGTAGTGCTCGGCCAGGGCCACGGCCAGTGCGACCTTGCGCCGCAGGCGCGCGGCATCGTGCAGGCCTTCCTGGCGGTACCAGCGCTGGAAATAGGCCTGGTCGTATTGCTTGGACATGCGGGCTCCGGGCGCACCCGGCTGTGCGGGGCGGCGTGGGATCGGGGAGAATGCCGCCCATCCTACGCGAGCGGTGGAGCCAGCCCAATGACCCTGTACCTGTGGATCAAGACCTTCCACCTGCTGTTCGTCATCGCGTGGATGGCCTGCGTGTTCTACCTGCCGCGCATCCTGGTCAACCTCGCCGAGGCGGGCAACGACGCGGCGGTACGCGCACGGCTCGTGCTGATGGGACGCCGCTTGTACAAGTTCGGCCACAACATGTTCGGCCTGGCGATCGTGCTCGGCGCGATCCTGTGGCTGGGCTACCGCTTCATTCCCGATTTCCCGACGATGGTCGGCGGCGGCAAGTGGCTGCACGCCAAGCTCGGGCTGGTGGTGCTGATCCTGGCGCACTACATCGTGGCCGGCCGCTGGCTCAAGGGCGTGGACCAGGGCCGGGCGCTGCCGTCCTCGCGTGCATTGCGCCTGTTCAACGAAGTCCCGGTGTTGCTGTTGGTCGGCGTGCTGTGGCTGGTGCTGGCCAAGCCGTTCTGAGGGTCAGCTGACCTGCTTGAGGATCCACGTCACCGCGGTGATCCAGCACACGATCACGAACCAGGCCAGCACGGCATTGGACGCGATGCCGCGCCGGTGCCTGACAAACAGGTTCACCAGCAGCGCGATAACCAAGGGAACCACGAACAGGGCCGTCGGCCCTACCCACCACGGCAGATCCATGCGCGTCATTCCTTTGCGGGAGCCGCGGCCATCCTAGCGCGGTGGCCGGCACGACGCATCCGCGTGCCGGCCCGCGGGGCGGCGGGTCAGGCCGCCTCGTAGGCGCCGTAACTGCGCAGCCGCTCGTAGCGCTGCTGCAGCAGGGTATCGACCGGGATCTTCTCCAGCGCGTCGAGCTCGTTGAGCAGCACGGCCTTCAGGCGCTTGCCCATCTGGTTCGGGTTGCGGTGCGCGCCGCCGATCGGTTCGCGGATGATCTTGTCGACCAGGCCCAGCGACTTGAGCCGCGGCGCGGTCAGGCCGAGCTGTTCGGCGGCATCCTTCGCCTTGCCGGCGTCCTTCCACAGGATCGAGGCGCAGCCTTCCGGCGAGATCACCGAGTAGGTGCCGTACTCCAGCATCAGCGTGCGGTCACCCACGCCGATCGCCAGCGCGCCGCCCGAGCCGCCTTCGCCGATCACCGTGCAGATCACCGGGATCTTCAGCTCGGCCATCTCCAGCAGGTTGCGCGCGATGGCTTCGGACTGGCCGCGTTCTTCCGCGCCGATGCCGGGGTAGGCGCCGGGGGTGTCGATGAAGGTCAGCAGCGGCAGGCGGAAGCGCTCGGCGAGCTTCATCAGGCGAAGCGCCTTGCGGTAGCCCTCCGGGCGCGGCATGCCGAAGTTGCGTGCGACCTTGCTCTTGGTATCACGGCCCTTCTGGTGGCCGATGATCACCACCGGCCGGCCATTGATGCGGCCCAGGCCGCCGACGATGGCCTTGTCGTCGGCATAGGCACGGTCGCCCGCCAGTTCCTGGAATTCGTCGCAGAAGATGCGGATGTAGTCCAGCGTGTACGGCCGCTGCGGGTGGCGAGCCAGCTGCGAGACCTGCCAGGCCGACAGGTCGCGGAAGATCTGCGCGGTGCGGATGCGCAGCTTGTCGCGCAGGGCCTTGACCTCGGCGTCCACGTTGACGGCCGGGCCGGTGCTGGCGTTGCGCAGTTCCTGGATCTTGGCTTCCAGATCGGCGATGGGTTGCTCGAAGTCGAGGTAGTTCGGATTCATGGGAAGCCGGTCGGACGAAAGGGGGAAGTGTAGCCGAAGGGGCGCGAACCACCCGTACGCAGGCGTCCGGGTGGGGAAGGGACTATTGCGCCCAGGGCGGGTTGTATTTGACCTTGACGGTGCGCACGGCCGGGTCGGCGCGCAGGCCGTCAAGCAGCTGCGGCGCGATGCGCACGCCCTGGCCGCCGTTGACGTCGAGCATGCCGGCCACGGTGCCCTGCGGCGAACCGACCAGCAGGTCGAAGCGGATCGGCGTACGGCCCGGGCGGTGCGCGGCGAGCAGGCCGTCAACACGCGCGAAAGCCTGGCGGTCGCGCAGGTCCAGGCGCAGCGCAAGGTGGCGGGCGTGCTCGGCGCAGACTTGTTCGTAGTCCCACACCTGGCGGATGCGCAGCGCGTACCCGCCGTTGAATTCATCCTCGCGCAGGCCGCCCTTGACGATCAGGATGCGGTCGCGGGTGAGCAGGTGGCCGAACTCGGCCAGGCCATCGGAGAACGCGCTGCATTCCACGCGGCCGCGACCGTCTTCCAGCTGCACGAATACCTGGCTGTCGCCCTTGCGGCGCACGCCGACCACCTGGCCGGCGAGGATCGCGCTGACCTCCGGGCGCCAGCGCTTCTCGCCGCCGTCGCCACCGCCGCGGCCGGAAGACTGCGAGGACCAGATGCGATCGAGTGCACCGAGGTCGCATCCGACCAGTTCCCTCACCTCGTCGCGGTACGGGTCGAACGGGTGTCCGCTGAGGTAGAAGCCGAGCGTGTCGCGTTCGCCGGTGAGCAGTTGGCCCAGCGGCCACTCCTTGGACTCGGGCAGCTCCAGGCGCATCGCCGGGGCGGCCGGGTCGGGCCCACCGAACAGGGAGTTCTGGCCGGAGGCCTTCTCCCGTGCCATCTGGTCGGTGGCCTTGAGCACTTCGGGCAGCTGCAGCATCAGCGAGGCGCGGTTGCGGCCGAGGCCGTCGAGCGCGCCGGCGTTGATCATCGCCTCCAGTGTCCGCCGGTTGAGCTTGGAGGAATCCACGCGCGTGCAGAAATCCAGCAGGGTCTCGTAACGCCCGCCGCGGATGCGTTCCTCCACGATCGCCTCGCAGGCGCCCCGGCCGACGCCCTTGATCGCCCCCAGCCCGTACTGGATCGTGTCGGCGGTCGCCGCCTCGAACATGTAGGCCGAATCGTTGACGCGCGGCGGCAGCACGGTCAGGCCGAGGTTGCGCACCTCGTCCAGGAAGCCGACCACCTTGTCGGTGTTGTCCATGTCCGAGGACAGCGTGGCGGCCATGAACTCGGCGGGGTAGTGCCGCTTGAGCCACGCGGTCTGGTAGCTCACCAGTGCATAGGCGGCAGCGTGCGACTTGTTGAAGCCGTAGCCGGCGAACTTCTCCATCAGGTCGAAGATCGCGTCGGCCTTGGCTTCGCCCACGCCGTCCTTGGCCGCGCCCTCGCGGAAGATCTCGCGGTGCTTGGCCATCTCGGCCGGCACCTTCTTGCCCATCGCGCGGCGCAGCAGGTCGGCGCCGCCGAGCGAGTAGCCGCCGACGATCTGCGCCATCTGCATGACCTGCTCCTGGTACACCATGATGCCGTAGGTGTCCTTGAGGATGGTCTCGGTGCGCGGGTCGGGGTATTCGATTTCCTCGCGCCCGTGCTTGCGGTCCACGAAGCTGGGGATCAGGTCCATCGGGCCGGGGCGGTACAGCGACACCAGCGCGATGAGGTCTTCGAAACGGTCGGGCTTGGCGTCCTTCAGCAGGCGGCGCATGCCCGAGGATTCGAACTGGAACACCGCGCCGGTGTTGCCCGAGGCGAAGATGTCCTTGTAGGTCGGTGCGTCATCAAGCGGCAGCGCGGCGATGTCGATCGGCTCGATGCCGGCGCGCGCATGCCGCGCGTTGATCGCCTTCACCGCCCAGTCGATGATCGTCAGCGTGCGCAGGCCGAGGAAGTCGAACTTCACCAGGCCGACTTCTTCCACGTCGTTCTTGTCGAACTGGGTGACCGGGTTCTTGCCGCGGCCGTCCTCGTCGTGTTCGGCGAACAGCGGGCAGAACTCGGCCAGCGGCTCGGGCGCGATCACCACGCCGCCGGCATGCTTGCCGGCGTTGCGGGTGAGGTCCTCGAGCTGGCGCGCCAGGTCCATCAGGTCGCGCACGTCGTCTTCGGACTGGTAGCGCTGGATCAGGTCCGGCGAGGCCATCTCCGAATCCTTGCCTTCGCCCATCGCGTCCTTCAGCGTCACGCCGAGGATGTTGGGGATCAGCTTGGCCACGCCATCGACCAGGCCGTACGGGAAGCCCAGCACGCGGCCGGCATCGCGCACCACCGCCTTGGCGGCCATGGTGCCGTAGGTGATGATCTGGCTGACGCGCTCGCGGCCGTACTTGCGCGCGACGTAGTCGATGACCTCGTCGCGGCGGTCCATGCAGAAGTCGATGTCGAAGTCGGGCATCGACACGCGTTCGGGGTTGAGGAAGCGCTCGAACAGCAGGTTGTACGGGATCGGGTCCAGGTCGGTGATGTTCAGCGCCCAGGCCACCAGCGAACCGGCACCGGAACCACGGCCCGGGCCGACCGGGATGCCGTTGTCCTTGCCCCACTGGATGAAGTCGGCCACGATCAGGAAGTAGCCGGGAAAACCCATCTTGATGATGGTGTCCAGCTCGAATTCCAGGCGCTCGAAGTAATCCTGGCGGGTCTTGCCCTCGGCCAGCGGGTTCTTTTCCAGGCGCGCTTCCAGGCCGCGCCGCGCGGTGCTGCGGATCCAGCTGTCGAGGGTCTCGTCCTCGGGCACCGGGTAGGCGGGCAGGAAGTAGGTGCCCAGCCGCATCTCGATGTTGCAGCGCTGTGCCAGCGCCAGCGTGTTGTCGATCGCGTCGGGGATGTCGGCGAACAGCGCCGCCATCTCTTCCTGTGATTTTAGGTATTGCTGGTCGGTGTAGTCGCGCGGACGCCGCGGGTCGTCGAGCACGCGGCCGGAGGCGATGCACACGCGCGCTTCGTGCGCGGGGAAATCCGTGGCGTGCAGGAAGCGCACGTCGTTGCTGGCGATCACCGGCAGGCCGCGCTGGCCGGCGGCCTGCAGCGCGAACTGGTTGAACGCCTCCTCGCCTTCGCGGCCGGTGCGCGTCAGCTCCAGGTGCAGGCCGTCTCCGAACACGCGCTGCCAGTCGGCCAGTTGCTGCTCGGCCAGGTCATGGCGGTGCTCGCCGAACAGGCGGCCGGCCAGGCTGTCGCGCCCGGCCAGCGCGAACAGGTTGTGGTGATGCTCGGCCAGCCACTCCGGGCGAACGGCCACGCCGCCCTCGGGGCGATGGCCTTCCATCCACGCGCGCGTGAGCAGGCGAGAGAGGCTCAGGTAGCCCTCGCGGTCGCGGCACAGCAGGGTGAGCTTCCACGGTGCCTGGTCGGGCGCGGCGATCATCACGTCGGCACCGGCGATGGGCTTGATGCCCACCGCTTCGGCGGCCTTGTAGAACTTGACCAGGGCGAAGAGGTTGTTGAGATCGGTGACCGCCAGCGCGGGCAGCCCCAGTTCCACCGCGCGGCTCAGCAGGTTGGCGCGCTTGGCCTTGGCCGGGTCGGCCTGCTCCGGCTTCTCGGGCACGCGGATGGTGGAATCCGCCAGCGAGAACTCGGTGTGGACGTGGAGATGGACGAAGCGGGAGGTGGTCATGCCGGATCACTGCAGTGATCGGGCAGGTTAGCCCTCGGGGGAAGGGGGGGCAAGGCTTGACAGGGCACCGACCCGGGCGCGGGCCGGGTCAGATCAGCAGCGCGGCTTCGGGCGCCGGTTCGGCGATGGCCAGCCCCAGCGCCTCGCGCACGGGCGAGAAGCTGCGCCGGTGTTCCGGGCAGGGACCGTGCTGGCGCAGCGCGGCCAGGTGCATCGGCGTGCTGTAGCCCTTGTGCTGGTCGAAGCCGTACTGCGGGTGCTGCTGGTGCAGCTGCACCATGTAGCGGTCGCGGGTGACCTTGGCGATGATCGAGGCGGCCATGATCGCGCGGTCGCGCCCATCGCCACCCACCAGCGCCTCGGCGCTGCACGGCAAGGCCTTGGGCACGCGGTTGCCGTCGATGCGCGCATGCTCGGCCACGTGCGCCACCCCTTCGACCGCGCGGCGCATGCCGAGCATGGTTGCCTGGAAGATGTTGAGGGCGTCGACCTCCTCGGAGGTCATCAGCACGACGTGCCAGGCCAGGGCGCGCTCGACGATACGCGCGTAGAGCACCTCGCGGCGCTCGGCGGTGAGCTGCTTGGAATCGTCCAGGCCGTTGATGCGTGGCCGCGCGGGGTCGAACACCACCGCGGCCACCGCGACCGGGCCGGCGAGCGGGCCGCGTCCGGCTTCATCCACGCCGGCGATGCGTGGCGAGGCGGCACGCGCCGGCGCCATGACGAACAGCGCGCCGGTCGCATCGGCGGGCGTGCCGCGCTTCATGCGGGCCGCCCGCTGGCCGGGCGCCTACCCAGCAGTTCGGCCACCGCCTCGGCGGCGCGTGCGGAGGCATCGCGGCGCAGTTCGGCGTGCAGCTTCAGGTACTTCGGTTGCAGCGCGGCCACCTTCTGCGGATGCCGGAACCAGTCCACTACCGCGGCGGCCACGCGCGCGGGCGTGCAGTCCTGCTGGATCAGTTCCGGAGCGAGATCCTCGCCCGCCAGGATGTTGGGCAGGGCGAAGCGCTGAACCTTCAGCAGGCCCAGCATCTGCACGATGCGCGCGGTGAGCGGGGCGACCTTGTAGCCGACCACCATCGGCCGCTTGACCAGCATCGCCTCCAGTGTGGCGGTGCCGGAGGCGAGCAGCACCACGTCGGCGGCGATCATCGCGGTGCGCGCACGGCCGTCGAGCAGGTGCGAGCGCAGCATCGGCAGCGCCGAACGCGAGAGATGTTCGGCCAGCACGGGTTTGACCGCGCCATTGGCAGCCGGTACCAGCACCTGCAGGCCGGGCACCTGTTCGGAGGCCTGCCAGGCGGCTTCGAAGAAGGTCTCGGCCAGGCGGTTCACTTCGCCCAGGCGGCTGCCGGGCAGCACCGCCAGCACGGGCGAAGAGGAGGAAATGCCGAGCGCGGCGCGCGCGGCATCGCGGTCGACCTGGTAGTCGATGTCGTCGGCCATCGGGTGGCCGACAAAGCGTGCGTCCACGCCATGGCGGGCGTAGATCGGCGGCTCCATCGGGAACAGGCACAGCACCATGTCCGCGCTGGCGCCGATCTTCTCGGCGCGCTTTTCCTTCCACGCCCAGACCGACGGGCTGACGTAATGCACGGTGCGGATGCCGCGCTGCTTGAGCCACTTCTCCATGCCCAGGTTGAAGTCCGGCGCGTCGATGCCGATGAACACGTCCGGTTCCCACGCCAGCAGGCGCTCGCGCAACTCGCGGCGCAGCTTGAGCAGGCGCGGCAGGTGGCGCAGGACTTCGACCAGGCCCATCAGCGACAGCTCGCTGGCGTCGAACCAGGTTTCGCAACCCGCGTTGCGCATCGCATCGCCGCCGATGCCGGCGAACTGCGCATCGGGGAAGCGTTCGCGCAGCTGCGTGATCAGTCCGGCACCGAGCAGGTCGCCCGAGGTTTCGCCTGCCACCAGCGCGATGCGCGGCGGACGCACGGAGGGCGTCGCGATCGAGGCGATGCGCGACGTGGTGTCGGGCACGGCCGTGGCCGGGTGCGGAACGCTCATCGCAGCAGCGGACGCTCCGCGTGTTCGATGAAGTCCAGCATGTCCTTCACGTCGGGGCTCTGCTCGGCCTGTTCGGCGAGCTGCACCTTGGCCTCGGCCAGCGGCAGGCCGGCGACGTACAGCGTGCGGTAGGCGCGCTTGATCGCCGCGATGCGCTCGGCATCGAAGCCGCGGCGCTTGAGGCCTTCGCTGTTGATGCCGCGCGGGCGGCCGAGCGAGTCGCTGCCCACCATGGTGAACGGTGGCACGTCGCCGTTGGTCAGTGCGCCCATGCCCAGGAACGCGTGCGCGCCGATGCGGCAGAACTGGTGGGCGCCGGCGAAGCCGCTGATGATCACGTAATCGCCCACGGTGACATGGCCGGCCAGCGTGGTGTTGTTGGAGAACACGCAGTGGTTGCCGACATGGCAGTCATGCGCCACGTGGGTGTAGGCGAGCATCCAGTTGTCGTGGCCGATGGTGGTCACACCGCCGCCGCCGCCGGTGCCGCGGTTGAGGGTGACGAACTCGCGGAACACGTTGCGGTCGCCGATTACCAGTTCGGTGCGCTCGCCGCCGAACTTCTTGTCCTGCGGCTCGCCGCCGACGGCGACGTGGCCGATGAAGCGGTTGTCGCGGCCGATGCGGGTCGGGCCGTGGATCGAGCAATGCGGGCCGACCTCGGTGTTCTCGCCGATCTCGACATCCGCGCCGATGAAGGTGAAGGCACCGACACGCACGCCGGCCGCCAGGCGGGCGGACGGGTCGATCACCGCGGTGGGGTGGATCAGGGGGGCGCTATTGCTCATCGTTCCTCCGCTGGCCTCAGCCCTTGGCACCGGCGCACATGACCTCGGCGCAGGCGACGATCTCGCCGTTGACCTTGGCCTCGCCGTAGTACCAGCCCATGTTGCGGATCAGGCGCTTCATCTGCACTTCGAGCATCAGCACGTCGCCGGGGACGACCTGCTTGTTGAAGCGCGCGTTCTCGACCTTGACCATGTAGAACAACTTCGACTGCGCGTCGCGGCCCAGGCTCAGCTGGGTCATCACGCCACCGGCCTGGGCCAGCGCCTCGATGATCAGCACGCCGGGCATGATCGGCCGGCCGGGGAAGTGGCCCTGGAAATAGGGTTCGTTGATGCTGACGTTCTTCTGCGCGACGATGCGCTTGGCCTCGACGTCGAGCTCCAGCACCTTGTCCACCAGCAGGAACGGGTAGCGGTGCGGAATCAGCTCCTGGATCTGGGTGACGTCGATCGGCAGCTGCAGGGTGTCGTCGTTCATTCGTTCTCCTTGCTCACAGCGGCGACGCGACGGGCGAGGGCATCGAGCTGCTTGAAGCGCGCGGCGTTCTTGCGCCACGTGCGGGTATCGGTCAAAGGGGTGCCGGACGAATACTCGCCCGGCTCGTGGATGGAATTGCGCACCACCGACTTGCCGGTGATGACGACCTTGTCGCAGATCTCCAGGTGGCCGACCACGCCGACATGGCCACCGAGCAGGCAATAGCGGCCGATCTTGGCGCTGCCGGCGATGCCGGTGCAGCCGGCGATCGCGCTGTGCGCGCCGATGTAGCAGTTGTGGGCGATCTGCACGAGGTTGTCCACGCGCACGTCCTCTTCCAGGACGGTGTCTTCGAGTGCGCCCCGGTCGATGCAGGTATTGGCGCCGATCTCGCAATCATCGCCGATGACCACGCCGCCGAGTTGCGGCACCTTGATCCAGTGGCCGGCGTCCATCGCCAGGCCGAAGCCGTCGGCACCGATCACGGCGCCGGGATGGATCTGCACGCGCTTGCCGAGGCGTACGCGGGTGACGAGGGTGACGCGGGCGATGAGGGTGCAGCCGTCGCCGACGACGCAGTCCTCGCCGATGATCGAGCCGGCGCCGATGACGCAGCCTTCGCCGACGATACTGCGCGCACCGATGCTGACGAAGGGGCCGATGTGGGCGTTCGCGGCGACATGGGCGGTGGGGTCGATCACGGCCAGCGGATGGATGCCGGGTTCGCGCACCGGGGCCACCTCGAACAGGGCCGAGATCTTGGCGAACGCGGTATACGGGTCCTTGGCGACCAGGGCGGTGCCGGGCGCGGCCTCGACGTCGTCGGCACGCATCACCACCACCGCGGCGCGACTGTCGGCGAGCTGGGCGCGATAGCGCGGATTGGCAAGGAAGCTGAGCTGGCCGGGGCCGGCGTGGGCGAGGGTAGCGACGCCGCGGATCTCGACGTTTCCATCGCCATGCAGTTGCAGTCCGAAGCGCTCGGCGATCTGTTGGGCGGTATAGGTGGGCATGTTCACGGGGCGAAGTTTAGCCGCTCGGGGCGTGGGGCGGGGCGATGCGGGGTGGTATGGCATGTCCGGCGGTGGGATAACCGGGCGCTGGGATAACTGTAGGAGCGGCTTCAGCCGCGACCGCTTCGGCTGGCACTTGTGCAGTTGGCTGTGGGGCGGCTGTTCCGTTGCCATCGCGCGGCGTCCGGGGGCCATGCCCTGGTGGGGGACGCCAAGAACCGCATCCATGCGGGGCTCGTAGGGCGACATCCATGTCGCCCCACGCCCCCACCAGGGCATGGCCCCCGGACGCCCGATACATTGCTGCGTGCGGCTACAAAAGCATGCATGCGCCGCGGAAGCGTGCGTGCGGCCATAAAAAAACAAAAGCCGCGACGGGCGCGGCTTGATTCCAACTGGAGCGGAGCCCCCCTTTGTTAAGGGGGGCGCGGCGAAGCCGCGGGGGATAGGCAAGGCAGACGCGGGGCCCCGAAGTTTGCGCAGCAAACTTTGGGGGCTCAACCCGCGAAGCGGGTTGAGCAGCGGGCAGTTCGTCAGAACTGCCCGCCAAAGGTGAACTGCAGGCGCTCGATTTCGTCGCCGTCTTCCTTCTTCAGCGGGATCGCGTAGCTGATCGAGATCGGGCCGACCGGGGCGCGCCACAGCAGGGCCACGCCGGTGGACACGCGCAGTTCGTTGGCCTTGAACTCGTCGGTGCCGTTGAACACGTTGCCGAAGTCCACGAACGCCGACAGGCGCGCCGACGGGCTGTCGAACAGCTTCGGGAAGTAAGCTTCGATCGAGCCGACCGTCTTCACCGAGCCACCCAGCGGCTGGCCCTTCGGATACGAGCTGGTGGCTTCCGAGCGCGGGCCCAGCGTGTTGTCCTCGAAGCCGCGCACCGAGTTCGTGCCGCCGGCGTAGAAGTTCTCGTAGAACGGCAGGCCCGAGGCGACGACGTGGCGCTTGAGGTTGCTGCCGGTGCAGTCCTGCGGCACGAATACGGTGGCGCCATTATCCAGCGTCTGGTCCACGCCGCAGATATCGCGGCTCTTGTCGCTGCCGTAGCTGTCGCCGTAGCCCAGCTCCAGGCGGGTGTTGATCACCAGCGAGGGGATGATCGGCCAGTACTTGGAGATCTGGTAGTTGAGCTTGTAGTACTCGGCGGTGGAGCCCGGCAGCGTGGTTTCCAGGCCCACGCGCTGGTACATGCCGCGGGTGGGCATGAAGTAGTCGTTGCGGGTATCGCGTGCCCAGCCCAGCTCGGTGCGCCAGGCGTGGAAGGTGCGCGTGCCCATCGCGTCGATGTAGTCGATGATCGACTTCGGGGTGAAGCCGGTGTAGGTCGTGATCTGGTTGCTGTCGATGCCGAACATCAGCGAGACGGTGTCGTTCTCGGTGATCGGCACGCCGAAGATCATCTGCGCGGCGCCGTTGGTGCTGTTGTACTGCGCGGTGTTGTAGTCGGAGTAGTCCAGTTCGCGCCAGGACAGGTTGTAGC
>Ga0310344_10000026_pt1 | contig 151875 bp, 151 predicted proteins | sample HC15DNA20200_MG_FD_203801 | JGI IMG/M metagenome (GOLD analysis project Ga0310344, IMG submission 203801) | Marine microbial communities from station ALOHA, North Pacific Subtropical Gyre - HC15-DNA-20-200_MG | ecosystem: Environmental > Aquatic > Marine > Oceanic | place: Pacific Ocean...
GCCCAGGCCGCAGCCGACTGGATGCATGCCCAGCAGCCTCAGGCCGAGGAGATGGCGGCGTGAAACAGGTTCGAAAAAATGGCGCTGGAATTCACATTAGCGCTGGACTGTCAGGATATGTTGCGGAAATGGGATCGGCGTTCCTCTGCGCCGCGCTCGGCATCGTCCCGACCGTCCGCCATGCCGATTATCTGGCGTCGTGGCTCGCGGTGCTGCGCGAGGACAATCGCGCGATCTTCCGCGCCGCCAGCGCTGCGAGCAAGGCCGCCGACTGGCTGCTGTCGCGCCACGCCGAGGCCCAAGCCGAGAGGATCGCGGCATGATCCTCCTGACCCCCGATCTGCGCTTCGCGCTGCGCGCCAACGATATCAATCGCCGCGCCGCCGGGCGCAACGAGAAGCCCGAACCCGACCCGGTGCCGGTGCTCAAACTGTTCAATCCGGTTGGCGCGGCGACATGGGTTGCGACCGAACTCTACGACGATGGCGATACGCTGTTCGGCTTGGCCGATCTTGGCTTCGGATGCCCGGAACTCGGTGTGTTCAGCCTGTCGGAGATCGCCAGCGTCCGCTTGCCATTCGGGCTGGGGATCGAGCGCGACCTCTCTTTCGCCAGCATCCATCCGATTTCGGCATGGACCGCAGCGGCGCAAGTGGCCGGTTCGATACAGGCTGCCGAACAGATTTTGCGACGGACGGCGCGCCCGTCCAGCGACGAGCTTCCGCCAACGGGCGGCTGACGCGCGGCGCGTTTTCGCCGCATCGTAAGCCGGTCCGCCATCCCGGAAAGAACAACGGACCGGCACTCACAAGGAGTGACGACCATGAAACTAGACTTTATCGACCGTGGCAAGCTGTCGGTCAGCAAGACCAACATGCGCTATACCAAGAAAGCACCGGACGTGTCGGATATCCTGCCGACCGTCCGCAAGCGCGGCATCATCGTGCCGCTGCTGGTCCGCCCCAATTGCAGTCCCGAAGCGTTCGAGATCGTCGCGGGCGCGCGCCGATGGACAGCCGATGGCATCATATTCGGCGAAGGCATCGACCACGGGCCGCTGCCCTGCGCCATCCTTGAGGACGGCGACGACGCCGACGCCATCGAGGCGTCGATGATCGAGAATATGGCGCGATTGGACGCCGACGAAGTGACCCAATGGGAGAATTTCGTGCGGCTGGTGAAGGAGGGCCGCAGCGTCGAGGATATTTCAGCGACCTTCGGCCTCCCCGAATTGATGGTCAAGCGCGTGCTCGCGCTCGGCAATCTGCTGCCGCGCATCCGCGACCTGTATCGCCACGAGAAGATCGACGCCGCGACCGTCCGCCACCTTACCTTGGCGAGCAAGAGCCAGCAAAGGGCGTGGCTGGCGCTCTACGACGACCCTGACAACTACACGCCGACTGGCCACCAGTTGAAGGCGTGGCTGTTCGGCGGGCAGTCGATCAAGGCGGCCCATGCGCTGTTCGACGTCGAGGCTTGTCGGGTTGCGACCGTCGCCGACCTGTTCGGCGAGGACCGCTATGTTGCCGACGCCGATGCCTTCTGGACGGCGCAGAACGCGGCGATCGAGGCCAAGCGTGCCGACTATCTCGATGCCGGATGGAGCGATGTGGTGATCGTCCCGCCGTCCGAGCATTTCCAGTCGTGGGAATATGAGCGGGCGGCGAAGCGCAAGGGCGGGCGCGTCTATATCGCCGTGCGGTCGAGCGGCGAGGTCACCGTCCACGAAGGCTATGTCACGCGCAAGGAAGCGCGTCGCATCGAGCGCGGCGAGGCACCCGACACCGGCCAGAAAACCGCCCGGCCCGAAGTCACCAGCACGATGCAGACCTATATCGACCTGCATCGCCACGCCGCCGTCCGCGCTGCGCTCACCGGCCATCCCAAGGTCGCGCTGCGCTTGCTGGTCGCGCATGTCGTCACCGGCTCGCACCTGTTCAGGGTGACACCCGAGCCGCAGACGACGCGCAACGACGAGGTCCGCGAGTCGGTCGAAACCTGCAAGGGCGAAACCACGTTCGACGAGAAGCGGCGGGCGGTGCTGGACCTGCTCGGCTTCTCCGCCGAGGAACCGACCGTGACCGGCGGCAATGGCGACGACTTCGGCCTGGCAGGTGTGTTCCTGCGCCTGCTCGACTTGCCCGACCGTGCGGTGATGGACGTGATCGCCATCGTCATCGGCGAAGCGCTGGCCGCAGGGTCCGCCGCCGTCGAGGCCGCCGGGCTGCACATCGGCGTCGATATGGCCGATTGGTGGCAGGCCGACGCGGCGTTCTTCGAGCTGATCCGCGACAAGGAGGTGCTGGGGCGGATCGTCGCCGAGGTCGCGGGCGAAACCGTCGCCAGCGCCAATGCGGGCGAGAAGACCAAGACCTTGAAGAAGATCGTGCGCGATCATCTCGACGGTGCGGACGGGCGGCGCAAGGTCGAGCGCTGGGTGCCGAAATGGATGGCGTTCCCGCCCGCCGCCTACACCGTGCGCGGCGGCGTCGGCACGGTCGCGGCCCACGCCAAGGTTGCAGCCGCCCGGCCCGCCGATGACGAGCCCGACCCAACCGCACCGCCCGCCGTCGCGCAGCCGCACGACGAAGAACGGCTCGCGGCCTGACCCTTTGACGGGGTGGCGGCACCGCCGCCGCCCCGTCTTCTCATGGAGGGGAACACCGCTCCCGAACGCCCGAGCTATCGGTTCGAACAGCAAGTCGGCAGGCCGGCGCTGCGCCGCTCGACCTGGTCCGCCTGCGGCACCTGCCGCTCGTACCGGCGGGCGCGCAAGAAAGCGGCGGGGCTGTGCCGCCCGTGTCGCATCGTCGAGTTGCGCGTCGTTTGGCGCTCGGTCACGATCGCCTAGATCGTCACCCGGACAAAAAAATCGCGCCGCGCGCCTCCGCCGTTCCGGCGTCGGCGCGCGGCGTTTTCATGTTTGGCAGTGCGGTCGCTCCAATAGTTAGGCCCCGAGCCGGATCTTAAGTTGCCGGCCCCAATTGGCCGGCGCGGCGCAAATCATTCCATCTCCCCCCTCCTTTATTCGCGCAGATTTGGACCTATTACGGGTTGCCGCGCGCCGCCATTCTGGCACCCTCGACTGCGTCGAGTCGCAGGGGCATCGCTCGGCACATGGGGGGCTAGGACGATGAAGCGTGGCGTGTCGATGGTGGCGGTGGCTGCCTTGCTTTCGGGTTGCGTGTCGTCGCTGGCGGTCCAGCCCTACAAGCCGGGTACCGCGCAGGTCGGCTATCCCTACCGGCTCCGTCTCACCCAATATCAGGTGACGCTGACCTGGCGCGTCACTGCCTGCGATCCCGCCGCCGGCCCCAACCGACTCAAGATCAAGATGTCGGCCGAGACCAAGGAAACCACCGCGCTCGACCCCGAGCAATTCTACGTGATCGATCCGCGCTCGCTCCAAGGACTGTTCCGCACCACCGAATTCACCATGGAATGGTACGAGGACCGCACCCCCAAATCGATCACGTCCGACATCGACGACCAGACCGGCGTCGCGATCGGCAATGTCCTGCAAGGCGTCGCCAAGCTCGCGGCGGTCGGCCTCGCGCCTGCCGGCGCCGGCCCGGTCGCCTGCTCGAAGGACGTCACCGACGCGCTGGCCGCGATCAACGGCGTCAAGGGCGATCCCAGGCATCCGGGCCAGAAGGCGGTCACCGAAAAGGCTCAGAAGGCGGTCGACGACCAGACCGCGACGCTGACCGCGATGAACGCCGCCGCGACCACGATGGGCGCGATGATCGACAACCAGACGCGCCGCAACCTGGGACAGGCGCGCGCGCATCTCGAGGCGCTGACCGCTGTCCTCGCGATCGAGCAGGCGAAGCTCAAGGAGCTGAACGACGTCCTGACCGACACCAAGACCGTCACCTGGCCGGAGACCGGTTCCGACTTCGCGAGCACGGAAGGTTACAAGCCGTCAAAGGCGGCGGCGACCCGCTGGAATCTCGACACCAGCGACACGTCGGCGATGATGTTCCTTCGCCTGACCCCGCTCGACGAACCCGGTCTCGTGCCCGCGTCGGCGCCGGTGGTTGCAACGCCCGTTCCAGCGCCGGCCGCACCGCCGGCGGCCGATGGCGTTCCCGATCTCGGCGCACCGCCCGCCAATCCGCCAGCCCCGGCGCCCGCGCCGCCACCGACCCCTGCGCCGTCTCCGGTCACGCCCGCCGTCTACCGCGCGCCCAAAAATATTCCGGGGCTGCCCTATCGCGAGCCCGGCCGCGTGCGGCTCGACATTTGCCGCGGCGGCCCGTGCGACGGCACGCCCGAGCAGCTCGACGCCGCCGATCGCCTCGTCGCGACCACCAAGGGTCTCGCGCTGCAAGCCGGCACGATGATGTATCTGCCGTTCCGCGCGCAGACCTTTGCGCACATCAAGAACAGCGCCGGCTTCGCCCAATCGGGCGTGCTCACCTCAGCCGGCACCAGCCAGTTGCGCGGCGCCGGAACCGGCGTGACCGAGGCGATCAAGACCGGCGGCGAACAGGTCGGCGCGATCGTCGACGCCGACCGCGCCGCCACAACCAAGCGGCTGAACGCCGCCGCCGATGAAGCCAAGGCGCGCAAGGCGCTGGCCGATGCCGAGGCGGCGTTGAAGCCCGCCGCCAATGCCGACGCGCTCGCCCAGATTGCCGCGTTCCAGACCGAGGCGACGCTCGCGTCGGCCGAAAAGAGCAAGCTCGACGCGCAGGCCGCGCTCGCCGCGACCAAGGCGACGCTCGGCCAATGAGCGACGATGCCGAATGGATCGGGCTTGACGCGTTCGATCCTGCCGCGCTCGCCGGCCCGCCCGACATTGCGATCGATCGGGCCGTTCCCGCGAACCGCCCCTTCTTTCGCCGGCTGAAACGCGCCGCGCCCGACTGGACCGTCATCGAGCGCGCGCACGATCCGTTTTCCTTTGCCGTCAAGCGCCGGACGCGGACCTTCCGGCCGCCGGGAAAGCCGCTGCGGAACCACGAATTCGAGGTCTTTTCCGCGCCGCCGTCGCATTGGGACTGGCGCGAGCAGGCGGCGATCGCGACCCCGCTCGACCAGCAGCAATGCAATTGCTGCTCGGCCTTCGCGATCGCGGCAATCATGACCGATCTCGGCTCGATCCGCGCCGGCAGCGCCCGCGCGCCGCTCTCGCCGGGCCATCTCCATTGGTGCATTGGCGGCGCGGCCTGCCAGACCGCGCTTGCGCCCGACAGCCTCGCGGCCGCCGCCGTCCAGCATCCGGTCGCGCTGCTGCAGCCGGGCGACTTCCCGTTCAATCCGGCGGCGTGTCCCGCTGCCCACGGGGTCGGCCGCCTCGCCGGGGCGCGCAGCTTGTTCACCGCCAATGACGCTGTCCAGGCGCTGCGCAGCGGCCCGATCCTCACCGTCATGGACCTCTATGACGACTTTTGGTCACACTATGGCGGCGGCGTGTATCGCCGCCGGTCACAGCGCTATCTGAACGCGCATACGATCGCGATCATCGGCTACGACGCGCAGCAGCAATGCTGGTTCGTCAAGAACAGCGAAGGCCCGGGCTGGGGCGAAGGCGGCTTCGCGCGCATCGCCTTCGGCGAATGCCGCATCTTCACCAACGGCGGCCATGGCGGGCTCGCCCTGCAGCTCGCCTGAGCCACGCCCGACTTTCCTTCTGATCCGCCGACGGTCCTGCTAGAGCGCGGCGATGACCGCGTCGCCCGCCGCCCTTGTCGCCGATCTCGCCGCGCCGGGGCGCATTCTCGCCTTTTGCGACGAGACCGACCTCACCCTTGAGGCGACCACGACAATGGTCGCCGACATCCATTGCCACGTCGCCGTCGTGATCCCGTCCGACGACTATGGCGCGCTTGCGGCGTCGCTGAGCGCCGCGCTCGCGGGCTTCGGCGTCGCCGAGTTTCACGCCACCGACATTGTCAACAACGGCAAGAGATCGGTCTGGCGCGAGCGCGCCAAGGCTGACCGGCTCGCCGCGCTTCAGATGATCTGCGACGCGCTCTGCGTATCCGGCGCGCACCTCTATTATGTGCATATCGCCAAGTCCCAATATGACGGCTTCGCCGCCGCGCTGCCGCCGGGATCACTCGATCCGGACCACAAGGTCGGGGTCAAGACCCGCTTCCGCGAGCTGATCGCAGACCTGCTCGACACGCCGACGGCGGCGATCGTCGTCGCCGACAAGGAGAAGAATACGCAAGGCGTCGGGCGCGCTGCCTTCGACGGCAGCGGCCATCTTCTGGGCGGCGGTATTCTGCTCGCGCATTCGCACGACGTCCCCGGCTTGCAGCTTGCCGACATCGCCGCGTATGTGGTCGGCCGCTATCTGCGCCGCCGCGACCGCATGGTCGCGGTGTCGGATGAAGCCGACCTCGATGATTTCGACAGGGTGGTAGCCGAGACCGTCGGCCGCCTCCACGGGCGCTTCCATTCGTTGCTGAGCGACCCGCCCCTCCATTGCCGGGCGGCGTGATCGATCGGGCATCATGCCCGGCGCCGGATGACTTTCTTGGTCGCGCCGCAGATCGCGCAGGGTTCCAGTCCACGTTCAAAGCCGTTGCTTCCCGCCAACTCGCGCGTCTTATGATTGGCATGCTGGCGAACCGACAGGCCGAGCCGCTCGGTGATGCAATCGTCGCAGACCGCCTCGGGCGATAGCCGCCCGATCAACGCGCGTACCTGGTCCAGAACCGTCGTCATCACGCCCCCTGCGCCTGTTCTCTATAGGCTGGGCTGGCGGCGGTTCAAAAGCGAACTGGCACCCTCAGCTGCGGATAACGGCAACCTGCGCCACACCGCGCGCATTTCCAACTCTTGATCGGACCGACCGCTTTCCGGCTCCTCGGGCGCATGACCTGGGACGGCCGGGTCCCCGCGAAACCATCGCGGAAGAACTGATTTCCCCGGCCAGCTGCGCCGGCCTCCTCGCGGGCGCTTCGCTCCAAATCAGCCCGCCGCTCCGGTCCTCCGCTGGCGCTGCGGCCCTGCCGGGTTCGCGCGTCCCCTCACACCGTCCCTTTGGTCCGCCCATCGCCCGGAAGCGGTTCGGGCGAGTGATCAAGGAGATGAGAAATGCCTGCAATCGGTTATGTGCAGCGCCAGTCCGACGGCAGCTTCAAGGGTTCGATCAAGACGCTTTCGGTCAACGCCGACATCCAGATCGTCCCCAATCGCGGTAAGACCGGGGAGCAGCCCGACTATCGGGTGCTGGCCGGCAGCGTCGAGTTGGGCGGCGGTTGGGTTCGCACCGGCGAGGTCAGCCAGCGCGAATATGTCCGCCTCGCGATGTCCGCGCCCGAACTCGGACCGCGCACCCTCTACGCCAATCTCGGCCGCGCCGCCGGGCAGGATGACGACGACGCCTGCGCCATCATCTGGAACCCCGGCGACTGACGGACACGGCCCCGCGTCCGACCGACGCGGGGCCGCCCGACGCAGCCTTCGCACTGGCGGGACGGGCCGCGCCTGTGCGACGATTGCGGATGGATCACGCTACCGATTCCTTCGCGTCCCACGCGGCCTCAGCGCCGATTGGCGTGCATATCGTCCACCAATATTACCCGGGCTTCATCGACGTGCTCCCGAACACCCTGTATCTGGTCGACGGTGCGGGACTGCGCGGCGGCGTGCATGTTCTTCGCCATGTCCGACCGCTTGTCGTCACCGACTTCCTCAACAGCCTCACTCGGTTCGAAGGGGAGGACGGCGCGGTATATACGCGCCTGGAGCGGCCCATCGGTGACATCGACGATGCCTCCAATGTCGTCGACGCCAAGGGTTTTGAGGGCCGAAGCGCGCCCACGATCGCGATCGAGAAGGGCCGCGACGGGCGCATTTTCTATCAGGATGTTTTCACCGAACTGCAGACGCTGACGGAGATTACGGAGCCGGAGTCCTCCGCCGGCCTCCTTGCCCATGATCGGCTGGTCGGGCGCTTCGTTGCCGCCTACCGCTTCCTGCACAAGGATCCCCGGCTCGAAATGCCGTCCGCCGTCCCGATCGAAACCACGCCGCTCCGTGTGGGGCACTATCTCTATTCGGCGAAGGAACGCGAGCTGCCGTTCGATCAGCGGATCGCCGAGGCGTGGCCGAATGAACTGCATCTCTCGATCGCAGCGCTCGGCCGGGGCGTCCGGTCGCTGCGCGATCACGATGTCGCACCCGAACTGCTCGAAAAGCGGTCCCGCGACCTGAACGCCTACCTCTGCAACGGCTTCGCCTTGAGTGAGAATCTGCTCGAACTCGAACGCCTGGTCGATCTCGCCTTTGGTGGTGGCCGTCGCCGTGCCGCGATCGTCGAGGCGGTCTCGCTCCTCGAAGTCGGCCTGTTGCAGGCTCGAGACCGCTTACCGGCTGGTCAGCGCGCCAAAAGCTCCGGCAATCTCACGCCCGACGATCTGACACTCAAGATGCTCGTCAATCGTGTGCTGCCGCACCTGCTACGCCATTTTGATGGCGAACCCGGCCCGCTCATCAAACGCGCAAACGAGCTACGCACGATCCGCAACAACGTCGTCCACCAGCGTCATGAGCCGACTGCCGAGGAGGTCAATCACGTCCTGTCCGTCGTCCATACGACCTTGGCGATTCTCGAACTCCCCGATCAATTCAAAGGCAATTGGAAACGGAAGACTTCTGCCTAGCCATGCCGTCACTGCTTGAACCAGCCCTAGGCAGCGCGTCTTTTGCTGGGTTGGTCGCGTAACGGCAGATACAGCAGCTTGAAATAATCCTCGGCGAGCTGTCGCGCGATGTCGGGCAGGAGCTTGGTGACCGTGCCGGTAAATGCCTTGCCGCAAAAGATCGGCTTGCCTGGCGCGCCTTTGGCGCGTGACTGAAACACCTCGAACATGGTGCGCCCAAGCCTGTTGCTGTCGGACCCGCTGACATGCTCGTCGCAATCGGAATCGATCGTGATGCAGTCCCATTCGAGTTCGGCATACTGGCGTGCCATCCTGACCATGATCATCGGTCGATTGCGGGCCTGGCAAGCATGGAAATGCCGGTCGTTGGCAGCGCGATCGCCTCGCTTGAAGAACGTGTAGGGCGTGTCGCCGAGTATCTTTTCGGTGATCGCTTCTTCGAACGGGGGTGTCGGTACGTCAGCATAGCCAAGCTCGGTGAGCCGCGCAGTGAACCGCAACGATGTCGCGTCAACCACCGCTGGCGGCTTACTGCCCTTGCCGGCGAGGACCGCACGCAGCGCGGCATGCGTCTGGAACCCCAGCCCTGCGGCGAGTGCTTCGGTCAGATGCGCCGAACGGACTGCAGGCAGTGTCGTCCGCAACGCGGCTTTGGCGGCATCGATATTGTCGTCGGTCAGGATGAAAATAGGCATGGCAAACCGTCCTCGTCTGAAGGCCGCTTATCGCCGATTACAAGACGGCCCGAGGGTCCGGCTTTGGCATCTTCTAGTCATGCTCTGCTTTGACCCGGCGACAGGTCTGGTGAGAGGAACCGCGGCGCCATCATAGTATGGCGAGCGGGTTCGGCAAGTCGATCGTTGGGAGGGGCTCGTCTCGGCAAGACCCAGCATGACGGCCGCCGAAGCGGCTATCAAGGCCGGCGGCACCTCCAATTTTGCCGCGATATGGGGCGCGCTTCGCACGCGCTTTTGTTCGTTTCCAGCGCAACAAAATCGGTTCCTCCGCCGCCGCTTCGCGGTGCTCCGGCTGCGCCTCCGCAGCCCTGACAGTCACTTCGCCGACCGTCGTCGGACTTCTGTCCTTGATGATGAGGACGCAGAAATGGAGGTTCTCATGAGCATGATGCAGACCATCGGCATGGCGTCGGACCGGGTGATGGCCGCGTTGATTTCGGGGCTCGAAATCGAGTTCGGACGGGGTGCGGGAGAGGCTTTGGCGCATCGGTTTCTCGAAGCGGAAGAGGTCGATTTTCACTGGGATGCGCGCGTTTCGGAGCGCTGGATCGGCAGCTACGAGAGTCTGGATGACGCGGGTCTGGAACTGGATCGCGTCCGGATTTTCGGGCGGTTGGACGGCAAATGGTTCGTCGCGGTGATGATCGTCGATGGCGATGGCAATGCGCACGGCATGATGGGCAAGCGCATATTCGGGCGTGAGCGGGAGGCCTTGGCAGCGTTCGCGCAGGCATGATCATGGCTGGATCGGAGGGAGCGGCGCTCGGACAGGGCGTCGCTCTTCTTTTTTGCCTCGGCTTGCCTGGGAAAGTCGGAGGGAAAAGGTGCGATGGCGAGGTTTTGAGGGGGATGAGGCGTAAGGCAAGATGAAGCAATGGTGCCGGTCTTCGCCCGGGCGCCATAAGCTATTGTCTGCACATCGTTTTTCTTGAGTCCGTTGGCACCAATCGGCTGGCCGTGGTGCCATGCCACGCTCAAAGCCGCAGGAATCCGCGTTAAATTTGGCACCGGTTTTCATGTCTCCAGCGCGGAGTCATGCTTCGCCTCACCCTGCTTTTTCCGGTGTCCGGCATGTTCAACGACGACGATTTCGAACCCCGCCTTGGGCGCATGCGCGCCAAGGGCAGCAAGCAGGGACGCAAGTTCCTGTCCAAGGTTCTCGCGGCCGCCAATCTCGCTCGCGGCGGCGCGGCGGGACATGGCAGGCGCAGCCGTTTCGACGGCAGCCGCATCGGGCGCGGCTCGGGCGTCGGCCGGGTGCTCGGCAGCCGCGATCACTATGCGGCGTTCCGGGCGCGCCGCGTCATCATCAAATCGCGGATCGTGAAACTCGCCGGCAAGGGGCTCGCCGCGGCGCGCGCCCACATGCGCTATGTCGAGCGCGACGGCACGACCCGCGACGGCGGGCGCGGCCAGCTCTATGGCGCCGACGCCGACAAGGTCGAGGGCAAGGCGTGGCTCGACCAGGCACAGGGCGACCGCCACCAGTTCCGGTTCATCGTCTCGCCGGAGGACGGCGCGGAGTATGACGACCTCAAGGACCTGACCCGGCGGCTGATGGCGCGCATGGAGGAGGATCTCGGCACGAAGCTCGATTGGGTGGCGGTCGATCACTTCAACACCGGACACCCCCACACCCACATCATCCTGCGCGGCAAGGATGACCGGGGCAAGGACCTGATCATCGCCCGCGAATATATCACGCAGGGCATGCGCGAGCGCGCGGCCGAACTGGTCGATCTCGATTTGGGGCCGCGCACCACCGACGCGATCCAGGGCAAGCTGCGCGGCGAGGTCGATCAGGAGCGCCTGACCAGCATCGACCGCAGCTTGCTGCGCGACGCCGATGCCGGCCGGCTCGTGAGCTCGGGCGCAAGCGATGCATTCGACCAGACCATGCGTATGGGCCGGCTGCGCAAGCTCGAGCGCCTTTGCCTTGCCGCGCAGTTGGGCGCCTCGACCTGGCGGCTCGCTCCCGATCTTGCCGATACGCTCAAGCGCATGGGCGAGCGCGGCGACATCATCCGCACGATGCAGCGTGCCTTCACCACGCGAGGGGCAGCGCCGGCGCTCGCCGATCAGGCCATCTACGATCCTGCCGCGGCAGACGTCCGGCCGCTGGTCGGCCGCGTGATCGAACGCGGCCTGTCGGACGAGCTCAACGACCGCCAATACCTGCTGGTCGAGGCGACCGATGGCCGCACCCATTATGTCGAGATCGGCAAGGGCGAGAATGTCGAGCCGCACACGACCGGGGCGATCGTGCGGATCGAGCCGATGTCGGTCGGCATCCGCGAAGCCGACCGCATCGTTGCCGCTGTCGCAGCCGCCAACGACGGACGCTACGATGTCGATGCGCATCTTCGCCATGACCCGTCCGCGACCGAGGCGTTCGCCGAAACCCATGTGCGCCGTCTGGAGGCAATGCGGCGGCTGACCGGCGGCGTCACGCGCGAGGCTGACGGGACATGGATCATCGCGCCCGATCATCTCGATCGTGCCACCGTCTACGAAGCGGCACGGGCGAAGGACCGGCCGGTGGCGGTCGAGACGCTTTCACCGCATCCGCTGGAAAAGCTGATCGGCGCCGACGCCTCAACCTGGCTCGATCGGGAATTGGTGGGCGGCGATCCGGCGCCGCTGCGCGATGCCGGCTTCGGGCATGATGCGCGCGACGCACTGGCGGGTCGGCGACAATGGTTGATCACGCAAGGGTTCGCGGAAGAAGCCCAAGGGACCACAACCTATCGATCTGACATGATTGCGGCACTTCAGCGGCGCGAACTGCTGCGCGTCGGCGCTCAGCTGTCGCACGAGTTGGGGATGCCGTTCGCGGAGACGGAACCGGGAGCGCGCGTGAGCGGCATCTATCGCCAGGCGGTCGATACGATGAGCGGGCGGTTCGCGCTGGTCGAGAAATCGCGCGAATTCACGCTGGTCCCGTGGCGGCCAGTGCTCGATCGTCATGTCGGCAAGGGCGTGTCCGGTATCATGCGCGGCGACGGCATCAGCTGGAGCTTCGGTCGCGGACGAAGCGGGCCGGGCATTTCCTAGCCTGACATGGGCGCATTCATTCCGCGCTGGGCTTGTATTTGATGGTACCCCTCACTTTGAAGCTGTTCATACAGGGATCGCCTTTACGGCGGCCGGCAGGCGTGCCCTCGTCGCCGTTGCACGGATATGACTGATCTACGTCGGTAATCTTGGCGCCATAGGTGTGGTTGCGGAGGAATGTCCCGAAATCGAAGCCACCGCGCCGGCAGCGATCATTTGGACAGGGGATGAATGACGTCGCAGATGCACTGGTAAAGTGCAGCGGACGCTGTCCTCGCACATTGTACCAGCCCCATGGATTGTCATCGATTGTGAAGTCGATCGCTTCCACGTTGGGAAAGGCCTCGCCGAAGTTGCCTGTCCTATTTGCCAGCCATGGCGTTGTCTTACCCATACAGCCTCCTAGTTTCGCCAAGTCTGGCGCAACTCTTGGTCGAACCAGCGCTCAGCATCTTCGAGTGCTCCCATCGTGGATCGGAACACGAAGTAACCCGAATAACCCTGTTCTTCGGCCCAGCGCCTGAAGGCGGAGAAAGACGGCTGCTCGGCGGAGCCCACGGCAATGCCGGCAGCCTCCGCCCATTGGTGAACCAGAGTGCGGATAGCCGGTTCTGCCTCTGTACGCTTCATTGGTGATCTTCCTCGTCATCGGACAAAGTACTGTCTTCCATATCCGGACGGCGTGCACAGCCGCCCGGCAGCTAGGGCTTCCGGATCAGCGAGACGTTGAGCGATCGCAGCGCTGGTTCAAGGTCAGCAAGGCGGACGAGATCGACGACCGAGCAAGCCGGATCGAGCTTCGAGCTGGTTGCCCGATCATAGACAGCCACGCACTCGGCGTTCGTGATCCGCGACATATAGACGATGCCGTCAAAGTCGGTGGTATCGTACAATTCCTGGCTGAACCGGCGCCCGGATTGCTGTGCCCTGCCGCGCACGGCGTTGGTCGGCACCCCCAACCGGCTTGCGCCGCTCGCGCGCAGGTCCAGAAGTTTCAATGGCGTGAGCGACATCATGCTCGCGATGACGGATTGCTCGACATCCTCTTCGAGCAGCTCGCGTTTCTGCTTCCCTTGGTAGCGGTCGCGAATGATCGCTTCGGCGAGCGCAGTCTGCAAATCCTGAGCGACGTAAAGCAGCTTGAAGCTGTCGGTCGGGCTGGCGAAGCGTGTCTTGCCATAACCCATGCCGGTCGGTGACGCGCGATGCGCCGCGTCCATGATGCGCAGATAGCCGGTCACGTCGATGCTGACGGCCAATTTCCGCAATATGGCCTTGTCGAGCGTCACGGGCGATCGAAGACAGTCCGGGCCGCTTCCACGACCTCCTTGCGACGATCCTGTTTGAGCAGATCGATCGGGCGCTTGTCGCCAAGCAATGGGCTGGGCTTCACCATCCAGAACCAGGCCCGGCGTGGGCTATCGACGATATCGAGAATATCGCGAATGCCCTGCGCCGGCCGCCCGTCGACAAACTGTGCAAGCGGGAAAACGTGCTTGCGCGCGCCCTTGAGCAAGGCGACCACTTCGCCGCGACGCTGCCAGTCGTGGAGCGTCGAGCGGGCAATCCCCATGTCCTCCATAAGCGCGCTCGATCCAGCCAGGGGACCAGCCCAATCCGCGAGCGGAATATCGATCGCATAGTCGGCGAGCCTGCGGCGCCCTTCCTCGATATCCACCAGCTCGCCAAAGCCCGTGCCCTTGCGAGACTCGATCTCGACAGGAGCCGGAATCTCGATCCGGCCCTTTGCGTTGTCGTCGCGTGCCCAGGCCGCGATCATGTCGGCCAGGTCGCCGCTCCGGCTCTTCAACCGCTTCTGCTGGGAAGGCGACAGTCCGACCACCGCGGCGGCTACCGTTGCGACAATCTGCGCCGTATTGGCCGCCGCCGCCTTGGCGAGGCTCGGCTCGTAGCGGGTGAGCGCGTCGCTCACCTCGCTCGCCACCAGCTTGCGCACGCCTGCGCGGGCATTGGCACTCTGCAATTGCGTCGCCATGAGTCTCGTTCCTTTTCGGAATCCGATATAGCGACGTTCATCCGTTTTGTCCAGAATGTCCGGTTTGTACGAAAGTCAGTTCGCCCGTGTCTAGCCCATCGGTCCGAGGTCAGGCGGGAATAGCGACGGCTGCGCAGACGATCGCAAGCCAGGTTCGTCGAAGTGGATATCGAAGCAGCGCAGGCGTTCGGCAAGCTGGCGCGCAACATCCGCGACCGCCGCGCCCCGTCGATAACGATCGGAATTGCTCAGATCGCCCAACAGCCGGGGCGCAGTGCCTGCCAGTGCGACCTCCAGATGGAGAGAAAGTGCCTCTTCGTCGATTCGTGCCATAGAGACATGAGAACAAATAAGGAACGACGAGTCAATTCCATATTGGGGCGTCGCTCATGGTGGCGCGAGCCGCGCTGAGCTGCGTCCCGGCGCTTCGAGACCGTAATTTCCCAACGGGCCGAACGGATCGATTTTTGTGGGCATGAACCCGAATGGCCTTTCCGCCCTTCGGGCGGAGCGCCCAAATGACCCCGACCAAGCTGCTTATCGGTCAGATTATCGTGGTGTTCGCGATCGTGATCGCCGGTCTGTGGGCGGCGACGCAATGGGCGGCGGCGATGCTCGCCTATCAGCCGCAGCTCGGGCTCCCCTGGTTCACCCTGTTCCACACGCCGATCTATCGGCCCTGGGCGATCTTCCCGTGGTGGTATCACTACGACGCCTACGCACCGCAGGTTTTCGACAAGGCGGGCGTGATTGCCGGCGCCAGCGGGTTCGTCGGCTGCGCTGCCGCAATCTTCGGGTCACTGTGGCGCGCGCGGCAGCAGCGCCACGTCACGACCTACGGTTCGGCGCGCTGGGCCGAGGCCCGCGAGATGGAACGCGCCGGTCTGCTCGGCGATGCCGGTGCCTTTCTCGGTCGCCACCATGGCCGCTACCTGCGCCATGACGGCCCCGAGCATGTGATGGCGTTCGCGCCGACCCGCTCGGGCAAGGGCGTCGGCCTGGTCGTACCAACCCTGCTGAGCTGGACCGGCTCGGCGGTCATCCACGACATCAAGGGAGAGAATTGGCAGCTCACCGCCGGCTGGCGTTCGCGCTTTTCGCACGCCCTGCTTTTCAATCCGACCGATGCACGATCGGCGCATTACAACCCGCTGCTCGAAGTCCGCCGCGGCGAGAACGAGGTCCGCGACGTCCAAAACATCGCCGATATCCTGGTCGATCCCGAAGGGGCGCTCGAACGCCGCAACCATTGGGAGAAAACCAGCCATTCGCTGCTGGTCGGGGCGATCCTGCATATCCTCTATGCCGAGGAAGAGAAGACGCTCGCCCGCGTAGCGACCTTCCTGTCCGACCCGCAGCGTCCGTTCGTGGCGACGCTCAAGCGGATGATGACGACCAATCATCTCGGCACGACCGAGAATCCGCAGGTCCATCCCGTCATCGCGTCGGCGGCCCGCGAAGTGCTCAACAAGTCTGACAATGAGCGCAGCGGCGTGCTCTCCACCGCGATGTCGTTTCTCGGGCTTTATCGCGACCCGACCGTCGCCGAGGTCACCTCGCGCTGCGACTGGCGCATCGCCGATCTCGTTGAGGCGGCGCAGCCTGTCTCGCTCTACCTCGTCATCCCACCTTCGGACATCAGCCGCACCAAGCCGCTCGTGCGCCTGATCCTCAACCAGATCGGCCGCCGGCTGACCGAGCGGCTCGACGGTGCCGGGACGGCGAACCGCAAGCACAAGCTTCTGATGATGCTCGACGAGTTTCCGGCGCTGGGACGGCTCGACTTCTTCGAGACGAGCCTTGCCTTCATGGCTGGCTACGGCGTGCGCGCCTTCCTGATCGCCCAGAGCCTCAACCAGATCGAGAAGGCTTACGGCGAGCACAATTCGATCCTCGATAACTGCCATGTCCGTGTCGCGTTCGCGACCAATGACGAACGCACCGCCCGCCGTATCTCGGACGCTCTCGGTACCGCCACCGAGCAGCGCTCCATGCGAAACTATGCCGGCCACCGCCTCGCACCCTGGCTCGCGCATGTCATGGTCAGCCGGCAGGAGACCGCACGGCCGCTGCTGACGCCCGGAGAGGTGATGCAGCTTCCGCCCGCCGACGAGCTGGTGCTCGTGTCCGGGCTGTCGCCGATCCGCGCGCAGAAGCTGCGCTATTATGAAGACCGCAACTTCACGTCGCGGGTCGCGCCGCCGCCCGCACTTGTCGACGGCACCTATACCGACAAGCCCAAGGCGCGTTCCAACGATTGGGGCGGCTTCGCCCGCCGGCCCGATACGCGCCTCGTCATCGCCGAAGACGCTGTTGAGGCTGAAGCCGAAGATGGTGGCCTCGAGCACCAGCGCCATCCGGGCCTTGCCGAGGAAGCGCCCACGACATCCGAGCAGCCGAAGCAGCTCGATTTGCTTGCCGCCGATCAGGACGAAGGCGATCTCGCCGCCGACCAGCGCGCCATGGACCGCGCCCGCGGGCTGAGCGCGGTCGCGCGTGGCTATGGCATCGACGAAGCCGGCGGGCGCGACCTGCTGCCGGGGCTCTGAGCGATGAAGTTTCGCCAGAACCTCTATATCGACCAGGCGCTCAGCGATGCGCTCGACGACCTTGCGCGCAAGCCGGGGACGAACAAATCGCAGATCGTCAGCGACGCGCTCGCTGCTTACCTGGCGCGCAAGGGCACCAAGGAGATCGACGACCTGCTGAAGGGCAGGCTCGATCGCATCTCACGCGAGATCGGCCACGCGCGGCGTGACATCGAGGTGCTGCTCGAAAGCCTGTCGCTGTTCGTCCGCTATCAACTGACCGTAACCGCGCCATTGCCGGAAGCAGACACCGCGGCACGCGCCGTCGGACGCGAGCGGTTCGAGGCCTTCGTCAATCAGGTCGGCCGGCAGATTGGATCGGGCAAACGCTCGATCGGCTCGATCGAAGATGCAGAGGCGGGGCGATGAGCGAGACGCTTTCCGCTGATCGTCGCCGCGCGATGCTGCGCACCGCAATGGGGCCGACCATCGCCACCGCACTCGCCGATCCGGCGGTCATCGAGATCATGGTCAATCCCGACGGCGCGCTCCGGCTCGACCGGCTTGGCGAAGGGCGAACCGATACCGGCACGCGCTACGATCCGGCTCAGGTCGAGCGGATCATCCGCTTGGTCGCAAGCCACGCCCGCACCGAAGTCCACGCCGCGTCTCCGATCGTGTCGGCCGAGCTGCCGCCGCACGGCGAGGGCGCAGGCGAGCGGTTCGAGGGGGTTCTGCCGCCGGTCTGCCTCGCACCCTGCTTCTCGATCCGCAAACCCGCGGCGAAGATCTATACGCTGCTCGATTATGTGACCGACGGCATCATATCGGCCGACGCCGCGCGGCTGCTGTCGCGGGCCGTCGTCGATCGGAAGAACATCCTGGTCGCGGGCGGCACCTCGTCGGGCAAGACCACGCTTGCCAACGCGCTGCTCGCCGAGATGGCGCATCTCGATGAGCGCGTGATCCTGATCGAGGACACGCGCGAACTGCAATGCGCGGCATCCGACGTCGTGGCGCTGCGCACGCGTGCCGGTAATACGAGTGGGGCCGGCATCGTCACCATGGCCGACCTGGTGCGCTCGACGCTGAGGCTGCGCCCCGACCGCATCATCGTCGGCGAAGTCCGCGGGGCCGAAGCGCTCGACATGCTCAAGGCATGGAACACCGGGCATCCCGGCGGCATCGCCACCGTGCACGCCAACAGTGCGGTCTCCGCACTCTACCGGCTCGAACAGCTCGTGCAGGAAACGGTCGTTACCGTTCCGCGCCGGCTGATCGCCGAAGCCATCGACATGATCGTGTTCATCGCCGGTCGCGGCCTCGCCCGACGGGTCGAGACCATCGCACGCGTCGCCGGCGTCGATCCCGACGGCGGCTACGCCGTCATCGACCTCACCCCCGACCCCACAATCCCCAAGCCAGGAGAATGACCATGCGTCTCGCTCACATGCCCGATCGCCGATCGACCTTCCTCATCGGTGCCGCACTTGGCCTCGGCCTCACCATCGCCGGCCACGCCCAAGCCGCCGGCACCGGCATGCCCTGGGAGCAGCCGCTTCAGCAGGTGCTGGATTCGGTCCAGGGGCCGGTCGCCAAGATCGTCGCGGTGATCATCATCATCGTCACCGGCCTGACCCTTGCATTCGGCGAGACCGCGGGCGGGTTCCGCAAGCTCATCCAGATCATCTTCGGGCTCAGCATCGCGTTCGCGGCGTCGAGCTTCTTCCTGTCGTTCTTCTCGTTTGGCGGCGGGGCGCTGATCGCGTGATCGGGGCCGGCGCCCATATCGAGGGCTTCGAGGCCCCGCTGCACCGGTCGCTCGCCGAGCCCATCCTGCTCGGCGGCGCGCCGCGGACGATTGCGATCGTCAACGGCACACTCGCGGCTGCGCTCGGGATTGGCCTCCAGCAGTGGCTTGCCGGGCTCGTGGTGTGGGCGTTCGGACACACGCTCGCGGTGCTCGCCGCCAAGCGCGACCCCGATTTCGCATCGGTCCTGGCCCGGCATCTTCGTCAGAAAGGGCATCTCGCATGCTGAGCCTGCGCGAATATCGTAGCCGTGCCGACCGGCTCGCCGACCATCTTCCCTGGGCGGCGCTGATCGCCCCCGGCATCGTCCTCAACAAGGACGGCAGCTTCCTGCGCGTCGCGCGGTTCCGTGGACCCGATCTGGAATCCGCGACCGAAGCCGAATTGGTGTCCGCCTGCGCACGGGCGAACAACGTGCTCCGGCGCTTCGGCACCGGATGGGCGTTGCACTTCGAAGCCGAACGGCGCGAGGCGCTCGGCTATCCCGCCGGTGCCTTTCCCGATCCGGCATCCTGGCTCGTCGACGAGGAGCGCCGAGCCGGGTTCGAAAATGCCGGACAGCATTTCGAGAGCCATTACCATCTGACGCTCACCTATATGCCGCCGGCCGACCAAGCCGATACGGCGGGCCGTGCCCTCGTCGAGCGCAGTGACGACGTGAAGGGACGCGACTGGCGACAGGCGCTCGGGGATTTCATCACGGAAACCGATCGCGCATTCGACCTGATGTCCGGCTTCATGCCAGATGTCCGGGCGCTCGACGACGGCGAGACGCTGACCTTCCTGCACGGCACGATATCGGCGCGGCGCCACGGCGTCGCGGTTCCCGAAACGCCGATGTATCTCGACGGCGTGCTGGTGGACACGCCGCTGACCGGCGGGCTCGAACCCATGCTGGGCGACCTGCATCTCCGCACGCTGACGATCCTCGGCTTTCCGAACGTCAGCCGGCCCGGAATCCTCGACGCGCTCAACCACCAGGATTTCGGGTACCGCTGGGTCACCCGGTTCATCGCGCTCGACAAGACCGACGCGACCAAGGCGCTGACCAGGCTGCGCCGCCAGTGGTTCAACAAGCGCAAGTCGGTGACCGCGCTGCTGCGCGAGGTGATCTACAACCAGCCAGTCCAGCTCCTCGACAGCGATGCCGACAACAAGATGCTCGATGCCGACCTCGCGCTCCAGGCGCTCGGCGGCGATCATGTTGCGTTCGGCTATATGACCACCACCATCACGGTGGCGGACGCCGATCGGGCGGCGGCGGAACGGAAAGTCCGCGCGGTCGAGCGGATCGTCAACGGCCTCGGCTTCACGACGATCCGCGAGACCATCAACGCGGTCGAATCCTGGCTCGGATCGCTGCCCGGCCAGATTTACGCGAATGTCCGGCAGCCGCTGGTCCACACGCTGAATCTTGCCCATTTGATGCCGCTGTCATCGGTGTGGGCGGGGCCGGTCCGCAACGCCCATCTCGACGGTCCACCACTGCTCTATGCCGAGACGAGCGGTTCGACGCCGTTCCGCTTAGCCACACATATCGGCGACGTCGGCCACATGCTGATCGTTGGCCCGACCGGCGCGGGTAAGTCGGTCCTGCTCGCGCTGCTTGCCTTGCAGTTCCGGCGTTACCGGCAAGCGCAGATCTATGTGTTCGACAAGGGCTTCTCGGCACGCGCGGCCGTGCTCGCAATGGGCGGCGCACATCATGCATTGGGGCTCGGTGGCGAGCATGATGGCGAGGCGCGGGCGATTGCGTTCCAGCCGTTGCGCCACATCGATCGTGGTGATGAGCGCGCCTGGGCGGCCGAGTGGATCGCGGCCCTGCTCGCGCACGAACATGTCGCTGTCACGCCCGAGATCAAGGAATCGCTGTGGTCGGCGCTGAACAGTCTGGCGACGGCCCCGATCGAGGAGCGGACGCTCACCGGCCTTTCCCTGCTGCTCCAATCGACCGCGCTGCGGTCAGCGCTCTCGCCCTACACGCTGGAAGGGCCATTCGGCCGCCTGCTCGACGCCGCCGAGGATGATCTCGCCATAGCCGACATCCAGTGTTTCGAGACCGAGGCGCTGATGGGCCAAGCCGGCATCGTCGCGCCGGTGCTCACCTATCTATTTCACCGGCTCGAGGAGCGGTTCGACGGGCGGCCGACCTTGCTCGTGCTCGACGAGGCCTGGATCTTCCTCGATCACCCGCTCTTCGCCGCGCGCATTCGCGAATGGCTAAAGACGCTCCGCAAGAAGAATGTCGCGGTCGTGTTCGCTACGCAGAGCCTCGCCGACATCGCGAACAGTTCGATCGCACCTGCCATCATCGAAAGCTGCCCGCAGCGCATCTTGCTGCCGAACGACCGCGCGATCGAGCCCCAGAGTCGCGCCGCCTATGAGCGGTTTGGCCTCAACGACCGCCAGATCGAGCTGATCAGCCGCGCTACGCCGAAGCGGCAATATTATCTGCAATCGGCGCGCGGCAATCGCCTGTTCGAGCTCGGCCTTGGACCCGTGGCGCTGGCGCTGTGCGGAGCGTCCGATCCCGCGACCCAGGCGCGCATCGATGCGCAGCTCGCCGAGCACGGCGCGCATGATTTTGCCGCCGCCTTCCTGAGCGGCGCCGGCCTCGACTGGGCTGCCGGCCTGCTCGCCGATTTCCCCCATCCCCAAGCCCCCCAAGCAGGAGAAGTGTAATGCGTATCGTTTTTCGCAAATATCTCGCCGCGTCCGCGCTCGGCCTCGGCGCCGTCGGTTCGCTCATCATGAGCGTGAGTGTGCCGAGCACACCGGCCCATGCTCAGCTCACGGTGTTCGATCCGGGTAATTACAGCCAGAACATCCTCACGGCGGCCCGCACGCTGCAGCAAGTCAACAACCAGATCCAGTCGCTTCAGAATCAGGCGACGATGCTGATCAATCAGGCGAAGAACCTCAGCCGCATCAACTTCCCGGAGTTGCAGGCACTCACGAGCACGCTTCAGCAGATCGACCGGCTGATGGGACAGGCACAGGCGATCCGGTTTCAGGTTTCCGGGCTCGACCAGCAGTTCAGCCAACTTTTCCCGAGCGATTTCGGTCAGGCGCTGCGGACCAACCAACAGGTGATCGGCGCCCGCTCCCGGCTCGACGCGAGCATGGACGCGTACAAGCACACGATGACCGTGCAGGCACAGGTGGTCGAGAATGTCTCGGCCGACGCACAGACGCTGTCCGACATCGTATCGCGCAGCCAAGGTGCCGAAGGATCTTTGCAGGCGCAGCAAGCGACCAACCAGTTGCTCGCGCTGACCGCGAAACAACAGCTCCAGATCCAGACCTTGATGGCAGCACAATACCGCGCCGACGCGACCGAGGCCGCCCGCCGCGTCCAGGCCGAGCAGGAAGCGCGCACCGCGACCCAGAAATTCCTCGGCACGGGTCACGCCTACACGCCGCAATGAGCTGAGGGGAAGCCGGCTCCAGCTCCCCCGGCCGGCATCCCCTCGTCGCGGAGTCCTGCCCGCGCCTTCGCCCCCAATGGCCGCCAGGACTCCGCGACACCCGCCACCCTCGATGAAAGCCGTCCCAAGTGAATGATCTCAACGTCATCGACAGATTCATGCAGACCTTCATCCGCTACATCGACAGCGGGTTTGGCTTGCTCGGGGGCGACGTCCACTTCCTCACGACGGTGCTGGTTGGCATCGACATCACGCTTGCCGGCCTGTTCTGGGCGATGGGCGGCGAAGACAATGTCATCGGCCGCTTTCTCAAGAAGATCCTCTATGTCGGCGCGTTCGCGCTGATCCTGAACAGCTTCTCGACGCTCGCCGACATTATCTTCAAATCGTTCGCTGGCCTCGGCCTGACCGCCGGCGGCGGCGGGATGACCGCCGACGATCTGCTGAAACCCGGCAAGCTCGCCGGCACCGGCTTCACCGCCGCTTGGCCGCTGCTGAATCAGGCATCGCAGATGCTCGGCTTCACGACCTTCTTCGACAATTTCATCACCATCATGGTGCTGCTGATCGCGTGGGTGATCGTGATTCTCGCTTTCTTCATTCTCGCGGTGCAGCTCTTCATCACGATCATCGAGTTCAAGCTCACCACGCTCGCGGGTTTCGTGCTGGTTCCCTTCTCGCTGTGGAATCGTACAAGCTTCCTCGCCGAGCGCGTGCTCGGCAACGTGGTCTCGTCGGGCATCAAGGTCATGGTGCTCGCCATCATCGTCGGCATCGGCTCGGGATTCTTCTCGCAGTTCATCACTGCATTGCAGGGCCAGGAGCCGGACATCGGTCAGGCCATGAGCCTCGTGCTTGCCAGCATCACGTTATTCGGCCTCGGCATCTTCGGCCCCGGCATTGCGTCCGGCCTTGTCGCCGGCGCGCCGCAACTCGGCGCGGGCGCGGCGGTTGGCACTGCGCTCGGCGCTGGTGCTGCATTCGCAGTGGGCGGAGGTGCAGCCGTTGCAGCGGCGCGTGGCGTGGCGGGCGGTGCGCTTGGCGCGATCCGCGCTGGCACCGCGATGGGGTCGGCAGCATCGACCGCGGCGCAGCTCGGCAAGGAAACCGGCGGCTCCGCGATCGGCGGGATGGCGGCGGCTGCAAAAGGCGCCGCGTCACAGAGGATCGGCAGCGCCCTTGGACTTGGCGAGGCGGCCGAACGTGGCCGCAACGCGGCCTGGACCGCGCTCACCGGCGCAAACGCCGCTTCTAGTTCCGGGGCGCCGGGCTCTGGCAGCGGGGATTCGGCCCCCGCCTGGGCTCGCAATCTACGCGCCCAACAGACAGCCCGGCACCACCGCCAGCTTGCCTATCACACGCTGAAGGACGGCGATCGCGGCGGCGCGTCCGCAACCCCAGACATCAAGGAAAAGGAGTAGTACTCATGCGATTCAAGCGCGCCGTGCAGCGCTACGGGCGAACGCCCGAACCCGAAACACCCTACCAACGTGCGGGGCAACTCTGGGACGAGCGGATCGGATCGGCCCGCGTCCAGGCCCATAGCTGGCGGCTGATGGCCTTCGGCGGACTGTTCCTGACCACCGGACTGTCCGCCGGACTGGTCTGGCAATCGATGCAGAGCCGCGTCGTCCCCTATGTCGTGGAGGTCGATGCGCTTGGTGAAGCACGGGCGGTCGCGCCCGCCGCGACCGACTATCGCCCGACCGACCCTCAGATCGCTTGGTTCCTCGGCCGATTCATCACCGATATTCGGGGACGGTCGCTCGATCCTGTGCTGATGCGGACCAACTGGCTGGCAGCCTACGACTTCGTGTCTCCGCGCGGAGCCATCTTCCTCGGTGAATATGCCCGCTCCGCAAATCCGTTCGCGGATGTCGGCGACAAGACGGTGTCAGTGCAGGTCACCAGCGTCGTCCGCGCGTCGGATACATCCTTCCAGGTGAAGTGGGTGGAGACCGCGTTCGACCGAGGAAGTCTCGCCGGCACCTCGCACTGGACCGCAATCCTGACAGTCACGGTCAAGCCGCCGAAGAATGCCGATACGCTGCGGAAGAACCCGCTCGGACTCTACGTCGATGCGATCGACTGGAGTCGCGAACTCGATACCCCCACGCCGAGCGCGACGCCATCGCCGCGGCCAGCACCGGCCGCCGCACCAGCGAATCTCCCGCTCGGCTCGCCCCTCGATCCCAACCTTACGCCATCCCCACAGGAGAACCGTCAATGAAACCCGCCTTGCTCGCGGCGACCATGTTGGTCGCTGTTTCTTCCGCGCACGCGCAGACGACGGCACCCTTGCCGGCTATTCCGGCGCCGAGCCAGCCAACGCCCGCAACGGCTCCGACACCGCCCGCCGCCGATGCCCCTCCGCTCGCAGCGTCGCCGGTTCGTCATCGACTGAAACCCCTGTCGCCGGCGGCGAGGCGCGTTCGGACCGCGAACCGCGAAGCGATGCTCGAGCCGCAGGCCCGTGCTTTCGTGAATGCCGCGCAGGTCTATCCGTTCAGCGAAGGCGTACTCTATCGGCTCTATGCCGCACCGGAACTGGTGAGCGATATCGCCTTGCAGGCAGGTGAAATCATTATCTCGGTGGCGGCCGGGGACACCGCGCGCTGGACGGTGGGCGACACAACCAGCGGCACCGGCGAGGCCAAGCGCGTGCACATCCTGGTGAAGCCGTTCATCGCGGGGCTGACGACCAACCTCATCATCACCACAGACCGACGCACATATCATCTCCAGCTCGAGAGCACGGCGACGACGGCGATGTCGGCGTTGTCCTGGACTTACCCGCAGGACGAATTGCTGGCGATCAAACGGGCGGCAGACCAGCAGCGCGCTGCGGCGCCGATCGCGAGTGGGCTCGCCGTCGAGCAGCTGAACTTCGGCTATGCGATCACGGGAGACAGGCCGAACTGGCGCCCGCTTCGTGCATTCGACGATGGTCGCCAGACTTTCATCGAATTTCCGCCGAGCTTGGCGGTCGGAGAGGCGCCGCCACTGTTCGTCGTGGGTCCGAAAGGCGATGCGCAACTCGTCAACTACCGCGTGTCCGGACGCTTCTATGTCGTCGACCGGCTGTTCGATGCCGCCGAACTCCGTCTCGGCGAGAAGAAACAAGCCGTCGTGCGGATCACGCGCGGCGGCGACGCGGGGCACCTGAACCGCCGGAGGGCATCATGACCGACGAAACCATCGAACGGCCGGTGCCCGCGAAGGCTGATCCCGAAACCCTCGTCCTACGCGGTTCACCCGGCCGGGTCGTTCGGTTCCGGCGCGGTGCGGTCGTCGCGATCGCCGCTCTGGGGTCAACCGCGATCGTTGGAGCGGCCTGGTTCGCACTGAAGCCGACGACGTTCCACGTCATTGCGGCGAACGAGGATAGGCCAGACATTGGAGCGAAGGCGCCGGCCGACGCGCTCGCCAACGCGCCGAAGAGCTATGGTGACGTACCCCAGCTGGGTCCGCCGCTTCCGGGCGACCTTGGGCGGCCGATCCTTGAACACCAACAGTCGATCGGCAGCGCGATCCCGCCCGCCGGCCCCGACCAGCGGGCGCAGGCTGCGGAGGCCAAACGTCAACGCCTCGCTGCCGAGCAGAAGGCTGCGCGCGAGTCAGGCGTGATGATGCAAATTTCGGGTGCGAACCGTCCGGGCGCAGCGGAGCCGCCCGCACCAGTCGCTTCGACAGCGCCTCCCGAGGATGCCGGGGCTGCGAAGATTGCGCTTGATCCGGATCGCGATCCGAATGGGCAGCAGCGCAAGGCGGACTTCGTCGGCGCGACGGACCGTACCAGCGATATCAATCCGCATGCACTCATGCCGTCGCCGTCACCCTACACGCTGATGGCTGGCAGCATCATCAGCGCCAGTCTTATCACGGGTCTGAATTCCGATCTGCCCGGACTCGTGACGGCGCAGGTCACCGAGAATGCCTATGACAGCGTCACCGGCGGGATCCTGCTGATCCCGCAGGGCTCACGGCTGGTTGGCAGCTATGACAGTGTCGTCGCGTTCGGACAGAAGCGAGCCCTCGTCGTCTGGCAACGGATCATCCTGCCCGACGGTGCGTCGGTCCGCATCGACAACGTGCCGGCGACTGACACGGCTGGCTATGCGGGGCTGTCGGATAAGGTCGATGTCCACACCTGGCAGCTACTCAAGGGCGTGGCGCTGTCGACATTGCTCGGGGTCGGCACGCAGCTGAGCTTCGGCAGCAATCAAAGCGATCTGGTTCGCGCAATCCGGGAGTCTGCGCAGCAGAGCGGGTCGCGCGCGGGCGATCAGCTCGTCGCGCGCAACCTCAACATCCAGCCGACGATCCGCATCCGGCCGGGCTGGCCCCTCAGGGTGGTCGTGCACAAGGACATTCTGCTCCGCCCCTGGCAGTCGGGAGGGAAGTAGCCGTGTCTGATCTCAAGCTCGCGAAGCTGCCTGATCGCACGCCGGTCAAGCTGACCATCACCATTACGCCTGAGCTGCATCGCGCGCTTGCCGACTATGCCGCCGTCTACAACGAAGCATATGGCCAATCGGAACCTGTCGCCGAGCTAGTGCCGCACATGCTGTCGGCCTTTCTCACCAGCGACCGCGGGTTTGCAAAGGCACGCGCCTCGCTCCCGAGTTCCAAGCGCGGCGATGCCTGATACCTGGGAACAGCCCGAACGCTTCATCAGGCTTCCCGAGGTCTGCCGCCGGGTCGGCCTGGGAAAATCCATGATCTATGACTTGATACAGAAAGGGCGCTTTCCCAAGCCCTACAAACTTACGCCCTACACGTCGTGCTGGAGCGAGCGAGAGCTCGTGGAGTGGATCGCCGACGTGAAAGATGGGTTCGAGGGGAAGCGCCGAAAGGTCTAGTCCGCGGCGCGACCATGCCTGCCGTGAGAAACCATCGGGGCGGCGCCGATAGCATTCAGCTCAGCATCCGCGGCAACCCATAAGCGCAGTTGCCGCAAGCAATCCCTGCTGCCAATCCGGCAGGCAAAGTAGCATTGCTATTTTGAGCTTGCATTTCCAAAATAGCAATGCTACTTTGAATCATGGCCCTCGATCTCCTCGAACAGCGATTCACGCAACCGGACGTTTTGGCGATCACGCGTCTGCGGAAGGAATTGCTCCAGACGTGGATTAACCGGGAGGTAGTGAAGCTTGGAGAGCAAAATCCGGGCAGCGGCCGGCGACGGCTCTATTCGGCAATCGACATCGTAAAACTCGGGCTGATGCGGCGGATCGCCGATCTGGGCCTCGATTTGAATATCGGCCGTGATTTGGCTGACGAGGCCGAACGCGAATTGCTCGCCGAGCGTAAGGTGCCTTGGGAGCTGCACCTCTCGATCAAGAAGCAGGATGCCACTCATAAGGACATTGATTTTAAGATCGTCGAATTGGCGGGACACAGCGTCCTATCGCTCAAATACGGAGCTATGGTCGGGGACGCGCGGGAGATGATCGTCTCCCACTTCACCGAACCCATGGAATCAGTCTTCCGGCGGCGGAAACGCACGCGGACCGACGACAGGCCGATCGACCCGCGACGCCGGGAAGCGCTCGCAAAGGCCGGGATCTATGCCGAGCCGGCTCTCATCTTTCCGTTCGGGGAGATCGTGAACGGCACCTTGCTCCAGATCGAGGCCCTGCACGAAGGACATCTGCCGACCGCGGTCGAAGCAATGCTATCGCTGGAGAGACAACCGCCGACGGTCGGCATGGATGGCGACGATGGCTAGCGATCGCGCCCGCGAGCAACTCCGTCAAGAGCGGGAGACTTTCGAGCAGGCTCGAACCCACGTCGCGCGCTGGTTCGTACTTCGCCTGTGCATGGGCTATATCGGCATTGTCCTGATGACGCTCGTCGCGGCGGTATCCACCTACGTCATCCTCCATCCTGATCGTTACGACGCGACTGTACTGGGGTTCGCCGGGACAGCCCTGCTCGTCGATATCGTCAGTCTGGCGGTGAGCATCTTTCGCCTGGTCCTGCAGCAGGGCAGCATCGCGCAGCTCGAGCCGGTTACCAAATGCGCGGCCACCAGGCGGCGCCGCGATGCCACCGATTTACGACCATGATGTGCTGCGACCTCTTATGTTGATCCGATGAGCAACGAATCCAGCGCCGGCGCACGCAATCATCACTTCGTGCCGCAATATTACCTGAAGGGCTTTGCAAAGCCGCGGTCGAAAGACGGTAGGCTGACGGTCTTCGATCTGAAGGATCGAAAGAGCTTCGTCACCAGGCCGCGGAACGTGGCATCGAGGCGGGACTATAACCGTGTGGAGATCGATGGCGTCGATCCGAACGTGGTGGAAAGCCAGCTTTCGGTTCTTGAAGGTCATGCCGATCAGGCCTTCCGCCGGATCATCGAAGCGCGCTCGATAGACAACTCCGACGATTTCTCCTTGGTGCTTTCGCTGATCGGGCAAGTCTCACTCAACAATCCTCTGTTCCGCGATCAGCGCGACAAAATGATCAGCTAGCTGGGCACGGTCATGATGCACAACATGATCGAAACGCCGGAGCGCTGGAACGCTGTCACCGATCAGGCTCGCGTTGCGGGCGAGCTGGATCATGAACCGGTAACTTACGAGGATGCCCGCGATGCCGTGTTGAACGGAGACATCGTGGCCGGCGCCGCCAAGGAGGTGCTGATCCAGCAGGAAATCGAGCTCTGGCCTCAGATTTTACCTCTTCTTCACGCGCGCAAATGGACACTTCTGATCGCACCGCCGGGTTCTGGTGGCTTTGCTACATCTGACAGGCCATTCTCTCTCCGCTGGAACGATGACGCCATGAACCAAGGCCCTTATGGGGTAGGACTGGGTTGCAGCGACACGACATTGACCTTTCCACTCAACAGGGAACTGGCGCTTATCGGCAGTTTCGAGCGTGGCGGTGGGACAAGTGAGGCGACCGAGGATGTCGTGGCAGCGGTCAACCACACAATCTTTCGGTCGGCGATGCGGCAGCTCTACACCACCGTCGATTTTCCAATCCTGGACGTTGGCCGGACTATCAAGCCATTCTCAAAAAGCAGAATCTGGCAGATCGTCCGTGAACGCCCCGAGGACTAGCGATTCCTGGCGCGATGGCTTGGCGACCAATCGTGGTCGCGTATCAACGCTCCACAGCAAGCCTCACCGCATTCACGAAGGCGTCGAAACGGCCCCGATCCTGTTCGAGAGCCCGGCGCAATCCAGCTCTGATCTCGATCTGCGCGCCCGCGCCAGACCTTCCTCGGTTGCAGATATTGTCAGGATCGGTGCCCGCATATGGCCCCGCAGTTTCCATGCGGCTGGCGAAGCCCGCTTCTCGGAGCTGGCGATCAATGCGTTCACCCAGCGCAGTATCGCGGCCGCCGACCTGTATCTCCATGGCATCGCCGTCCAGTCCGTGAACAGTCACGACAACATCGCAGCGGGCGACCAGGTTCAAGGCTTTGGGCTCGTCGAAGCTCGACGACGTGACGTGCAGATCCCTGTTGTGATTGCGCTTTATGCCCTCGAAGGCGTAGCAATTGTGGTCAGGGCCGGCGATCGACGTGGCTAACTCGGACGTCAGGAATTCAATTTTCCCGCCGTGCGGCGCGAGGATTGCGACCTCGGCGCCCTCAACAGGAGCGGCGCGGATCCGATAGTCCCGACCTTCCACTTCGTGTTGGCTGAGTTCCGCAAAGTTTGGGTACTTGTCTCGCTGCGCCATATTGCCCCTCTGGATTCGACCGTAGCCGAGTTCCCGGTCCGGCTTCCAATCCATTGTTGATCCGATGCCACCCCGCGGCTAGAATCCCACTGCACCGATGGATCGTGCCCAGGCGATCGGCCTTGAAAAGGCGAGATTTCAATCGCGTGGCTTCAGGCGTGGCGCTTTTCGGGCGTCGAATTGAAAGACGTAGGAAAATCAACGCCTAAACGTCTCAGTTCGAATCCCTCCCGCTCCGCCACCTGATATCGATTTTGCTTAATAAAATTCAAGCAAGGCCCTTGGTTCCCATAGCCGCTCCCCGATAGCGCGCTTGCTTGAAGCGGGTTAATTCGCTCGAAAGGCGCTGGCCGCACCTCCCTGCCGGAGTGGATGCCATGATGGTCATTCAAGAGGGGATTGAATTCAGGCGGCGACGTCAAAAGCTGGGAACAGGGGCGCACCGCCAGATTTCGGACCGATGCAGCAGGCGTTGAGCATCAACCGCAATATGCTGTGGCGATAGTAGAGCTTGTGCCCCCGTCGAAGCACGCCACGAGGCAAATCTCGTAGCAGTTTGCCGCAGCGAACGCTCTCCGGGGACCGTCTTTCCGACGTTCCCCGAGCATTTTCAATGCTTTGAGAGTAGTTGGTGCCCAGAAGAGGACTCGAACCTCCACGCCCTTTCGAGCGCCGCCACCTGAAGACGGTGCGTCTACCAATTCCGCCATCTGGGCACGGAGGCGATGGGCCAGAACGCTCATCGCCGGGTAGGAGCGCGCCGATACGGGATGGATTCGCGGGTGTCAACCGCGACGTGTCGAATGGTGCCGACTCTTTTTCTTGGCCATTGAATTTGGCCATTGCAGCGTGCAAAGGCTTTCGCACGCGCGGCGGGCGATCCGGTCCGCGCACGGCTATTTTCTGGCGGGTTGACGGATATGGGCAAGGGCAGGACGCGCGATCTTGAAGGCAGGCTGGTCACGTTGATCGGCGGCAGCGGCTTTTTCGGCACGCATCTGGCGCAGGAACTGCTGGCACGCGGCGCGCGCCTGCGGATCTGCAGCCGTCATCCGGAAAAGGCGTTTCATCTCAAGCCGCTGGGCAATCTTGGTCAGGTGCAGTTCCTGCGCGTGGATGTGAACAAGCCCGATGCGGTCGCCGCCGCGGTCTTTGGCGCGGACGCGGTCGTGAACCTGGTCGGGGCCTTCAAGGGCGATCTCGACGCGATTCAAGGCGAGGGCGCCGGGCGCATCGCCGCCGCGGCGGCGCAGGCCGGGGCGGGCGCGTTCGTGCATATCTCGGCGCTGGGCGCCGATGCCGGGTCGCCCGTGGCCTACGCGCGGACCAAGGCCGAAGGCGAGGCGGCGGTGCGCGCCGCGTTCCCCGGCGCGACGATCCTGCGCCCGTCGGTGCTGTTTGGCGACGATGACCAGTTCGTCACCATGTTCGGCCGGATCATCGCGGTGTTCCCGGTGGTGCCGGTATTCGGTCCGGATGCGCGGTTGCAGCCGCTGAGCGTGGACGACGCCGCCGAAGCGGTCGGCAACGCGCTGGCCCGTCCCGAAGCCCATGCGGGCAAGGTCTATGAGCTGGCGGGTCCCGAAGTGATCACGATGGGCGATCTCAACCGCCGGATCGCGCGCGCCGAGGCGCGGGGCCGCACATTCATTGATCTGCCCGACGGCGTTTCCAGCCTGATCGCGGCTTTCGGCTGGCTGCCCGGCGCACCGCTGACGCGGGACCAGTGGTTGCTGCTCAAGGCGGGTAGTGCCGCGACGGGAACGTTGCCGGGCATCCGCGATCTGGGCGTGCATCCGCGACCGCTGGCGCTGTTCCTGGAGCGGTGGATGGTTCGTTTCCGCAAGCAGGGCCGTTTCGGTTCCAAGCCCCGCGCGGCTTGATTCCGGCCAAGGCAGCGCGTGAACGCCGGTGTCAGGCGTTCACGTCGCCATAGTGCGAGGGCGGCTGGATCACGTCCATGCGTTCGGACAGGAGCGGGCGGAAGCTGGGCCGGCTCTTGAACACCGAATACCAGCCGCGCGCCTGTTCGTGCTGTGACCAGTCGATGCCGCCGAGGTAGTCCGCCACGGAAATCTGCGCGGCGGCGGCAAGGTCGGCGAGACTCATCGTCGCGCCGGCCAGCCAGGGACGGTTGTCGATCAGGTAGTCGATATAGTCGAGATGGGCGTTGGCCAGCCGCATCGCTTCGCGCAGCAGGCGGCTGTCGGGCGGCTGGCGGTAGATCAGCCGCTTGCGCATCCGTTCTTCCATCAGCGGATGCGTGACGTCGGCGAAGAAATTTTCGTCGAACAGCGCCACCAGCCGGCGTATTTCGGCGCGGTTGGCGGCGGTGCCGTTGATCATCGGCGTCTTGTCGACCGTTTCCTCGAAGTATTCGCAGATCGCCCGGCTGTCGACCAGCGTGATCTCGCGCTCCGGATTGTGCAGCACCGGCGTGCGGCCGGCCGGGTTCATGCGCGTGAATTCGTCGCGCTGTTCCCACGGATTTTCGCGCCACAGTTCATAGCCGACACCCTTTTCGCTGAGCAGCAGGCGAACCTTGCGGCTGAACGGACAAAGGGGAAACTGATAGAGTTGCCACATGGCGACATTCCATGGCGCAGGGCCACGGGCGAAGTCCAGCCGCCATCGGCGCGGTTCCCCACAATTTCGCATCCGCCCGGAGGAAGGCACGATCGGCCGACGGGCGGCAGACGGGCGGCAGACGGGCGGCAGACGGTCGGAGCGGGCGGAACGCATCGGCGCGCACGGCCCGCTCCGGGCGCGTCGAGACGCTATCCGAACAGGCGCAATCTTTCCCGCAGCGCGTCGATGGCGATCTTCTCGATACTGGCGGCGGGGCAATCGGCCGTCAGCAGCGAGGCGAGCGAACGCTGCTTCTGGCCGATCATGTCGATCGCCTGCAGGGTGGTCATGTGGCGGACGACAATATCGGGATCGAGGCAGAGCGATGCGCCAAGCGCTTCGACTTCCTGTGACAGTTCCTCAAGGACGATGGCGATCTGCCGGTGCGTGGCCTCCTGGTTCATCGATATCCTCCATGCGTCAGGCGGCTTCGGCGAGCTGGGCTTCGTTGCTCAGCGCGGCGAGGTTGAGGACCATGACCATGCGTTCGTCGATGGCGGCGAGTCCTTCGAGAAACGGGATGACCGTGTCGTGGCCGGTGCTCGGCGGGGGAGGCTGCAACGCCTCTTCCGGCACGGTGACGATGTCGCTGACGGCATCCACGATCCATCCGCCGATCTGGGCGTCCATCTGCGTGACGATGATCGCATGGCGGGGCGTGGGCTCGGTCGCGTTCCAGCCGAGGCGGGCGGCCAAATCCACCACGGGCAGCACGGTGCCGCGCAGATTGACCACGCCCGCGACATAGGACGGCACGCGGGGCAGGCGCGTGGTGGGCGACCAGGCGCGGATTTCGCGGATGGACATGATGTCCAGCCCGAACACCTGGCCTTCGACTTCGAATGTGATCAATTCGCGGATCATCGGTTTGTCTCCCGTCCAGCCATCAATGGGTGACGCGGCGGACCGCCGCGACGAGCTTGGCGGGATCGAACGGCTTCACGATCCACCCGGTCGCGCCGGCGGCGCGGGCGCGCGCCTTCTTTTCGTCCGAGCTTTCGGTGGTGAGCACCAGGATCGGGCGATCGCGGTGCCGTTCGCCTTCGCGCAGGCGCTCGATCAGGCCGAAGCCATCCAGGCGGGGCATGTTGATGTCGGTGATGACGACATCGACTTCGTTGCTTTCCAGCCAGTCGAGCGCGGCCATCCCGTCTTCCGCCTGCGCCACGTCGAAGCCGCTCGAGGCGAGGGCGTGGTTGAGCAGGGCGCGCATGCTGGGGCTGTCGTCGACGGTCAGGATTCGGGTGGATTTGGTCATGTCGTGGTTCGCTTTCGATTGAGAAGGGTTTCCTGTCAGAACAGTTCGACGTCGCCCGACGCCTTTTGCGGGCGGGTGCTGGGTTGGACGGGCGGGGCAAGGCGTTCCTCCACCACGCGGCAGCGGACCTGCCCCGAGGCGGGCCGGAAATCGACGCGGCGGGCCTGCGTGCCGCCCAGGTCCTCGCGCATCAGCACGATGCCTTCGCGGGTCAGGAAACCGCGGGCGAACTCGGCATTGATCGAACCGATCTTCATCATCGTCCGGTTCACGTTCGCGCCGCCGTAAAGATGCGCCTTGAGCCGGTGCTTGCGCGCGCCCCTGGCCAGCATCTCGTTGACGAGCACTTCCATCAGATAGACGCCGTAATGGACGTCGATCGCCGCGGACGGGTTCGCACTGGGCGGCTCGGCCAGCAGGAAGTGGTTCATGCCACCCACGCGCACGTCCGGATCGTAGAGGCAGGTGGACACGCAACTGCCCAGGACGGTGGTGAATTCCTCGTCCACGCTGTCGCTGGCGAAGGCCTGGCCCTGCATGACCGTGCGGCGCTGTGCGTGGGAAGGGAGGAGAGGTCGATGGTACATGTCAGGCAACCTTGCTGAAAGTGTGCCGGGCGATCTGGTCGATCGGGGCGACGATGCTGGCGGCGCCCAGCGCGATGGCGGCCCGGGGCATCCCGAAGACCGCGCAGGTTGCTTCGTCCTGCGCAATCGTCAGCGCGCCGGCGCTGGCCATGGAGAGCAGGCCCTTGGCGCCGTCGGAACCCATGCCGGTCAGCAGGATGCCCACCGCGTCCTTGCCGACCATTTCCGCCGCCGACTGGAACAGGGCGTCCACGCTGGGCCGGTGCCCGGAGATGCGATCGCCGCCGCGCAGCTTGGTGCGCAGGATCTGCGGTCCGCCGACCAGAAGGTGGCGGTCGTTGTCGGGCGGGAAATAGATATGGCCGGGCCGCAGCGGCAGGTCGGGCTGCGCCAGCACCACGCGCGCGGCGCAGGCTTCGTCCAGCGTGCGCGCAACGGCGGCGGTGAAGCGTTCGTTGATGTGCTGGACCACCAGCGTCGGCGGACAATCGGCGGGGAACTGCGAAAGCAGCGTGTGCAAGGCTTCCACGCCCCCCGTGGATGATCCGATGACGATGACCTTGGGCGGCGCCTTCCTGGTCGCTGGAGGCGGCGGAGGGGGTGCGGCGGTCATGGGCGTGGCCGCCGCATCATCGCGCGTGAAACTCACTTTCGCGGCATCGCGCACCAGACGCGCCAGCTTGCCGCCGTCGTCAAGGGGCAGCGTGCCCGAAATCTGGCTCTTGGCGTAGCAATCCACCGCGCCCAGCGTCAGCGCGCGGGCGGTGATTTCGTTGCCTTGCTGGGTCGCGCCCGAGACGATGATGACGGGCGTGGGGCGCAGCTTCATGATCTTCTCGAGGAAATCCAGGCCGTTCATGCCGGGCATTTCCACGTCGAGCGTGACCACGTCCGGGTCCAGCTCGCGGATCATCTGGCGGCCTTCGGCGGCGTTCGCGGCGGACGCAACCACCTCGATGTCGCCTTCCCTGGACAGGCGGGTGTGGAGGATCGCGCGCATCGTCGGGGAATCCTCCACGACAACCACGCGGATCGGGCGCCGGCTCATCGGTTGTCTCCCTTGCGATAGATGGTGGGGCCTACGCTGGTAAGGTAATCCAGCGCAGGCCCGGTCACGCGCTCGCTGTGGCCGATGTAAAGATGGCCGCCGGGGGCCAGCTTCTCGGCGAAACGGGAAACCAGCCGTTCCTTGGTGGGGGTATCGAAATAGATCATGACGTTCCGGCAGAAGATCACGTCGAATTCCCCCCGCATGGGCCACGGGCCTTGCAGGTTGAGCGAACGGAAGCGGACCAGCGCCTGCATTTCGGGGGCGATCGTGGCGTCGGCGCCGTCGATCCGGCTCCAGGCTTCGCGCAGGCGCTCGGGCACGGGCTTCAGATCCTCGGCGCGATAGCGCGCGGCGCTGGCCTTGCGCAGCGCGTGGATCGCGATGTCGCTGGCCAGCATCCGCACGTCGCGCTGCGCGATCGCCAATCCGGCGCTCCGTTCGGGGCCGAGCAGGGTCATCAGCAGCGACCAGGTTTCCTCGCCGCTGGAGCAGCCGGCGGACCAGATGCGCAGCTTGCCGCCGCGTTCCAGCCGCTTCAGGAAGTCCGGCCGCAGTTCCTGCGCGAAATGGTCGAAATGATGCGCTTCGCGATAGAAGAACGTGTGGTTCGTGGTGAGAGCGCAGATCGCGCGCGACCGTTCCTCGTTGTCCTCGCGGATGCGCATGACATAGGAGCCGAACGTGGCGCAGCCGGAATCCCGCACCAGCGGCGCAAGGCGCGAATAGACCAGCATCGCCTTGCCCGGCGGCAGGACGAGCCCGGCCTCGCGGTGCGCGATCTCGCTGATGGCGGTGAAATCGTCGTTGTCGTAGATGCCCGGGCTGATCCCGGGCATCGACGGTTCGAACGCGGCGGCGATGTTCATGCGGCCTCCTGCGCTTGGCCGGCGGAGGCGGACAGGCTGCGCGCGACAAGGCCGTCCACGTCGATGATCAGCGCCACGCGTCCGTCGCCCAGGATCGTTGCCCCGGCCACGCCTTCGACGGACCGGTAATGGGTGTCGAGGCTCTTGATCACGACCTGCCGCTGATCGCGAATGGTGTCGACCAGCAGCGCGGCGCGCCCGGCCCCTTCGGTTTCGACCACGATCAGGACGCCGCGATCCGGGGTTTCGGCGGCGCCCACCGCACCCACGGCGGCGTGCAGCGGGATGATCGGAATGAACCGGCCGCGCACGTTTATCATCGCGCGTTGCGTGCCCAGGCCCTTCACGTGCTCGATGTCGGGGCGCAGGCTTTCGACCACGCTGGCAAGCGGGATGACCAGCGTCTGGTCGCCCACGTTGACGACCATGCCATCGGAAATGGCCAGCGTCAGCGGCATCGTCAGGATGAACGCCGTGCCCTTGCCGGGTTCGGATTCGATGGTGATGCGGCCGCCCAGATCCTTCACGTTCTGGCGGACCACGTCCATGCCCACGCCCCGGCCGGAGATGTTGGAGACGGTCTGCGCGGTCGAAAAGCCCGGCGCGAAGATCAGCTGGTCGATCTCTTCCTTCGATAGCTGGACATCGGCGGGCACGAGGCCCTTCTCGATCGCCTTGGCCAGCACGCGTTCCCGATCGATGCCGCGTCCGTCGTCCGCAATGCGGATCACGATGCGGCTGGAACGGTGCTCGGCCGAAAGCGTCAGCGTGCCTTCGGGGGATTTCCCGGCGGCGACGCGCTGATCGGATTCCTCGATGCCGTGGTCCACCGCGTTGCGGATCAGGTGCGTCAGCGGTTCGCCCAGCCGCTCGATCACGGTCTTGTCCAGTTCCGTGCTTTCGCCCGACACGTCCAGCCGGACATGCTTGCCGGTGGACTGGGTCAGTTCGCGCAGGATGCGGGGCACGCGGCTGAACACCGAACCGATCGGTTGCGCGCGAATGGACATCGCGCTTTCCTGAATGTCGCGGGTCAGGCTTTCGAGGATGGTCAGCTCCTCGGTCGCGGCCACGCCTTCGCTGACCAGACGCTGCGCCATCATCGCCTGCGCGATCACCAGTTCGCCAACCGCGTCGATAAGACGATCCAGCTTGCCGAGTTCGATGCGGATCGTCTGGTTCGCGGCTGCGGCCACAGCAGCAGCAGCCGGCGCCGGCGCGGTGGCAGGTGCCGGACGCGGCGGTTCCTGCACCGCCGCCGGAGCCGGGGCAGGGCCAGCAGGCGCGACGTTTTCGGGCTTGGGCTCGGGCAACTGCACCGGCGGCATTGCGAGACCGCGCCCGATCACAAGATCGCATTCGTCGCCGATGAAATCGAAGATGTCGCGCACCGCGGTTTCGGTAACGTCTTCGGGAAAGCTGAAATGCCAGCCGAGATAGCCGGTTTCCGGATCGATCGTGTCGAGCGGCGGGACTTCCGAAATATCGCAAAGCTCGCAGCGGCCGCCCAGTTCGATGGCTTCGCGCAGCATCAGCACCGGCTCGCTGCCGTTGCGCATGGCGCCGGCGTGTGGCCGGACGCGCATTTCCCAGCGCCCCTCTTGGTCCTCGTCATCGCTATCGGGCGACGAACCGCCCATAGCCCCGGCGAGATCGTCGAGCATGGCGTCGAGATCGATGTCGAGCTCCGCGTTGGGGGCGTCCTGCGCGTCCGCAACGGGTTCGGGGGCGGGCTTGTCGTTGGCGGCCTTGGCCGGTTTGGTCTTCGGTTCGGGAGCTGAAGCGACCGCGCCGCCGGCATTAGCGGCCTGCGCCGCCGTCAGCTCGGCCAGCAGGACGACGTCTTCCGGCGTCTCGCCGGCGCCCTGCGCCGCGGCGACATGATCGCTCAGCGTATCGAGCGCGCGCAGCAGCAGCTCGATCAGCGGTTCGGTCAGTGGCACGGTACCGTCGCGCACGTCCGAAAGCAGCGTCTCGAACGTGTGGGTAAAGGCCTGGAGCGCGATGAAGCCGAACGCGCCCGCGCCACCCTTGATCGAATGGACGCCCCGGAACACCGCGTTGACGGTATCGTCATCCTGCGTGCCCGCCTGGCAGGCGGCCAGTCCGGTTTCGGCAGCGGCCAGCGATTCCTCGCATTCGGCGAAGAAGATGGCCTGGATTTCCTCGCTGGTCATGCCGCGCCTCCATCGAACAGATCGGATTCGAGGCCGGCCAACCGGGCGATGTCATGCAGGACGGGGGAGGGGAGAATGGTCGCTCCCCCTTTCGAACGTCGCGCGCTGACCAGCAGTTGCAGCATGGCCTGCCCGATCTGCGTGCATTCGCGCGCATCGATGTGCAGCGGACCTGAGCCAAGCGATGCGATCATGGAGGGCAGCACCGCTTCGGCGGCGGCCCGATCGCAGCGCGATGGCAGGGTGATGGTCGGCATCGTGACGGTTCCTTCGCGTGGCGTGCATCCGATCGCGGCAGGCTGGCGGCCCGGCCGTTTTCGCTCGAACGCTTTTAACCATCGAGGCGCAAAGGCTGCCTTGCGGAGAACCTAGGTTGAGATACCTATCCCGTCGGATGCAATTTGCTCGGTGATAAAGCGTTAAGCCTGTTTGCCGTGAAGGGGTGCCGCCTGGGCACGCCTGCAGGCGAAGGTTTGCAAGCAGATGCACGAAGCAAGAGTTCTTGTCGTTGACGATTCAGCCGCCATGCGCGCGCTGTTTTCGGATATTCTGGACCAGGCGAAGAACGTCCGGGTCGTGGGCGCGGCGGCGAACGCTGCCGAGGCGCGTGACCAGATCGACGCGCTGCGCCCGAACGTGATCACGCTCGACGTCGAAATGCCGGGCATGAGCGGGATCGAATTCCTTGAAGAGATCATGGAGCACAATCCGCTGCCCGTGGTCATGCTGTCCAGCCTGACGCAAGCGGGCACCGAAACCTCGCTCAAGGCCTTCGAGCTGGGCGCGGTGGAATGCTTTCCCAAGCCGTTGCGCGCCACGCCGGAACAGTTCAACAAGTCGGTCGGCAAGCTCGGCAAGATCGTGCTGGCGGCCGCCAATAGCAACGTGCGCGACCGCAAGACCGTGCGGGACCAGAAGCAGGTCGACGCCCAGTTCGAATGGAACGGCCGCATCGTGGCGTGCAGCGCTTCGATGGGCGGGATCGACGCGCTGACGACGCTCCTTTCCGATTTCCCGTCCAATTGCCCGCCGACCATTGTGGCGTTGCAGGCGGAACCGGCGCTCGTCGAAACGTTCATCAAACGGCTGAACACCGACCTGAAGTGCGCGGTGAAGGCGGCCAAGGATGGCGCGGCGCTCAGCCAGGGCACGATCCACATCGCGGCCGATCCCGAATGCCATGTCGTGGTGGAACCGGGCACGCCGCCGCGCATCCGCCTGATCGCGCGCGAACCGATCGAAGGCGCACGGCCTTCCGCCAACCTGCTCTACGGCTCGATCGCGCGCGGCGCGGTTCCTGCGGTGGGCGCGGTGCTGACCGGCATGGGCAGCGATGGCGCGAAAGGGCTCAAGCTGTTGCGCGATGCCGGCTGCGATACCTTCGCGCAGGACCGCAAGACCGCGCTGGTCGCCGAAGCGCCGACGGCCGCCATCGAACTCGATGCCGCCTCGCGCGAGGTGGCGCTGGATGAACTCGCGACCGCCATGATCGGCTGTTGCAATATTGGTTGAGGCCGGCATCGGGCGGTGTTGACCCGATGCCGGCACGGCGATCGATCCGGACCGTGCGTCCCATTGCCTTCGGGGACAAGGGGCGGGGCCGGTGCGGGGGATCGTGACCGGCGGACAGATGTGTCCGCGACCGGTCCGGATCGATCAATCGTTCCGCAATCCCGGACGGTAAGCGAATGAAGCGGCCGTGGCCTTAGCCGCGCGCCGCTTGCAGCATCGCCTGCCGGATCTCGAGGAAATCCGCGCGGATCGTGGAAAGGCGGTCGGCGTCGAAGTTGACCGCGGAATCCAGCACCGAGCGGCGCGCCGCCTGATAGAGCTGGATGAGCGCGGGGCCGGTGGGATTGGTGGTGTCCACCCCTATTTCAAGCGCCAGCAGCGAGGAAACCGCGCGCGTCAGCGCCGCGCTTTTCGCGGCATTGTCGCCGCGCCCCGCCGCATAGATCGCGCGCGATAGCGAGCCGGTGAACTGTTCCAGGCACAGGTCCACCAGTTGTCGCGGATCGGCGCCAAACACGCGCGCGTCGAAATCGACCCGGCGATAGGCTTCGCTGGGATCCCGGAGATACCGCATCAGCCACTGGAGCTCTTGGAGTTCCAGGCGGAGATCTGCGCCTGCAGGAAGGACAGCGTCGATTTCGACGCGCTAAGCCGCGTGTCGAGCGAGGCGAAGCGGCTGACCATCTGCTGGCGCAGCGTTTCCTGTTGGGCGGCAAGATCGCTCTTGTCGCTCGCGGCCTTGGTCTGCGCCGCCGTCAGGCGGTTGACGGTCCCGGTAAGCGAACTGGGGTCCACTGCCGAGGTAAGGTTGCGCGAGATCTTGTCGAACGAAGCATATACGCCATACAGGCCGTTGGTGAACATGGCCGCGGATTCACTCGGGTAGTTCGCCAGCGTGGCGGACAGGCGGTTCGAATCCAGCGCGAACGTGCCGTCGCGCTGGATCACCAGCCCAAGATCGGACAGCGTCTTGGGCGCGCCGGCGGCGGCGTTGGGCATGATCACCGTGCTGCCAAGCGTCGTCAGCGTGTTCTGCAGCGAGCGCGCGCCGGGATCGTTGTTCAACGCACCCGAGTTGGGATCGGTGTCGTTCTTCAGTTCGCTTGCGACCGAGTTCAGTGCATCGACGAGATCGGTCATCGCTGTCGAAATCGCGCTGGTCGGGTCGGAAAAGCCGATCGTCGTGGGCGAACCGGTATTGGTGCCGGTCAGCTTGAGCGTCAGGCCCGGCGCGGCATCGGTGATGGTGTTGGACGTGCTCGTGCGCTGCACGCCGTCCAGCTTGTACACGGCATCGGTCGCAGTGGTGGTCAGACGCGAAAGATCGCCGGAAGGGGACCAGGCCAAGTTCGACAGGCCCGGATCGGAAGCGTTTTCAGATGCTTCCAGGACAAAGCCGTTGGCCGCGCCATCCTTGCCCTTGAGCACCAGCTGCGCGCCGTTGGAGCCGTTCGCGACATAGGCGGTGACGCCTGCGCCCGAAGCGTTGATCGCCGTCGCCACATCGCTGAGCGTGGCGCCCGCCGGAACGGTGATGTCAACCGCGCTGTGGCTCGTATCCTCGGTGAAGGTGGAGCCGGACACGGTGCCGAACTTCAGCGTCAGCGTGCCCGAACCGACCGTCGAGGTCGACGCGGCATAGACGGGCGAGCTGAGCGTCTGGCTCTTGGCGACCGAAGTCACTTCCAGCGAATAGGTGCCGCTGCCCGAGAGGGTCCCCTTGGTGACGGTAGCCACGCTCGCGTTGGCGATCGTCGGCGTCACGGCAAGGTCGCCCGTGCGCACGCGCGTGCCGAGCGACGTGGCCAGCGAGGAAATCATGCTTTTCAGCGTGGACGCGGCCGAGATCTGCGTCGTCAGCTTGTCGTACTTGGTGCTGAGCTGGTCGATCCGGCTCGCGTACTGCGCGGACGAAAGCTGCTCCGCCAGCGACGCCATGTTGATGCCGCTGCCACCGCCGAGGGCCGACAGCAATGTCGACGTGACCGACGAGGATGATGTCGACGAGGTCGTGCTCGAAGTGGATGAGGTCGTAGCCATGACGAAAAGAACGGTCCCTGGGCCGGTGAGTTAAGGGGTGGCGGATCAATGCATTGTCTGGCGTTCCGGTCGGCCGTCCGCATCGAAGCGAACTTCGATCGGCACGTCCACTTGCGGTGCGGGCGGTGTCTCTCCACGCTTCAGCGAAAGGACGAAAGCCAGGACGGAAGCGACCGCGACGTAAAGCTCCTCGCGGATCACCTGGTTCTCGCGCGTGGTGAAGTACACGGCACGGGCGAGCGCGGGGTATTCCAGCGTCGGCACGTTCAGCTCGGCGGCCAGTTCGCGCATCGCCAGCGCCTTTTCGCCACGGCCCTTGGCCAGCACGATCGGCGCGGAGGCCTTGTCCGGATCGTAGGCCAGCGCGACCGAGAAGTGGGTCGGGTTGGTGATCACGAACTGGGCCTCGCGCATCGCCTTCTGCACGCCGCCCATGGCAAGCTGGCGCTGCTTGTTGCGGATCGCGCCCTTCTTTTCGGGCGAACCTTCGGCTTCCTTGCTTTCGTCGCGCATGTCCTGGTGGCTCATGCGCAGCCGCATGAAGCGGCGTGCCCACTGGACCGGGAAATCGATCATCGCGATCATGACCAGCCCGCCGGCCAGCATGAACAGCAGCGAGAGCAGCGAATCCCAGGCATAGGCCAGCTGCATCCGCACTTCGCCACCGCCCAGGCCAACCAGCCCGGAAATCCGCCCGCGCATCCACAGGTAGGCGATGCTGCCCAGCAGCGCGAGCTTGGCCAGGCCCTTGCCCAGTTCAATCCAGCCCTGCAGGCCGAGCATCCGCTTCAGGCCCGAAAGCGGGTTGATCCGCGATGCCTTGGGGGCAAGGTTGCTGCCCACCCAGCGCCCGTCGCTGAGGCCGATCTGCGATCCGAGCGATGCGGCCATGATCAGGCCGCCCAGGACCAGCACCGGCGGCAGCAGCGCGACGATAGCCGGCACGATCATCTGATCGGGCGAGAAATCTTCCAGCGTGCCGCGATCCCAGCTGAAGCCGGCGCGCGCGGTGGCGCCCAGTTCGGTCAGCACCCAGGGGCCGGCGAACTTCAGCCAGGCGGCGCCGACCAGCACGGCGATGGCGGTGGTGACTTCGCGGGAGCGCAATACGTCGCCGCGTTTGGCGGCGTCCCGTTTGCGCTTCTCACTTGGGGCGAATGTCTTTTCGCCATTGTCCTCGGCCACGGTGGCGCTCCTACTTGGCGATCATCGCGCCGGCCTGCGTGACGGCGGCGGCGGAAAGGTCTTCCAGCCGGTCGGTCAGCAGCGGCATCGCGGCGATCAGGGCGACCAGCCCGGCCAGGATGCCGGCGGGCAGGCCCAGCGAGAACAGGTTGAGGCTGGGGGCAGAGCGGCTGATCACGCCGGTCATCACCTGCACCAGCAGCAGCAGCAGCGTGACCGGCAGGGCGATCGAAAGCGCGGTGGCGAACATCACCGAACCAAAGCCCATGATAATTTCGAACCGGCCGGGCGCGAACCAGGCGCTGCCCGGCGGGAACGCGCGATAGCTTTCCACGATCAGCGCGATCCAGTTGAGATGCGCGCCAAGGCCCAGGAACAGCACGGTCAGCACCACCGCGAAATACTGGCCGAGCGCGGGCGAATGCGCGCCGCTGGAAGGGTCGGCGGCGGTGGCGATGCTCATGCCCATGCTGGCGCCGATCACTTCGGCCGCGATCGTGGGCGCGGCGAAGGAAAGCTGGAGCACGAAGCCGAGCGACAGGCCGATCATGATCTCGTTGAGCGTGGCCATCAGGCCGGCCAGCGACAGCAGCGCCGGCGGCGGGGCGACCGGCGACCACGCGCAGATCATGATGGCCAGCGATGCCGAAAGCACGACGCGCAGCTGGTAGGGGACGGCCATCGCGCCGAACAGCGGGGCGGCGAGCATGGCGGCGCCGATCCGTGTCATCACGAACAGCATCCGCCAGAACTCGTGTTCCAGTCCGCCGAAGCCGAAGTTGAGCTGGATCATCGGGTGGCGCTCAGTTCCCGGTGGCCGCGATCTGGGCGAAGATGTCCTTCATGAAATCGCCGATCAGGCCCATCATCGCGCCGCCCAGCAGCACCAGAACCAGCGCGATGATCGCCAGCTTGGGCACGAAGGTCAGCGTCTGTTCGTTCACCGAGGTCGCCGCCTGGATGACGCCGACGACAAGGCCGACGGCCAGCGAGGCGAGCAGGACCGGGGCGGCAACCAGCGCGGTTACCCACAGCATCCGGTCGGCAAGGGCAAGGAGGGCGGAAGTATCGTCCATGGCGCGTCTCCTCCTAGCCGAAGCTTGCCGCAAGGCTGCCCATCAACAGTGCCCACCCGTCCACAAGAACGAACAGCAACAGCTTGAATGGCAATGAGATTACCGTGGGTGACATCATCATCATGCCCAGGCTCATCAGCACCGAGGAAACCACCAGGTCGATCACCAGGAAGGGCAGGAACAGCATGAAGCCGATCTGGAAGGCGGTCTTCAACTCGCTGGTCACGAAGGCCGGCAGAAGGATCGAGAAGGGCACGTCGGCGGCGTTGGTGAACCGGGGTGCGTGGGCCATGTCGGCGAACATCGACAGATCGTGCTCGCGCGTCTGGCGGATCATGAAGGCGTGGAATTCCTTGCCGCTCGCGCTGATCGCCTGTTCGGCGTTGATCGTGCCGGCGGCATAGGGCTGGATCGCGTTGGCGTTCACCTTGTCCAGCGTCGGCGCCATGACGAACAGCGACAGGAACAGCGAAAGGCCGATCAGCACCTGGTTCGGCGGCGACTGCTGAAGGCCCAGCGCCTGCCGCAGGATCGCCAGCACCACGAGAATGCGGGTGAAGCTGGTCATCATCAGAACCAGCGAAGGCAGGATTGTGAGCAGCCCCATGATGAGCAGGAGCTGCAGCGATAGCGAAAGGCTGCCGCCCTGCTGGTTGCCGGCCATCTGGCCGAAGGCGCGGTCGAGCGCGCCCGAAACGGCCGAAGGCGACGGGGTCGCGGCGGCCGGAGCCGAAGCGGGCGCGGCCTGCGCGGCGATGGTGGAAGCGGGGGCGGCGGAAGCGGGCGCCACGGCTTGCGCATGGGCGGCCGGCACGCCGCCGAAAATCAGGGAAATGGCCAGGAACGCGCTGAACAGGGCGGATGCCATGGGGCCGAAGATACGCATGCGAAGAAGATCCTGCGGGTAGGCGGCGTCAGGCCGTGGTGTCGATCAGCGGCTCGTGCGCGGCGCTGCGCGCCGGCGCTTCGGCCAGGGCAACAAGCCCGTTCTTCGAGGCCGAGACGAGGATTTCGCGACCGTGGAATTCCAGCACGGCAAGCCGCAGGGTGGGCGAGAGCATCTGCGTTTCGATGATCTTCACCGAACGCGTGCCCTGTCCCTGCCCGAACTTGCCTTCCATCCGCTTGGCGAACTTCAGGCTGGCCCAGGCCAGACCGCCGATCAGCGGCAGCAGGATCAGCAGCTTGAGAATATACCAGAACATCAGGCGGCCTCGCCCTTTCCTGTGAAGGCGACGGGCGTGGCATCGCCCGCCAGTTCGACGATGCGAAGGCCGAAGCGATCGCCCTGCGCCACGACTTCGCCGCGCGCGATGAGCTTGCCGTTGACCATGACGTCGAGCAGTTCGTCGGTCTGGCGGTCGAGCATGATGACGCTTTCCTCGCTCAGGCCGAGAACGTCCTTCAACTTCATTTCGGTACGACCGAGTTCCACGGTCAGGCGGACGTCCACGTCCTTCAGAAGATCAAAGCTGCGGGGAATAAAGCTCATGGGGTGCCTCGTTCGAATGCGTGTGGTCTGGCAAAATCAGGAAGGGTTGGTGATCTGGATGGCGACCCGGTCATCGACCGAGCCAAGCGTTCCATGCGCGATCGTTCGTTTGCCGACGCGCACCGGAATGTTGCGGGCGATCGGCAAGGACAGGATCTGCCCCACTTCCAGCGACGATATCGTGGAAAGCGGCAGCGCCACGTCAACCAGCAGCGCGCTGACCGGCAGCGGCATGTCCGCGAACGGTTGCGACAGCGGATCGGCGGGGCCAACGCGGGTGCGCGCGATCGGCGGCTTCTCGCCATGCCCGAACAGGTGCGCCAGCGTGGTCAGCGGGAATGCGATCCGCATGGTCCACGGTGCGAGGCCTTCCTCCGCCACCGACACGGTCAGCACGGCCAGTTGCGTCGCCGCCGGGAAGGGGTGGAGCTGACGCAGGCTGCTGTCGCGGCGGATCGGCTGGACGGCGTCCGCCGAATTCGATCCCAGCGCGGCGGCCAGCCCGATGCCGATCTGCCGTTCCAGCCGGTCGATCATCAGTTCCGCCGACAGGGGGAATTCGCGGGGAAGCACTTCCGGCACCTGGCCGCGGCCGCCAAACGCGCGGTCCACCAGGCTGAGCACCGCTTCCGCCTCGATCGTGCAGAGCAGCGGAGCAGCCTGGGAACCGGCTGCCATCAGGCTGTTCGCCGCCAGCGATTCAACCGTGGTGACGAATTCCTTGAAGTTGCAGCTCGTTGGTTCGGCAACCGCCACCTGCGGTCCCTCGTTGCCCAGCAGCGGTGCAAGCGCGACGCGGAGCGAGCGGGCGAACCGTTCCGTGGCGCGGGAAAGCGCCGGGATCAGTTCCGCCGGTCCGGGGCCGGGGCGCAGCAACGCTTCGCTGTGCTGGGCCAGCGGGCGTTCGGCAATAAAGGCGCGTTCTGGCTTCATGGTTGCCTTACTGGACGATGAAAGTCTTGAAATAGACCGCGTCGACTCCGCCGAAACCTTCGGCCGAAGTCAGCACCTTGTTGATCGTGGCGGTCAGCCGTTTCTGCAGGCGATCCTTGCCTTCGGCAGTGTGGATGTCTGCTTCGGGCGTATCGGCCAGATCGGCAAGGATCGCGGACCGGAGCGCCAGCTCATGCTTCTTGAGCCACAGCATCACGCGGTAATCGCGGCGCGTGGAAGCGGCGATGCTGGTCTGCACGAGCGCGTCGGAATCCTTGAGGTTCGACGTGAAATCCTCGGCGAAGCTGAAGTACAGCGTGCGGTATTCGCTGCCGCCATCGCCCTCGGCGCCTTCGGCCGCCGCGCCTTCGCCTTCGCCTTCCTTGGCCACGGGCGCGAAGGGATCCTTGGCGCCCTTGCGGATCAGCTTGGGCGTGTTGTCTTCCTTCTTGGCCTCGTGAGAGCCGCCGATGATCCCTGCCGCGACAAGGCCGTAAGCCCCGCCACCGCCGACGGCGATCAGGCCAACGGCCATGCCGATCTTCATCATCATGCCACCGCCCTTCTTCGGCTTGGCTTCCTTGTCCTTCTTATCGCTCATGCGAGGTCCTTCGATCGGTATTCGTGGAATGGTGGGGCGCGTCAGGCGTAGATGCCGTCAGCGTTGGGATCGGTTGCGGTTTCCTGGCCGCCGACGCGCGGCGCGGCGGTCTGGGGAAGCGTATCGGCGATCGGCGCGCGGCCCTGGCGGCCCTGCGCGTTCGCGCCGTCGGCCGAGGTCTGCGTCTGGCCGCCGGCGTGGCGCTGCTGCGCTTCCGATCGCGGCGCGTTGGCGTCGGCGTTGGTAGAGCCGGCTTCCGCGCGGCTGGCGGCGGCGACGGCCGGGGCAAAGGCCGGGTCGGCGCTGCTCATCGCCACCGACAGTCCGTTGTGCTCCTGGCGGAACTGCAGCGAAACCTTGCCGAATTCGGCGTGGGCGAGCGAAACGCCAACCGTTCCCATGCCGGCTTCTTCCTTCGCGCGGGCGATCGTTTCCACCAGCGTGGCGAAGTTGATCGGCTGGGCGGCGGCGGGGCCATTGGCTAGCCCGGCTCCCTGGGGCTGCGCGGCGTTGACCGGCGCGGTCTGAATGGCGGCGAGCGAGTAGCCGTCGGTCGGCAGGGCATCGCTCTCAACCTTGGTGGTGGAGACGGCGGCGGCAAGCGTGGCGGACTGTGCCTTGTGAGCGGTTTCGGAAGGCGCCATCGCCTGCGCCAGCATGTCCGCCGTCTGCGGGGCTGCGGCGTGGGCGGCGGCCTGTGCCTTGTCGCCGGTGGTCGCCGCCGGTGCCGCGCCTTGCGGTTCGAGCGTGAGCTTGGCGGCCGCGACGTCTTCGGGAATGCCCAGGGTACCGGCGATCTGCGCACCAGCGGCCTTGGCCGTTTGCGCGATGGCGGCGGGCAGGGCGGGAGCGGTTGCGGCCGCGCTTCCGCCAGCGGTGGCTTCGGAAGCGCCAGCGGCGTTTCCGTTTGCCTGCGTTTGCCGCAAAAGGCTGGCGATCAGCGCGGGATCGATGTTTGCCGCTGCCTTGGCCTCGGCATCCTTGCGATCTTCGTCCTTTTCGGAAGCGTCATCGTCGTCGTTTCCGGATGTCTTGCCGGCAACCGGCAAGGTTTTGCCGCTTGCCGGCAAATCGTCTGCCGGCTTTGCCGTATCGCGTTCCGTGGATGCAGCGCGATCGTCGTTCGCATTGCGAGCGGCGGACGCCCGGCGTTGATCCAGAACGGCCTGAAATGCCGGACTGCCTGCATTCTCGTCGATCGCGGACAGTGCGGCATCGCTGCCTGCACGCGCGGCCGTCGCAGAATTGAAGGCGGCAATTTCGAACATCGCGGACTCCCTGGTGGTTCCGCGATCTTCTATTCAAGGTTCGTGCCAAATGCCTTTTTTGCCGTCAACGCCACGGCGCTGGCCGCCGTTTTGCGGGCAATGAGCTGGGATTGGGCCTCGACCCTCTCCTCCACTGCCGCCCGCCTGCGTTCGGCTTCCGCGGCTTCGCGTGCCTTGGCATCGGCGATGGCGCGCGCCCGTTCCATGTCGGCGCGGGTCCCGTTGGTAACCTCGTCCAGCCCGCGCACGAACTGGTGCAGGTGCTGGAGCGCGGCCGCGTCCTCGGCATCGTTGCGCGCGGCATAGTCGAGCGACATGCGCGCGGTGCGTTCGGCCAGCCCCTGCAACTGGGCAAGGGTGCCCTCCGCGAGTCCTGCTTCGACCAGCGCATTCCGTCGCGCGATGTCGCGGATGCGTTCCAGGCGTTGCAGGCGCGCAAGTTTGGCGCGTTCAGCCTTCATGGTCCAGCAGCTTGGTCAACGCGGCGACGCTCGCATCGAGCGGGACGATTTCGGGCGCGGGCTGGCATAGGAACTGCGTCAGCTCGTCATGCATGGCGATGGCGCGATCCAGTTGCGGGTCCGCGCCCGATCGATAGGCCCCCATCAGCACAAGATCGCGATTGGCTTCGTAACTGGCGATCAGGGCACGGAAATCGCGCGCCAGCTTCTGGTGCTGCGGCGCGGTGATGTCGTTCATCACGCGGCTGAGCGAGGCGGCGATGTCGATTGCCGGATATTGCCCGCGCTGCGCGAGATCGCGCGAGAGCACGACGTGGCCGTCGAGGATCGAGCGGGCGGTATCGACCACCGGGTCGTCCTGGTTGTCGCCGTCCGCCAGCACCGTGTAGAGTCCGGTGATCGAACCGCCACTGGCGGCGGAGTTGCCGGCGCGTTCGACCAGCTTGGTGATTGTCGCCAGCGCGGACGGCGGATAGCCGCGCGCCGCGCCCGGCTCGCCCAGCAGAAGCGCGATCTCGCGCCCGGCGTGAGCCACGCGGGTAAGGCTGTCCATGATCAGCAGGACGCGCTTGCCCTGCGCGCGGAAGTATTCGGCCAGGCTGGTGGCGAGCAATGCCCCGCGAATGCGCAGGTTCGGCGCGTGATCCGCCGGAACGGCCACCACGACGCTGCGCGACCGCTTCTCGCCATTCATGTGGCGTTCGACGAAATCGGACACTTCGCGCGCGCGCTCGCCGATCAGGCCGACGATGACGATTTCCGCCTCGGCCCCGTGCGCGACCATATCGAGCAGGACCGATTTGCCGACGCCGGAACCGGCCATGATGCCGATGCGCTGGCCGACGCCGAACGTGGTGATGGCATTGAGCGCCCGAACGCCGGTATCGAAAGTCTGGCGGACCGGGCTTCGATCCAGCGCGCCGGCGCGGACACCGCCCGAAGGCCATTCCTTCTGCGCAACGATCGGGGCGCCGCCATCGATCGGCTTGCCTTCGCCATCGACCGCGCGCCCCAGGAAGGCTTCGCCCACCGGCAACATGCCGGGGCGGCCTTCGGGCCGCACGCGCGCGCCAGGGCGCAGCAGCACGGGATCGCCGAGAAGCATCATCAGGGTATTGCCGTTGCGGAAGCCGATGACTTCGGCCGCCAGCGAACCACGGCCGTGCATGATCCGGCACTGGGTGCCGATCGGCACGGACAGGCCGGTCACTTCCAGCATGCCGCCATCACAGGCGGTCAGCAGGCCATAGCGCGCAGGCGCCAGGTCCGGCTCCGCTGCGGCGAAGCGGTGGAGCATCGCCAGGGCGGGGTTCATGCGGGAAGGAGGGATGGCGTCCGGCGCGAGCGCGGGATTCAACATGCGCGAAGCGCCTCCTGCAATGCGATGCGCCACTGTTCCGGCCCATCCTCGACACCGCCCTGCGTGCCTTCCACGCGGATGGAGCCGCGTTCGAGGGCGGGATCGGGTTCGAAGTGCCAGTCTTCGGGCAGGTTATGGGCAACCAGCGCGAGATCCTCGGGATGCAGCCTGATGACGCGCGCGTCCTGCGCGCGCGCGAGCATTCCGGCGGCGATCCGGACCCGTTCGGTCAGCCGATCGGGCGCGATGGCGGCTTCGTCCAGCACGGAATGGCACAAGGCCAGAACCGTTTCGCGCAGCCGTTCGTGCAGCAGCGCAAGCTGTTCGCCATCCATCCGTGTCATCGCCATTTCGATCCGGTGGCGCGTTGCGTCGGCAATCGCGGCTTCGGCTTCGGCGGCGCTGCGTCCCTCGGCGTGGCCCTTGGCATAGCCATCCGCGAAAGCGCGGGTGACCGGATTTTCCGGTTCGGGTTCGGGGACGTGTTCGACAACAGGGGCAGGCGGCGTGTGGGCGCGACGCGCCAGCGGCGATACTTCCATGCGGCCGCCGCCAACGAAGCGCTTGTCCGGGGCAAAGCCTACGCGCCGTTCCGTCAAGGCGGAAAGCGCAACCGCGCGGGTCGGCTCAGACATAATCGTCGTCGCTCGCGCCGAACACGATCACGCCTTCGGCGGCAAGCCGGCGCGCGGCCGTGACCATGGCCTTCTGCGCCTCGATCACTTCGGCCATCTTCATGCGGCCCCGTTCGTTGATCTCGTCGCGCACGCCATCGGCGGCGCGCGAGGACATCGCGTCGAAGAACACCTCGCGTTGCGTGTCCGGAATGCCCTTCAGCGCGGCGATCAGCGTGTCGCTGTCCACTTCGCGCAGCAGGGAACCCATCGACTTGCTGTCGAGCACGAACAGGTGCTCGAACTTGAACATCTCGTTCTCGATCTGCTTGGCGAGCTGTTTGTCGATCTTGTTGATCTCGGGCATCACCCGCTTTTCGACCGCGCGTGCGGCGGCGTTGATGATGTCGGCCGCTTCGCGCGGCCCGCCCATCGTCATCACCGACTGGCCATGGCATTCGCCGATGCGGCGGTTGAGCATCTGTTCGAGCATCGCGATGGCATCCGGCGAAACCGGCCCCAGCGTGGCGATGCGGTGCACGACCTGCGGCTGAATGTTGTCCGGCAGCGCATGCAGCACGGCAGCGGCCACTTCCGGGTCCAGCTGCACCAGCAGCACCGCGATCGCTTGCGGATGTTCGTCGCGGATCAGCGGGGTCAGCACCTGGGGCGTCAGCCAGCGCGCAAGTTCCAGCGGCGAGGTGCGCGGCAGGTCGGCCGGCGTGATGCGCTGCATCAGGCTTTCCGCCTTGATCTCGCCCACGGCGCGGGTCATCAGCGAACGGACCTGGCCGATGCGGTCGTGCGCGGTCAGGCCAAGGCGTTCGGTGCGTTCGACGAAGCCGGTGATCGCCTGGGCGATCGCCATCGGGCCGATCTCGCCCAGCGCGCACATCTTCTCGCCCAGCGTCCGCAGCTCTTCGGGTTCCAGCTGGCCAAGGATTTCCGCGGCCTGCTCGTCCTCAAGCAGCATGACCATCACCGCGGCGCGTTCGGCGCCGCTGATGGGAGACAGGTCGCTCATACCGCTTCCTCCGTGTTTTCCTTCAGCATCTGGCGCAGGGCGGCAACGGCGCTGTCAGGCTTTTCCTTCACCAGCCGCTGGGCGATGCCAACCTGGCGGCTCAGCAGTTCGGTATCGACGACGCCCGTGGAGGCGTCCTGCGCCGGGCGCAGATCGGCCTTGGCGACCAGCGGCTTGGGGGCGGAAGCGGCGTCTTCGCCATCCTCCGCTGCCTCTTCGTCGTCGCTTTCAGCCTTGTTGCGCTTCGATGCGGCCGGATCGCGCTTCAGCGCCTTGATCAGCGGGCGAACGCCCAGCAGCAACACCAGCAGCACCGCGAGCAGGGCAACGGCATTGCGCAGGATCGTGGCGAACCATGGCGTCTCGTAGAACTTGGGCGTTTCGACAACCGCCGGCTTGAAGCTGCGGATGGCAACGGCGACCTGGTCTCCGCGCGTCGGATCCGCGCCCACGGCGGCGCTGACCAGTTGCTTGATCTGCTCGATATCCGCGGGCTTGGCCTTGGCCATCGCCTCCTGGCTCACCGCCACGGCAACCGACAGGCGCTTGATCTTGCCCGGCGCCACGTTGGACACGGCCACTTCGCGGCCCAGTTCGTAGGTGCGCGTGGACGAGCTTTCGCCATTGGAGGGCGGCGTAGCTGGCGTTCCGGGCGTACCCGGAGTTCCCGGCGCCTGCCCGTTGGCGGCCTGCGCTCCCTGCGCCGGCGTTCCCTGCGGCGCGCCTGGCTGGGCGGTGGTCGCCGGCGGGGGCGTGTTCGACAGTACGCCCGGCACGCCGATCGCACCGGCCGCGCCGGCCGACTGGGAAGCGGACTGCGATTCCGTGCGGACCGCACCCTGCTTGTCATAGCTCTCGCGGGCCGAGGTCACCTGGTCCATGTCCAGATCGACCTGGATCTCGCTCGAAAAGTTGCCATCGCCCAGCATCGGGGTCAGCAACTGGGAAACCTGCTGGCGGAGCTTGTCCTCCATGCGGCCCTGGATTTCGATGCGGTCGCTATCACCCGCCTTGGCAGCGGACAGCAGACGGCCGTGCTGGTCGATCACCTTCACGGAATCGACCGACAGGCCCGGCACCGATCCCGCCATCAGATTGACGATCGCGGAAACCTGGCTGTCGGAAAGCTGGCGGCCACGGGCCAGTTTGACCATGACCGACGCCGAAGGCGCGACGTTGTCGCGCACGAACACCGACTTTTCCGGTTCGGCAAGATGGACCCGCACGGCTTCCACGCCGTCGATTTCCATCATCGTCAGTTCCAGCTCGCGCTCGCGCGCGGCCTGGAGGCGCTGGCCTTCCAGCGTGCGGCTTGCGCCCATCGGCAGCTTGTCGATCATCTGCTGCCCGGTTTCGGGCGCGGCGATCGCGCCGTCCGAGGCGGCGACCATGCGGGCCTTGTAAAGATCGCTTTCCGGCACGGTGATCGCGCCGGTCGAATTGTCGATCGTGTAGGGGATCGACGCCTTGTCGAGCGCGGCGACCACCTGGGCGCGTTCGTTGTCCGAAAGCTGCGAATAGAGCATCCGCTGCGGGGCAGGGGCCATGGTCATCCACAGCACGCCGGCAAGCCCGGCTGCCGACATGCCGGCAAACCAGGGCAGGGCGCGTCGAACCGACGTCTGGCCCATGAAGGCGCGCAGCCGCGCCGAAGCACCGCCGAGCGCGGGATCGGTCAGCGGCGTCAGCACCGAAGGAGTACTGCCGCCGGCGACAGCGGGAACAAGGTCACTCATTTATCAGACCCCCATCCGCATGATGTCCTGGTACGCGGACAGCAGGCGGTTGCGAACTTGGAGCGTGGCTTCGAAGGCGACGCCGGCTTCCTGCCGGGCGAGCATGACCTTCGCGACATCGGTCACTTCGCCACGTTCGTAGGCTTCGCTGACCGCTTCCGCCTTGTTCTGCGTGGCGCTGACGCTGTCGAGCGCGGACTTGAGTGCTTCGGTGAAACCGCCGGCCGGACCACTGCTCTGGGTCTCTGCCGCGCCCGACGCGGCTGCATCGGGCTTGTGGATCTGCTGAAGCAGGTTGGAACGATCAATGATCTGCTGACGCAGCGCGATGATCTGCTGCACCCCGGCGGCACTTCCGCCGATACCGTTGATACCACTCATCGACGACCTCCAGCGACTGCGATGCCGGCTTCACGGAAGCTGGCAAGGCGATAGCGTAGCGTGCGTTCCGAAATGCCGAGCTGGCGTGCCGCGGCCACGCGGCTGCCGCCGCAGGCCTCGAGCGTGGCCAGGATTGCCCGCGCTTCGGAAATCTGAACGATGTTGGAAAGCTTGGCTCCGGACGCGCCCATGTCGTCCGCGACGATTTCGGCGGGCGCGGCCGGTACTGCCGGGTTGATCGGCGTGACCGTGCCCTGCATCGGTGCGGCCTGCGCGCCGTTGCGATCAGTGACCAGGCGGGCAGGGCGATCGAACACGATGTGCTGCGGCAGGATTTCCGGCGCATCGCCTGCGAGAAGCAGCGCGCGGCGCACCACGTTTTCCAGTTCGCGGACGTTGCCCGGCCAGGTGTGCTGGGCCAGCAGCGCGATCGCGGCATCGGAAATCCACGGCGTGTTCATGCCGCGCGGAACGTGGCGCAGCATCATCGCGAAGGCGAGCGGCGCGATATCTTCCGGGCGCTCGCACAGCGCGCCCAGCGAGAGCGGGAAAACGTTGAGGCGGTAGTAAAGGTCCGCGCGGAAGCGGCCTTCCTCGACCTCCAGCGGCAGATCCCGGTTGGCGCAGGCGATCACGCGCACGTCAACCTTGACCGGCTGCGTCGCGCCCAGCGGCAGGACTTCGCCTTCCTGCAGGGCGCGCAGCAGCTTTGCCTGGAGTGAAATCGGCATCTCCGCGATTTCGTCGAGCAGCAGCGTGCCACCGTCGGCGGCGCGGAAGAAACCTTCGCTGGCCGCGTTGGCGCCGGTGAAGGCGCCCTTCTGGTGGCCGAACAGCAGCGCTTCCAGCATCGTTTCCGGCATGGCGGCGCAGTTGATGGCGATGAACGGCTTGTCCGCGCGGCGCGAACGATCGTGGATGAAGCGGCTCAGCACTTCCTTGCCGGTTCCGGTCGGGCCGTTGATGAGCACGGGAATGTCGCTCGCGGCGATGCGTTCGGCCAGGGCGAGGACGGAGAGGCTTTCTGGATCGGCGGCTACGGGCGTGCCGGCGGGGGCGGCACAGGCAAGCAGCGCGGCGAGCGCGCCTTCCGAAGCTCCATCGACATAGCGCAGCGTGAACTGGCGGCCTCCCGGCGCGCGGATCAGTTCGTTGTGCGGTGCGCGTTCAAGGGCGATCGCGATCTTTCTGGGATCATGCTGCACGCATTCTTCCGATGCGTACACATACGTACCAGCGCTGCTGCCGAAGCTCCCGACAATAGCATCCGCCCGCTGAACCAGTGGCGCGTTAACGCTTCCGGCTTGCTCAGAGACGTTCAATCCGTCCGTATGTTGATCCATGTTAATGGCCCCCGTCTTAACCATATCTGGTGACGGTTTGCCTCTAAATCCTAAATGAACCATTAACCTCAGTGTTCGTACTTAGGCGTTGAGCGTAGTTTTTTGCATGCCGCGCATTTTTTCCCCTTAAAAACCCGATCCCCATGCCGGTCTTTGCCTCGACAGCCGCGTTATCCCCGTGACTCGGCGGTCCTCTCGGGAACGATCCTCACTGGAGACTGACATGACCGTTATCAACACCAACATCAGCGCACTGCGCGCGGCGAACGCTTCGAACTCGGCCAGCCAGATGCTGGGCACTGCCATGCAGCGCCTGTCCACCGGCACCCGCATCAACAGCGCGAAGGACGACGCCGCCGGCCTCGCCATCGCCACCTCGATGACCTCGCAGATCACTGGCATGAACCAGGGCATCCGCAACGCCAACGACGGCATCTCGCTGGCGCAGACGGCTGAAGGCGCGCTGGGCGAAGTCACCAACATGCTGCAGCGTATCCGCGAACTGGCTACCCAGTCGGCTTCGGGCACCTATCAGGACACCACCGACCGCGCTTACATGCAGACGGAAGTCGACCAGCTGACCTCGCAGATCGACCAGGTCGTCACCAACACCAAGTTCAACGGTGTTGCTCTGTTCGACGGTTCGACCGCGACGGTGAAGATCCAGGCCGGCGCCAACGCCAGCGACACGGTTGACCTTTCGATGGCCGACCTGACCACGCTGGCTGCCAGCGGCGGTGCGGCCGGTTCCTATGACGTTTCGACGGCGACGTCGGCCAATGGCCTGCTTTCGACGCTCGACACCGAACTCGAATCGATCTCCAGCGCCCGTTCGACGCTGGGTGCCGGTCAGAACCGCCTCCAGTCGGCGGTCAACAACCTGACCAGCAACGTCACGAACCTCTCGGATGCCCGCTCGCGCATTCAGGACACCGACTACTCGGCGGAAACGACGGCGCTCGCCAAGGCCCAGATCCTGAGCCAGGCTTCGACGGCGATGATCGCCCAGGCCAACCAGAGCCAGCAGAACGTTCTCTCGCTGCTCCGCTAAGCCTGACGCAACCTGACACCTGCCTCCACCAGGTGGCGGCCCGGCGATCGCGAGATCGCCGGGCCTTCGGTGTTTTGAGCGCGGACATTCGTCTTGCCTTCTTGACTCCGCGCGCGTGAGGCGATTGGCACGGAGCCGTGGCTTCGTCTGGCAAATATCTCGTGCGGTCCGCCGCCATCCGGTTCCGCCGTCGCCTGCGCGAAAGCGAGGCGGCCTTTATCGTGCTCGCGCTGCTGGCCGGGCTTGCGGCCGGTATCCTCACCAATGCGCAGCAGTTCCTGGCGCATGGCATCCAGCACCTCTTCTATGGCGTCACGATCAACCGCCTGAGCGCGCTGGGATCGATCCATCACCCCTGGCGCCTGCTGGCGCTGCCGGCCGGCGGGTTGTTGCTGGTGTTCATGGCGCGATGGCTCCATCGCCGCCGGCGGACGCTGATCGACGTGGTCGAGGCGAATGCGCTGCACGGCGGGCGCTTGCCACTGTCCGACAGCCTGATCATCGCCGGGCAGACCATCGTATCGAATGGCGCGGGCGCTTCGGTCGGGCTCGAAGCCGCCTATGCCCAGATGGGCGGCGGCATCGCCTCCGCGCTGGGGCAATGGTTCAAGCTGCGCCGCGCGGATCTGCGCACGCTGACCGGGGCAGGGGCCGGCGCGGCCGTCGGCGCGGCCTTCGGCGCGCCATTGGCCGGCGCCTTCTATGCCTTCGAGATCGTGATCGGAACCTACACCCCGGCCGCGATCGCTCCGGTGGTCACGGCCGCGTTGTCCGCCGTCTTCGTCACGCGCCTGCTTGGCGTGGAGCCCTATCTGATCGCGACGACGGCGGACCGCGTGCTGCACACGCCCGATTATCTTGTCTATGCGGTGCTCGGACTGGTCTGCGCTTTCATGGGCATCGTGGTCATGCGCCTGGTCACGGCGATGGAGCTGGTGGTGCAAGCCTGGGCGCGCATCGGCGTGTGGCGGCCGGTGATCGGCGGCTTCCTGCTCATGCCGATCGCTTGGCTCTCGCCACAGGCGCTGTCGGCCGGACATGGCGCGCTGCACCTCAACCTTCTGCTGCATCCGCCAATCATGTTTCTGCTGACGGTGCTGGCCCTGAAGATCGCGGCGTCCGTGATCTCGCTCAGCTTCGGTTTTCGCGGGGGGCTTTTCTTCGCCTCGCTGTTCCTCGGTTCACTGGTCGGGCAGATTTTTGCCGGGGTGGGCAACATGCTGTTTCCCGGCTTGGCGATCGATTCCAACGATGCGGCACTGGTGGGCATGGCCGCATTCAGCGTGTCCGTGGTGGGTGGTCCGATGACGCTGGCCATGCTGATGCTGGAAACCACGCACGATTTCGCGCTGATGGGCGTGGTGCTTACCGCATCGCTCATTTCCAGCGCCGTCACGCGCGAAGCCTTCGGCTATTCCTTTTCCACCTGGCGTCTCCACGTGCGCGGATCGATCGTGCGCAGTCCGCGCGACATCAGCTGGGTCGTGGATCTTCACGCCGGCCGCATCATGCGCAAGGACTGGGTCAGCATCGCGGACGACAGCACCGTTGCCGCGTTTCGCGCGGCGATTCCGTTGGGGTCGGCCAGCAAGGCCGTGCTTGTCGATCGCGAAGGGCGTTATCGCGGGATCGTTCCCACGGCGCTGGTCTATCGGTCCGATCTCGCCCTCGATGGCCTGGTCAGTTCGGTAGCCACGCTGGTCGATACCGCGCTGCATCCCGAGACCGGCATCCAGGAGATGCTGGCCCTGTTCGATCGGCTGGCAGTGGATGAAATGGTGGTGATCGATGCCGCCCAGCACGTCGTCGGCGTGGTCACCGAACGCCATGCCCGCCGGCGCTATTTCGAGAAACTCGAAAGCGCGCAGCGGGACATTTTCGGCGAAACCTGAAGGGCAGGGATCAGTTCACCAGCAGGATGGAAATCCGGCGGTTGCGCGGATCGGACGGGTTGTCCTTCACCAGCAGTTCGCGGTCGGCCACGCCTTCGATCCGGCGGAAGCGGCTTTCGGCCACGCCCTGGTGCATCAGCGCCTGTCGCGTGGCTTCCGCGCGGCCGGCGGAAAGCGACCAGTTGTTGGCGGCCTGGCCGGGCTTCCACTGCACCGAATCGGTATGGCCGCGCACGGTGATGCCGGATGGATCGGTGCCGATCGCCTGGCCAATCGCCTGCAACAGTTCGGTCGCGTCGGGCGTCAGCAGCGTGGTGCCGAGGCGGAACATCGAGAAGTTGGCGTCGTCGACCAGGTCGATGCGCGTCCCTTCGGTGGTGTCCACCATGCGGACCTGCCGGGCAAGCTGGCGCAGCTTGGCGTTGGCGGCCAGCTTTTCCTGCAACTTCTTCTCGACGGCCGTGCGTTTGGCCTTCGATCCGCCATCCTTGGCGCCGCCGGTGGCGTCGCGCGGCACGGTCAGAGTCTTGGTCCCGGTCTGCGCGGCCTTGTGCGGATAGTTGTCCGCGTCGGTGATCGAGGAGCCGCCGAGCAGGCCATAGGAGCCGGCTTCGCCTTCCTTCATCTTGACGAGGGTGGGCGTGAAGTAATCGGCAAGGCCCTTGCGCTGCTTCTCCGTGGTCGCGCCCAGCAGCCACAGCAGCAGGAAGAAGGCCATCATCGCGGTCACGAAGTCGGCGTAGGCGACTTTCCACGCGCCGCCATGGTGGCCGCCGGCCACCACCGTCACTTTCTTGACGATGATCGGCGCCGGCGGCGGCTCGTTCTTGCCTCTGGGAGGTTTGGCCATGGTTCAGCCTTCCCTTAGCGGCCGCGCAGCGCGTCGAGCAGTTCGGACAGGCCGGGGCGGAAGGCGTGGCCGAGACCCGACCGCGCGCTTTCCACCACCAGCGGCTGCGGCCACCCGTGAAGCGAGGCGATGATGACCTGCTTGACCGCCTGGAAGATCATCTCGTCCTGATCGAGCACCTGCTTGAGGCGGCTCGCCAGCGGAGCAACGATGCCATAGGCCAGAAGCACGCCCATGAAGGTGCCGACCAGCGCCGAACCGATCATGCCGCCCAGGATGGCCGGCGGCTTGTCGATCGAGCCCATGGTCTTCACCACGCCCAGAACCGCCGCGACGATACCCAGCGCAGGGAGGGCGTCGGCCAGGCCCTGCAGCGCGTGCTGCGGCTCGGCTTCTTCGTGGAAGTGCGTCTTCATCGCGTGATCCATGACGTCCTCGACGGCATGCACTTCCAGCGTGCCGGAGGAGACGACGATCAGGGTCAGCGTATCGCAGATCAGCGAAATCAAGGGTTTGTTGGCGAGAAGTCGCGGAAATTCCGCGAAAATCGGCGAGCTGGCGGGGTCGGTGACATGGCTTTCCAGCGCCACCGGCCCGTCCGACCGCAGGATCTTCATCAGCTTGGTGCACAGGATGATCGCGTCGATGTGATCCTGCTTGGTGTGCTTCGGCCCCTTGAACACTTTGGCGAAACCGCCGCCGATCGCCTTCAGCTCGTGCATCGAGTTGCCCGTTACCAGCGCGCCGACTGCCGCGCCGCCGATGATGAGCATTTCGTGCGGGATCGCCTCCATGACCGGCCCCAGCGCGCCGCCAGTGATGGCAAAGCCGCCGAAGACCATGACCAGCAGGATAATGATGCCGATACCAGCGTACATGGAAGTTCAACCCTTCAGAATTCGAAAGCGGTGTGGTTCGGGATCAGCTCAACATGCTGAACAGCGAGAGGCCCGAGAGCTTGGTGAAGCTCGCCTGGCTGGCTTCGAGCACGGTCGACAGTTCCTGCAGCCGGGTGAAGGCTTCGGTGATGTCGGTGCCGCCGATGTCCTTCTGTTCGGTCGCGCGCGATGTGGCCATCGCGGTCTGCCGCTGGACGTTGATGTCGATCCAGGACAGCCGCGAACCGACCACCGTTTGCGCGGTGGTGACCGAATCCAGCCCCGCCTGAAGCGACGTCAGCGCGTTGTTGGCGGCGGTGGTGGCCCCGGCGCCCCCCGCGTCGAGCGCGTCGGACAGGGTCTTCACCACCGACATGATGTCGGTCTGCGTCCCGTTCACGTTGAACGACAGGAATTCCGGACCGGTCACGCCACGCGTGACGGTCTGCCCGTCGCCCAGCGCAAGCTGCCCGGCCGAACCGGTACCGACATAGGAGGCGTTGCCCGAAGCATCGACCGTGTAGGCATCGCCGCCCGTCTGGCCACCGAACAGCGCGTGCCCGGCGGAATCGCGCGTATTGGCGAGCGCCACCAGGTTGCCTTGCAACTGCTTCAGCTCGGTGCTGATGCTCGAACGCTGGGTGTCCGACATCGTGCCGCTCGCGGCCTGCGTCGCCAGCTGCTGCACGCGGATGATCGTATTGGAAAACTCGGTCATCGCCGAATCCGCCAGATTGAGATCCGATGTCGCGCGGTTGGCGGCGTCGGTATCGATCTTGGACAGCGTGTCGGTGCGCGACAGCGCGCGCAGCCGCGATGCCGCAACCGGGTCGTCCGACGAGGTCGTCAGCCGATTGCCCGAACTGATCTGCGTCTGCAGCTTTTCCGCCTGGGCGCGAAGCGACGTGAGGTCGAGCGTCGAGCGGCTGTAGAACGCGCTGGTGCTGGTAGCGAAAGTGGTCATGATATCACCTGATGCCTATCAGCGTGTCGAAGATGTTGGAGGCTACCTGCATGACGCGCCCAGATGCCTGGAACGCCTGCTGGTAACGGACGAGATTCACCGCCTCGCTATCGAGATCGACGCCGGACTGTGCGGCCAGCGTGGTCTTGGCGGAATCGGAAATGGTCTTGAGCGCGTCGCGCGTCACCGTGCGGCCCGATACGGCCGACGAGACGTCGAACAGGATCGAGTCCATCTTGCCTGCCGGGTCGGCGTTGCCGAGCGCGTTGCGCAGCGAGTCAAGGTTCGTCGTGTCGAGGCTCTTGGCCGCGGCGCCGGCCGGGGCCGTCGCGATTTGCGAGCCGTTTGTCAGGGCCAGCGAGAAACTGGCCGCATCGGTGCCGGAGAACATGGCCACGCCAGCGTTGCCGTCCACGTCCACGCCGCCGGTCTGGACGCTGTTCACCGTGGTGACGATGTTCGCCGCGAGCGCATCGAGATCGCCATGAAGCTGGGACAGCTTGCCGAGCGCGAGGTTCTGGCCGGCCAGCGAACCGCCGGAAAGGGCCACGCTGGCGCCCGACGCTGTCGAGAACGTGATCGTGCCGTCCGCGGCAGTCGCGGCGGTCAGTGCGTCGGTGGACCCGCCGTTGACGATCGCGGGGCCGGCAGCACCGCCGATCTGCACTTTCACGGTGCCGTCCGGGGAGAACGTGGTCGCGATGTCGCCGTACTGGCTCATCTGCTGCAACAGGTTGTCGCGCTGGTCGAGCAGCGAGGTCTGGTCGCTGGTCGCGTCCGATGCCCGCGCGAGGCGCACGTTGGTGCGGGCCAGTTCCTGCGCCAGGCGGTTCACCTCGGTCACGCCCGCGTTGGCTTCGAAGTGCAGGCCGTTGCCCACCGCGTCGAGCTGCTGCGAGGCGATCTGGAAGGTGTTGGTCATCGTCCGCGCGCTTTCCACGACGGATGCGCGCAGCGAACTGTCGGTCGGATCTTCCTTCAGCTTCTGAAGGGTGGATTCGAACGAGGTGATCGAATCATAGACGTTGGACTGTTCCAGCGCCGTTTCGACGTTGCTCAGGCCGGTTACTTCCGCATCGGCGCGCGCCGTGTCGGAGCCGGTCCGGCGCACTTCCGATTGCCGGAAGGCATCGGCGTTGCGGACCACCTGGCTGACGCGGACGCCCGACAGAGAAACGTCGGACGTCTGCCCCAAATAGCCCGTGGTCGAAACCTCGGACATCTTGGCCGTGCGGCGGACATAGCCTTCCGTCGACGCGTTCGCGATGTTCTGGGCGGTGACGTCCAGCGCGATCCGCGCAGCTTTCGCGCCGCTGCGGGCAATCGAGAGAAGGTCTGACGACATCGCCGGTTACTCCTTTTTCGCCGAAGCCTGCGGGAAGCGGGCGGCAATCTGCGCCTCGATCTGCTTGGCGAAACCAAGCGCGCCCGTCTTGGAAGCGATGTCGGCGAACTGTTCATCGCGCATCGTGGTAAATGTTTCGTTGCCACGGCCCGCGAAAGGATCGTCCTCGCCGGCAAAATTCGTCTTGTGGGCCGCCGACAGCATCTGCCGCAGGAAAATCGCCTCGAAACCCTGCGCCGCCTGGCGCAGTTTCCCGCGCTCGGTCGAGAGGGCGTCGGTGGCGGCGGATACCACGCCGCCGACGTTGATCGGGAGAATGCTCATATCACCACCATTTCCGCCTTGAGCGATCCGGCCTGCTTCAGCGCTTCCAGGATCGCGACGAGGTCCGAGGGCGTGACGCCCAGCTTGTTGAGGGCATCGACGATCGACGACAGCGAGGCGCCCGGCTTGAACAGGGCGACGTGCGCCTGCTGTTCCTGCACGTCGATCTGGCTGTTCGGCGTTACCGTGGTGCGGCCGTTGCTGAAGGGCGCGGGCTGCGAAACCTGCGGCTTTTCGTCGATCTTCACCACCAGCTTGCCGTGGCTGATCGCCGCCGGCGCAAGGCGCACGGCGCTGTTGATCACCACGGTGCCGGTGCGGCTGTTGACGATCACGCGCGCGGGGGTTTCCGCCGGGTTGACCTCGATCATCTCGACCGCGGCCATCGTGCTGGCGCGCGCGTCGGCCCCTTCGGGCAGATGCAGCGCCAGGGTCACGCCGTCTTCCACCGAAGCCATGCCGGGATAACGCGCGTTGATTGCGTCGCGCACGCGCGATGCGGTCAGGAAATCGGCGTTGAACAGGTTCCAGCGCAGGATCGGGTTGTCGTCGAAACCGGTGGCGACCGCGCGTTCCACGCTGGCGCCCTCGGCGATCCGGCCGACGGTGGGAATGTTCACCGTGACTTGCGAACCGTCCTTGGCGGCGACGCCCAGGCCGCCGACAGCCAGGTTGCCCTGCGCCATCGCGTAGATCTGCCCGTCCGCGCCGTAGAGCGGCGTCATGATCAGCGCGCCGCCGCGCAGCGACTTGGCCTTGCCCAGCGTGGAGACGGTAACGTCGATACGCTGACCGGGCTTGGCGAAGGCGGGCAGGTCGGCGGTGATGAGCACCGCCGCCGCGTTCTTGAGGCCCGGCGACACGCCCGGCGGCAACTGCACGCCAAGCCGGCCAGCGGTGCCTTTCATCGCCTGCGTAAGGTATTCCAGGTTGTCATCGCCCGTTCCGGCCAACCCGACGACGATGCCGTATCCGGTGAGCTGGTTGGTGCGAACGCCCTGAAACGCGCCCAGATCGCGCACGCGCTCGGCATGGGCCGCCACGGGGGCGACAGCGGCGAGCGCGGCGGCGAAGGCGGCGGTCAGGGGAAGAAGCAGGCGGCGCATGACGGACCTCGAGGAAAGCCTCAGAAGGGGCTGAGAATGTTGAAGAACTTGCTGAGCCAACCTTCACGGCTGGCCCGCTGGATCGCGCCGTTTCCGGCATATTCGATCCGCGCGTCGGCGACTTGTGTCGAAACGAGGCTGTTGTTCTGGTCGATGTCGCCAAGGCGCACGATCCCGGAAAACTGAACCCATTCCTGACCCTGGCTCAACAGCAAGCGCTTTTCCCCTCTGACGAGGGCGGTGCCGTTCGGTCGCACTTCCGCGATCGTGACGGACAGCGAACCCCCGAGAGAATTCGTCTGCGCGGCATCGCCCTTGCCATTGAACGACGATCCGGCCGACGCTTTAAGGGCGTTGGGGTCAAGGAACGACAAAGGACCTGCACTCGGCGGCACGATATTGGCGCTGCCGGAGCGATCGGTCTTGGAACTGGCCGACTTCGAGGTGGTCATCTGTTCGACCAGCACGATTGTCAGCGGATCGCCGACCGCGTGGGCGCGGCGTCCTTCGACCAGACCCGCATAACCTGCCGACGCATTGAAGATGGCGCCGTCCGCGGGGCGCGGGGCGGGCTGCTGCGGCAAGGTGGCGCCGAAGCCGACCGGGGGCTTGCGACCGGCCCATGCCGGGCCCGCGTCGCTCAGCGCCAGCAGCGCCGCACCGATCAGCAGGGCCTTGCCGGCGTTCGCGCGATTGAAGGGAGCAAGCATCATGGTCACAGCGTCTGGTTCGCGTTCTTGAGCATTTCGTCGACGGCGGAGATCATCTTGGAGTTGATCTCGTAGGCGCGCTGGGTCTCGATCATGTCGACCAGCTCCTGCACCACGTTGACGTTGCTCGCTTCGAGGAAGCCCTGCTTGATGTGGCCGCGGCCGTTGTCGCCGGGAATGCCGATCTGCGCGGTGCCGCTGGCGGCGGTTTCCATCAGGAAGTTGTCGCTGCTGGCGCGCAGGCCCGCCGGGTTGGCGAAGCTGGCGACCGTCAACTGGCCGAGCTGCGTCGGTTCGGCGTTGCCCGGCAGCGTGGCCGATACCGTGCCGTCCTGGGCGACCGTGATCGCCGATGCGCCTTCCGGAATCGTGATCGTGGGCTGCACGACATAGCCTTGCGCGGTGACGAGCTGGCCTTCGGCCGAACGGCTGAAATTGCCCGCGCGGGTATAGGCCAGCTGACCGCCCGGCAGAGTCACCTGGAAGAAGCCGTCGCCGTCCAGCGCCAGGTCCAGCGCGTTGTCGGTGTTCTGCAGCGATCCCTGCGATTCGATGCGCGTGGTCGACTGGATGCCGACGCCGGTGCCGAGGTTGAGGCCCGTGGCATAGGCGGTTTCGTTCGACGATTGCTGGCCGGCGACGCGCGCGTCCTGATAGGCCAGCGTGGCGAAATTGGCGCGATCGCGCTTGAAGGCGGTCGTCCCGACGTTGGCGAGGTTGTTCGCGATCACGCGCATCCGCGTGTCCTGCGCCTCAAGCCCGGTGCGGGCGACGTGAAGGGCTGAACTGGGCATCGTTCGGTACTCCGTTAGCTGCTGATGCGCATGAGCGCGGCGCTGTTTTCATCGACCTCGCGCGCGGTCGAGATCAGTTTGGTGCGGATGTCGAAGCTGCGTTGCGCCTCGATCATCTGGACCAGGACGTCGGCCGGATTGACGTTCGACTGCTCGAGCGATCCGGTGACGACGCGGGCATCCTCGTCGCCGGGCAGCACGCCGCCGCCTTCGACGCGGAAGAAGCCGTCGACGCCCTTCTTGATGGGCGATCCATCGGTGCTGACCAGCTTGATCCGATCCACCACCTGCGGCGGGGTGTCAGGCGTCGCCGGGTCGGCGGCCATGACGCTGCCGTCGGGCGCGACAGTGATCTTCGAACCGAGCGGCACGGTGATCGGCCCTCCACTGCCGATCACCGGCCGCCCGTCGCCATTGACGAGCAGCCCGGTCGCGTCGACCGAAAGATCGCCACGACGGGTATAGGCTTCGGAACCATCGTCCGCCTGGACCGTCAGCATGGTCTTGCCGGTCATCGCGATATCCAGCGGATTGTCCGTCGCGATGATGGCACCCTGCTTCATGTCCGCGCCATAAACCTCGCCGTCCGTCATGGCCCGCGCCTCCAGGCTGGGACCTTTCAGGGTCATCGGCGTGGTCGTGAGCATTTCGGCACGGAAGCCCACGGTCTGCGCGTTCGCCATGTTGTTGGCGATCATCCGCTGCTTCGTCATCGACGTGCTCATGCCCGAATAGGCGGTATAGATCAGACGGTCCATGGTTCAGCCTCAGGTCCGCAGGTTGATCACGGTCTGCGAAATCTGCGTGGCCGTATCGATCGCCTTCGCGTTCGCCTGGAAATTGCGCTGGGCCGTGATCAGCCCGACCAGTTCTTCGGCGATGTCGACGTTCGAACGCTCGACCGCGCCGGCCAGCAGGCCGCCGTACTTGCCGGTCGAAGGGGTGCCATAAGCGGCCGCGCCGGAAATGCCGGTCGCGCTCCAGTTCGAGGAGCCTTCCTGGCGCAGGCCGGTGGGCGTGGTGAACGACGCCAGCGCGACCGTGCCGATCACGGTGTTCGAACCATCGGCGTAGGACGCCGTGACATCGCCGTTCTCGGCGATGGTGATGCCGGCATATTCCGAACCGGCGCCGTTGGTCAGCGGGATCTGCGCATCGGTCAGCGTGCTGCCGCCGGGAGCGTAGATCTGCAGACGGTTGTTCGTGTCGTCATGGATATAGCCGCTGCTGTCGAGGTCGAACGAGCCGTTGCGGGTGTAATAGGTGTTGCCCGTTACCCCATCGCGCGTGGTGAAGAAGCCTTCACCGGTGATGGCGACGTCGAGCGCGTTGCCCGTCAGGTCGGTGGCGCCGGCCTTGAAGTTCTGCTTGATCGCGGAAACCTGCGCGCCGATGCCGATGGTCATGGTCGGCGAGGTCTGCGCGGTGGTGGCCACGATATCCGCGAAATCGGTACGGCTCGACTTGAAGCCGTTGGTTTCCGCGTTGGCGATGTTGTTGCTGATGACGCCAAGATCGGTCTGGGCGTTCTTCAGGCCGGTGAGTGAAGTATAGAAAGACATGGTGGAGGTCCTTTCCGGTTGAAGGTCTTAGCTCGCCGTGCCCGTGAGCTTGGTGTTCAGGGTGGCGATCTGGCTGGAGATGGTCTTGAGCGTGCTGCTCATGTCGTTCGAGGTCGAAAGGCTCGAGAACTGCGCGAGCTGCGCGACCATCTGGGTGTTGTCCACCGGGGCGGTCGGGTCCTGGTTCTGAAGCTGCGTGGTAAGCAGTTTCAGGAAGTCACCCGCGCCGAGCGAACCCCACGAGTTCTTGGCAGTGGACGTGCTGGTCGTCGAACCGGTGCCCGACGTGTTGGAAACGCTGCTGGTCATTATTTCATCCTCATCGTATCGAGCATCAGTTGCTTGGCGGTCTGCATCGCCTCGACAACATTCTGGTACTGGCGAGAGCTTTCGAGCATCTCGACCATTTCTGCACTTTCATCGACCGGAGCGGACCATACATCGCCGTTCTGGTCGGCGAGCGGGTTGTCCGGCTGGTGATCCTTGATCGGCGTCGCGGACGAACGGTACACACCGTTGACCTTGACGGTGGCGAGGCCCGTCGACCGGTCCAGTTCTTCCGAGAAGACGGGACGCAGCGGACGGTAGGCCGTGCTTTCGCTGGACGAGACCGTGCCCGCGTTGGCGAGGTTCGATGCCGCCGCGTTCATGCGCACGAGCTGCGCGGACATCGCGCGGCCGGCCACGTTGAACAGCGTCATGGGGGAGGTGTTTGGGCCTGCCATGGTTATTCGCCCTTGAGCGCGCGGGTGACGTTGTCGATGCGTCCGCGGATGAAGGAGAGGGTTGCGGTGTATCCCACCGCGTTTTCGGCGAAGGCGGTCTGCTCGGTCGCCATCTCGACGGTGTTGCCGTCAAGGCTGGGCATGACCGGCACGCGATAGCGCGTGGCCGATGCCATCGCCTGGTCTTCGCTCGCGCCCGTGGCGCGCGCCTTGAGCGCGGCCTGGAAATCGATGTCCTTGGCCTTGTAGCCCGGTGTTCCGGCGTTCGCGATGTTGGATGTCAGCAGGCCCATGCGCTGCGAACGCAGCTCAAGCGCCTTGCCATGTATCCCGAAAAGACTGTCGCTCATCGTCGGTCAGCTCCGCATAGGTGTTGCCGACATCGATTCTGCAAGCATCGTGCCAAATCGTTTTGCCGCTCCCGCGCATCGTCCAACCGGCAAAATCGCGGCGCATTTCCGGCAAGGGATTGCCGTTTCGCGGTGAATACCGGCAAAGTTCGGCCACTCCCTGAAACCTCGGAAAACAAAGCCGTTCTTCGCCCCGAGCAGGAGTTCCTGATCCATGGATTTCACGCATTTCTACAATCCCGCCGCCGCCGTCATCGTCTTTGGCGGCACCGCGCTGGCCGCGGTGCTGCGCTGTGGCCTGTCCGCGACCGTAACGACGGGGAAGGCGCTGACGGACCTGTTCCGGCCGCGCTTCCGTGCCGATGCGGTCCGCGCCGTCCTGGCCGGGCAGGCCGCCGACATTCGCGCCAACGGCCTGTTGCGCGCCCAGCCGTGCCGCAGCGGTGATCGCGAGTTCGATGAAGCCACCAACGCCATGCTGTCGGCCCGGTCGGTCTCCGGCCTGCTCGAAAAGCACGAGGCCTTTCGCGCCACGCGCCGGACGAAAGCGGGCGAGGCGGCCGGGATGCTTGCGCAGGCGGCCGATCTGGCACCGGTGTTCGGCCTTGCCGGAACGCTCGTATCGCTGACGCAGCTGCCGGCCGACGGTGTGGCACGCGGCGCTTTTTCCAGCGCCATCGGCATGGCGGTGCTGACCACGCTTTACGGGCTGATCTTCGCCAATCTGGTGCTTGGTCCGCTGGCCAAGATGGTCGAGCGGCGCGCGCGCGACGAAGAAGCTGGGCGTCAGTCGGTGATCGACTGGCTGGTTCAGCAGGTCGCGCTCGCCACGCCGCGCCATGTGCGCCATGAGGCGGATCACCATGGTGGCCATACCGCTGCGCGCCACGGTGCGGACGAACATGCCGCTGCGGCGACGCGTGCGGGGGAAGCGGCATGATCGTTCGCCCGTCGACCGGCTGGCAGACCATTCTGGCCGACCTGTCGATGATCCTGTTCATGATCGCGGCTTCCGCGCTGGCCAACACGCCGGAGAAGGCGCAGCCGGTGGCGAAAGCGCATGCCGCCGCCGCGGCGCATACCCCGCCGCCGGCACCCGTCCAGGCCTCCGTTCGCGCCGAGCCGGTGGGTGTGTGGTCCGATGGTGCCGGCGCTCCGCCTTTGGCGCAGTGGCTGGCCGACCAGGGCAGCGATCCGCGTTTGCGTGTGACGATCGTGGTGCGCCATGGCCCCGGCGACCAGGCGGCCGCGTTCGCGCGCGCCGCGGCGCTGGCGCAGAGCGCGGGCGAACGCGGCAAAAACGCCCGCGTTGTCGTGGAGCCGGGCACCTCGCGCGGAGCTACGGTCACGCTTGGCTTCGATACCGAAGAAAGCGCATCGGCAACCTGATGGATGGCACGATGTTTGCTTATTTGCGTGAGACACTTCCTTATCCGGGGTCCTTACCCATGACGCGCAAGATTCCTTCTTTTAGCCTTCTGGCCATGGCGCTGGCTGGCGCCGCGATCGGCACGCCGGCACAGGCCCAGCGGGCCGGGCTGGCCGATCTGACCGATATCGACATCGCCGTGGCGCGCTTTACCGGTTCGCCGATCGGCGTGCCTGGCGGCGCGGCCTTGCCGGTGGATCGCCGGATGCGCCTTGCCGCCTGCCGTGCGCCACTGGCGCTCTCCTGGCGGGGCGGTACGCGCGATAGCGTGATCGTTCAGTGTCCGGATGCCGGCAGCTGGCGCATTTTCGTGCCGGTGGTCGGCCTTGCGCCGGCAACCCGGCAAGAAGCTGCCGCCCCGGCGGTTCTGCGCGGCGAAGCCGTGACGGTTTCCGTGACGGGCGAGGGCTTTGCCGTCTCCCAACCCGGAGAAGCCATGGATTCCGGGGCTGTTGGCGCGTGGATACGGGTCAAGACCTCGGCCAAATCCGACCCCGTGCGGGCGCAGATCGTGCGTCCCGGGCTGGTGGAACTACCGATCGAATGACCGCCATTCGGCAATTTTTTTCCGGGTGGCCTTAACGCACCCGCTTCAACGCCGTTCTTGGGCATGAGAAACGCTATAGGAGCGGGACCATGCCATCATTTGAAATCGGACCGACGCGCCCGGTTGGCGCGGTTCAGGTCAAGACTGTGAACACCGAGACTGGCCTGCAATCGGTCAAAGCGGACGATCAGCCGGCAACCTCCGGCAGTGTGGCTTCGTCCACACCGCAGGTGGAAACCAGCGAAGCGGTCAAGGCCGGCACTGCGCCGGTCAACTCCGAACGGGTTGCGGAAATCCGCAAGGCGATCGAGAGCGGCCGCTATCCCCTGATCCCTGCCAAGATCGCTGACGCGATGATTGCTGCCGGTATGCTCTGGAGGAGCCCGCAATGAGCCATGAAGCCGCCGTCCGTCCCATCGAAATGCGCGACACGCTGCGGCAGATGGTTGCCGTCCTGCAAAAGGAACGGCACGCGCTTGCCGGCCTTGACGTGGATGCGATCATGGGATGTGCGGTGGACAAGGGCAACCTGTGCGGGCGCCTGGGTGACGCTTCACCGGAACTGGTCGATGAGGAATGCCGGGGCCTTCTGGACGCTGCGCGGCGCCTTAATGAAGCCAACCGCCGCGTGCGCAACCTGATCGCCTCGAATGTTTCGGCGCGTCTGGACGCGATGGTGGGGGCACCGACGCTGTACAATGCGCATCGCTCGACCCGCCGGCTGAACTACCGGGCCTGATATTTATTTCCCTGCGCCCCTTAATCGGGGTGTTTGGCACGATATTTGCTGATCCCTTTCCTGAAGCCGCTTTCGAAATCGGAAGCAGCGTGACGGAAAGGGATTTTTGTGAGTTCAGTCCAGTCTCCCGCCGGGCCGGCCGCATGGGCCGCTGCCATGGACGGAACAACCGGGCCGGGCGATGTGCGCGCCGCCATCTCGCGCGCCGCACAGGCGACGGGGGTCGACTTCGGCTACCTGCTGGCGCAGGCAAGGCTGGAATCCGGCCTCAATCCCAACGCACGCGCGCGCACGTCCAGCGCCACCGGGCTTTACCAGTTCACCAATTCCACCTGGCTGCGCACGCTGGACAAGCATGGCGCGGATCATGGCTATGACTGGGCCGGCAGCGTCATCGAGAACGGCAGCGTCCGCGATCCGGCGCTGCGCCAGCAGATCATGTCGATGCGCTCCGATCCTCAGCTGTCGGCGCTGATGGCCGGGGAACTGGCCAACGACAACCGCAACTATCTGTTCGGCGTGCTGGGTCGGCAGCCCGGGAATTCCGAACTCTATCTCGCGCACTTTCTCGGCGCGGAAGGGGCGGGACGCTTCCTGACCGCCATGGCGACCGATCCCTCGCAATCGGCAGCGGCACTGTTGCCGCAGGCTGCGGCTTCGAACCGATCGATCTTCTATGATGACAGCGGCACGCCGCGTTCGCTGCAGGGGGTGATGAGCCTGCTCAGCGGCCGCCTTGCCGCCGCCGGCGGCGCGACGGACAGCGACATGGCCTGGGCCGGCGGCTATTTGCCGGCAGCGTCCGGCAATGTCATGCCGGTCGATAGCACGCCCACGTTCACGGGTGGCCCGATCGCGCAGGAGTTTCAGGCGACGGCCTATGCCGCCGGCCAGCAACCGGCCCGTCCGGCTTCCTCGATGGCGGACACGCTGCGCGATGCCTTCGCGCTGAACGACGCTTCCGCCACGCCCAGCCATGTCCGCGCCGCCTACGACCGGCTCCGCTCTTTCGGACTCTAAGCCACGATGCTCAAGCGCCTAGGTTCACCCAGTGCTCTCGCCTTGCCGGCGGGGATTCTCACGCTCATCGTCCTGATGATCGTGCCGATCCCGTCGTTCATGCTCGATGTGTTCTTCGTCCTCAATATCGCCCTTTCGGTGGCGATCCTGATGGCGTCCATGAACGCCGAGAAGCCGCTGGATTTCTCGTCCTTCCCATCCGTCCTCCTGTTCGGCACCCTGTTGCGCCTGGCGCTCAACGTCGCGTCCACGCGCATCGTGCTGGTCAACGGGCACCAGGGCGGCGCGGCGGCCGGCCATGTGATCGAGGCGTTCGGCGCCTTTCTGATCGGCGGCAACTTCGCCGTTGGCCTGTTCGTGTTCATGATCCTGATGATCATCAACCTGATGGTGGTGACCAAGGGTGCGGGCCGCGTTTCGGAAGTGTCCGCGCGCTTCACCCTGGATGCCTTGCCGGGCAAGCAGATGGCGATCGACGCCGACCTTGCCGCCGGCCTGCTTACCGCCGACGAAGCCAAGGCCCGTCGCCGCGAAGTGGCGACCGAGGCGGACTTCTACGGTTCCATGGACGGTGCCAGCAAGTTCGTGAAGGGCGATGCCATCGCGGCCCTGCTGATCCTGGCGGTGAACATCGTTGCCGGCTTCTGCCTGGGCATGATCAGCCACGGGCTGACCGCCGGCGATGCCGCGCAGAAGTACGTGACGCTGGCGGTCGGCGACGCGCTGGTGGCGCAGGTTCCCTCGCTGCTGCTCTCCATTGCCGCCGCCGTGATCGTGACCCGCGTTTCGGATACCCGCGACCTTGCCGGCCAGATCGGCGGCCAGCTCGCCGATCCGCGCACCTGGCTGCCGGTAGCAGTGATCCTGGGCGCGATCGGCATGATCCCGGCGATGCCGCAGTCCATCTTCCTGCCGGCTGCCGGGCTTGCGGGCTGGCTGTGGTGGGCGCTGAAGAAGCGCGCCGAACGCCCCGCGCCCGAGGTGGTCGAGGAGGAAATCCCGGTCGATCCCTCGCGCATCACGCTGGAAGAGGTCAGCGACCAGACGCTCGTCACCATCGAGCTGGGCTATGGCCTTGTCCATCTGGTTGACGACCGGCGCGGTTCGCCGCTGGTTGCCCGCATTACCGGCGTGCGCAAGCAGCTCAGCCAGACCTTCGGCTTCATCGTGCCGCAGTTCCGCGTGCGCGATGCGCTGGATCTGCCGCCGAACGATTATCGCATCGTGCTGGGCGGCGTGACGCTGGGCGGGGCGAGCATCAAGGGCGAGAAGATCCTGGCCATCGACGTGGGCGAGGCGCGCGAGAACCACGGGCTGCAGGGCGATGCCACGCGCGATCCCAGCTTCGGCTGCCCGGCGCTGTGGATCGATGCCGCCCAGCGCGACCATGCCATCGCCGAAGGGTTCCTGACGGTCGATGCCAGCACCGTTATCGCCACGCACCTCAACCAGCTTCTCGGCGAACGGCCGCAAGTGCTTCTGGGACCAGACGAAGTTCGCGCGATCTTCGACGCGGTCAAGGTCCGCGCGGCCGGCCTGGTCGAAACGATCTACCCGCAGCCGCTGTCGCTGGGCGCCGTCACGCGCCTGTTCCACGCACTGCTGGAAGACGGCGTCAGCATCGCCCATCCGCTGCCGATCCTGTCGGCCTTGAGCGAAGCGGTGCTGCAGACGACCGAGCACGATCGCCTGGTGGACATCCTGCGCGCCCGCCTTGGCGCGATGATCGTCGCGCGGGTGTGCGGGCCGAACGACCGCCTGCCGGTGCTGACGCTCGACGGTTCGCTGGAACAGATGATCGTGCAGGGATTGCAGGACCCGGTAACCGGCCAGCCGGTGATCGAACCCGATCTCGCGCGCGGGATCGGCGAACGGGTGGCGCAGATCATCAGCGATCGCGGGCCGACCGCGTCGCCCGTGGCGCTGGTGGTCCAGCCCCGCGCGCGCCGGGCGCTTTCCGCGCTGCTGCGGATGCGGGCCCCGACCTGTCTTGTCATTTCGATCTCCGAACTGCCGCCGACGCAGCCGATCGAGGTCATTTCCGTCATCGGAAACGAGGCGCCCAGGCCCGTTCCCGCGCTTCCCCAACCGTCAGTGCTGCACCCCGAGGGCCTTGCTGCATGAAACATGATCAACGTCGATTTGCCGCCGCGCGTGCTTACCGTGACGATACCGCGGATCGTATCCGCCGGTTTCTGCCCATGGTCCGGCGCCTGGCGTGGCACATCCATGGGTCCGGGCGCGCCGGCATGGAACTGGAAGATCTGGTGCAGGCGGGTCTGGTCGCGTTGACCGAATGCGCCCAGAAGCATTCCGGCCCGACGGAGGACGGCTTTGCCGCCTATGCCAAGATGCGCGTGCGCGGGGCCATGGTGGACCTTGTGCGCCGTGTGACGCCGCTTTCGCGCAGCGTTTCCGAACGGCGCAGGATGCTGGCCGATCACACCGCGACGCTGCGCAACGAACTGGGGCGCGATCCCACCGATGCCGAACTGGCCGCCGCCATGGGCCTTACCGACCAGGAGCTTGCCACCTTGCACGCCGGGAGCGAACCAGTGCGCTTTGAAACGATCGACAGCGCCTATTCCGACAGCGATCCCGCCTTCGCCGACGACCGGCCGGACAGCTTCGCTTTGCTGGCCGACGAACAGATGCGCGCGCGGGTGGCCTTCGCCATCGCCGCGTTGCCGGAACGGCTCCAGCTCGTCATCCAGCTCTACTTCGTCGAGGAACTGAACCTCGCCGAAATCGCGCAGGTGCTCGACGTCAGCATTCCCCGCGTCCACCAGCTGAAGGCGCAGGCGCTGGAAAAGCTGCGCGCCGCGCTGGGGGACGAGGCCGACATTCTCTGATCGGCTCTTGCCGTGCCGGCTCCCATGATTTAATCGATCGGTTAAACCATGGGAGAGCAAGATGCGGATTGATGCGGGCACGGCCGCCGTCGTTACCGGCGGCGCTTCGGGACTGGGGCGCGCCACGGCAGAGGCGCTGGCCGCCAGCGGAGTCCAGGTCGCGATATTCGATCTGAACGAGGAACTGGGGCAGGAGGTCGCCAGCGCGATCGGCGGCCTGTTCTGCAAGGTCGATATCACCAGCGAGCAATCGGTGGTGACCGGCTTCGAAAAGGCGCGCGCCGCGCACGGGCAGGAACGCATCTGCGTCCACTGCGCCATGGCCAACCGCAAGGGCAAGACCGTCGGCCGCAACAAGGAGACCGGGGAGTTCGTGCGCCTTTCGACCGAAGACTACGAATTCGCCGCGCAGGGCATCCTGATCGCCAGCTACCGCGTCGCCTCGCTCTCCGCGCTGGGCATGGCCGGGCTGGAACCGCTGGAAGACGGCGAACGCGGCACCATCATCCTGACGGCCTCGGTCGCCGCGCAGGACGCGCAGGTGGGGCAGGTTGCCTACGGTTCGCTCAAGGCCGGCGTGAACGGGCTCGTGCTGCCAATGGCGCGCGATCTGATGGACCTTGGCATCCGCGTGAACTCGATCATGCCCGGCATCTTCGGCACGCCGCTGCTGGGCCGCCTGCCGGAAAAGGTGCTGGATGGCCTCAACGCCTCGGTCCCGTTTCCGAAGCGGCTGGGCAAGCCCGAGGAATTCGCCTCGCTGGCGATGGAACTGGTGCGCAATTCCTATTTCAACGGCCAGAACATCCGCCTTGACGGCGCGATCCGGATGGCGCCCCGCTGACGGTTCCGGCTAAAGGGGGCGAGGCTCAGGCGCCCGATGGCGTCTGGGCCTGCTGCTCCACCACGATGGGATCGCCCACGCCGATGCGCTTGCCGTCGGTGATGATGACCTTGTCGCCCAGCTTCGCCTGTTCGAACAGGCGCTTGGCGAAGGCATCGGGCACGCCGATGCAGCCGTTGGTGGCATAGCCCTTTTCCACCTTGCTGCCGTGGATCGAAACGCCGTCGTTGGTCAGCCGCAGCATGTAGGGCATCGGCGCGTCGTAGATGTTGGAAACGTGATCGGCGTCCTTCTCGGTGATCGGGAAGACGCCGACAGGGGTGGGCTTGTCGCCATAACCCTTGAGGATCGCGGTTGCGCCGATCTCGTGGCCGTTGCGGAACACGGACAGGGTGCGCGCCGTGAGATCGACCGTCACGACCAGCGGTCCTGGCTCGCCCTTGCTTTCGTCCCAGAAGAACTGGCCGAACTTGATCGGTTCGTCGATTTTCAGGATCGACTTGACCACGAACGGATCGTCCGCCGGCGGTTGGGGCGCCGGGGCGGGTTGCGGGGCGGCGGCGGTTTGGGCCGCTGGGGGTTTGGCCGCGACCGGTTTGGAAGCGTCTTCCTTGTGCGGGAAGAACACCTGCGCCGCATCCTGCCCCACGTGAAACGCCAGCATCGATGCGAGCGACATGGCGACGAAACCGGCGGGCACGCGAATCCAGCGCTTGCGCAGCAGGTTCATCGGTCCATCGTCTGTCACAGGTGCCGGCCTTTCATCGCCTTCGGTCGCGAACCGTGCGTCCATGCTTCGCGCGGCCTTGCGCACGGCTTAACATACAGGGCTGAAAGGGAAGTAAACCGGATTGTTCCTCCCGCTATCGGCTGTAGCCGTTACTCGCTGCGGACGGTGATGTCCTTCGATACAAGGTCCATCGTGCCATAGCTGGTGAAGAAGCTGGCGTCCGCCGCGTCGCGCCCCACGCCGATCACCGCGAAGGCATCGGGCGTGATCATCCCCGTGGCGTCGACGATGCGCCAGCTTCCGCCCTGGCCCGCCGGATCGGCAAGGAACACCTCGGCCACGGCGTGAAAGTCCTGCGGCGATACACCGGGGCCATAGCCGGACGCGAACCGGGCGGGGATGGCCGCCGCGCGGGCAAGCGCGATCAGCGTATGGGCATAGTCGCGGCACACGCCCCGCCGCTCGACGAAGCTGTCCAGCGCGGTGGTCGAGGAATTGCTCGATCCCGGAACGTAACGGAAGTGGCCGGCGATCCAGGCGCGCATCGCCTCTACCTTGGCCCCGCCCGCCAGCGCGCCAAATTCCTCCTGCACGAAGGGCTGGAGCCGGCTGGCCGGGCAATAGAGCGAATCGAGCAGATAGGGCACCGCTTCTCCCGGCAGGCGGTGCGGCGGCAGCCCGGCCAGCGACGCCAGGTCGAAATCGTTGCGCAGCACTTCGATCCGCGCATCATAATTGACCGAAAATTCGCCGTCGTGGTGAACCCATATCCTTTCGCCGATGCCATCCTGTGCCCCCACGCGCAGAAAGTGCGGGGTGGGCGTGCTGGCGATGTTCGCGGAAAGGATGGACTGTTGCGAGGTCGGGGCGGCTTCGATCTGGAGCAAGGCATCGGTTGCGCCATACATGCGGCAGGAAAGGCGGGTGGCTATGGTGAGGATCATGATCGCTCCAATGGTTTGACCGCCCATGCGTTCCGATGATGTCAGCCGCGTGAAAGGAAAGGCATGGTACGCCCGATTCGATGGACATGCCGGGAAATCTGATCGCTGCCTTGCCACCGGCGCTGACCGGGGCTCCGCCGCTGCTTCTGGCGGCGGGCGGCGCGATCGTTCTGGTGATGATCGCCGGCATGATTCGCGGCTTCATGCCGTTGACCGGGCGGCTGCTGGGCTTTGTCGGCAATGTCGCGTTGCTGGCGGTGTTCGCGCTGACGGTGGTGCGCTTCGTCCATCTCGATCCCACCTTCGATTCCCTCACCTCCAACATCGGGATGCCGGCGCAGACCGTGGCGGGTGGCGAAACGCGCATTCCGCTGGCGGCCGACGGGCACTACTGGATCGAAGCGCGCGTCAACGGCGTGCGCCAGCGCTTCATGGTGGATACCGGGGCCACCATCACCGCGCTGTCCGAAGATGCCGCCGCCGCAGCCGATATCAGGCCCGATCCGTTACGCCTGCCGGTATCGGTGCGCACGGCGAACGGAGAAGTGGAGGCGCGCATGGCGCGGGTGGGCGAATTGCGCTTCGGATCGATCGTGGCGCGCGACATGGACGTGATCGTCACGGGATCGACCGGCGGCCTCAACGTGCTGGGCATGAACCTGCTGTCGCGGCTGAAGTCGTGGCGCGTGGAAGGCGGGGTGCTGATCCTGAGTCCGAAGCATCCGCAGAGGGCGGCGGATACGCCATCCTGAGCCGCGGGATCAGGACGGCCTCACGACGAACAGGAACGTCAGGCGTCGCCACGCCGCTTCCATCGGCCCCTGGCGGAACCGGGCAAGCCACCATGCCGGCCAGGCCAGCATCGCGATCCAGCCGAGTACGACGAAAGCCGGCAGCCAGATGCGCGGAAGTTCGGGCCCGAGGCCCAGGCCCCAGCCCGAAAACACGGCGCCCATCAGCACCGTGGTCCCCAGGTAGTTGGTGAAGGCGCAGCGTCCGGCGGCTGTCAGGCGGTGGGCGAGCGGATGGCCGCTTGCGCCCGGCCAGCACAGCATGAGCGCGGCGAGATAGCCCAGCGCCATGATCGCGCGCGGGATCGCGGCGATGTGGTCCATCACCCCCAGCATCGCGCGCGGCGGAAAGTGGTGCGCCCAGATCCACCCCAGCACCGGCAGCGTCAGCATCCCGCCGATGCCGATGCCGGCCACCGCCATGCGGACGATCGCCTGCCGGCTCCAGCCGCCGGTGAAAAAGCCGCTGCGGAACAGGGCGATGCCCACCAGCATCAGCGGCAGCGTTTCGGTCGCGGTCGCCAGCGCGATCTTGAACGGCAGGAACGGCGCCAGCGTGAGCCGCAACCGGATCGCTTCGAGAAAGCCGGCGTTCAGGATCTGCGTGTCCTGCGCCATCGATTGCGCGATCCGCACCATCATCGCGGCCTGTTCAGCCTGTTCCGCTGCGATGCCATGCCCGGACAGCACGCGCTGTTCGGCCGCTATGCCGGGTATGTCGCCGATGCCATCCAGTTCGTGCGCGGCGCAGAATACCGCGATGGCAATGGCGGCCAGCGCGGCAGGCGGCAGGCGGCGCAGCACCAGCGCGCCCAGGCCGCACAGGGCATAGGGGAACAGGATGTCCCCCCACCACAGCAGCAGGTAATGCGCGTACCCGAACAGGGCGAGCCAGAACAGCCGGCGGGCCTGCATCGCATCGCCGTTCAGTCCGCGCCTTTCGGCGGCTTCGATGAACAGCATCATGCTGGCGCCGAACAGCAGCGTGAACAGCGCGCGCATCTTGCCTTCGAACAGCAGGAACGAAAGCGCGAACCACGCATCGGCGCCGGGTTCGGCGCGGGGCAGGGCGGGGGAGAAGCTGGCCAGCGTCGGCCCCCAGAATCCGGTTATGTTGATCGACAGGATGCCCAGCACGGCGATGCCGCGCACGAAATCGATCGCCGCGATCCGCGAAGGATCGCCGCGCGTTGGAAGTGGGAGGGAAGCGGGCTGGTCCGAAGCGTGATCCGTCAAAGCCTTACGGCTTTATCACCAGGCACGCCAAGCCACCAGCCTTGAGGCCGTCGCACGCCCGTTCCGCGTCCGCCTGTCCGGCGTAGCCGCCGGCGAGCAGGCGTGTCACGCCGCCGGAGAGAACGTCGATCCGGGGATGGCCGGCCACGCCCGGCCGGGGCTTCACCCGGCTCCACAGCGCATCGGCATTGCCGCGCTGCGAGAATGCGCCCAACTGGATACGCCAGTTGCCGGTGGCGTGGGGTGCGGGCGCCGGTGGCCGGGCCGTCGCGGGCGGGGGTGGCGCCGGCCGGGGTGCGGCCGGACGCGGCGGAATGGGTGTTGCCGGAGCCGTCGCCACGGTGGAGGCGGGGATGCTCGTGGTGGGCAACGGCCTTGGCGCGGCGGATCCGGGCGTCTGCAATGCCGGGGCTTTGGCGCCCAGATCGCTGGCGGCGAGTTGCACGCTGCGCGCCTGCTCCGCTTTCCGTTCGAGATCGCCGGCAAGCGAAATGCCCATTTGCCGCTGCTCCAGCGGGATCACGGTGTCCATCGTGGCAAGGCTGGTTGTCGCCTGCGGCAGGCCATTGGCGGCGGCGCGCGTCATCAGCGCATAGGCGCGCACCCAGTCCTTGCCGACGTAATCGCCGTTGAAGGCGGCGATGCCGAGGATGTACATCGCGCGCGGCTCTCCGCGATCGGCGGCGGTGTTGAGCCAGGGCAGCGCCTCGGTCTGGCGGCCCGACTGGAACAGCACGATGCCATAGTTGTCGCCGGCCTGCGGATGCCCCTTGCGGGCGGCGCGGCCGAAATAGAATTCGGCCTTTGCCATGTCCTGCGGCACGCCTTTGCCCAGGCGGTAGGCCTGACCCAGGTTGAACTCCGCGTCCGCATCGCCCCTGGCGGCGGCCGTTTCCCACTGACGGACCGCGCCCGCGTAGTCCTGCCGCTGCCAGGCTTCGACGCCGGACTTGACCACGTTGGCGTTCGCACCGCTGCCCGTCGTCTGGGCATGGGCGGACATGGCCGGCACAGCCGCGCAGGCTGCCATGATGGCAATTCCTATGGTTGTTCCCGCTTTCGGTCGAAGCACGGCAAGGCCCCCGCTCGTGTAATAGCTGCTGATGATGCGATGGTATTTGTGATCGGTTAACCCCGCATTAGCAAAGAATTCCGGCCTTGCGAGCCAGATTGCCACGAAATCGGGGGCGTGTTGTCCTTTCGCCGTCCCGCGCTGCATTAACGGAAATTTCAGTCTGTTCTGCGATCTCCCGTTCAGGACCGTTTCGGTATAAGAGGGGGATACCCATTGCGCGTATTGGCTTTGGCATCGCAGAAGGGCGGATCGGGAAAGACCACCCTGTCCGGTCATCTCGCCGTGCAGGCGCAGCGCGCCGGCGCCGGCCCGGTCGTTCTCATCGACATCGATCCGCAGGGATCGCTGGCCGATTGGTGGAATGAGCGCGAGGCGGAATACCCGGCCTTCGCCCAGACCACCGTGGCCCGTCTGGCCGCCGACCTTGCAGTCCTGCGCCAGCAGGGCTTCAAGCTGGCCGTCATCGATACGCCACCGGCGATCACGATGGCGATCCAGTCGGTCATCTCGGTGGCGGAACTGATCGTCGTGCCCACGCGCCCCAGCCCGCATGACCTGCGCGCCGTTGGCGCCACGGTCGATCTGTGCGAGCGCGCCGGAAAGCCGCTGATCTTCGTGGTGAACGGCGCGACGCCCAAGGCACGCATCACCTCCGAAGCGGCGATCGCGCTGTCGCAGCACGGCACCGTAGCCCCTGTAACGCTGCACCACCGCACCGATTTCGCGGCCTCGATGATCGACGGGCGCACGGTGATGGAGGTCGATCCCAAGGGGCGGTCGGCGCAGGAAGTTACCGCGCTGTGGACCTATATTTCCGAACGGCTCGAACGCAATTTCCGCCGGACCGTCTTCGCGGTGCCCGCCCAGCCGGCGCCGGTTATTGGTGCTGCACCACGCGCGGCCGGGGGCTTCGGCCGCCGCGTCAGCGGTTCGTGAGGGGAGAAGCCCGATGACCGAACCTCGCGCTTTCGCTTCGCTGACGCCAAGCCTTCTTGCCCGCAAGGGCGGCGCGCGTCCCGCGATGCGCCCCCAGCTTGCGCCGATTTCCTATGAAGACCAGCACCGTGTCGGGCTGGGAGGCGGCCATGCTCCTCTCGACGATCTGGGCTGGAACGACATGGGCGAGGCACCGTCGCATGGCCCGTCCCATGGTGCGCCACTGGCCGATCATGCCGACGTCGCGCCTGCCGTGCCCGAAGTGGTGCGCCAGATGAAGACGCTGGCGCAGGCCGTGGCCGAGGACGCTCCGGTTGTGGAAGATGTTTCGGCCGCAGAGCCGGTATCGGCACCGTCCGAACCCGAAGTCGCGCCGCAGCCGGCGCGTCGCCAAGGCGTTGCCCTGGCTTCGGGCCGCAAAGCCGCTTTCACGCTGCGCCTCGACGCCGATCGCCATTTCCGCCTGCGGCTTGCGAGCACGCTGGAGAACCGCAGCGCGCAGCAGGTCGTGACCGACGCGCTCGACCGCTTTCTCGAAACCGTGCCCGGTCTTGAAGACCTGGCCTGCCGCGCCAAGCGGCCTTGATCCGTTTGCCAGGGGATTTTCCGATCATGCAGCCCTCGATCGATTTCACCGCACCGCGCGCTGCTCCGCTTCGCCGGCGGCTGCGCATGGGCTTAGCCACCGCACTGGCGGCGGGCCTGCTTGCGGGCTGTGCGGCCGGCGGGCCGCATGCCGACAAGATCGCGGCGAATGCCCGTGCGGAACTGGGTAGCGGCCATGCCGACAAGGCGGTCGCGCTGGCGGAAAAGGCCGTGTTGTCCGATCCGCGAAACGGTGCCTATCGCCTGTTGCTGGGGAACAGCTACCTGCGCGCGGGCCGCTTCGAATCCGCGCGCCAGGCCTATGACGAGGCGATGGAACTGGGCGAGGACAGCGGCAAGGCCGCGCTGAGCCTTGCGCTGGCCGAAATCGGCATGGGCCGCAGCAACGAGGCGGTCGATACGCTGAACAGCTATCGTGATGCCATCCCGGTCGAGGACTATGGGCTGGCGCTGGCGCTGGCCGGTCGCACCGGCGAAGGCATCGAACTGATGGGCAACGCGCTGCGTACCAGCGGGACCAATCCCAAGATACGCCAGAACCTCGCGTTCGCGCTGGCGCTTCATGGCGAGTGGAAGGAAGCCCGGGTGATGGCATCGTTCGACGTGCCGGCCGACCAGCTTGACGCGCGCATCCAGCAATGGGCAGCCATCGGCAATCCCGAGGACGTGCGCCGCCGCGTCGCCTCGCTGATCGGTGCCCCGGTGCGCGAAGATGCTGGCCAGCCGACGGCGCTGGCGTTGACCAACTTCCCGGAAACGGCGCAACTGGCCGATGCCGCCGCTGCGAAGGCGGAGACGCCAAAGGCAGGAAACGCCGGCGCGGCCCCCACGCTGGCCAAGGCTGCCGTGGAGGAACTGCCAGCGCTCGATACCGCGCCCGCGCCACGGGTGGCTGATGCTTCGACGCAGCCGCGCCCCGCGCAACTGGCGATGATCGACGCGCCCGCAGCGAAAGCCGCGCCGGTAGCGGTGATCCAGCCGCAGGCGCGCCCCTACCGGATCGCCGCAGCGGCACCGCGTGCTTCCGCGCGGCCGGTGGCAAACCCAGTGGCGATGTCCGCGGCCAAGCCGGCGGTCCGTCCCACGGCCGCGCCCGGCACGCATCTGGTGCAGCTTGGTGCGTTTTCCACTTCCGACGGCGCGCACCGGGCCTGGCGCCATTTCACATCGCGCAACCCGGCGTTAGCCGGCTACCGCAACGTGACCACCCAGGTAACCGTGAACGGCCGTCGTTTCTGGCGCGTCCAGGCGGCGGGCTTCGTTGGGCAGGCTTCGGCCGCCACGTTGTGCCGCTCGGTCAAGGCGCGCGGTGGCGCATGCCTTGTCATGGCCGCTCCCCGCGTAGCACCGCCGCAGCAGGGCCGCCCCGCCGATACCCGTCTCGCGCGGTTGCGCTGACGGGCTTCGGCCGGCCCGCGTTCAGCCGATCAGCTTGCCGCCCTTGAACAGGGCGTTGACCCGGCCTTCCACGGGGCGCCGGTCGAACGGCGTGTTGCCGGCGCTGGCCGCCATCTTGTCCGAATCGACGATCCAGGGGCGCACTGGATCGACCAGCGCGATATCGGCTTCCCAGCCGGCTTCCAGCCTTCCCGCATCCACGCCCAGCAGGCGCGCGGGGGCGCCCGCCAGCAGATCGAAGGCGCGGGCCAGATCGATATGGCCATCGCGCACCAGCGTCAGCGTCAGCGGCAACAGCGTTTCCGCGCCGGCCATGCCGGGTTCGGCATCGGCGAAGGGCAGGCGCTTGTCTTCGGGGCCGCGCGGATCATGGCCCGACGCGATCACGTCGATCGTCCCGTCGGCGATCGCGGCGATCACCGCCTTGCGATCGGCATCGTTGCGCAGCGGCGGCGAAAGACGGCAGAACGTGCGGAAATCGGCGAGTTCCAGGTCCGAGAGCATGAAGTGGGCCGGGGTCACGCCCGCGCTCACCGGCACGCCGCGCGCCTTGGCCTTGCGCACCAGATCGAGCGCGCGCGCGGTCGTCACCTGCCGGAAATGGACGTGGCAGCCCGATAGCTCCGCCAGCGCGACATCGCGCGCCACCGCCAGCGCCTCGGCTTCGGCCGGGGCGGACGGCAGGCCCAGCCGGGTCGCCATCTCGCCGGCGGTGGCCACGGCCGCGCCGGTGACGCCGGCATCCTCGGCATGGGTGATCACGACCAGCCCCAGCATCGCGCAATAGCGCAGCAGGCGTAGCATCACGCCCGAATCGGCGATCCACGCCCGCCCGGTCGCGACCGCCCGTGCGCCGGCCTCGCGCATCAGCGCCAGTTCGGCGAGTTCCGTGCCCTCCAGCCCGCGCGTGGCCGCGGCAAGCGGGTGGACCCAGAAATCGGGCTTGCCCGATTGCGCGGCGAAGCGGACGCGTGCCGGATGGTCCAGTGGCGGCCCCTGATCGGGCATCAGCGCGGCGCGGGTGATGCCGCCGAAGTGGAACGCTGGCTTGTCGATGGCGAAGACGCCCAGATCGACGAGGCCGGGCGCGATCAGCGCGCCGCGCGCGTCGATCACGTCGTCGCCTTCCGCCGGCGAAACATCGCCGATCGCCACGATCCGGCCGTTCTCGCAGCGCAGCGCGCCGGCAAGGGGTTCGCCTTCGGGCAGAACCAGCCTTCCGCCGGTGATGGTCAGCGGGCGCGGGGTCATGCGAGGACTCCCTTGTTTTCGACCCAGCCCGGCACGCCCCGCGCGCGGCGCGTCAGCACGTCCAGGCAGGCCATGCGGATGGCGACGCCCCGTTCCACCTGCCGGGTGATGAGACTGCGGGTGGGATGGTCGGCCACCTGGCTGTCGATTTCCACGCCCCGGTTCATCGGGCCGGGATGCATGACGAAGGCATCGGGTTCCGCCTTTGCGAGCCGGTCGAGCGTCAGCCCGTACAGATGCCGGTATTCGCGGGGAGAGGGGATGAACTGGCCGCTCATCCGTTCCTGCTGGAGCCGCAGCATCATCACCACTTGCGCACCTTTCAGCGCCGCGTCGAAATCGTGGAACGGCGTCACGCCCATCGCCTCGATCTCGGCGGGCATCAGCGCGGGTGGCGCGCAGACGCTGACATCGCAGCCCAGCGCGGTCAGGGCGAGGATGTTGGAGCGGGCGACGCGGCTGTGCAGGATGTCGCCGCAGATCGTCACGCGCAGGCCATTCAGGTCGCTGCCGGGCGCGCGTTTCAGCGCATGGCGGATGGTCAGCGCATCGAGCAGCGCCTGCGTCGGATGCTCGTGCTGGCCGTCACCGGCGTTGAGCACCGGGCAATCGACCTTTTCCGCGATCAGCCGCACCGCGCCGGAACTGGCGTGGCGGATGACGATGGCGTCCGCGCGCATCGCGTTCAGCGTCATCGCCGTGTCGATCAGCGTTTCGCCCTTCTTCACGCTGGAGGTGGCTGCGTGCATGTTGACCACGTCCGCCCCCAGCCGCTTGCCCGCGATCTCGAACGACAGCAGCGTGCGGGTGGAGTTCTCGAAGAAGGCGTTGATGATGGTGAGGCCCGAGAGGACTTCGGCGCGCTTCTGTGATTGGCGGTTCAGCTCCACCCACTGTTCCGCCTCGTCCAGCAGGAACAGGATCTCGTGCCGGGCAAGCCGGCCGATCCCGGTCAGGTCACGGTGGGGAAAGGCAAGGCCGCCGGCAGGATAGCGGGCCGATGGCGGTGCGGTGGGCGGGGAGGGGTTCGATGGTTGCATCGAAGACCACGCCCTAGACCCGCGATGGAGGCATCTCAAGCCTTGCGGCTGGAACTCTTCGCGTTCAGGCCGTAGATATCCCCCATGAAATTCGCCCGCTCGGCCTGGAAGCTCCTCGTCGCCGTCAAGGACGCGCTCGTCCTCCTGTTCCTCCTGCTGTTCTTCTGGGCACTCTATGCGGTGCTCACGCTGCGTCCGGCGCCCGGCCTGGTGCGCGACGGCGCGCTCTATCTGGTGCTCGATGGCCCGGTGGTGGAGGAGCGCAGCCATATCGATCCGCTGAGCCTGCTCACCAGCGGCGAGAAGCCGCGCCGGGAATACCGCGAACGCGACATCGCCCGCGCGATCGAACAGGCGGCCACCGATTCGCGGATCAAGGTGATCGTGCTGGATCTGGAAAAGTTCGCGGGTGGGCGGCAGGTCCATCTCAGCCATATTGGCGCGGCGATGGACAAGGCCCGTGCCGCGAAGAAGCCGGTGCTGGTCCGCGCGGTGATGTACCAGGACGATGGCGTGCAACTGGCCGCCCACGCCAGCGAGGTCTGGGTCGATCCGATCGGCGGCGCGATCGTCACCGGCCCCGGCGGCACCAATCTCTATTACAAGGCTCTGCTCGACCGGCTGAAGGTGAAGGCGCACGTCTTCAAGGTCGGGACCTACAAGAGCGCGGTAGAACCCTACATCCGCGACGATGCCTCGCCCGAAGCCAAGGAAGCGCTGAACGCGGTGTACAAGGCGTTGTGGGACAGCTGGCAGGCCGAAGTGAAGAAGGCCCGGCCCAAGGCGAACCTGGCGCTGGTGACCGGCGATCCGGTGAAGTGGCTGGCCGAAAGCAACAACGATGCGGCGCAGGCGGCGCTCAAGGCGGGGCTGGTCGACAAGCTGGGCGACCGCGTCGCCTTCGGCAAGCGCGTGGCCGAACTGGCGGGCGCCGATCCTGCGGCCGGGCTGGGCGCGTTCCGCTCCACCGACATGGCGACCTATCTCGCCGACAAGCCCGAACCGCGCGAAGGCAAGGCGATCGCCGTGGTGACCATCGCGGGCGAGATCGTCGATGGCGATGCCGGGCCGGGAACCGCAGGCGGCGACCGCATTGCCGCGCTGCTCGACAAGGCGGCGGTGAGCGACGACTACGCCGGGCTGGTGGTGCGCGTCGATTCGCCCGGCGGATCGGTGCTGGCCTCGGAACGGATTCGCGCGGCGATCGAACGGATCAAGGCCAAGGGGCTGCCCGTGGCCGTGTCGATGGCCAATCTGGCCGCGAGCGGTGGGTACTGGGTCTCCACGCCCGGCCAGCGCATCTTCGCCGAGCCCGATACCATCACGGGTTCGATTGGTATCTTCGCGGTGATCCCGACCGTCGAGGACACGATCGCGCAGTACGGCGTCCATGCCGATGGCCTGCGCACGACCCCGCTGGCCGGCCAGCCCGATTTGCTGGGCGGGCTGACTCCCGCGTTCCAGGGGTTGCTGCAGGGCCAGATCGAAAACAATTACCGCCGCTTCATCGGCCTTGTCGGCGCCTCGCGCCACAAGACGCCGGAACAGGTCGACGCCATCGGCCAGGGCCGCATCTGGGACGGCGGCACCGCGCGGCAGATCGGGCTTGTCGACCAGTTCGGCGGGCTGGACGACGCGCTGGCGTGGACCGCCAAGGCGGCCAAGGTCGACACGTGGCATCCGGTTTTCCTGGGATCGGGCGACGGCACGGTGCGCAGCCTGCTGGAACAGATGGTGAGCGACGACGGGGACGCCGCGGCGGCGCCATCGGGCGATCTGGCCGGCTTCGTCGCGCTGCGCCAGCAGGCGCTGGCGGGCCGGCTGATGGCCGATGTCTCGCGCTTGCTCTCGGGCCGTGGCGCGCAGGCCTATTGCCTGGAATGCGTGGGCGATGACCGTGCCGCCGCTCCTCCCGCGCCGCCTCCGGGCTGGGGCTTGCTGGCCGCGCTCGCGCGTCTGGCGCGCTGATCCGAAGCCATCCGGAACGTCGCATCGCCCGATCGAACCCAAGGCGCTTGCCCTTTTCCCGCCGCTGCGATAGGGGCACCGCCTGCTTTTCGCCGGATGCGGGCGTGGCGGAACTGGTAGACGCGCTGGATTTAGGTTCCAGTATCGCAAGATGTGGGGGTTCGAGTCCCTTCGCCCGCACCAGTCGCTGCGCCAAGCTCCGACCCGAGGACGACGCGCCGCGCGGTGCGTCAATGACGTACAGAAAGTTGGATCAGGATGCAGATCGTCGAGACCACCAACGAGGGCCTGAAGCGCGCCTACACCGTGACCATCCCGGCCGCCGACATCGCGTCGCGCGTGGAAGGGGAAGTGAAGAAGATCACGCCGCAGGTGCGGATGCCCGGCTTCCGTCCCGGCAAGGTGCCCGCGAACCTCGTGCGCAAGATTCACGGCCCGGCGCTTCATCAGGAAGCGCTCAACACCACCATCCGCGCCGCGCTGGACAAGCTCGTCGCCGATCACAAGCTGCGCCCCGCCGTGCAGCCGTCGGTCGCGCTGGGTGATGGCTATGCCGAAGGGCAGGACGCCGAACTGACCGTCGCGCTCGAAGTCCTGCCGGACATCGCCGCGCCGTCGCTCGAAGGCCTGAAGCTCGAAAAGCTGGTGGTTCCCGTGGGCGAGGACCAGGTGGACGAAGCCGTCAACCGCATCGCCGCCGGGCAGAAGAAGTTCACCGACGCGCCGAAGAACGCCAAGGCCAAGGAAGGCGATCAGCTGATCATCGATTTCCTCGGCAAGGTCGATGGCGTCGCCTTCGAGGGCGGCACCGCCGAGGACCAGCCGCTGGAAATCGGTTCGGGCCGTTTCATCCCCGGCTTCGAGGAACAGCTCACCGGTCTGAAGGCCGGCGATGAGAAGGTCATCACCGTCACGTTCCCGGAAGACTATCCGGCCGAGAACCTGAAGGGCAAGGAAGCCACCTTCGACATCACGGTCAAGGCGGTGAAGCACGGCGGCGAGTTCGTGGCCGATGACGAGTTCGCCAAGATGCTCGGCCTCGAAAGCCTGGAGCAGCTGCGCGGTCTCCTCAAGGGCCAGCTCGAACAGGAAACCGCTGGTCTCACCCGCACCCAGATGAAGCGCGCGCTGCTCGACCAGCTGGCCGCCGGCCACGATTTCGCGGTGCCGCCGTCGATGGTCGAAGCCGAATTCGAGCAGATCTGGCAGCAGCTGACTCACGAAGCGAGCCACGAGGAAAACCCCGAGGAAGCGCTGAAGGAGATCGAGGCGGAGAAGGAAGACTACCGCAAGATCGCCGAACGCCGCGTCCGCCTTGGCCTGCTCCTGTCGGAAATCGGCCAGGCCAACGGCGTGCAGGTTTCCGCGCAGGAAATGGAGATGCTGATCCGCCAGGCAGCCCAGCAGTACCGCGAGGAAGATCGCCAGCGCTTCATCGAATACGTCCGTTCGGAGCCGCTTGCCGCCGCCCAGCTGCGCGCGCCGCTCTACGAGGACAAGGTCGTCGACTTCCTGTTCGACAAGGCCGAGGTGGCCGAGCGCGAAGTGACGCGTGACGAGCTGCAGGCCGCGATCGAGGCCGAGGAAGGCGTGACGCCGGCGGCCGAGGCGAAGCCCGCCGCGAAGAAGAAGGCCCCGGCCAAGAAGAAGGCCGAAGCCGCCGCCGAGGAAGCGCCGGCTGCCGAAGCTCCGGTCGAGGAAGCCAAGCCTGCCGCGAAGAAGGCCGCGCCGAAGAAGAAGGCGGCCGCTCCCGCCGAAGCTCCGGCCGAGGAAGCCGCTGCGGAAAAGCCGGCTCCGAAGAAGAAGGCTCCGGCCAAGAAGAAGGCTGAAGAGGCCTGATCTTCGGCTCCGTCGCCTTCTTGCGGGGGTGACTGACAAAACAGGAAGGGCGTGCCGTTGGGCGCGCCCTTTTTGTTTGTCGCGATCCTGTCATGCCCGTGTCGCATGCCTCGCCATGGTACGGATATGCGCGCGGGAGGGATCGTCGATGGCCGGAGGCTGGCGGAAATTGCGCGTCGGGTATCGCTGCGGCCGCGCGCTTGGTTCGCTCGTTCTCGTTCTGATGCTGTCGGTGCCGTGGCGGCTTGCGGGGCGGTGGCGCACGTCGCGCCGGGCAATCGAGAACGCGGCGTGGGACATCCTGCTGCGCGGCTTCGGCATTCGGGTTCGTTGCCATGGCGATCGCCGTCTGGCGCCGGGCACGCTGGTGCTGGCGAATCACCTGTCGTGGGTCGATATCGCGGTGCTGGCGCGCGTGGCGGACGTGGGTTTCGTGGCCAAGGCGGATGTAGCCGGCTGGCCGCTGCTGGGCGTTCTGGCGCAACGGCACGGCAGCGTGTTCGTCGATCGCCATCGCCGGGCAGGGGTGGTCGAGGCGGGGCGGGAGCTTGTCGCGCGGCTGGCGTCGGGGCGCTCGCTAGTCCTCTTTGCCGAGGGTACGACCAGTACGGGCGAAGGCGTGTTGCCGTTCCATGCCAGCATGGTTCCGGATGCCGCGGCGGATCGTGGCATGATCTGCCCGGTCACGCTGGCCTGTCGCGTTCGGCGCCAGCGGGCGTTTGTCGCCTGGGTCGGGGACGACGCCCTGCTGCCGCACGCGCTTGCGCTGGCCGCCGCTGGTGGCGCGACCATCGATGTCGATTTCGGCAAGCCGCTGGGCGGTGGCGATCGCAAGCAGGTCGTTCGCGAAGCGCAGGCCCGTATCGCGCTGCGCCTTGCCGATCTGCTGGGCGGCGGCGCCGACCCGTTGGAAGATCAGGCCGCGACGCTGAAGCGGGCGGCGTAGCGTTCCGAGATCAGCTCCACCGGCATCACGACGCAGACGTCGATCGTGTTGAATTCACGGTCCACGAACGCTCCGTCGCCGAAACGTGCGCCCGCGCGCAGATAGCCCTTGATCAGCGGCGGCAACTGCACCAGCGCGCGCCGTTCGTCATAGCTGCCGCGCGGCAACCGTTCGAGCGCGATGCCCTTGCCGGGCAGCACGGCCGGCCGCTGGTAGTCCGGCGCGAGGCAGACGTGATGGAGGTAGGACAGCGCCGCCGCGTGCGCGTCCGGGTCGATGCCAGGGAACGAGGCGCAGCCGAACATCAACCCGATGTCATGGAGCGCGAGGTAGTCCGCGATGCCGCGCCAGAGCAGCGAGATCGTCGCGCTGGTGCGATAGGCGGGCAGCACGCACGAGCGCCCCAGTTCGAGCAGTTCGCCGCCCCCGCTGTGCGCGCCGGCCAGCCGGGAAAGATCGAATTCGCCTTCCGAATAGAAGCCGCTGGCCTTGCGCGCCACGCTTTCGCGCAGCAGGCGATAGGTGCCGACCACCAGCGGGCCATTTCCCCCGTCTTCATCGACTACCAGCAGGTGATCGCACAGCGCGTCGTAAGGATCGCTGTCGATGCAGGAATCGCCGCTGGCGGATGGCCCGGTAACGGGAATGTTCGCGCCCATCTCCGCGGCGAAGACCTGCCAGCGCAGCTTCTGCACGGCCAGAAGATCGCCGTCGTCCCGCGCCAGCCGGACAGAAAGCCTGCGAAGTTGAGTCTGCGAACCCATGGTGTCCTCCGATCCTTGATCGTAGGATGCCTTCGTGACCGCTGCGCGTCGAAGCGGTGACAGTTTGGCGGCAACGAACGGGGGTTTCGCCACGGTTCCGTCAAGATCGCGCGGGGCATTTTCGCGTTTCATCCGCCGATGGGGACGGTATTTCCGGCATGGACGGGTTAACGCCCTTGAACATCTTCCCGTGGCACGCGACATAGACGCGGCAACCACAAGAGGGATTCATGCTCGACCTGTTCGGCCACAACAGCGGCGCCTATGGCGCTCAAGGCAAGTTCACCACCGATCCTGTCACCGGCGCGCTCGTTCCCGTCGTCGTCGAACAGACCAGCCGCGGCGAACGCAGCTTCGACATCTTCAGCCGCCTGCTGCGCGAACGCATCATCTTCGTGACGGGCCAGGTGGAAGACCACATGGCGGCGCTGATCACCGCGCAGCTGCTGTTCCTCGAATCGGAAAACCCGTCGAAGGACATCTCGATGTACATCAACTCGCCGGGCGGTGTCGTCACGGCGGGCATGGCGATCCATGATACCATGCAATATATCCGGCCGCGCGTTTCCACCGTGTGCATCGGCCAGGCCTGCTCGATGGGCAGCTTCCTGCTGGCGGCGGGCGAGCCGGGCATGCGCATCGCGCTGCCCAACGCGCGAATCATGATTCACCAGCCCTCCGGCGGCGCGCAGGGCATGGCCTCCGACATCGAGATCCAGGCGCGCGAGATCCTGCGTATCCGCGAACGGATGAACAATCTCTACGTCAAGTACACCGGCCGGCCGCTGGAGGAGATCGAGCGGGCAATGGATCGCGATACCTTCCTCGAAGCCGACGAAGCGCAGAAATTCGGCCTTGTCGACAAGGTTTTCGAATCGCGTCCGGCCACCGACCAGACCGGTGTCGAAGAAGGTTCGGGTGGCGCGCCGGCCGCCTGAGGGGAGTATCTTGCAGGGCCGCGTGGCGCTTAACCTTGGCGAAAGGCGCCGCGCGGTAACCTGATTTTCGCTTTGAACGTGTCCGGTTGATTAATGCCCTTGGGGTAGTAGGATGATCGGGCCGGCCTTCCGTGGGAAGGCGCCTGGGATGATAGAATGACGAAGCTTTCCGGATCGGATACCAAGAGCACCCTGTACTGCAGCTTCTGCGGCAAGAGCCAGCATGAGGTGCGCAAGCTCATCGCGGGGCCGACCGTGTTCATCTGTGATGAATGCGTCGAACTGTGCAACGACATCATCCGTGAAGAGACCAAGGCCGGGATCGCCGGGAAGAAGGATGGCGGCATACCCACGCCGCGTGACATCTTCGAGACGCTGAACGATTACGTGATCGGCCAGGACCGCGCCAAGCGCGTGCTCTCGGTGGCCGTCCACAACCACTACAAGCGCCTCAAGCACAGCGGCAAGGGCAGCGAGGTCGAGCTCTCGAAGTCGAACATCCTGCTGGTCGGGCCGACCGGTTCGGGCAAGACGCTGCTGGCGCAGACGCTGGCCAAGACTTTCGACGTGCCCTTCACCATGGCTGACGCCACCACGCTGACCGAAGCGGGCTACGTGGGCGAGGATGTCGAGAACATCATCCTCAAGCTGCTCCAGGCATCCGACTACAACGTCGAGAAGGCACAGCACGGCATCGTCTATATCGACGAGATCGACAAGATCAGCCGCAAGGCGGAAAACCCCTCCATCACGCGCGACGTTTCGGGCGAAGGCGTGCAGCAGGCGCTGCTCAAGCTGATGGAAGGCACCACCGCCTCGGTTCCGCCGCAGGGCGGGCGCAAGCATCCGCAGCAGGAATTCCTGCAGGTGGACACGACCAATATCCTGTTCATCTGCGGCGGCGCGTTCGCGGGGCTGGAAAAGATCATCGCCGATCGCTTGCAGAAGCGCTCGATCGGGTTCGGCGCGCACGTGGCCGATCCGGACAAGCGCAAGGTGGGCGAACTGCTGCAGAAGGCGGAGCCGGAAGACCTGCTCAAGTTCGGCCTCATCCCCGAATTCGTCGGCCGTCTGCCGGTGATCGCCACGCTCAACGACCTCGATATCGAGGCGCTGGTGAAAATCCTGCGCGAACCCAAGAACGCGCTGGTCAAGCAGTACCAGCGCCTGTTCGAGCTTGAGGACGTGCAGCTTACCTTCACCGACGACGCGCTGGAAGCGATCGCCAAGAAGGCCATCGAGCGCAAGACCGGCGCGCGGGGCCTGCGGTCGATCGTGGAAGGGCTGCTGCTCGATACGATGTTCGACCTGCCCACGCTGGAAGGCGTCACCGAAGTGGTCGTCGACAAGGATGTCGTCGATGGCCGCAAGGAACCGGTGCAGGTGCTCAAGGGCAAGGAGGAAGCGGCCTGACGGCAGCGCTTCCCGTTCGCTGAACTTCGGAAGAGGCGGGTTTCCTTCGGGACGCCCGCCTTTTCGCATCAAGCGCCTCTTTCGCGTTCAGTCGTCGCCGCCCTGGCATCCATGCGCGCAATCCAGCATGGGCTGGGCTTCGATCTGGACGGTGGTGTGGCAGATCCGGAAATCGTGCTCCAGCTCGTGCGCCAGTGCGCGCAAGAAACCGTCGCCGGGGTGGCCTTGCGGCATGACCAGATGGACGGTCAGCGCGGTTTCGGTGGTGCTCATCGGCCAGATGTGCAGGTCGTGGACGGCGGTGACGCCTGGCTGGCGGCACAGGAAGGTGCGTACCGCGCCTTCGTCGATGCTGGCGGGCACGCCGTGCAGGCCCATCTTTACCGAATCGCGCAGCAGGTCCCAGGTGCCAATGGCGATCACCGCCACGATGACGAGGCTGGTGACGGGGTCGATCCAGGCAAACCCGGTCATCGTAATGAAGAATCCGGCCACGACGACGCCCGCCGAAACCGCCGCGTCGGCGGCCATGTGCAGGTACGCGCCGCGAATGTTGATATCGTGCTTGCTGCCGCGCATGAACAGCAGAGCGGTGGCGGCGTTGATGACGATGCCGATCGCGGCGACGATCATCACGGGGCCGCCGGCCACCGGTTCCGGTTCGATAAGCCGCCGGACCGTTTCGACGACGATTGCGCCCAGCGCGACCAGCAGCAGCGAGGCATTGGCCAGCGCCGCCAGGATCGAGCTGGACTTGAAGCCATAGGTGAATCGGGCGGAGGGTGGCCGCGCGGTGAGCACGCTCGCGCCCCAGGCGATCACCAGGCCCAGCACGTCCGAAAGGTTGTGCCCGGCATCGGCCACCAGCGCCATTGATCCGGCCACGATGCCATAGCCCGCCTCGACCACGACGAAGCCCAGGTTGAGCGCGATGCCGATTGCGAAGGCGCGGCCGAAGCTGGCGGGGGCGTGGTGATGCCCGTGCCCGTGACCCGAAGCATGGTCATGCCCATGGTGATCGTGATGGTGATGATGGCCGGCCGACATGACCGCCTCCTAGCCCGAACCGGGCCGGTAGGAAAACGCTTTGCGGTTACGATAATTTGCCAGGGGGCCTGTAAGCCGGGTTCTGTCCCGCCGACGGTATGCCATTCGGCACCGTATCGGCGGGGGCAGCCATTCCTCTCGGCGACACGTTGCCGTGCCGCTCCAGCAACCAACCCGGACATTGCAGGTCCGAAGACCTTGGCGCGAAACACGCCTGCCGGTTTCCCGGCGCGCCGTCCCTATTCGGTCTTGCTCCGGGTGGGGTTTGCCGTGCCGCTTCCGTTGCCGGTCGCGCGGTGCGCTCTTGCCGCACCCTTTCACCCTTGCCTGCGCCTTGCGACGCATAGGCGGTCTGCTCTCTGTGGCACTTTCCCTGACCCCCGCTTGCGCGAAGGCCGGCGGGCGTTACCCGCCACCCTGTTTCGTGGAGCCCGGACTTTCCTCGGCATCTTGCGATGACGCGGCTGCCCGGCCCCCTGGCGAGAGGTCACCTAGCATGGCCGAGGTCACGTTCCAACAGCAGCTCGAACAGAAGGCCACCGATTTGTCCGTCGATCTCGCCGGTGATCTTGTGCGGGCGCCAGCGGCGCTGGAAGGCGCGCACGGCGGCGCGTCCGTCGGAGATGTCGTAGCCGAAGCGTTCGAGCGCGAGAAAGAACGCGCTGTCGTTGTCGTAGAGCAGCCGCATCGTCGGCTTGGGGATGGGCAACGCCAAGCGGTAGCGGGCGAGCAGCGGCCAGTCGAACAGTTCGCCGGGATCGTCCTTGCGCGCCGGGGCGATGTCCGAATGGCCGACCACGTTGGCGCGGGGAATGTTGTGGCGCTTCACGATGTCCGCCAGCAGCGGGATCAGGGCTTCCATCTGCGCGTCCGGGAAGGGGCGATATCCCCATTCGTGCCCCGGATTGACCAGTTCGATGCCGATGCTGGCCGAGTTGATGTCGGTAGTTCCCCGCCAATAGGAACGCCCGGCGTGCCAGGCGCGCTTTTCCTCGGGCACCAGCAGCGTGACGGTGCCGTCCTCGTCGATCATGTAGTGCGCGGAAACCTCGGCAGCGGGATCGCACATCCGCTCCAGCGCTTCGGCGGCGGTGCGCATCCCGGTGTAGTGGAGCACCACCATCGAGACCGGCAGCTTGCGCTCGTTCCAGTTGGGCGAGGGAACCTCGCGATGGATCAGCCACCGGTTCATCGCCATGCCGGGGTCCTGACCCTACGCCGCGGGCACCACCGCGCCCATCACCAGGGCATCGTCGGAGATGTGGTACTGCAAGCCGCCACCCATGCTGGCGACCAGCTGGTGGAGCATGGTGGCCGGCGCGGTGCGGCTGGAAAGCTCTTCCGGCCCGGCGCTGCCGTCCAGCGCGCGGCCGATGGCGGGATCGAACGCGATGCGCTGGCCCGAGGCGCGCACCACGATCTCGCTCGTTCCATCGCGCGGCTCGGCGCCGATATCGAGCGTGCCGCCGCGCACCAGCGAATCGAGCGCGATCAGCGAGAGGTTGAGCAGTACTTTCACCGCGGGCTTGGGCAGGCTGTCCCCGCCCAGCACCCAGTTCACCGTCACGCGGCCGTTGTTGCCGACCAGCGCATCGACCAGCGCCTTGGGTTCGGAGAGCGGCACCAAATCGCCGAAACCGCCCGCCGCGCCGAAGGCCAGCCGGAAGAAGCGCAGCTTGTCGGTGGAGATCTTGGCGCTCTGTTCCAGCAGTTCGAAGCAGCGCTTGCGCATCTCCGGGTCTTTTTCATCGGCAAGCAGTTCCAGTCCGTTGGACAGCGCGCCTACCGGACTGAGCATGTCGTGGCACAGCCGGGAACAGAGCAGGCTGGCGAGTTCGAGTGCTTCGGTGGTCATGATCCGGCGCTTGCTTTCGGGAATGGAGTGTTCGGGGCTGGTGAGGTTGACGAAGTTGGCACGGTCCTGCGCGCAGGATCCGCCCGGGAGCGGGATGGCCCGTAAAGCGGCGCGTGCGCGGTCCTCTCGGCGTATCGGTACGGCATCGTTGCTTCCGCCTTAACCTTCTACGGTGTTATAGGAAAGCGGTTCGAAACCGGATGGCGCATCCTTCCACAAGGTGATGCGCCCACGCGCCATGATGGCCCATACCCGCCCGTCTCCGGCTGCGCTCGCCTGATCGGTGGCGGATGGGCGGTCCAGTCCGTTGGGGTGGGAGTGGAAATAGCCGATGATGCCCGGCCCGCCGGCGCGGGCGGCACGATGCGCGGCGATCAGGCGGACGGGATCGATCTCGAAGTGCCGCAGCGGATCGTCCGCAACGTTGGCGGTCTCCACGGCGCTCTGGATATGGCTGCCCGTGCCGAGCAGCAGGCCGCAGGCCTCGGCTGGCGCGGCCAGCCGTTCGGCGCGGAGCATGTCCGAAATGGCCTGGCGGTGGAGGGTGTAAGCGGAGCGCATGACGGGCAGCGTGAACGCCTCAGGCGAGGGGCGGTTCCACCTCGCCGATGGTCGTCCGCCGCAACCCGCGCCGAAGCTGGCACCCCGCGATCATTTGCGCGCGACGATCCGGGTGACGATAGCGTCGAGGTCCGCTTTCGCGTAGCCTTGGAATTCGGGTGCGATCGTCAGGTCGGCGGTGTCGCACGAGGCCACGATGCCTTCCTTCACGATGGCGAAGCCGGCCGCATCGAACGCCTTGATGAAATCGCTGTGCTGGAGCCGGTTGACGTACTGGACGTCGTTCTCGAACCAGCGGCGCCAGGTCTTTTCGCTGTAGCGCAGATAGGCCTTGGGATGGGCGCGCGGGGCGTAGATCGTCAGATGGTCCTTCTCGACGATCTGCTGGGCGACCACGCCGTGCGGCTTCAGCACGCGCTGCAGATCCTGCAGCAGGATCGGGACGGCCTGCCGGGGGACGTGTTCCATCACGTCGCTCGATATCACCAGGTCGATCGAGGCATCGGGCACCGCCGCCAGCGATCCGGTTCCGTCGATCACGTAATCGAAGCCGAGAAGGGCATAGACGTCCTCGAACGAAGCACACGCCAGCACCTTGTCGAGCAGCAATTCGGCACGGTCGATCTGGTCTGGCGATCGATCGATCTCGGCGCGCAGGCGGCGGCGCAGTTCGGCGGCGAATCGAAGGAAGCCAGGGAACTGGCGGTTGTCCCACACATCGAACAACGTGATTCTGACGTCGTAGAACAGCCGCGTGAACAGCGATTCCCAGTGAACCCAGCCGGTGCCGAGTTCCAGCAGGTGATAGCCGTCGGCAATGGCCCCGCAGCTTTCGATGTAGGCGAGGTTCTGGGCGGCGCGTGGGATGTAGTGCGGCTCGATGCCGCCACTGCGCCGCTTGGCGCCCATCGCGTTGCCCAGGGTGCGATAGGCCTTGCGCGTCGTGTCGTTGATCGAGAAGAAGCGGAGCGCCGTGGCCGCCAACGTATATCTCAGCATATCACCTCCGCACCATGGCTTGTGCTTAGATTTCCTGCGCTTTGAATGCAATCGATGTCCGGTTCCCGCATTGAGACGAGCCGCCCTAGGGTCCTGACCCTAGGGCGCCAGGGGCGGGGGCGGCGGACGGCGACGGGGGCCGGGGCCGCCGGGATGATCCGGGCCATTGTTGGTCACTATTGTCAGGTGGCGCGCGATCTTCATCCGGTCCTTGACGAGATCGCTGGTGGGACAACCCGCTTCCACTTGTGCCAGCACCATCGTTTCGGGCGCGCGATCGACGACGTAGCCGCCGAAATCCTGGAAGGCGCGCGCCAGGGCGGCCCCATCGCGCGTCAGGCCCAACTGGGCGATATCGACATCGGGCGGGATCGCCAGCAGCGAACCCATGGGCACGAGCCCCGCGTAGCCGTTGCGCCCCGCGTCGTCGCTTCCGGTCGCGGGCCAGACTTTCTGGCCCTGCTGGCTGGTGGCGGCCTTGAGCTGGCTGTTGGCGAGGTTGACCGCGACAGCGTGCGGGATTTCGCCGCCGCTCAGTTCGGCGCAGCGGACCAGTCCGCCAAGCAGCGAACCGCCGAAGGCACGGATGCCTTCCGATCGCCCGTCCGCGCGCGCGATGCCGGAACCCAGCAGGTCGGTCCTGACCAGATAATCGGCGTGGTAGCCGCCCGTCTGCGGGGCCGCCGAACCGTGCCAGCCCTCGTATGCGGTGCGCCCGTCCGGCGCGACGATGACCACGTAGCGATCGCTCCCGCCCAGGAAGCGGATGTCCCGTGGCGTCCGGATCATCACTTTTCCGTTGGCCATGGCGCCGTCCGCCGGCCACAAGGCGGTGGCGGCGCGCGATCCGAAACTCCACGGCGCCAGGGGATCATGGTCGTGCGCGAACGCGATGGCCATGACATCGTGCCCGATCCAGATGACGGACTTGCGCGGGCCGCCGGCATCATCGGTGCGCAGCATCCGGGTTTCCGGGGCCTGCTCCGCCGAATAGGTCGCGCCGGTCCCGATTGGGGTGTTCCAGATGCTGGTGGCGGCGAACGGCTGGAGGCGAGGATCGCGCGTGACCGGGCGGCCGTCCCCCCTGGCCGATTGCATCGCGCCGACCGCGACGGCGGTGGTGGCCAGAACCGCCAGGAAAGCAACCCGTGCTCGCATGTCAGGCGCCTTTCGCCGGTTGGGTCCTGGCCCATCCCGCGCCCAGGAACGCCCCGATCAGGCCCCAGCAGTACCAGTTGGGGGTAAGGTAGAACAGGATGTTGTCCGAATAGCCGATGACGAGCTGCGTCAGCACCAGCGCATAGACGGGATAGGCGACCGGCGCCCCGCGCAGGCTTTGCAGCGTGGCGGCTGCGGCAATCGCCAGCCATAGCCACAGATAGGTGACCACGCCGAAGTAGCCGCTCTCGTAAAGGATCTGGACATAGGCGCTATGCGCGTCCCAGCGCTGCTTGGTGGCACCGTTCAGCGAGAAGAAATCCGCCGAATCCGCGTTGAACGCGCCAAGCCCCTTGCCCCACGTGCGATTGTCTTTCGACGCGTCCAGAGCATCGCGCCACAGCGTCTTGCGCCAGGTGTAGGAATCGACGACGACTTCGCCGCTGGTCACGAGGTAGGCCGGCACTTCCTCCGGATGGGAAACGTCGGAAAGGCGCTTCTGCACGGGCGGCGCCAACAGCACCAGCGCGCCCAGCGGCAGCAGCAGGAAGGCCTTTCGTTCGACCATGACGCAGGCCAGCAGGAAGATCAGCGCCGCCACCGCCCAGGCACTGCGCGTTTCGGTGCCCAGCAGCAGCAGCGAAGCGGCCGCCGCCGCCAGCAGGACCATCGCGACATACCCCGGAGACCGGCGCCCGCTGCCCCGTTTGAGCATCCACGGCGTGATCGCCAGGACGCAAGGGAGATAGGAGGCCAGGATATTGGGGTGGGTGAAGGTCGCCATGGTCCGGTCGTCCGCATGGCGCAGCCACTGGATCAGCGCGAAGGCCAAAGGCACGGCCACGGACAGCAGCACGATGCGCAGCAGCGTCTGGAGTCGTGGTCCGCTGGCGGTGCAGACGGCCGCCATCAGGAATATCGCCGGCAGGGTGACGATCTGCCAGTAGAGCCGGACGCCGCCCGCGCCGTTGGTGGTGTGGCCCAGCGCGACCAGCATCCACGCGAGATAGGGTAGCCAGGCAACGAGCGCGATGATCGCGATCCCGCGCGGCGCGATGGCGGCGGCCACAAGCCCGAATGCCACGATGAGGAGGTTGATCACCAGCCCCAGACCCGGCAGGCCGGCATCGTCGAGCGCGTTCAGCGGGCGGTCCAGGCTGGCGCGGCACAGCAGCGTGACCCACAGGACAACCCAGATCGCCTTCACCGCCAGCGGCGTCCACCGCCAGCCCGCTTCCGGCACCTGCGCGCGCGTCATGTACGGATCGGGCGCGAGGAAGGCGGTCTTGCTGGGCGAGGCGGGCAAAACAGCGTCCTGTGGTTTGTGGATGGGACGGGCCACCATCGGCATCGCGCCTCTGGCGATGCAAGAGTGTAGCCTTCGCAGCCATTCATAACAAGGTTCGGGCATAACAACAGCTTCTCGCGGGCGCGAAATGTTCTGGCGGGTGCTGGCGCAACCTGTTACCCGGACGCCGGTTGGCTTGTTGGATGTGGGTGCGCCGGAATGTCGGTCAGGAAGTCGCTTGCCTGGTCTTACGGCACGCAGGCCTGCAACTTTCTCACCGGGTTCGCTTCGACCGTTGTGGTCGCGCGGCTGCTCGATCCCCGCGATCTGGGTGTTTTCGCGTTCGCTTCGGCGATCGCCGGCTTCATCACCATCCTCGGCACGTTCAGCATCCACGCCTACATCGTGCGCGAGGAAGCGCTGACCGATCTGCAGGTGCGCGGCGCGTTCACCGTCAACGCGCTGCTTAACGGGCTGCTGGCACTGCTGCTGCTGCTCCTCAGCCTGGTCGAATGGCGCCTGCTGGGCGCGGCCGATGTCGCGCAGGTCATGCTGTTCCTCGCGCTGGCGCCGGTGATTTCCATCTTCGAGTTCCTGCCGGCGGCCCTGTCCATGCGCGCCATGCGCTATGACCTGGTCTCCATCGCCAATTTCCTGCGGATGACGACCATCGCGGGCACGACTGTGATCGCCGCTTACATGGGGTTCAGGGCATCAAGCATGGCGGTGGGCCAGCTTCTGGGCGGCCTCGTCGCGGCGGTGGCCTATGCCTGCATCCGTCCGCGCGATGTGGTGGCGCGCCCGACGCGCCATGGCCTGCGTGGCATCCTCGTGTTCGGTCTGCAGATGATGTCGATCGGCGGCCTTGGGCAGCTGAGCCTCCGGGTCTGCGACCTGATCCTGGGCAGGATGCTGGGCCTCGTGCAGCTTGGGCTCTATTCCCGGGCATCGAGCATGACCTGGATGATCGCCAACAATGTCTATGGTCTCGCCTCGCGCGTGATTTTCGCCCGGCTTTCGCAGGAATACCGCGAACGGGGGACGGTGCGCGATGCCTATCTGCCGGCGCTGCGGATGTTGACCGCGGTGATGTGGCCGGCGCTGGCAGGCCTTGCCGTCCTGTCCCGCCCGGTCGTCACGCTGCTCTATGGCGAGAAATGGGTGGGGGCGGCGGTGCCGCTGAGCCTGTTGATGATCGCGCAAGTGATCTCGATCGCTATCGGCCTGCACTGGGAAGTCTATCTGATCCGCAAGCAGACCGCGCAGCAGACACGGCTGGAGTTTGTCCGCTCGGCCGTGGGCATTGCCGCGTTTGCGGTCGGCTGCTTGTTCGGCATCGGCGGAGCGGCGGCCGGGCGCGTGATCGAGGCCCTGACCGGATACGCGCTCTATCATCCCACCGTCGGTCCGCTGGCGGGAATGCAGCGCGGCGAGATGGGCCGGATATTTAGGGAAAGCGCGGCGCTGACGCTGGCGGCCATCGTTCCGGCCCTCGCCGTCATGCTGTGGACCGGCTGGTCGGCGCGGCTGCCGCCTGTCGCGCTGGTCGGCGCGATTGGCCTCGGCGGGGTGTTCTGGCTGGCGCTCCTGGCACGGCAGGACCATCCCCTGATGCGCGAGATGCGGGCGGTGCTGTCGCGGGTGAGGGGGCGGCGTGCGGGCGGTGACCTGGCGTGAGCCTGCCGCATCCCGTTACCGGCCTTGCGTTTCCCGGCGCTCTCCCGCAATAGGTGAAGCCAAGGTTTTCATCGTCTCTGGAGAGCCTTCATTCGCTTTTCCGTTGTGATCCCGGCGCGCAACCGGGCCGCTGTGATCGGCCGGGCTGTTGCCAGCGCGTGTGCGCAGACGCTGCCGCCGGCGGAAATCATCGTCGTGGATGATGGTTCGGACGATGGCGGCGCCACCATCGAAGCCGCGCGCGCCGCGATGCGGGACGAAATTCCCTTGCGGATCATCGAGCTGGGAGAGCGGGGCGGCGCGCCCTCCGCCCGCAACCGCGGCATTGCCGAGGCGCAGGGCGACTGGATCGCCCTGCTCGATTCCGACGACGCCTTCGCCCCGGAAAAGCTGGAAGTCTGCGCCCGGGCGATAACGCCGGAGGTGAGCGCCGTGTTCACCGACACCCGGTTCGAAACCGAGAGCGGGGCGACCTACACGCTCTATGCCGGCAAGCCCGTCGATACCCGCGATCTGGTCTATTCGAACGTTCTCGGCGGGTGCTCGGCCACGGTCATCCGACGCGAAAGCTTTGAAGGCGCGGGCGGTTTCGATCCGGCACTGCCGAGCTGCCAGGACTGGGACCTGTGGCTCAAGCTGGCCGATCAGGGCCGGATCGCGGTTGTGGCCGAGCCGTTGACGCTCTACTTCTTCGACGGCGCGAACCGCATTTCGCGCGGCACGGCGAACGTTGTGGCCGGCCACCGCGCCGTGTTCCAGCGCATCTACGAACGCCAGACGCCGGACGAGGCCGCGCGACTGCGGCGTTACCACGACTTTCATCTGGCGCAGACCAAGGCCTATTGGGTGCTGTCGGGTGACGGCGTGCTTCTGCCCGCCCTGCGCAATCTGGCGGCCCCGCACCCGCGAACGACCCGCAAGTCGTCGCTGCACCTGCTCTACACCGGGCTGAAACGGAAGCTGGGCCTGCTCAACTGACCGCTACGGTTGCCGCGGCAGATCGTCACGCAAGCGCAGAACCCGCGCCGGAACCCCGGCAACGATCGCGCCGGGCGGTACATCGTGCAGCACCAGCGAATGGGCGCCGATGATCGCGTCATCCCCCACAGTCACTTTGCCCAGGATCGATACCTGGGCGCCGATCTGCACGCGATCGCCGATGGTGGGGGCATCGTGCGGGTACTGATCCTCGCGGTTGCCCAGTGTCAGGCCGTGGCGGATGCGGCAATCGTCGCCGATGACCGCGGCATTGTTGATCATGATGCCGCCGAAGTGCTCGATCGCCAGGCGCCGGCCGACCTGGACACCTTCCGGGAGGGAAATCCCGGTCGTGACCTCGATCCATTTGCGCCCGAGCTGCGAGAACACGCCCAGCAGCTTGCGCCGGATGCCGCGTGGCAAGGACAGGCGGCGATGCCCGATGCGATAGACCGCCAGCGCCCAGAAACCCTGAGACAGCCATCCTTCCCGCTGCGTGCGCAGATCCTCGCGCAACAGCGCGCGCAGGCCGGGCATGGTTCGGGACGATTTGCGCGCTTCCATCACTTCATATCCCGGTTGTGGTGCCGATCCACGACTGGCTGGGCGGCATCACCGCGTATCGCGCAGCGCGCAGTCGCACAATATCCGGTACGCGGCTGGCGGAATGGTGCCGTGGCGCTGGCCTGTCCCAAAATGGTCAATAAACCGCTCCAAATTTACTTTTTGTATAGAGCTTTACGCGGTCCTTTCTTCGCTGCGCGATTGCTCCCCGGCAAGAATTCTGCGAAACATGCTGCAAATGCGATATCGCCGGTTGTCGTTACAAAGGTAATGCTGATCTTGCTCGGTGAATGTGGTGAACGTTTTCCGGTTTCCGGCGGGCGCGGACTGATGTCGTCCGGCCGTCGTCTGCCCGCATCGGATAACCCTTGATGATCGCCTATTTCATCAACGAATACCCCAAGGTCAGCCATTCCTTCATTCGCCGTGAGATTCTGGCGCTGGAGGCAGCGGGATACCGCGTCTTCCGCCACGCGCTGAGAGGCTGGTCGTCGCAGCTTGCCGATTCGACCGACAATGCGGAACGGGAAAAGACCCGGTTTTTGCTGCGGGGCGGCATCCTGCCGGTGGTATTCGCTCCGCTGCCGCTGCTGTTCAGGCGCCCCCGGGCGATGCTGCGCGCGCTGGCGCTGACCTTGCGGATGATGCCCCGGTCGGACCGGTCGGTGGCCATGCATCTTTTCACGTACTGCGAGGCGGCGCTGTTGGCCCACCGCTTGCTGGAGCAGGGCGCGCGCCATCTGCACGCGCACTTCGGCACGAATTCGGCGGAAATCGCCATGCTGGCGGGCGCGATGGCGGATATCCCGTTCAGCTTCACGGTCCACGGTCCGGACGAGTTCGATGGACCGACCTTCATGAAACTGGGCCTGAAAGTGGCTCGCGCCCGCTTCGTGGCAGCGATCACACCATTCTGCGCGAGTCAGATCTATCGCTGGTCCGATCCTGACGATTGGCCGAAGATCGCGGTCGTGCGGTGTGGGTTGCCGGAACGCTATTTCGAGGAGTTGCCCACCACGCCCGCGGATGCACCTGCCTTTGTCTGCGTCGCGCGGCTGTCGCCCCAGAAGGGGCTGCTGCTGCTGCTGGAGGCTGTCCACGAACTTGCCCGCAAGGGCCGGCGCGTGCGGCTGACTCTGGTCGGCGACGGGGAACTGCGCGGGCAGATCGAAGCGGCGATTGCCCGGTTCGGGCTTGGCGAGGACGTGCGGATCACCGGCTGGGCGAGCGAAGAGGAGGTGCGGTCCTGCTTGCGCGACGCTCGCGCGCTGGTGCTGCCCAGCTTCGCTGAAGGCTTGCCCATCGTCATCATGGAAGCGATGGCGCTGGGGCGGCCGGTGCTGGCGTCGAACGTGGGCGCGGTGTCTGAACTGGTGGTGGATGGCCAGACCGGTTGGCTGTTTCCGCCCGGCTCGGTGGACGAGATTGTTGCTGCGATCGAGGCATGTCTCGACGCGGATGCCGAAGGCCTGCGGGCGATGGGTGTGGCGGCGCGCGAGCGCGTGCGCCTTCGCCAGAACGCGGAAGTGGAGGCGGCGAAGCTGGCCGCCCTGATTTCCGGCGGCATGATGGCCAAGGTGGCCGCGTGATCGGCCCGCACCTGTTGGATGGCGGCCTTGCCGTATTGATCCTGTTGACCGCCGGTCCGATCGTTTTGCTGTTTTTCGCGGAAATCCTTGCTGCCACGCGCGCACCGAAGCAGGCGCCGGTTGCCGGCGAGGCGCCGCCTTTCGCGGTGCTGATCCCGGCGCATGACGAAAGCCTGGTGCTGGCGCGCACGCTCCATGCGGTGATGCCGCAACTTCGGCCTTGCGATCGTGTGCTGGTGGTGGCCGACAACTGCACCGACGATACGGCGGAGATAGCCGAGGCGCTGGGCGCGCTGGTGACCCGGCGGGCGGACCTGGAACGCCGGGGCAAGGGCTTCGCGCTGCAACACGGCGTGGAGGCGCTGCCGCCCGGGTTCGACGTGATCGTGATCGTTGATGCGGATTGCGTACCCGAAAGCGGCGCGTTGTCCGCGCTCGCCGCGCGGGCGCACCACAGCGGCGTGCCGACGCAGGGCGACTATCAGATGGCGTTGCAGCCGGATTCGTCGGCCCGCACGCGCATGTCATTGTTCGCGTTCCGGGTGAAAAATCTGGTGCGGCCGCTGGGTAGCGCGCGGCTGGGGCTGCCGTGCCTGCTGGCAGGCAGCGGCATGGCCTTTCCCGCGGCGCAGCTGGCTTCGGCCCGGCTCGGCACGGCGGAAATCGTCGAGGATCTGGTCCTGACCATCGAATTCGCCCTGGACGGCATCATGCCGCGCTTCTGCCCGGAAGCGCGCATCCACAGCTTCCTGCCGGAGGCGGCGAGGGCGCAGGCGGTGCAGCGCAAGCGCTGGGAGCAGGGCCATCTTTCGGTCATCCGGCGCTTCTGCCCCCGCCTGATCGGCGCCGGCGTGCGGAAGGGATCGGCGGCGCTTGTGCTGATGGGGCTGGACGTCGCGGTGCCGCCGCTGTCGCTGCTGGTCGCCGCCCTGTCCGTCCTGGTGGCGGCCACCGCGGTTCTAGCCGCGCTGACCGGAGAGTGTCTGGCGCTGGGGGCGGCAGTCGTGGTACTCACGCTGTTGTTGCTTGCGATCGGCATTGCATGGCGGGCATTTGGCCGGGATTTGCTGTCGGGACGGGAGTTCCTTGCTTTTCCCGCGATGATTCTGTGCAAGATTCCGATGTATCTTTCGATCTTCTTCGGCGAAAAATCAGGTTGGGTAAAAACCAGACGGGACGGGTAGGATGCAAAACGGGGTATTGCCACGCCCGGAAAGTGACGCGCGTGTGCCAAGCTGGAGTTGTGTGACGGATGAATGCGCCAGTAGATCCCTTCGGGGAATTCGCGGTCCCTACCAGGGCCACTGACACGGCGTCCTCAGCGCTCGGCGCGGCCCTGTCCGTGCTGCGATCGCGCTGGCTGCTGGTCTGCGGCGTGGCGCTGGCGATCTTCCTGGCGGCGGCCGTCTATATCGTGATCCAGCCTCCGCGTTACGATGCCGCGGCCAAAGTGCGCATCGATCCTTCGCCCGGCGCGGCTGTTGGCCAGGTTACGGGGGACCGTGCCGATCAGGGCATCATCGATACCGAGATTACCGCGCTGCAATCGCGCGAACTGGCGTCGATCGTGGTCGACAAGCTCAACCTGCTGCTGGACCCGGTGCTGGGCGCGGACATTCCGCCGCCGGGCAAGATCGGTGAAGCGCAGCGGCGCGCGCGGGCGATCGAAACACTGCTGAGCAAGCAGAAGATCGAACGCGACAAGGGCACCTACATCGTCACCATCTCCTATCGTTCGGTCAATCCGGAAGCGGCGGCGGCGATCGCCAATGCCTTCGCCGAACAATACATTGCCCTGACGACGGCGCGCCGCGCGGCCAGCGCCATAAAGCAGCGTGGGGACAGCGGGGAGCAGCTTGCTACGCTGGCCCAGCAATCGCAGCAGGTGGACCAGCAACTCGCGCAATACCGTGCCGCTTCCGGCATCGGCAGCCCTGCGGGCGGTGGGTCGGCCACCGAGCAGCAGATCACCTCGCTGGCCGGACAGCTCGCGACGGCGGAATCCGATGCGGTGGCGGCGCGATCGAAGCTGGCCGTCGCCCAGCGGCAGGTCGCTTCGAACGGGATCGGCTCGATGGCGGCGGTGCTGGATTTCAACGTCATCAGCCAGTTGCGCGCCAAGCGTTCGGACATCGTCGAGCGGCAGGGCGAGATCGACGCGCGGTATGGGCCCAAGCATATCGAAAGCGTCAAGATCCACGAACAGCTCGATGCCATCGATCGGCAGATCGCCGACGAGACCCAGCGCGTGCTGGCCAAGCTGGTGACCGAGGCCGACACGGCCACGGCGCGGGCGGCAAGCCTGCGGGGGGACATGGAGCGCCTGCGCGCGCGCCAGGCTTCCGAAACGCGCGCGTCGGTCATGGCCGACACCTACCAGCGCGAGGCCGACGCCGCGCACAAGGCCTACAGCCAGCTGGCGGAGCAGACCGAAGCGAACACGCGCGAGGCACTGACCGGCGCATCGCAGGCGGTGGTGGTCGAACGTGCTGTCGTGCCGCCCTATCCCTCGCCGCCGGGCAAGAAGCTGTTGCTGGCCGCGGCATTGTTCGCCGCGCTGCTGGGCGGCACCGGCTCGGGCTTCACGGCGGAATTGCTCGACAAGGGGCTGCGCACCGACCGCGATCTGGAAGCGATCGGCCTTTCGCTGATCGCTTCGATTCCCCAGCTCGGGCGCCGGCAGCGGCGCAACGCGGACGGAAGTGCCGGCAGCCCGGCCGACACCCTGCTGGAGCATCCCGCCAGCGTCTATTCCGAGGCATTTCGCGGGATTCGGCGCGCGCTGATGAACGGGCCGGGGGACGCGCCCAAAGTGGTGGCGCTGGTTTCGGCGCTGCCGAACGAAGGCAAGACCAGCTCTGCGCTGGCACTGGCGCGGGTCATGGCGATGGCCGGCGATCGGGTGCTGGTGATGGACACCGATCTGCGCCGGGCCAACCTGGTCAGCGTCAGCGGCGTGGAAGCGGGCGTCGGCCTGGTCGAGGTTATGCGCGGCGGGGCGTCGCTGGAGACGGCGATCGTCCCCGACAAGGTGGAGAACCTTCACATCCTGCCGGTAACGAGGCCCACCTTCACGCCGGACGACCTGTTCGGCGCGGAGAGTTTCGGCGCGCTGCTCGACGCCCTGCGCCCGCGCTACGATCGCATCGTGATCGATACGCCCCCAATCCTGGGCGTTACCGACGCGCGATCGGTGGTCGCGGCGGCGGATGCCGTGGTACTGGTGATCAAATGGGGCGATACGCCCAAGTCCGCTGTTCGCCTGGCGCGAGGGCTTATTGTGCGCGAGCAGGCCTATCTCGCTGGCGCGTGTTACTCCATGGTCAAGCGCAGCGCCGATCCCTATGGCCTCTATAACGCGTCCAAGTATAAAAAATACTATGAGGGATGACGTGGGCGGTGACGGTAAGGCGCCAGCGCATATCGTTACCAGCCTGTGGGGCGGGCACCCTTCGTGGGCACAATGCCGGCTGGTAGACCGGCGCGGAGTTTCCACGATCCGCCATGTGCGCAATCTGCTGAAGGCGGTGGGGCCGGACGATGTGGTCGTGTTGAATGGCGCGCTGGGCTGGGCCTACCGCTATGTCGATGTTCTGGCCGCGCTGTGCCTCCGTTTGCGCCGCCGCCGGCCCTGGGTGATCCTGACCGATTGCACGTGGGAGCCGGGCAGCCGCGCGCTGGCGCGCAAGGCGCCGTGGCTGGCGGGCATCGTGCCGCTGGTCTCCCGCGCGGTGGTGCGGGCACTCGATCATGACCGCGCGATCTTCTGTGTCCTGTCCAGCGACGAGGCGCGCAGCTTTGGGCCGCTCTGGCGGCTTCGGCACGGGAAGGTTGCGCATACGCCCTTTTGCGTGACGTTGTACGACTGGCTGGACGCACCGGTCCGCGACGAAGGCTATGTCTTTGCTGGCGGCAATTCGCTGCGCGACTATCCGTTGCTGTTGTCCGCGATGGAAGGTGTCGACGCGCCTTTGCGTATCGCGTCGTCGTTCGCCGCGCCGAACCTTCCCGCGCATGTGCTCTGCCGGCCGCTGAGCCATGCCGATTTCATGGACGAACTGCTCGGCAGCCGCGTGGTCGTCACGCCCTTGCAAGTCAGCCAGCGCAGTGCCGGGCAGCAGACCTATCTCAACGCGATGGCGCTGGGCAAACCGGTGATCGTGACCGAAGCGCCGGGGGTGCGCGATCATATCGAGGACGGCCGGACCGGCCTGATCGTGGCGAACCGGCCGGAAGCCTTGCGCGAAGCGATACGCTGGGTGCTGGACGACGCCAACGCGGTGGCCGTTGCCGCCATGGCCCGCGCCGGGCGCGAGGAGGCGCGCGCGCGTTTTTCGGACCGGAGCTACTATGAGAACCTGCTGGAAATCGCGCGCGGTTGCCTTGCGCGCCGCGACTGAGCGCTGTCCCTTGGAGATACAGTTTTGCGCCGGGCTGTGCTATTGTGCATTGCAATGAATCCAAGGTCTTGTAGAAACCACGGTATTGAAAAGACTATCTGGCTCCGCAGAAGTGGTACTTGTGGCAATTGCTGTGCGGCGCCCTTCGAAAACGACGATGAAATCCGTGGGGCTGGGCGAGGTTAATGATTTTTGATCATTCGCTGCGCTATTGGTAGCGCAGGTTTAACGCGTAGAGCGCGAGACGAGGGGGCTTTGGTTGTCGAGCGACCTGGATCCGAGGCGCAGGAACGAGCTTTTCGACCTTGCGTCTCCAGCATCGTATTTGGTCAGTTATGTGGAACGCTTGCGCCAGGCCGCTCTCGCGGTCGATGGCGACGCGCTCGCCCGCGCCTGCTCGCTGATCGAGCAGGCAGCCGCGTCTGGCAATCGCATTTTCGCGGCCGGTAACGGCGGTTCTGCCGCCATCGCCGATCACCTGTGCTGCGATTGGACCAAGGGCACGCATGTCCATGGCATGCCCACCATCGACACGACCTCGCTGAGCGCCAATGTCGCGCTCTACACGGCTGTTGCCAACGATTTCGGGTTCGAGAAGGTTTTCGCCACGCAACTGGCCATGGTGGCGCGGCCAGGCGATGTATTGATCGCGATCTCGTCTTCCGGAAACAGCGAGAACATTCTCCAGGCGGTGGCCGAAGCGCGGAGCAATGGCCTGGCGACGGTGGGGCTTTCCGGGTTTTCCGGCGGGCGGCTCAAGGACAGCGTGGACGTGTCGCTGCACGTGGATGTGGCCAACTACGGTGTCGTCGAGGATGTGCACCAGATGATCATGCACGTCATCGCGCAGTTCATCGCGGGGCACCGCGATCTGAAATCCGCCGGGCAGTGACGCGGCGGAGCGACATGCACATTCTCGTCACTGGTGGACTTGGCTTCATCGGCAGTCATTTCGTTGACCGCCTCCTGGAGGGGGGGCACCGCGTCACGGTCGCGGACAGCCTGCTGCTGGGGCGGCGCGAGCATGTGGCGCACCATCAGGGGCGCAATGGCTTCGCGTTCGAGGAAATGGACGTGGCCGACCAGCGCGCGCTGAACGCCCTGTTCGCGCGCGCGGACTTTGGCGCCGTGGTCCATCTGGCCGCGAACTCCGATATCGCGCGCAGCCATGCCGATCCGGCCACCGATTTCGACAACACGCTCCGCACCACCTGGTCGGTGCTGGAGGCGATGCGGCTCCACGCCGTGTCCCAGCTCGTATTCGCGTCGACTTCGGCGGTGTACGGCGAAGCGCAGGGGGCGATAGCGGAAGACCACGGGCCGCTGCTGCCAATCTCGCATTACGGGGCCGCCAAGCTGGCCTCCGAGGCGTTCATTTCGTCCTACGGCCAGAACTACGGGATTCAATCGTGGATTCCGCGTTTCCCGAATGTCGTGGGTGAGCGGCTGACCCATGGCGCCATCTTCGATTTCGCGGCGAAGCTGCGGCGCACGCCCGATCGGCTGGAAGTCCTTGGCAACGGCGAACAGATCAAGCCCTACCTGCACGTGGCCGACCTGATCGATGCGGTGATGCTGGCCTGGAGCCGGTTCGACGGACAAACCAACGTGTTCAACGTCGGCGGAACAACGCGATGCAGCGTGCGCCGCATGGCAGAGATCGTGCTGGAAGAGTCCGGGCTGGATGCCGACATCGCCTTCACCGGCGGGGACCGGGGCTGGATCGGCGACGTGCCCGCCGTGGACTACAATACCGACAAGATCCGCAGCCTGGGCTGGGAGCCGAAGATGGATTCCGAACAGGCCATCCGCACCGCGGCGCGCTGGGCCTTCGGGGCATCGTCTTGAAGGTTGCGATTCTTGCCGGCGGGAAAGGAACCCGCCTCGGTCTGACCGACCGCCCCAAGCCCATGGCGCCGGTCGCCGGCGTGCCGTTGCTGGAACGCCAGATCGCGCTGGCGGCCGAGCATGGCCTGAAAGACATCGTCTTGCTCAACGGCCATCTGGGCCACGTGATCGAAGACTACTTCGGCGATGGATCGCGGTTCGGGGTCCGCATCCGGCACTGCCAGGAGCCGGAGCCGCTGGGCAGCGCGGGCGCGGTGCGCGCCGCGCGCGGGTTGCTGGATACGCCGTTCCTGCTGCTCTACGGCGACACGCTGATGGATGTCGATCTGGCGCGGCTGGCCCGGGTCCATCGCGATGGGGGGGCGATCGGCACGCTGTTCGTTCATCCCAACGATCACCCGTTCGACAGCGATCTCGTCGAGGTTGGCGCCGATCGCTTCGTGCGCCGTTTCCTGGCCAAGCCCCATGCCGAAGGGGCGTTGCTGCCCAATCTGGCCAACGCGGCGCTCTATGCCCTGCAGCCGGAGGCGATCGATTTCGTGCCGGCCGATCGCGCGTCGGACTGGGGCAAGGACGTGTTTCCGGCGATTGTCGCGGCGGGCGGGCGCCTGTTGAGCTATCGCAGTTGCGAATATGTCAAGGACATGGGTACGCCCGCGCGGCTGGCCCTGGGCGAGGCGGACCTCGCATCGGGCCGGGTTGCGCGGCTGAGCCGGCGCGCGCCCAAGCCGGCGGTGTTCCTCGACCGGGATGGCGTGCTCAATGTCGAAAAGGGCGGCGTGCATCGCCCCGCCGACCTCGAACTGGAGGCCGGCGCCGGGGCCGCGCTCGCGCGGATCAACGCGGCTGGGGCGCCGGCGATCTGCGTCACCAACCAGCCGGATATCGCCAAGGGTTTCCTGAGCGAGGATGATCTCGTCGCGGTGATGGCGGCGCTCGACATGCGTCTGGCCGAGGCGGGGAGCTACCTCGATGACTTCTACTATTGCCCGCACCATCCCGAGGCGGGCTGGCCGGGCGAGGTGCCCGCGCTCAAGATCGCTTGCGAATGCCGCAAGCCTGGGCCGGGGATGCTCCTTCAGGCCGCGCAGGATCACCTGATCGACCTCGAGCGGTCGTGGCTCATCGGGGATCGGTATTGCGATATCGCCGCGGCGCATGCCGCCGGTGCCCGTGGTGTGCTGGTGCGGACGGGGCACGCCGGCGCCGATGCGGCATTGTTCGCGGACGACGTGCCCGATTTTGTCGCCGATACGCTGCACGCAGCGGTCGATTACGTTCTGGAGCGGATGACATGATCATTTCCCGCACGCCCCTGCGCATCAGCTTCTGCGGTGGCGGCAGCGACCTGCCCGATTTCTACCGCCGTTTCGGCGGCGCGGTGCTGAGCATGAGCATCGCGCGGTACATCTACCTTTCGATGCACGAATACTTCCAGGGCAGTGGCTACATCCTCAAGTATTCGCAGCTGGAAACGCCGGATTCGGTCGAGCATATCCGCCACCGCATCATCCGCGAAGTGTTCGGCGAATACGGCATCGATGGCGTGGATTTCAATTCCAGCGCGGACGTGCCGGCGGGAACGGGCCTGGGCTCCTCCAGCGCCTTCACGGTAGGCCTGCTCAATTTGTGCAACGCCTATCTCGGGCGGTACGAAAGCGCCGCCACGCTGGCCGCGCGCGCCTGCGAGATCGAGATAGACCGGCTGGGCGAACCGATCGGCAAGCAGGACCAGTTCGGCTGTGCGCTGGGCGGATTGAACTTCATCGAGTTCCACACCGACGACAGCGTGACGTATGAAGCCGTGCCGCTCACGCTGGCCATGCGCCAGCGAATGGAGCGCAACCTGGTCATGTTCTACCTGGGCGGGACGCGCTCGGCCAGCGACATCCTGCGCCAGCAATCGAAGGATATTGGCGAAAAGGCCGATGTGACCGACAATCTGCGGCATATGGCGCAACTGGCACGGGATCTGCGGCGGGACGTGATCGGAGACGTGGATGCGATCGGCCACTATCTGCACGAGAACTGGGTGCGCAAGAAGGAGCTGAACGGGAACATCAGCAACGGCCTGATCGACGATGCCTATGCGCGCGCGCTGGCGGCCGGCGCCACCGGCGGCAAGCTGCTGGGGGCTGGCGCATCGGGCTTCCTGCTGATCTATGCGCCGGACGAGGCGCGCGAGCGCACCATCGCCGCGCTCAGTGAATTCACGCCGTATGACGTTCGGTACGAGCCGAACGGCACGACGATCATCTATTCCGATTGACGAGGGACGAAGCGGCGGCACATCTCATGGCGGGTAGCGAACACACCTTGCTGATCGTGGGCGGAACGGCGCGTCATCCCGGCGGGATCGAGGCGTTCTGTGAGCGCTCGGCGATTGCGCTGCGCCGGCATGGGCATTGGGACATCACGATCGAGCCGGCGGATTCGGCCTACCTGCGCGTGGGCGATCTGTTCCGTTTCGCGCGGGCTCTGGCGCGCCTGTGGCGCTATCGGCGCGCCAAGCCGGACCATGTGTGGGTGCAGTACGGCAACATGCCGGACCTGGCCTATCTCGTCGTGGCCAAGCTGCTCGGCTTCAAGGTGATGGTAACGCCCCATCTCGGGTCCAACTGGCGCTCGCAAAGCAATCCGGTCCTGCGCAAGATCAGCGGCCTGCTTCTGCGGCTGCCGGACCGGCTGGCGCTGATCTCGCGCACGCAGGAGCAGGAAATCGCGATCGAGGGCGATGTGCCGCGATCGCTGATCCGCAATTTCCTGCCCGAAAAGATCCTGGGGTTGAATCTGGAGGACGGCGGAAAGCCGCCGGAGGCGCTGCAGATCATCCATTCCGGCCGCTTGTCCGAAGGCAAGGGAACCTTTCTGGTGGTCGAGGTCTGTGCCCGGCTGCGCGATGCCGGAGTTCCGTTTCATGCACGCATCACGGGCGGTGCCGATCCTGAAACCTTCGACCGGTTGCACGGGCTGATCGCGGAGCATCGGCTGGAGGGGCAGGTGGAGGTGCTGGGGCGCATTCCCGAAGACGACCTGCTCGACCTGCTGCGCCAGTCCGACGTGCTGCTGCACCTGTCACGGATCGATTCCTATCCGCTGATCGTGCTGGAGGCGATGGCCTGCTCGGTACTGCCGGTGTGCATGGAACTTGCCGGCGCGCGCGACCAGGTCGAAACCTATGGCGGTCATGTGGTCACCGTGGCCCACCCGGTTGAGGAAGCCGCGGCCTGGCTGGCCGCGCAGGATCTCGATCATATCCGGGCCATGGCGCGCGAGGCGGCGATCGGGGTGCGGCGGGACTATAGCTGGGAACGATGCGCCGGCGCGCTTCAGGACGCGCTGCTCGCCTGCTCCAACCGGGCGCCGGTCACGGTGCCGGGGAGCCTCGGGGCCGGCTGACGATGACCCCGCCGCGCCACAACGCCGGCGCCGGGCCTGCCTGGGGCGCGTATCGGCCCGAAATAGATGGCCTGCGCGCGCTGGCCGTGGTCCCGGTGATCCTGTTCCATGCCGGCGTGCGGGGATTCTCCGGCGGTTTCGTCGGGGTCGACGTGTTTTTCGTGATCTCCGGCTACCTCATCACCGGTATCCTCGCGCGCGACATCGTGGGGGCGCGCTACAGCATCGCCGAATTCTATCGGCGGCGGATTCTGCGCATCCTGCCGGCACTGGCGGCGATGCTGCTGGCGACGACCATCGCCGTGCCGGTCTTTCTCTTGCCGCCGGACCTGCCGGGTTATGCGCGCGCCCTGGCGGCGACCGCCCTGTTCGCCTCGAACGTCGAATTCTATCTCCACACCGATTACTTCAACCTTGGCACGATGGTGCAGCCGCTGCTGCACACATGGTCGCTGGCGGTCGAGGAGCAGTGGTACATCGTCTGGCCGCTGGTCCTGGCGCTGGCCGGGCGCCGGGGTGTGGCCGCCATGGCCGGGCTGGCGCTGGTGGTCACGGCGGCGTCGTTCGCGTTCGCCCTGTGGCTGCTGCCTCGCGATTCCGCGGCCGCCTTCTACCTTCTGCCATCGCGCGCCTGGGAACTGGGGCTGGGCGCGGTGATCGCGCTCCTGCCCCATCACCGCGCCAGACCGGCGACGAGCGGCATTCTGACCGCCCTGGGCGTGGCGGCGGTGCTGGCGTGCGTGAAGATCTACACCAAGGATACGCCGTTTCCGGGTCTGGCCGCGCTGCCCGTCTGCGCGGGCGCGGCCCTGGTCCTGCGCTATGGTTCGGCCAGTTGCCTGGCGGGGCGGGTGCTGTCCTCGCCTCCGCTCCGCTTCCTCGGGTTGATCTCCTACTCGCTGTATCTGTGGCACTGGCCGGTCTTGCAGGTCGTCGAGACGGGTTTGCTGTGGCCGATGGGCTGGAAGACCACGCCGCTGGTGCTGGCCGTGATCTTCGCCCTGGCGACGGCATCGTGGTGGTTTGTGGAGCGTCCGTTCCGGGATCGCGGGCACCGCTGGTCGGCGCCGAAGGTCATCGGGGGAGGCGTGGCGGTGCTGGGTGCGTTCGCGGCGATGGCGTTGATCGTGCCGTCGCTGGACGCAAGGGCGAGCGGTTACGACGCGCGCGATCTGGCCATGGCGAGCAATCTCGCGTTCGACGGCGACGGCGCTTACCGCCGTGGGCGGTGCTTCCGGGTCGGGGATCGTTCGGCCTACGATGCGGCCGATTGCCTGGCCTGGGACGGGCGCAAGCCGGCGTTGCTGGTGGTGGGCGACAGCCACGCCGCCCAGCTCTGGCCAGGCCTGTCGCGCCATCAGGATCGTTATGCCGTGCTTCAGGCGACCGCGACGGGGTGCGTCGCCAAGCTCTATCCGCGCGATACCGGCGACGGTTGCCAGAAGGTCATCAATCTCGCGCTGCGGGGCTGGATCGCTCGCCATCGCCCGGCCGCGCTGATCATCGCCTCGCGCTGGCAATGGCGCTCGCTGGACGGAGTGGAGCAGACGCTGCGCGATCCCGTGGTCCATGGCGCCAACCCGGTTCTGATCGGCCCGATCCCGCAATATCCGGCGGCATTGCCCCGGATTCTCGTCGCGGCGGCCCGGCGTAACGATCCGATGCTGCCGTGGCGGGTGCAGGATTCCGACGTGTTCGCGATCGACGCCACGATGCGCGCCATCGCGGCCCGCACCGGGACACGCTATATCTCGCTGGTGGACCTGCTGTGCGATGCGCGCCGATTCTGCCGCACCGAAGTTGCTCCCGGCAGTCCGCTGCAGTTCGATACCAGCCACCTGACGGAACGGGGATCGCGGCTGGTAGTCGATGCCATCCTGCCGCAAGTGGTTGCGCCCAGAGCCGACTAGGGCCCGGCCGCGCGGGCGGGAGCGAGGCCTCTATCGCAGGACGGACCGGAACGCATCCAGCGTGGCTTGTCCGATCGGCGGCCAATCGAGCGCCGAGAGATCGAGGCCGTCCGGGCGTTCCCTTGCGGCAAGACGCTCCGCTTCTGCCAGCGCCTCGGATGCATCGCCGCTGAAGCGCGTCAGCCATTGCGTACCGACCAGCGCCTGCAAGTCGGCCATGGCGCCCGAATCCGGCACGACCACCGGGCGATCAAGCGACAGCGCGAGAATGGCGGCGCCGGAGTTCAGCGCCGTGCCGCTGGTATAGGGCAAAACCACGACATCGGCTGCGGCATGATAGAGCGGCACATCGGGCGCGGGAACGTGGTGCAAATGCAGGGTCACGCCGCGGGCGCGTGCCGCTGCTTGCCGCACTTCGTCTTCCAGCGCCGCGTCGCTGCCGATCTTGCCCGCGATCAGCAGATGGGAGCCGTTTGCGTGATCATCGAAGGCGCGGATCAGCGCAGGTACGTTCTTGTAGCGCCGGATCATGCCGAGCAGCAGGAAGATTCGCCCTTCCAAAGGCAGATCAAGCTGGCGCCGGGCTTCGGCCCTATCGGCCTTGGCGCCATAGGCATCGCGATAGTGGCCATGCGGTATCGTGACGGTGGGCTTGCGCCGCAGGGCGGGATAGCGCGTCTGCAGCGCCTCGCCTCCCGCAGGCGAAAGGGTAATGACGAGATCCACCATGCGCTGGAAGATCGCCGAAAAAGCGGCGTGGATTCGCGGATGCGGCAACTCGTGGGGGGCGAGATTGTGGCCCGTCCACGCCAGCCTGGCACCGCGCAGCCGCGCCATGGCTATCCCGATAAGGCATTTGACGCTGTCGGCGATCGCGAACAGCGGTCCCCGCCGCCATTCCACCAGCATTTCAGGCCAGTGGACGTGGACGATGTCCTGCCGTTCGAGCAAACGTCGCCGGTCGAGCGGCTTTATCCTGCCGCCGACCGCGCGGAGGTTCTCGTAGAGAAGGTGGATATAAGGGTTGCCGTCCCCGGATTGATCGGCCTCTTGCGCCAGGATCTTCATCGTTCGTCGCCCGTTGCCGTCCTATGCCTCGATCGACTGGGCGTCGTCGAACAGCGCCCTGGGCGGGACGGACAGGTCGTTCACCGGTTTGACGGCCGGCTGACGGGCCAGGATGCACAGTACCGGCGAATACGATCGCAACCCCGGCAGCGCGGCGATGGCGCGATAGGCAGGGCGCAGGGCGTAGAGATCGGACGTGGGCGAGGGCATGTAGCCGGCGTGCACGATATCCATGCCCAGATAGTCTATGAACGCCTTCAACTGCTGCAACGTGTATTCGTGCTTGTGCCGGCCGGTCGCGTCCACGCGGTACTTCATGTAGATGTTGCGGTGGGCGATCAGCTTGATGATGTTGGCGATCGACGCGACGTTCGGCACCGTGATGCACAGGTAGCCGCCGGGCTTGAGGACCCGCCGAACCTCCTTGGCGAAACTGGTCGGGAAGTGCTCGAAATGCTCCAGAATTTCGCAGGCGGTGACGATATCGACCTCGTCGTCGGCAAACGAAAAGCCCGCCACTTCGACATTGGCATGGCTCAGTTCGATCGGTCCGTGCCGCGAGAATATCTGCGTGGCGTCGCGCAACGGGTGATCGTCGTTGGCGAAGTAGATGCCGTGCGCGCGCGCGGCGCCGCCTTCCTTGGCGCGGTGCAGCAGATAGAAGGGCGAAGCGCCGACATCGACCACGGTCTTGCCCGCCACATAGGGCCGGATCAGCGCATAGGTGCGGTCCATGCGATCGCGCGCCTTGGCGAAATAATCGCCCGAGGCGTTGTAGGGCGTCGGCCGGGTCAGGGCTTCGTCATAAAACAGGGCGAAGTCGCTTTCCGGCGGCGCCGGCGTGTGGTCGGTCATGGCGGAGCGGCTCCTGACAATCGGCCGGGAGCGGCCGGGGAGGGATGGCGGAAGGCTTTGCGGAGCGCGGCGCGCAGGCGTTCGCGCGGCCCGTCGGGCAGCATCCACATAAGAAAGAACGCGATCAGATGCCGCGGCGCGGGCCGTCCGAGGCGGAAGGCGGCCACCAGCATGTGCGCGAAGGCCCGGTTGCGCTGCTGCTTCAACCCCTGTGTCGCCACGTTCAGGCAGAACCCTGCAAGCGCGGTGGGCGAAACCAGATCGCGCACGCTTTCGGCCCATTGCAGCGAAGTGCGCCAGGGATAGCTGCCGCCGGAGTAATAGACGATCAGCGTTTCCGGCACGGTCGCCACCCGGTATCCGTGCTGCTTGACCGCGCGGATGATCAGTTCCCATTCTTCGTGCCGGACCGATCCGAAGCGCAGCACGCGGAACAGCCCGGCGGGCGCGAACAGCGACGAGGTCTGGAGCATCGGTTCACGGCTGCGCAGCCACGAGGGGCGGTCGAACAGCCATTCGTCGATCGGCAGCGAGCCATCGTAGGGAGCGACGGGCCGGGCGAAGATGCCCGCCGGCGTGACCACGTCGGTCATCGCGGTGACGATCGTGCGGTCGTCGGCCAGGGCGAGTTGCCGTTCCAGCTTGTGCGGACGCCATTCGTCGTCGTCGTCGAGGAAGGCTATGTAGCTGCCCCGCGCCTGTTCCACGCCCGCATCGCGCGCGGGGCCGGGGCCGGCCTTTACCGGATTGACGATGCACCGCACGCGCGGATCGGGATGGGCTTGCGCCACCGCTTGCGATGCGGGATCGTCGCGTTCGACGACCACGATGATGTCTAGCTCGGCATGGGTTTGCGATAGCACGCTTTGCAACGCGCGCAGGAGCTGTTCAGGGCGCTTGTACGTGGCGATCACCACACTGATCAGGGGCATGGCATCCGCGCCCGATCGGGGTCGTCCCGGTTGAGAGACTGGTCGTCCATCGATCTCCGCCATTGCTGCGTCTGGCGCCAGATGAACAGCGCGAAAGCAATCTCACCACACAACGCGCCGATGATGGACCAAACCGGCCCGCCCAGCAAGAGCAGGCACAGCACCAGCGCGATGGAAATTCCGCAAGACCATATACTTGCGAAAGCCAGCGGACGGAAGGCGCCGGCCGATTGGAGCAGGGTGCTTTCGGGCATGCGCAGCAGCCGGATCAGCGCCACCGCCATCCACAGCGCCGCGGCCCAGCGCAGTTCGGTCAGGTCGTAGCGGCTGGGAAAGATCCAGCCCGGTCGCAGCGCCACAAGCGCCAGCGCGGCAGCCAGCGTGCCCGCCCAGCTCAGCACCAGCATGGCCCGGAAGAAGCGAACGGACCGGCGCGTGCCGGCGCGATCATCGTTCGCGATCAGGCGCGCCATCTGCGGGCGTTCGAACTCGGTCAGCGCGTTCATCACCACCGTGATTGGCCGGATCAGAAGCGATGAAGCGGCCAGCGGCGCGAACGCGGCAGGGCCGCGCAACAGCGTGACAAGGTAGGTATGGGCATTGGCCGTGGCCTCGGTGGTGACGACGCCTAGGAGCGACCAGCGGGCATGTGCCTTCCACACCGTGCCATAGGCGAGAATGTCACGCTTGCGCACGCGGATGAACTGCTGGCGTGCCCAGGCGCGCCCGAACGGCAGCAGACCGGCCAGCGAGGCGAGCAGAAGCCATCCGCCCGCGCCGGTCAGGCTGATGCTCCCGCTCACCATCGCCTGCCCGCATCCGCCCAGCAGAAAGGCGGTATAGATCAGGTCCGACAGCGTCGTCCTGAAGCGGAAGGTCAGGGCATAGGCATGGGCTCGGGCCAGCCATCGGAGCAGGGCGATCGCGGTATAGGCACCGAACACCAGCGCCGTCCCGAAGTGGCCGACGAGGGCCTGCGTGATGCCCACGAACAGCAGGCCGCAGGCCAGCGCACCCGCCAGGCAGCAAGCGAAGATGCCGCGCACCACCTGCCGGTGCGCCGCGTTCGTCACGTATTGCGGCAGTGGCGCGCAGAACAGGGCGCTCCAGATGCCCCAGGTAAACTGGGAGGCGATGAGCAGGAAGGAAAAGCGCCCGAAATCGTCCGGAGACCATATCCGGAGCAGCAGGAACGACAGCAGGAACTGCGCGCCGGCCGACCCGAACGGTCCCACCAGGGCAACCCCGTAAGTGATCAGCTTTGCATGATGGGCGGACGCGTTCGCGAAAGCCCCCTTGCCGATCGCAGCGGGAAGTCGAAGGTTTTCGCGCATCGGGGTCAGGCTACTCGAAATCCGTGGCCGGTGGAAGCAGCGCGCGGCACCGCATTTTCCGGTTTGAGTCATCATCGCCGGGCGGGGGAAACCTCATGCCGCGGCGAGATCGATCCTCAGGCCACCTTGCGCGGTTCCTCGCCCGCCTGATCGTCGGTCGTGTCGCTGTGGACGAGTACGCTGGGCGCTTGCGTTTCTATCTTCCGCCACAGCATGGCGTCGCTGGTCGACTGGGCGCGCAGCCACACGTACTTGGTCTGCGACCAGCGCAAGATGTGCGGGGAGGCGCTGTCGAGCACGTAGTCGGCATCGTCCATCCGCACGATCAGCACGGTGTGCAGGCCGAAGCCCGATTTATAAACGACCGCGTAGAACAGCCGTTGCGGGTCGAATCCCGCCTCGACCAGCCGCATGCGCTTCTCGATCGCGATATCCTCGCAATCGCCCATGGCGCCACGGCCCGGCGTCAGCCGGTTCCAGCGCTCTTCGACGCCGGCGCTGGTCATGTCGGAGACCTGGCGGGTGGACTGGTTGACCTTGCGGTTGATCTTTCGCACCAGACGCGCCTCGTCGCGGGTGAGCGGCTTCGGCTGCGCCGTGGTGGGGCTCCAGGTCTGGATCGCGGGCTCGATCACCGGCTGCCGGGGCGTCTGGTCAAGGCTTGACCACGGCGCGCGGCGGAAGGCCCAGTCATAGAACGACCCGTCCAGCGCTGGCGGTCCGCCGAACGACAGGCCCTGGCCAAAGCCGATGGCATTGGCTGGCCGCGCGCTCTCCGGCTCCAGAAAGGGAAGGGGCGTGAGCACGATCATCTTGGCGAACTGGAAGCCCGACGCGGGCTCGAAGCTTGGCGCAGACTGAAAGCTTGGAGCGGGCTGGAAGCGGGGCTCCGGAGCGCGCTGCGCCTGGGCGGCCAAGGTTCCGGGCAACGCCGCATGGCACAGCGCCTGATCGCGCGCGCACATCTCGGTAAAGCCTTCCGGCGCATCGGCCCGTTCGCCAAACGCCAGAAAAGGGGCGGCCGGTGCCGCTTGTACGGCGGGCGCGGCCAATGATATGAAGCTTACGGCCATGGCGCCGGTAAGCAGATCGTTCAATCCTAGCCGCATGACTCACTCCGCTGTAACAAGCGGAAGATGTCATTCCGGTCCTAATATTTTTCGGATGGTAATGGTTAATCGCATTTTATTCATTCTCGATATTTGTCGATGAATATTTGTCCGAATGAATTTTTGAAATATCGCAAGTATTGATCGTAATCGGGGCCGTAAGCACCATGCTCGAAATTCTGGATCGCAAGTATATCGGGCAATGGCCGCAGTTGTGGTTGATAGCCGTGGCGGTCGTCGCCGGGCTGTGGCTGCGCGGATTCGACAGCACGGCGGGGCAGGCATCCGCCTGCATCATCAATTGCCTGCTGCTGATCGCGCTGCAAATGCGCGCGGGAGATGATCCTGCGTTCTGGCGCCGCGCCGCGCCAGTTCTGGCGCTGGCCGTGGCCGCCATTGCCTGGGCGTGCATCGCCAGCAACGCGCAGGACGGGGCGTTGCCCGATTACTTCGGGGGCAAACTGCTATCGCTGGTGGCCGGGCTGGCCGCTCTGCTCGCCGGCGCTTCGATAGGCCCGCGGCAGGATCAGCGGCTGGTGCTGCTCGATCGCATGACGATGCTGGTTTGCCTTTCGCTCTTCGTCGGCCTGCTGGTTCGCGCGGCGCAGTTTTCCGGGGTAGAGGGCGGTTGGCCGATGGACCGGCAAGGGCGCTTCGTCGGGCTGGTCGGCAATTCGAACATCACCGCCGCGATTGCGGGGGCGTTCACGATCTATACGGTCGTGCGCTTGCTGCTCCATGTGGAAACGCATGGTGCGAAGAAGCATGCTGCCGGCGCATGGAAGGACGAAGTGCTGGTGCGCACGGCGATTCGCCTCACCATGTTCGCGCTGTGCTTTGGCGTTTCGCTGCTGACGGCTTCGCGGACCATCAATCTCCTGCTGCTGATCGCGTTGCTGGCGATCGGATTCTGGTGGTTTCGCGCAATCATGCGCGATCGCATGCACACCTGGTTGCTGCCAGCCATCGTCGGGTTAGCCGGCCTGTTCATCCTGCTATTGCTGACCGGCGTGCTCGTGCAGCGTTACCTTTCGCTCGGCCGGGGCGGGGCAGACCGGATGGAGATGTGGATGCACTACTGGTCGGTTGCCTGGGCCTCGCCGGTATTCGGTTATGGCTTGGGGTCGTTCCCGTTCATCAATACCGAAACGCTGGCGACGCCGCGCATGGCCGGAGCGCTTTGGGCGGTCAATTCGCCGCACAGCATCGTCCTCCAGCTGTTGATCGGCGGGGGGCTTCCTTACCTGCTGCTCCTGGCGGCGGCCGCTCTCGCGATGATCGTGCAGATCGTCGGGAGACTGCGCGGGCGGTGGAGGGTGGACGATCTGGCGATCGTGATGATGATCGTGATGATGTTCGCCGGCGGACTGGTGGACATCCTGCTCGATGTGCCGGCGTCGGTTACGGTGTTCCTGTTCCTGGCGGGCCTGCTGTGGGGCCGGGCGCTAAGGCTGGTCGCTCCCGACGTCGAGCCGGTGCGTGGCGAGAAGCTGGATCATGAAGTCGCCGTAGGCGTCTGACGAGCGGACCAATTGCAGGACATCCCGGTTCAGGCGGGGATCGAGCCGGGCGAGCCAGACTCCCTCGGCCACCGCGTTCGACCGCGTTTCCGCGTTCAGCGCGTCCCAGGATGCCAGCGCCGTTGCGAAGCGCCAGGGCCCGGCGGATCGCAGGAATGGCGCGTACCGGTAGCTTTGGGCCAGCGCGCTGAGGGCGGTATCGGCGGTCGGTCCGTCACGGCGCGAATAGATGAACGCGGCCAGCGCCCAGGCGTCTCCCCAACGCGGGTGCTTGCGGATGACGAGCAAGGTCTGCGTCAGGGCGCGTTCAAGCGTTACCCGTTGGGCTTCGGAGCCGGTGGAAGCCGGCGGCACGGATCGGGCAAGCAGCAGGGCATTGGCCAGCAGCGCGCGATCGGGTGCGTCCAGCGGGACGGGCTCAACGTTGGCGAACGCGTCCGGCGTGCCCATGGTCAGTGCCCGGTCCTGTTCGGCGACCGCGGCTTCGGCGTGGCGGGACGTCGCATCGCGCAGCAGCACCCAGGCCGAAGCCGTGATCGCGGTTACACAGGCCCCGATCACGACTATCGTCACGGCGCCGATGGGGCGCTTCGATTCCGGATGCGATACGTCCACGCCCGCTCCCGATCGTTTGCCGGAGCGATCGGAAGCCATCAGGCCGCGTGGTAGTATCCGGCATACTCTTTCGAATAATAGAGGCTGCCGATCGATTCCGCCCTGGAATCGACCATGTTGAGAATAACGCCCGACAGGTTGGCGCCGTCGGAACGCAGCCGGCCCAGTGCCGAGCTTACCGCGTGAGTCGGCGTCTTGTCCCAGTGCACGACCACGGCCGTGGTGTCCGCCAGCGCGGCCAGGAACCGGCCATCGGCCAGGCCGATGATCGGCGGAAGATCCAGGATGATGACATCGTAGCGCTCACGCAGTTTCTTCAGGATGGCTTCCATGTTGCCATCGCCGAACAGGTCGCCGGAGCTGAAGTAAGGCGTGGTCACCAGCAGGTGATCGAGATGCGGCACGTCGCCCGGCGTGATTGCGCTGTCGAGCGGGGCTTCGCCCATCACCACTTCGACCGTGCCGACGGCCGCCACCGGTGAGCGGACCGAGTGTTGCATCACCGCGCGCCGCACGTCGCATTCGAACAGCAAGGTGCGCGCGTTGTTGAGCGCCATGGTCCGCGCCAGGGCCAGCGACGTGGTCGTCTTGCCTTCGGACGGCAAGGCGGAGGTTACCGCGATGATCTTCGGCGCATTGTCACCTCGCACGCCCAGAAGCGAGGCACGGGCGATGCGCAAGGCCTCCGAATAGAAGGACGTGGGCTTTTCCAGCAGCATGTCGGCGGGCTTGTTGTTCTTGGGCAGCGCCGGAAGCGCGGCCAGCACAGGCAGGCCCAGCTTGCTTTCGACTTCTTCCACGGTGCGGAAGCCGGTTACCAGCAGTTCCTGCACCGTCACCGTGCCCGCACCGGCCACGATCGCGAGAATGAACACCACCGCGATCAGCAGGGGCCGGTTGGGCGAGGTCGGCCCGATCGGCGGCTTCGCGGTATCGACGATTTCGGCCTGCGCGATCGAGTTGGTGGACGCCTGCGTGCTCTGCAACGACATCTGCGACAGCTTGTCGTACATGTTGCGCTTGGCGGCCGCCTCGCGTTCGAGGCTTTCGGCCAGGACGGCGCTGCGCGTATTGCGTGCCTGGTCGGAGCCGAGCCGGTCGACGGAGGCCTGAAGGCTGCTTACGCGCGCGGAGGCGGCATCGGCGGTCGAGCGCAGCGAGGCGAGCACCCGCTTGGTTTCCTCGCGGATCTGCACGTCGATCGAGGCGAGCTGATCGCGCACGCGAATGCTTTCCGGGTGGCGTTCGCCGTAGCGGGCCTGCACTTCGCCCATGCTACGCAGAACTTCGGCACGCTGCGCGCGCAAGTTGCCGATCACCGGCGAATTCAGCACTTCGGAGACCGCGTCCGGCCCGCCGCGGCTGGCCTGGGCCTCGGCCGCGGCCAGGTTGGACCGCGCGGCGGCGGCCTCGGACTTGGCGATGGCGAGCTGGGTGGTCAGCGGAGCGACCTGCTGATCGACGATGGTGCCGCCAAAGGGCGCGCCGTTGCCGCCAGCCCCCTGCGTGATGCCGGCTTCGGCGCGATACTGCGCCACGCGGGCATCGGTTTCGCGGATTTCGGTTCCGAGCATATCGAGGCGCTGCTTGAACCATTCGGCCTGGCGCTCGGCGGTGCCGGTCTTGGAGCCGACCTTGGTTTCCAGGTATGCCTTGACGAATTCGTTGGCGACGCGGGCCGAAAGCGTCGGGGAATCCGACGTGAAGGTGATCCCGAGCACGTAAGTGAGCTTGTCGCGGCTTACGCCGAGCGAATCGAGCACCTTGGTGACGACGATGTTTTCACGCTCCTGCGGTGACATCATCGTGCCTTCCATGCCCTTGGTATAGGCCGGAACCTGCGTGAGATTGAGATTGCGAACCACCTTGCGCGCCACTTCGGCCGACCGGATGATCGTTACCTCGGTTTCGATGGCCTCCGGCGTCAGCGTCAGGATCTGGTTCGCTTCCGACGACAGCGGGTTGCGTGAAGGATCGATGCGAACCAGCGCGGTTGCCGAATATTTGGGGGGCAGCATCAGCACGACGGCCACGCCGGCGGCAAAAACCGCGGCGGCGACAAGAAGAAGCACCAGCCAGCGCCGCCGGACGGCGTCCTTGGCCTTCGCGAAGATTTCCGCCAGGCCCAGTTCCGATGCCTGCGCGTCGTGAGAAACTTTCATACGGTATCGCTATCCTTCTTGTCGGCTTCTCTCGATCGCATCAACGTTGGATCGTAATACCAACCAGGGTGCGCCATTCGCGGTACTTGTTGTTCGATGCCGACCCGAAGAGATCGCGCCGAAAATACTGCGTGCCCAAATTCAGGGAGAGCCAGCGCGACGACAGATAGCGCGCACCGAACGAAACCCTGTAGTTGTTTGCCGTTTGCTGAATGTCCCGATAGGCTTGCCTAGCAAAGTCGGTATTAAGATTCAGCAAAAGGTTGCGCAGCAGTTCGTGATCGACGCGCAGCTGGGCGCGGGTATCGACCGAAGAACTGGTCGTGCCGATTCCCGCGTCCTCGATCGTACGTCCGACCTGGAGCGTGACGGTGGTCAGCTCCGTGGGAAAGTACTCGATCTTGGCCTCTGTCGAGAAGCCGCCGATGTCGCGATAGAGCGCGCTCTTGTAATCGCGCTGGACATAACCGACCCCGATCTTGCCGCGCAGGAAGCCGGCGAGATCGAAATTGACGCCGGCGATCGCGCGATAGGCCTGGGAATCGCGGTTCGGAAAGCCCGAGAGCAGATCACGGTCGTAGATCGTGTCGCTGTAGGTCAGCTGCGCATAGACCGCGATGCTGGGGGAGAGCGCGTGCTGCGCCTGTCCGGTAATCCGGGTGATGCCGCGGTTGCGGTCCGACTGGTCGATGAAAACGTTGTTGCCCAGCGGAATGGGGCGGAAATCCAGCCAGGTGTGATCGACGGCGAGGGCCAGGCGGCTCTTTCCGGCGAGATATTCGGCGCGCCCGGCGACAAACGCGCGGCGATACCGCGAAAGCACTGCCAGGTTCGCGGAGATCGCGCCCAGATCCTGCTGCTCCAGAAGCTGCGCGTATTGCGCCTCGCCCGTCAGGCGGAAGGAACTGCCGAAATCGAGCTGCCCCAGGCCGCGCAAGTCGAAGTTGTTCTCGTTGCGGCGGGGTTCGCTGAAATAGCGATTGAAATTTCCCGAGGCCTGGAGCGAAACCTGATGGACCGCCCAGTCCGATTTCGCGCTGACGAAGGGGGCGAACGAGGCATAGCCGTCCGAGATCTTGTCGGTCGCCGAAGCGTAAACGTTGTTGCTGAAGCCCCCGCCGATGGTCGCGCGCGGGAGAATCTTGAAGCCGCCGGTGATGATCCCGATCGGATCATAGTCCGGCCGCGGCCGTTCCAGCACGCTGACGTTGCGATCGCGATCGTAGTTGTCCGGCAGCGCTGTTTCTACCAGCGCGCTCGTTTCGCTCTGCGCCAAGGCAGGCTCGACGTTGACGACGGCGGCAACCAAGCCCGCCAAGCAAACCGATACGCGATGCCCCATGATCCCTGTCGCCTATCCAGAAGTACAATTGGTCCCGCACGCGCCCCCCGAAGGTGCGATCGCAGTGCGCTTGTGTTTATTGCGTGTAGTTGGAACTACCGCTGCCAAGGTTCAGGCTCGGCGTGGAAAAGCCGTTGGTGCCAAAGACGCCGCCAGAGTTGGCGATGGCGGCCGTACCGCGATTGACCTTCTTGCGCAGCAGGGCCAGGCGAACGTTGCTGACCGCCTGCTTCAGGTTGCCGTCTGCCCCCGTTTCAAGCGTGTCCAGAGCGGAATTGATAACGCTTGCCGAGTATTCGCGCTGGCTCACCACGAACATGATGTAGCCCTCGAGATCCTCGGTGGTGGCCGTCGTGGCGCGATCGCCGATTTCCGCGCGGATCGCGGCGGTCAGGCGCGTGCTGACATCGCCTTCCGTTTCGGGGATGGCCTGTTCGGACGCGCCAGCCTGAACTTGCGCGAACGAAGGTGCCACCGCCAGGCCAAGACCAGCTGCGGCAAGGGTTGCTGTCAGTAGCCGATTCGTCATCTCTCTTCCCCTGTCGTTCGGGTGCCCATGCTCATGTCAGAAGTACCGTTCGCCGAGGCGAATGGTGTCGCCCGGGAAAACGCGGATTTCCGGGGTCAGGCGGTAGGCTTCTTCCTCGGCTGCGCCGGCGCGGCGGATATACACCAGCGACTTTTCGGCGCGCGGGGTAAAGCCCTGGGCCGTAGCCACCGCGTTCAGCACCGTCATGCCAGTGGCATAAGGATACTGCCCCGGCGATTTCACCTCACCCAGAATGAAGAATGGGCGGTAGGTGGTGATTTCCATCGAGACGCGCGGTTCACGCAAGTAGCCCCCCGCGAACATTTGTTGCGCTTGCGAAGCAAGTTCGGTCACCCGTTTGCCAGCGGCGGGCAGGTCGCCGATCAAGGGCAACGATACCGTGCCATCGGAAGTCACTGCGAACTCGCCCGAAAGGGTTGGTTCGTTGAACACCGTCATCCGCACTTTATCGCCCGCACCCAGCCGATAGTCGCCGATTTCCGCCGCTTGCGTCGAGTAACGATCACCACTTTCGATGACTATGCCATGATGCGATGCGCATGCGGAAAGCAGCATGCACAAAGCCATCCAAAGTACGGCAGGGAAGCGCATTCACAAGCTCCGCTTTAATTCCATATTTCCAACGTTTACCTGTGTGCGTCTGCGGAAACAAGGGCAGAAGCAACATGTTCCATTATGATGCGGGAAAGAAGTTAAACGTTTCCGGCAGCTTGTCGTGCCTGGCCCGTTTGTCGACGCGGCGTGGGTGAAAAACCCCGCTTCTGCACCGGCGAGAGGGCGGTGAACAAGCGATCTGCAGAACGCTGGGGTGATATAAGTGCATGATAATGTTGGTTAATGAAGTGAACTACCAAGCGCGTGCATATCCTTCGCGTGGCACTATCGTTCGGCCCGATTTTGCGGTGCGGCATTTTTGGGATAAGGATCAGGTTGCGTTCATATGCTCCGGTGCCTTCTAGAAGTGGCAAACAGCACAGCCGGGATGCCGTGACGGTGCTAAAGTCAGTGGGCGGAAGCCTCGTGCGTGTTTTTGAAACCTTTCTGGCCCTAGTGTCATGAGGGGCTATGGTTTAGGGACGTATCGGTGAAATTCTTTCGTTTCGGATCCACGCCGACGACATTGCCCGCCACGGGCAAAGGGGACCGAATCTATGCCATCGGTGACGTGCACGGTCGGCTCGACCTGCTGCGCGACCTTCTGCAACAGGTCGAGCGGCACAATGCGACACTGCCGCGCTGCCAGAACCTGTTTGTCGTCCTTCTAGGGGACCTGATCGATCGCGGTGACCATTCGGCGCAGGTTCTCAGCTTCCTGCACGGCGTGCAGCAGAAGACCGGGCGGCTGCTCGTGCTCAAGGGAAATCACGAAGACCTGATGTTGCGCGCGCTCGATGGCGAGCCGGGCATGATGAAGGCCTGGATGCGCTTTGGCGGAGACAAGACGCTGCGCAGCTTCGGCATCGAACCTCCCCAGAGCGAGGAGGAGATGTTCGCGTGCTCGCGCATGCTGGCCTCGGCCATTCCGCGCGATATCGTCGAGTGGCTGCGCGCGCTGCCGCTCAGCGCGCGGTCGGGAGACTATTTCTTCTGCCACGCCGGGATTCGTCCCGGCGTGCCGCTCAAACGACAGGTGGAGGCCGACCTGCTATGGATCCGCAAGGAGTTCCTGGAGGACGCTACCGATCATGGCACGGTCATCGTCCACGGCCACAGCATTTCCGATGACGTGCAGGTGCGCCAGAACCGCATCGGCATCGACACGGGCGCCTACCGGACCGGGGTTCTGACGGCCTTGTTTCTGGAAGGCACGGAGCGGGACACGCTGGTGGCGGACGCCAGCACCCTCTAGGACACCATCGGGCGCCACGGGGCATACCCCGGATGTCGCGCAGGATGACCCGCGCAAGCAGGGCGAGGAGATGATCTGATGTTTATCGTGCTGGCCGGTTCGCTGGCTGGGGCAGCCCTGGCTTCCGGCGCGGTGCCACCCGCAACCGAGCCCGTCACTCTGCCGCCCGTGGTCGCGACCGCGCCCGAAGCATCGCGCGTGCTTGCGCCGGAAGCGTCGCCGCAAGGGGCCATAGGGTATCTCACAGCCGGCGAACTGGCCGACCGTTGCGCCATGACGGATGCGGCTGGCGTATCCTATTGCTTCGCATACATCGCGGCAGTCCACGACACGATGCGGGCCTACGAACTGTGGCTTGGCCAGCGCGAGTTTTGCGTGCCTGCCGGCACCTCGCAATCCGATCTTCGCCGGGCGTTTGTCACGTATCTTTCCGCCTATCCCGCCGGCCGCGCCGGGCAAGCCGCTTCGGTGGTCGTGGTATCGCTCAAGGAAAGCTTTCCGTGTCCGCGCCCGCAACCTCAGCCTCAGCCTCAGCCTCAGCCAGAGGAGAAGCCGCGCTTGCCTGCGGGCCAGTAAGCCGGTCCGCGACGACGGGGTGTGCGTGTCCCATTGCGGAACGACTGGACCGTTCCCGCGCACGGACTGCCAGCTTGCCTTATTGCGTCGCAGCATTGCATTGGTATATGAAATCAGGCCGATCTGAACCCCAAATCAGTCTTTTCCGGAGTCCAAATCCCGCGTGGAGATCGTTCACCGACATGATGCTCCGCCGGGAGCGCGCGCGACGCTGAAGGCGCTCGTACTGGCCTTGATTGTGATTGTCGCAATCATCGCCACGGTGAGCGTGGTGGTGATGTTGCGGGACGGTGGTTTCGGCGGCGCAGGCCGGGCGATTGCATCGGTTACGCTGCGTCCCGCGGCCGCGGCAAAGACTCTCGTGGGTGGCCTCGATCCCGATAATCTTACCGTATCGGATCCGAAGGAGCTTCGGGCGCTGTCGCCGGAGCAGGCGATGGCCATGAACGCGACCGTGCCGACCGACAAAGGGCCGAATCCCGCCGCGCAGGCGTTCGCATTGCCGCTTAATCCCCCGATGTTGTGGACCCGTTCGGTGGATTGCATGACGGCGGCGATTTACTACGAGGCGGCGAACGAGCCCACGGACGGGCAGCGCGCGGTCGCGCAGGTGGTGCTCAATCGCGTCCGTCACCCGGTCTATCCGCACAGCGTTTGCGGCGTGGTTTTCCAGGGAGCGGAGCGGAGCACCGGCTGCCAGTTCTCCTTTACCTGCGACGGGTCCATGAAACGGGCGCCGATCCCTTCGTTGTGGACACGGGCGCGGGGCGTGGCGATGGCGGCGCTTGCCGGCTACGTCTTTCGTCCCGTCGGCTGGGCGACCCACTACCATGCCGACTATGTGGTTCCCTACTGGGCGTCATCGCTCGTCAAAGTGAATACGATCGGCCGGCATATCTTCTATCGCTGGTCGGGTTCCGCAGGCGTTTCGGCGGCGTTCTCCGCGCCCTATGCGGGTAACGAGCCCGACATCTGGGCGGACATGACGATGGTTCCGGCGTCGGATGACTTGCCTCCAACAGACCTGGCCGGTTCGAAAGCGGACATCACGCTCGCCGAGCGCCCCGTGCTCTCGCGATCGGGCACCGTGATATCGGCGTTCGACGGTAATGGATCGGTACGGCCGCTTTCCGCGACCGCTAATCCTGCAGCGAACCCTGCGCAGCCCGGAAACGGCGCGCGCGATGTCCCCTCCGGTGCGCGCTGGATATTGAGCGGCCCGGCGCATGGTGCGGCCGAACGCCGTGAAGCGGAGCCCAGGCCGGCGGCGGCGAATGCCGCCACATCCGGCGTGGCTGCCGTCGGACAGGCTGGTCCCGGGACAGGAAACTGAAGCCCCGGCCGGTACCGAAGGGCGTGTTGTTGAGGCGAAAGCCGATGAAATTCCGTGGCGTCCGCTGTTCTGATCTCATGATGATGTTGCGACTGCTGGCGGTGGCGGTCGTCGGCGGCCTGTCCGTCGCCAGTTGCGCCGGGCAGGAACCGCCGCCGCTTCCACCACCGCCCATTCATCGCGGGCTCAACATCCTGGGAAGCGATCCGATCTGGATGAACCCGGCGGCGGGGCGGTTCCGGCCCGAATACTTTGCTACCATCAAGAGCGCGGGGTTCGATTTCGTCCGCGTCGCGGCGGGGGCCATGCGCTACATGGATGCTTCCGACCAGATCGATCCGCGCTATCTGCAACGGATGGACTGGGTCGTCGCCAATGCGCGCGCCGCGGGCCTGAGCGTGATCATCGACGAGCACGATTTCCAGTTCTGTGCGTCGAACGCGGTTCTTTGCCGCCGCAAGCTGCTGGCGTTCTGGCGGCAGGTCTCGATCCGCTACCGCCGGGAGCCGAGCACGGTCCTGTTCGAGATCCTGAACGAGCCCAAGTGGCAGATGGACCCGGTATGGAACGACACGATCGCCGATGTGCTGAAAGTGATCCGTGCGACCAATCCCGACCGGACAGTGGTGATCGGGCCGCGCATGGCCAACAAGATTCAGACGCTGGACGACCTGCGGCTACCGGACGATGACCGGCACATTCTGGTCACGTTCCACTACTACGAGCCGCACTCCTTTTCACATCAGGGCGCGCCTTGGGATCCGCAATGGAAAAGTGTGCATGGCCAAACCTGGGGGTCTCCCGGAGATCGCGCGACGCTGGCAGCCGATTTCGACAGGATGGCGGCGTGGGCGCGACGCGAGCGGCGCCCCGTGCTGCTGGGCGAGTTTGGAGCCTATGATGGCAGTGGCACGCCCATCGCGCAGCGGAGCAACTACGTCGACGCGATCGCGCGCGAGGCCGAGAAACACGGGTTCGCGTGGTGTTACTGGCAGTTTGACGGAGACTTCATCGCCTACGACGTCCAGCGCAACGCGTGGGTCGGGCCAATCCTGAACGCGCTGATCCCGGGCGGGGCGAGCGCTCAGCCGGCGGAAAAAGCGCCGGCAAAGCGGGTCGTCAGAGGCTCCAGCCAGTAGAGCAGGGCCGAGCGCGGGCGCAGGGGAATCGTCACGCGGGTTTGTGTGCCGGGACGGATCGCGTCCTGCAGCCCTGCGGCCTGCGTCAGGCGACGGAATTGCTCGGGGCTGACCTCGATGGTGGCGAGGTAGTAGGCGCGACCTGATTTTTCGTCGATGATGCTGTCGGCGGAAATCCGCGTGAGGGTGCCTTCCAGCGCGGGAAGCGAGCGGCCGCGCATGCCATCGATGTGGACCAGCGCGCGCTTGCCGGCGCGCAGTTCGTTGGCATCGGCAAGCGGAATCTGCGCTTCCACCACCAGCGCGCGGCGCGCGGGCACGATGTCCATCAGGCGCTGCCCCGTTCCCACGACCCCGCCCAGGGTATTGGCTGTCAGGTTCTGGACGGTTCCCGCCACCGGCGCGCGCAGGCGATTGCGCTCCAGCTGCTCGCGCGCGGCTTGCCATTGCGGTTGAAGCGAGGCGAGTTCCGACTGCGCGGCCGCGAGCTTGTCCGCCGCGGTTTGCCGGCTGGTCTGGGCCAATTGACCTATCTGGATGCGCGCTTCGCCCGCGGTGGCGTGCAGGCGCGCCATTTCAGCCGACGTAGCGCCGATTTCACCCTGCAACGCGGCATCGTTGCGCTGCAAGGCCAGCAACCGCGTACGCGACGCATAGCCCTTTTCGAACAGCTTCTGGGTTGCGCTGAGTTCCTGCTGGTTGATGTCGTTCTGGCGCTGGTTGGAAATCTGGCGGTCGCGAAAGCCCTGGATCTGCATACCCGCCTGGGCAATCCGCTGGCGAAGGACGGCCTGCTGCGATGCCAGCACGCCCCGGTCGGCCAGAAGCGTCGCTTGTTCGTCCGCCAGCGCGCGTTCGGCCAGGGCACGGTCTTCCGGCGCAAGCGTCGCCCATTCGGCGGGCCTGGCGATCGAGCCTTGCCCATCGCGTTCGGCCAGGGCGCGCGCGACTTGCGCCTGAAGCGAGAAGACCCGGGCCGCCAGCGACCGTTCCTGCCCCAGAGCTTCGCTCGCGGCGAGGTCGATGAGGGGCTGGCCGGCTTCGACCTTGTCGCCTTCATGAACGCGCAGGGCCGAGATCACGCCGGGGCCTGCGCTCTGCACGGTCTGGCTGTGGCCTGCGACGCGCACCACGCCTTTGGCGGAAACAGCGGCGTCGAAACGGGCGGACACGGACCAGACCAGGAAGCCGAATACGAAGACCGCCAGGAACAGCAGGCCTGCTCGCCGCTCCCACCGGAGGTCGTGCACCGGCAGGTCCGGCATTGCTCCCGAAACGGGGACAAGCGCGGTGGGAAGCGCGGTCATCATGTTCATGGCGGAGCCTTCAGCCGACTTCATGGGAAGCGGGGGTTTGGGAAGTGACGGGACGATGGGGCACCGGGCGGAGCGACGGCAGGCCTTCGGGCAGCGGCCGTTCCGCGACCCGTCCCTGCTGGAGCACCAGCAGCCGGTCGGTCGCCGCCAGGATATCGCTGTCATGGGCGGAGAGGAGGACCGTTGCCCCGCGCATGCGCAGGGCGGCCAGCGTCTTGCCCAGCGCGTGCTTGGCTTCGCTGTCGAGATGGGCGGTAGGCTCGTCGAGCAGCAGTATCCGCGGGGCGCCGAACAGCGCCCGCGCGATGGCGATGCGCTGGGTCTGGCCAGCGGAAAGGCCCAGCGCGCCCATGCCGATCACGGTGTCGTAGCCCTGGGGCAGGCCAAGGATCATTTCGTGCGCGCCGATGGCCTTGGCGGCGGTGATGACCGCTTCGTCCAGTTCCGGCCCGCCTTCGCCCAGCAGGCCACGGAAGCAGGAGATGTTTTCCTTGATGGTGCCCGAGAACAGTACGAAACTTTGGGGTAGGTAACCGATGTGGCGGGCCAGCATCTCGGGATCCCAGTCCGATGACGAGGCGCCATCGAACCGCACATGGCCGCGCGCGGGCGGCGTGGCGCCGGCGAGCGCGCGCAGCAGCGAAGACTTGCCCGCACCGCTGGCTCCGACAATGCCCACGATCTCGCCCGGCGCAACGTCGAAGCTGGCGTCGATCAGGGCTATCCGGTCCGACTGCGGGGCGACCACCGTCAGGCGCTCGACCTGGATCGCGCCCGATGGCGCAGGAAGCACGGTGAATTCGCGGGGCTGCGTGCCCGCGAACAGGGCCACGAGCTTGTGGTAGCAGCGCCGGGCCTCGACCATCGATTTCCAGGCGCCGTTGATCTGTTCGACCGGTTGCAAGGCACGGGAAAGCAGGAGCGAAGACGCAAAGATCGCTCCTGCCGAAAGCGAGCCGTTTACCGCGAGCCAGGCACCCAGACCGAGAGCTGCCGATTGCGCGATCAGCCGCAGATATTTGATGGTCGCGCCGAAGTTGCCGCTGGTGAAGCCGGCCTGCACCGACAGGCGGTTGGTGGTCTGCCGATCCGCGAGCTGGCGGGCCACCAGCGCGCTGCCAAGGCCCAGCGCACGCACTTCCTCCGCGTGGCTGACGATGTGGTGCTGGCGGGCATAGGCCTGGCTGGCATGGTCGGCGGCTTCGGTCAGACCCGCTTTTACAGCCCGTTCGTTGGCCCAGGCCAGCGTGACGATGGCCACGGCTGTCACCAGCGTGAGCAGTCCGATCAGCGGATGCAGCAGGAACGCCGCGATCAGGTAGATCGGCGTCCATGGCGCGTCGAGCAGGGCGAAAACGCCGGGGCTGGAGAGGAACTGGCGCAACTGGTCGAAGTTGCGCATCGCTTCCGCGCGTTCCTGCCGGCCGAGATGGGGCTGGGCCATCACCGTGGCGAGCGTGCTTCCCGCCAGCGCCACATCGATCTGCGCGCCCGCGCGGACCAGGATGCGCGCGCGCAGCCAGTCCAGTCCGCTGAGCGTGGTGATCCCGAGCAGGGCAATGACGCTGAGCGCGGCAAGCGTGACCAGTCCGCTATCCGGCAGCACGCGGTTGTAAATCTGCATCATGTACAGCGTGGGCACGAGATACAGTAAATTGATGATGACGCTGAACAGGCCGGCGGTGACGAAATGCGGCTGGCACGCGGCAAGGCCGCGCTCCACCGGATTCGAGGAATTGCGAAGGCGAAACAACGTCATCGGACGGCTCCGAGGCGCAACGTGCGCTACGTGCCGTTATGTCCGTATCGGTTGAAGATTAGGTTAATTTCCCGTAGCCGCCGCGCTTTTCCGATGGCGCGGCGGCTGGGTCGAGGCCGTTCTACAGAATGAAATGCTCGCTGGTCATGGCGTGATGACCGCTGATCTTGATCACGAAGTCCGCCACCTTGTCGCCATCGAGATCGCCGCTGACGAACGTGTCCTTGCCGTCGTCGTAGTAGCCGATCTGGCCGGCGTGGCCGGTGAAACCCTGCGTGCCGATGAAGCTGAGATGGCCGCCGCTGATTTGGCTTTCGAGCGCGGAAAGATCGATGCGATCGCCTTGCCCGAAATCGGCGATGCGATCGTATCCGCCGCTGGCCAGTGTTCCGAAATCGCCCGGCATAAAGCGGAAGATGTCGTTTCCGGCACCGCCGGCAAGCACGTCCGAACCCTTGCCGCCGATCAGGATGTCGTTCCCGTCACCACCCCACAGGTCGTCGTTGCCGGCGCCACCGTCGAGGATATTGTCGCCGGCATTGCCGTTGATCTTGTTCGCCAGCTCGTTGCCGGTGAGGTTGATCGCGGTCTTGTCACCCTGGAGCCGGGTGCGGAGGAACTCGATCTCCTGGCCCGCGCCAAGGGTGTAGCTGACGTCGGTAATGACGGTGTCGTAGCCTCCGCCGATTGCCTCGATCACGGTATCGTCCGCGCTGTCGACGAAAAAGGTATCGTCACCCTTGCCGCCGATCAGGGTGTCGCGGCCGCCGCCGCCCCACAGCGTATCGTTGCCGTCGCCGCCGTCGAGCACGTTGTTGCCGGCGTTGCCGGTGATGTAGTTGGCGAATTCGTTGCCCGTGAGATGAAGCGCGGCGGTGCCGGCGGCGTTGTCGGTCCGGAGCGCTTCGATCTCCTGCCCGGTGCCCAGGGTATAGCTGACCGAGGCGATGACCGTGTCGTACCCTTCGCCGACGGCCTCGATGACCACGTCCTTGGCGTTGTCGACCACGTACTTGTCGTCGCCCTTGCCGCCGATCATCGTGTCGGCGCCGGTGCCGCCGTTGAGGATATCGTTGCCCAGGCCGCCGATCAGCGTGTCGTTGCCGCCGTTGCCGTAGAGACCGTCGTCACCATCGCCGCCATCGAGGATGTTGTTGCCCTCGTTGCCGGAAAGGATGTTGGCGAATTCGTTGCCGGTGAGGTTGATCGCGGCCTTGTCACCCTGGAGCCGGGTGCGGAGGAACTCGATCTCCTGGCCCGCGCCAAGGGTGTAGCTGACGTCGGTGATGACGGTGTCATAGCCTCCGCCGATCGCCTCGATCACGGTATCGTCGGCGCTGTCGACGAAGATGGTGTCGTTGCCCTTGCCGCCGATCAGGGTATCGCGGCCGCCACCGCCCCACAGGGTGTCGTTGCCGTCGCCGCCGTCGAGCACGTTGTTGCCGGCGTTGCCGGTGATGTAGTTGGCGAATTCGTTGCCGGTCAGATTGATCGGCGCGGTGCCGGCGGCATCGTTCGTCTGCAGCGCCTCGATTTCCTGGCCGGCGCCCAGCGTGTAGCTGGCCGAAGCGATGACGATATCATAGCCTTGACCGGCCGCCTCGATGACCACGTCCTTGGCGTTGTCGACGTGGTAGTAATCGTTGCCCTTGCCGCCGATCATCGTATCGGCGCCGGCCCCGCCGACGATGACGTTGCTGCCGTCCGTTCCGGTGATCGTGTTGTTCAGCGCGTTGCCGATCAGCACCAGATCGCCTTTGCCCTGGCCGGTCAGGTTCTCCACGTTGTCGGAGAGCGTGAACGTCGCCGTCGTGAGCACCGTATCGATGCCTTCGCCGGGGTTCTCGACTACCTTGTCGGCGGTGGAGTGGACGACATAGGTGTCGTTGCCGGTGCCGCCGTAGAGCGTGTTGTCCGCGGCGGTTGCGGAGGCTTCCAGCCGATCGTCGCCGGCATGGCCGTGAAGTTCGTTGTGCAGGCCGGTGGCGACGAGGCTGTCGTTGCCGGCCGTGCCGTCCAGCGTGGTGATGAGGTTGCTGGTGTGGGTGGTGGTGCCGCTTCCCGTCACGGTCTTGGTGGTGACGGTGCCGTTCCCGTTGTCGGTCTGCACATCGTAGGACAGGCTGTTGACGACCAGCGACCCGGCGCCCGAAGCAACTTCGGAGCCGAGGTTGATCATCGCCAGGTATTCGCTCTTGCTGACGATGCCGAGGTCCTGGAGCTTGCCCAACAGCTTCAGCAGGTCGATCTGTCCGCTGTAATTGTCGTTGTTGGCGACGATCGCGGTGTAGTGCGAGGCCGCGTCGTAATAGATCGTGGCGGCGAAATCGCCATCCTGATAGGTCCCGATCCGCTCGCCGAAGGCTTCGAGGTTGCCCTTGTGCAGCCAGATCATGACTTCGTTGGTGATGGTCGACTGGTTGCCGCCCGCGACGCTGGTGAACCACAGGTCATAGGAGACGTTGAAGCCGGCGGTATTGCCGCTGTAGCCGACGTCGTACTTGGTCGACAGGGCGGTGAGGCTGCCCACCTGGACCGGAAAGGCCTGCGAGGCGGCGGGGGCGCCGCTCGTTCCCGAAAATGGGGAAACGCCGACCACCACATCCGGATAGGCCAGGATCGTGGTGGGCGTGGCGACGCTCAACGCCTTGACCGGGAAGGACCAGTTGAAGGTCGCGCCGTCCACCACGTTCGCGGTGTTGAAGCTCGCGCCGATCGTGTAATCGACGCCGTTCTTCAGGCTGCCGGTGTTCCAGGCGTTGTCCAGGATATGCCAGCCGTTCTTTTCCCAGCCGGCGGCCGGCCCCGAGATGGTCGTCTGGCCCGATGGCGCCTTGGCTGTGGAACTGGCGGCGGAGGTCGCACTTGCCGCGGAGACCACGTTGGTGGAAACGGCATCGACGAAGCGGAAGTCGACTGCGCTGAGGGTTGGGAGATCGACCCCGCGCAGGACCAGTTGTTCCCCGTTGGGCAGGCTGATGCGGACGTCCGCGCCATCCTGGCGGGCGAGCGCGAGCAGCGCCTTGAAATTGGCGATCCCATAGCCTTCGAGGCTGACAAGATCCTGGCCGTGAACGAATTTCTCGACCGAGTCCGAGCCCTCGCCGGCCTTGACGACGAACATGTCCCGCCCGGCATCACCGACGAACACATCATCGCCGCCGCCGCCGACCAGCGTGGAACCGCGTGGCGCGGCGACGAGAATGTTGCTCAGCGCATTGCCGATCCCGATCTTGGAATCGCTGCCCGCAAGAAACAGGTTTTCCACGTTCGCCGCGAGCGCGGTCACCCCGTAGGCGTAGCTGTAGAGCGTATCGACACCCTGGCCAGCGGTTTCGACGATCGAAACGTTGGACGTCCACGTGTAGTAAATGTCATCGCCCTTGCCGCCGACGAGCTTGTCGCCGTCGACCGCGTAGAACGTGTCATTCCCGCTCGTACCATTGATCGTACCGGCTTTGTGGCCGGGAACCCAGTAAGCCGAGTTTCCGGACAGCCGCAATTGCGCCCCGTTTGCGGTAACGTACATTTTCATGCGCTCCGTGCAGTCATCCGGCATTTAATTTGGAGACGTGAACGCATCGCTCCGAGGGATGCTTAACCGGCCGGCAAATATTTGCCGCAACCCTGTTTATACTTTGTTTACAATCGCCTGCCTGGCGCGGCGAGAAAAAGCTGTCCTACACGCGAAATGAGAACATATGAGGAACTAATGGCGCGCGAATCGTGCCGTCATTCCTTGTGCTAGGAGGCCTCCGTTGGACATAGACCCTCGCCCCGTGGAGAATTCGGCTCGCTTCATTCCACAATACGCGATCGCCCTGATGGGGGACGACGGGTTGGGCAGACCGATCGATAGCGGCAATCTCTTGCCGGTGCGCGTGGTAGCCGACCAGAATGCCCCGCTCGTGAGCGTGCCGTTCACGGCGGCGGATCAGGTGGCGCTTTCCGGGTCGGCCACGGCATCGGTCAACGGCAACGCCAGCGACAACGACGATGGCACGCAATCGTGCCTCGACATCACCGTGCCGGCATCGTCCAGCTTCGCCAATTCGGCGCAGGTGCGGCGCATCATTAACGGCAACACGATCGGCCTGCGCCTTTCGCGCTATGGCAGCACCTACAACACGGCCGTGCCCTTCGGCGTGTTCGTGGACGGGCGGCCGATCGAAGTGGACTGGTCCGCGCAGCTGTTGCCCGAGGCGCAGACGGCGCCGGCAAACATGGCGGCGTATCGCAACATCATCCTGGGCCGCAATTTCGGCGATGGCGCGCACGACGTGCGGCTTGGCGTGCCCTGCGATGCATCCGCCTCGCGCAGCCTGCGCCTGCTGAGCTGGCTGGCCGAGGAAGCGGCCGGCTATCGGCCGCCGCAGCGTGGCGTATCGCTGCAGGATTCGCAGACCACGCTTTCCGCCAGCAAGACCTTCCTGGGGCCGGCGGGCAACACGCGCGCGCTGGTGGGCTTCTACTGGCGCAACACCAACGCCGGCGCGCAGACGCTGCAGGTGTTCGCCGGCACGTCGGCCTTCAGCGGGGCGTTGCAGACGATCTACGCCGCCGCCGCCGGATCGCAGGGATCGGACGGCTACTTCGCCCTGCCGGGCCTGGTGCCCGATGGCATCCAGCTTCAGGCGAGCGCGGCCAGCGCCTTTGTCATCACTCCCGTGGGAGCCATGTAATGACCCGGATTCCTCTCAGCTTCATGGGCGACAGCCTGACCACGTCCGCTCCGGTCTATGGCCTGGCGGCGATCGACGAACACCCGGGCCGGACCGGGCAGGCGCTGCAGGCGCTCTATCCCCAGCACGAGATCGCGGTGCGGGCGCTGGGCATCGGCGGCAACAGCACCGCGCAGATGGTCGGCCGCAAGAAGGCGATGACGCAGTTCGAAGCGCCCCGGATCGGCGTGCTCTATGGCGGGGCCAACGATCCCTCGCTGTCCTCGACGGTCAACGGCGGCGCGGCGACCACGACCTCGATCCCGCTCCAGTCCGGCGCGGGGCAATATTACGCTGCGGGCAGCTGGGTGAAGATCAGCGGCGAGCGGCGCCAGATCGCATCGGTCAACGGGGATACGCTGACGCTGGCCACGGCGCTTTCGGGCGCACCGGCCAACGCCACGGCGGTGACGATCGACACCGAATACAACCTGCTGGAGCTGGCGCTCTATCTCAAGTCCGCCGGCTGCACGCGCGTGCTGGTCCACGGCCAGCACATGAAGAACTGGACCACGGGCGGCGACACGCTGGTGGCGGAGGAAACCGTCTATGCCGGGCTGCGCGTGGCGCAACAGGCGGCGGTGGCTGACATGATCGCGCAAGGGATCGACGCCGCCTATGTCGACAACCTGGCGGCGATGCGCGCGCTGATTTCGTCCGGCGCGGAGACGCTGCTGTCCAACTGCTGGTCGGCCTATGCCGACAACCAGCACCTCAACTGCAGGCGCACGCGTGGCGATGCCGCCGGGCGCGGTGGCGGGCATGACGTGCTGGCGACGAACGCGGTGGCGGCGATCGTGGCGAAGAAGTGGATCAAGGCCTGAGCGACCAATGCACCCGCGCGTTCAATCCCGCCGTTTGACGGTCCGGGAATGGAGCGCGCGGGTGAGGGGCTGTTCGAGAAAGCGATAGGCGGCCAGACCCGCCAGCGTGCCGATCAGGACGCAAGCCGCAATGCGCAAGGCGGGCAGGGAAGACCCGAAGGCCCATTCCCACGCGGCGATCGTGACCGACAGCGCGAAGCCGTGGAACAGGTAGATGCTGAACGAAGCGTCCCCCAACAGCTCCGCCAGGCGGCGGGGCGCACGCGGCGCGGCCATCACGCACAGGATCACGGGAACCGTGGCGAGCCCGTACATGGCGAGCGTCCGCCACAGCGGGAACCGGCCCGGCATGTAGAAGTTCAACACCAGGATGGCCGCAAGCGCCGGCGCCACCCCGAGCGCGGCCGGCGCGGGAAGGCGAAGCGTTCTGAAAAACCGGCTCTTCTGCCACAGCGCGAGCGCCATGCCGGCCGCGAACAGGATCATGATCTGGTGCGTGTAGAAATAGAGCGCGGTGCGCGGTTCCACGCCGCCCGCCAGTTTTACCCCCTGGCCCGCCATAACGAGCAGCAGCAGCGCGCCAACCGAGAGCGACAGGCCCGCGCGGCGGGGCAGCAGCAGCCCCAGCCCGAACAGCAGGTAGAAGAACATCTCGTAGTTCAAGGTCCAGCCGACCCCCAGCACCGGGAGCAGGGCGTTCTCGTCCGGGCGCGCGTCGGTGGCGATGAACAGCAGGGACTTGAGGATATCGGGAAGGGCGAACGCGCGCCCGCCCAGCCAGACCGGCATGACAAGGGCAACCGCGGTCGCGATATAGTAGAGCGGCGCGATCCGCGTCAGCCGGGCGAGCCAGAAGCGCCCGGTCGCGCCCGGCTTGCCGAACTGGCCATAGGCGATCGCCACCATGATGTAGCCGCTGATGACGAAGAATATCTGGACGCCCATCGCCCCGAGATCGCCGGCATAGTTTGCCAGATGCGCGAAACGGGCATCCGCATGGGCCAGCCGCAGCATCGCGTGATCCAGCACGACCATCAGCGCCGCATAGCCACGCAGATACTGGATATAGGCGTTGCGCTTTACCGCCGGCGCGGGGGATGCCTGAGCCGCATCGAGGCCGGACGCGGTTCCCGCCGGGCTGGAAAGGCCCGTCCGCTCGGGCTCGCCGCTGATGGCCGTTTTCATTTGGAGGGAGCGTGCTGCACGGAGCCGCTGCCGGCAATGGTCGCATAGGCGGGCGCGAAGCGGCGCGCGCCTGCCGGCAGGATGCGGTAGATGCCGCCGAGCACCTCGATGAACGCGGCTCTCGTCGCCGGAATCAACAGGCCTATGGCCACGGTCAGCACCACGCTGCCCAGCCCGGCCAGCACCATGCCGACAAAGCCCGGCCCGGCGGCGGGCGACAGGGTGCGTCCCAGAAACGCCCCGCCGAGCGACAGCGCGAAGATGATCGTGGACGGGGTGATCGCCTGAATCTGATCGCGAAGCGACACCGGCCCCTTGCGTCCGGCGAACCACAGCGATGCCGGCGCGGTGACGAAAGTCGTCGATACCGCGAAGCCGATCGCGAAGCCGTAGATGCCCCAGTGCGAGCTGATGACGATGCAGGTGATGCGGATGGCGGAATCGATCAGCCCCCAGACCTGGAAATCGCGCACGCGCGCCTGGCTCTGGTATAGCATGCCGGTCATCTGCGCCATGCCGGCGCCGACCAGCGCGATCGCGAAGATGCGGAGCATATTGCCGGCGATGTCCCAACCCGGCCCGATCAGCACGCGCACCAGATCGTCTCCGGCGAAGATCAGCAAGCCGGAAAGCCACATGTAGAACATGCTGACGCGGCGCAACGTGGCCGCATAGAACGCGCGATAGTCCTCCGGCGTCGGGTAGAATCGCGAGAGCGAGGCGAACACCACCACATAGACCGACGAGAACAGCACCGTGGACGGGATCTGATAAAGCTGCTGCGCCCGGTTGTAATGGCCGAGCAGCGCGCTGCCGAGACCCTTCCCGATCAGGATCGCGCTGATATTGTTGGTAAAGTAATAGAGCACGTTGGCGGCGGTAACGCCGGCGCCGAACTTGAGCATGGGCATGTGGGTCGCCCGCTCGAAATTGGGCCGGCCCGGCACCCAGCGGCTGACCGCAAAGGACAGGAGCGAGGTGACGCCCTGTTGCACGAGGTACATGGCGAGCAGCGCCCAGACGTCGCGCCGCAGCCAGCCGACCAGGATTCCGGCGACGAGACCGACGGCCAGCGCGATCATGTCGATCAGCGCGATCGCGGAAAAGCGCAGTTGCCGGCGCAGGATCATGGTGTGCTGCGCGGATACGCCGCCGAGAATGGCCGCGATCGACATCGCGATCAGCACCGGCGAAACCTGGGGCGCCCCGTAGAAACGGGCGACGAACGGCGCCGAGATCGCCCCGAGCGCTCCAAGCGTGCCGATCAGCAGCAGGTTGGCCCAGAACAGGAAGCTCGCCTCGGCATAGCTCAGCGTCTTCTTCTGCACGCCGGCCGCCTGGAGTCCGAACTCGCGGAAGATCAGCAGGAAGGCGAGGGCGGTCTGGCCCATCGCATAGATGCCGTACTGCGACGGATCGAGCAGCCGGCCGAGCGCCGACTGGGCGATCAGCGTGAGGAACAGGTTGGACAGCCGCGCGACCAGCGAGATCAGCGCGCCGCGCCCGCTCTTCTGGCCGATCTCGGCTTGCGCGACATCCTCGATCAACCGGCCCCGGGCATCGACACCGGGGTTGTCCTCGCGCGGCAACGGTTCTTCAGGGTCGAGCGGCAGCGGCGCGTCGGTCATGCGAAGGCCTGCGCGCGGGATGGCGCGGACGCATCGGCGGATCGTTCAAAGACTGCATCGCCGAACCGTTCGATCATCGCCCGGATCTGTTCGTCGTTGGCGTTGTGCCCGACATTGTTGGTCCGCCACAGGGCTACGCTTTGCGAGCCGCGCCAGCTTACCAGGCTGTCGTTGTTGCCGACACGCACGAAAGTCGATCCCGCCAGGCGTCCCATCCAGTAAAGCCAGACATCGTCTGCAGAAGGGCACAGGCGCAGGGCTTCTTCCGCATCGACGATCTCCGGCGCCACCTGCGATGGACGGAACAGCACGCCGCCGACGCCGGTGGGGAAATTGAGCGGGGAAGCATCGCGCGCGGCCGAGGCCTGTTCCCAGTCGTTGTAGGCAATCGGGCGCCCTGCCGGATCGAGTGCGATCCGGTGGATGCGATGGCAGGCGATCTGCCCGGCGGGCAGCGGCGTGGCGAGCTGTTCCAACCAATGCGGCCGATACCAGGTATCGTCATCGCAGATCGCGATGCGATGTTCAGGGTATTCCCGGACCGCGTGAATGAATTTCGTGAAGGACCGCAGATCCTCGCGCGGCATGATCCGCAGGCCTTCCGTTTCCATCGCGCGCACTGCGTCGGGCAGGGCGTCCGCATCGCGCTGCCCGACCCAAAGCAGCACGTGTTCGGGGCGCAGGGTCTGGCGCAGCAGGCTCTTGAGCGTCGGAACAAGCGTGGCAAAGCGGGGCCGGTAGGACGTCAGCGATATGACGATGGGCGGCCCGCCGTCTGCCGGACGTCCTGTAGCGCCATTCTGCCAGCGCGCATCGACGGCGCGCCGGGCGCGAAACTCGGCCCACATCGCGGCCGCCGTTCTGGCCCGGCTGGTGATCGCGCCGATCATAGAGTGAACTCTCGCCGACGTTGGGCTGAATCGTTGCCAAACGGGCATACCGGGCTCGAAAAGGGCCGCTGCTGCCAACGTTGAATTCCTAGCAAAGAGCAAAGGGTCGGCAAAATTCGCAAGCCTCCTGGAGAGATTGAAGTGTCAGACTTGACCATTGCGCTGGTCCCCTAGCCGCCTAACGCTTCTCTGGTGGCGATGCTGGTGCCGAACAGAGATTCAGATTCGACGTTCTCGTTTACAGTGCGCAATGGACCGCCAGAATAACGGGGGCGCATGGCGATATAGAGAAGGAGAACGAAGCCGACATTGAGACTCATCCCGCCGGTGCCTTCCGTGAAGCTGCCAATTGAATAGCCTACGGGATAAATGGCGGAGTAAAGGCCATTTTTATCTCCACTGCCGATACGCCTTATGCCGTTAAACACCGTAAATATCGTTGCAAAACCATAAAATGCGAGGCCAGGATATCCCAAGTCGCAGTATAGTGAAATAAACGAATTATGCGGCGATGGACGTGATCCATTAGGGAAGATGATTGCAACTCCAGCTTTATCAGTATTCACCAAAGCCTTGTACCCCCACCCGATTGGGTCGCGTTGTGATCCGAGTTCGATATATGCTCTCCAAATCAGATCTCGACCTGTGAGAGACGAATCTTTGCCAAAGAAGCCCAGGATCTGGTCGCTGACCAACGGTATTACGGCGGCGCTAAATGCGATGGCTAATATCATTAAAGTTAAAATCGCAAAGGTGTTAAATTTTATAAAAATTGCTGACCTAAATGAAATAATAAGAGAAATAGAAATAATTAGCATTATTATAGAAGTTACGGAGAACGACCAAATTACAGTAATAAATCCAATTAAAATTGAAGACCATATTGCAAAACTATTTTCACGTCTAGAAAAAAAAGTTATCAGAACGTAAAGCAGCAAAAAAGATACATTTTCGCCAATGAAATTTTTGTGACTGTAAATCCCTCGTAATTGACCTGCAAATTTTTCTGTATTCATAATGCCATATTGAGGGGAGACTATTGCAATAATTATAGATATCAAACAAATAAATAAACAATAAAATCCAACAATATTTCCTGCACTATATTCATCAATTTTTGAGGATATATACGCACAAATTATGAATATGAGTATAATTCCTACGGCTGCAAATAAAGTTGACTTTAACTCTATTGTCCATATTGTTGACAAGAGTGCCAGAGCTATAGGCAAAGACCAAAAAAATCCCGATATTATTCTTCTAATAATACCAATATAATTATTCAAAAATAAGAACGGCACGATCAAAATGCAGATGTATTCAATTGTGGCGCCAACCGAGTAGCTTTCCTTCGATGAATTTACGGCCTGATACTCGGAATCCCATCGCGTTGGAAAACTAAAGGTTGTCCAGAAGATCAGCAGGACAAGCAACGCGACGGCAAGGCGCGCTGATCTCGTCACGGGCGGTGTGACACGAAAGCTACGCGCAGGCATCATACGAGCTTCTCGAACATCACGATGTATCGTTCGGCAATCGTTGTCACGGAAAACTCCTTGGCACGCCGGCGTTGGCCTTGGACATCGTTAGATTTATCAAGCATCCGCCCCATGGCCTCCGCCATGGCGGTTGCATCGCCCACCGGCACGAGTTCGCCGTAGGTCCCGTTCTCGAGGATTTCTGCGGGGCCGTCGGGGCAATCGGTGGAAACGATCGGCGTGCCGGCCGCCAGCGCCTGGACCAGCACGTTGCCGAATCCTTCGAACGTGGAGGACATGGCGAACAGATCACCATGGACCAGCCACGTCATGATGTCCTTCTGCATGCCCGCGAACAGGACATCGTCCGTGATGTTGAGGTCCTGCGCCAGTCGCTCCAGCGCCGGTCGTTCCTCGCCGTCACCCAGCATGACCAGCCGCGCGTTCCGGCGCTGGCGCAATTGCGCGAACGCGCGCAACAGCATCGGAAAGTCCTTCTGCGGGTGGAAGCGCCCCGCGGCGATCACGACGGGAACCGCCTTGTCGGCCAGCCACGGGTGCGGCGGAGGGGCCGAAAGGAAGGCATCGTTGTCGGGTTCGGCGGGATTGTGAATGACCGTTATGCGGTCTCGCTTCATCCCCGTGAAACCGGCCAGCGCATCCGCCAGGGGGGTGGAAACGCAGACGACTGCGTCAGCCCGCTTGTAAGCCCAGGGCTTGAGCCGCCAGATCAGCTTGTCCGCCCTGGCGGTAAGCGCGGCAAAGCCCTTCACCGGATTGTCTCTTTCCGAGATCACCAGCCTGGCCCTGGTGCGCGACAGTTTGCAAGCCAGGACCGCCACGATGTTGGGAACGGTCGTGGCGCTGTACAGGATATCGATATCCTGCCGCTCCCGCAGCAGGCGCGCCAGGCTGAACAGGCATTGGCGGACCCGTGCGCCGCCGAAATCGATCAACTCGACCCTGGGATCGAGCGGATACGGCTCCAGCTCCGGCTCGCGCTTGTTGAGCGCGATGGTCACCTTGTGCCCCGCGGCCACCCACGCGTTGGCGAGCTTGGTGGTCATGTGCTGAACGCCGCCCACCTTGAGATCGGAATAGGCGACAAGAATAGTGAGAGGACGACTCATGAAAGGGAATTGTCCATGGAGCGGTCGCGCCCCCAGCGTGACCGCTTCAAGGTCAGTTGAACGAGGAGCACCGCCAGGAACAGGGGCTCGACGAGATAGCGGAACGCCAGCCGCCGGGGATCGTGAACCAGCCGGAACAGCCATTCCAGGCCAAGCACGCCCAGGAAGCGCGGCGGTATGCGTGTGCGGCCGGCGAAGTAATCGGCAAAGCCACCCACCGGCATGATCACGTTGACGTCGACCTTGTCCTTGATCTGCGCGATCCACTTTTCCTGACGGGGCATGCCCATGCCAACGAGGAGCAGGGCCGGGCGATGTTCGCGCAGCCTTTCGATGATCTGGGTCTGATACGAGGAACTGCCGTGATCATCCATGTCGAAATAGCCGCTGAAGGACAGCACCTGCAGTCCGGGCGCCATCGCTTCCAGCACCTTGCGGTTTACCTCCGCACCGGCTTCGTCCGCGCCGACGATCGCGATGGGCAGCCCCATGCCGGCGCATTGGCGCAGCATTTTCGGGATGAGATCGATATGGCCGTTGCGGGCCTTGGCCGAAACGCGCGCGCCCAGCAGCCGCGCGATCCACAGGATCGGCGTGCCGTCGATATGAACCACGCTATCCCGCGCTTTCAGCAGATCGAGCATCACCGGCGTGGTCAGCGCCGCATACCAGCCGTGCAGATTGAGGTTGGCCAGGACGATGCGGTCTCCCCGCCGGACTGTTCTTTCGAACAGGGTCAGGACTTCGTCCTCGCCGATGCAGTCCACCGGCACGCCGGCCAGCCAGACCCGCCGCCCTGCGGGAAATTGCTGTGCTGCCGCGGGGTAATTCATGAGCGGCATGGAGAGGCTCCGCTTGCTTCAGCCAGCACCACGTCGAAATCCTCCTCATAGACGCGCGCGATATTGTCGAGCCGATAGGAAGCACCGCGCGCGCGCAGCGTGTCCTTGTCGACCGGGGTCTCGATCGCCGCAAGCATGGCCTGGGCAAGCGCTTCGGGCGTTGATGAATGGGCGATAAGCCCGAAACGGCCGTAGTCGACCAGTTCCAGCGTTCCGATCGATGCCTTGGTGACCACCACCGGGCAACCGCAATACAGGGCCTCGATCACCACGGTCGGCAGCGCTTCCCAGCGCGAACTGAGCGCGAAGCACGTTGCTGCCGCCAGAAAGGGGAACGGGTCGCGAAAGCCGGGCATGTCCACGCAATCCTGAAGCCCCAGCGCCTTGCATTCTGCCTCAAGGTCCGCCCGCAGGGGGCCATCGCCCAGAATGATCAGCCGCGCGGGCCGTTGCGCAGCGACACGTGCGAAAGCCTGCAACAGCAGCGACTGGTTCTTCTGATCGGCCATGCGCCCGATGTTGAGGAAAACGGGCACATCGCCATGCAGCCAGGGATGGTCGGCATCCCCTTGCATCCTGGCATCGACATCGGGGCCGATTACCGCGTTGGGCATGATTGTCAGTGGCAGATCGATGCGGCGGGTAAAGGCGGCGACGGTAAGCTGGGTGCTTTTGTCCACGCAGTAAATCCGGGCGAAGCGCCCGTAGATATGCGGGGCGAGAAGATACCCGACCCGCGCGGCCAGCTGTCCCCGGTCGACATGGTAGACCTCGTTCATGTCTCCATGCTCGATCGCGATCATCGGGATGCCGCGCGCGAAGTAGCCGGCCAGCGCCGCCAGCACATTGGCAATGACCATCGCCGATACCAGCAGGTCGGGCTGGCTGCGACGCAGCGCCCGCACCAGCGCCGGCAGGGCGCGGACGGCACGACCGGCGCGCAGATCGGTTACCGTCACCAGCGGGTCGATCAGCGCGTCGCAAGGGCCGGCGCGGTTGACGACGATCAGTTCGACCGCGTGCCCGGCATGGGCCAGCGCGTTGGCCAGCATCACATGCGCGCGTTCGCCGCCACCGCCATTCAGATTGTTGAGGAGTAGGGCGATCTTCATCGGATCACGCACCGGCGACCTGCTGGCAAGCGGCCAGGTAGTTGTCCGCCATGCGTGCGATCGAGAAATCGTCGGCACGGGCAATGCCGCGGGCTGAAAGCGTCGCGCGCAGGTCTGGTTGTTCGTACAGGCGGGTAATCTCGGCGAGCCAGCGGTCGGCTTCTAATGGCAGCAGGATTCCCGCGGGCTCGCCCGCGCCGCCGTTCATGACTTCGGCCAGCGCCGGAACGTCGCTGCCCACGAATGGCGTACCGGCGGCGAGCGCTTCCAGCATGGCGATGCTCATGCCTTCGAACAGCGAAGGCATGGCGAACACGTCCACCGCCTTCAGGAAATCCGGCACGCGCTCATGCACCACGGCGCCGATCAGCGTCAGACGGTCGGACACGCCCAGGCGCTGCGCCTGTTCCAGCAATGCGGCGCGCAGATGCCCTTCGCCCAGGATGGCGACATGGGCCTGCGGCAGGCGGGCCAGCAGATCGACGAGAAAGGCCTGGTTCTTCTGTTCGGACAGACGTCCGATGTTGCCGATCAGGAAGCTGTCCTCGGGCAAACCGAAGGACCGCCGGGCCGATGCCTTGTCCGCCGCGGACGTGGACAGGTTCTGGCCGTTGAGAATGACCGGTCGGGGCAGTCCCGGACGCGCTGCCGGCAGCGACTGGCGCACCGGTTCGGCGACCGAAACCTCGCCGGCATAGAGCCCCAGCGACCGGCCTGCCCTGTCCAAAACCCGAGAAAGGGCGGGAAACGTGGCGAAAGGGTTGTGGTGAACCGCCAGGACCTTGCCCGGCAGATGGGTCGCCTTGGCGATGGCGCATAGGTTGTTCGTAAAATGGGTGTGAGCGATCACCACGTCCGGCGCGAAGTGCCGCCAGTGTTCGCGCAGGCGCGAGAAAATGCGAAAGAGATCGAGCGGCGAAGCGGCCTTGCGATCGAGATAGGTTGCGTAATCGCGCTGCGGAAATACCGCAGGGTCCTTTTCATAAAGAAACGACAGGGAAGAAGCGATGCCGCGTTGCAAAAACTCGCGGTGGAGCGCGACGGCCATCGTCTGTGCTCCGCCGCTTTCGAGTTGCGTTACGACCGAAAAGATACGCAAATTCCGCCCCATTTGCCATATTCCAAGCCGCCACGGTTAGCGATCGGGATATGGCGAAGCTTATTGCACTGCACTCGGCGGCGCGCAACCACTTGTACCCATTCTCAATTGCCTGTCATGGGCCCTTTTGTCCCGATCCGGCAACGCATCGCCGCACCGCACCTAAATGCGCGCGTCTTTGGTACAACTGGTTGACTATTATCTCGGCGTCGTCCTCAAGTTCAGGATAAACCCATTGCGTTACAATCTCTTGTTGCGCCATGCGGGCGGTCCGCGCGGCATCCCGGTGGTTCCAACTCGCCCGCGACCCGAAGGGGCAAGAATGCATGCGAAGTCATGGTCTTGGCTGGATCGTGAAAGTCATGCTCCAGTCTATCCCGGCATCATCGCGGACAGCCGCGGCGCACCATGAATACTCCGGTCTGCACGGCGTGAAAGTTGCCGTCTTCATGCGCGCTGCAAGCCGCGGATGCGGCCTGGAATGGGCTGGTTATTCAACTCTCTTGGTGCTTCAGGCCCCGACCGGCCCGGTTTCACAAACCGTTTCTCCGGCGCGGCATATTAGGTTAGTGTGCCCTGCAACGAAGAATTGCAACATGAGCCGCGCAGCTGTCAAAGCCGCGGTGAAAAGGTTGGAATTACGTCAAATTTAACAGATTTTGTGTTTAAGGGTGCGTTGTGGAGGTCAGGGGCTTGGGCTGCGTAATTCCAACAGCCGAGGGATTCCACAGGCACGCGGGTGTCTCCGCATGGGACATGTTGACGAGGAACGGGCGATCAGTTGAGTAATTCGGCAGATCTATCGCGCGGTGGCGTGTCCGGCATCCCATCTTTCGGCGATGCGGAAGATGGGCGCGAGATCAAGTTGCTTGGCTTCCGGCTGCATCCGCTGACCGGAGAAGAGG